>Ga0302213_1000038_pt1 | contig 110885 bp, 82 predicted proteins | sample II_Fen_N1_2_FD_194583 | JGI IMG/M metagenome (GOLD analysis project Ga0302213, IMG submission 194583) | Peat permafrost microbial communities from Stordalen Mire near Abisko, Sweden - II_Fen_N1_1 | ecosystem: Environmental > Terrestrial > Soil > Wetlands > Permafrost | place: Sweden: Abisko...
ATGGTTTTGACCGGTTACAGACATTTTAAACACTAAATACGACTATGGGATTATTTTCTTTTACACAGGAAATCGCCATGGACTTGGGTACGGCGAACACCATCATCACCTGCAACGATAAGATTGTGGTTGATGAACCCAGCATTGTAGCGCTCGACAGACGTACCGACAAGCTTTTGGCCGTTGGTACTCAGGCGCAGCTGATGCACGGCAAGACACCAGAAAACATCAAGACGGTTCGTCCGTTGCGGGACGGTGTGATTGCCGACTTCTATGCAGCCGAACAAATGATGCGTGGCCTTATTAAAATGGCCACTTCCAAAAAACGACTTTTCTCCCCGAACCTGCGCATGGTCATTTGCGTTCCGTCCGGTTCCACCGAAGTGGAATTGCGTGCGGTTCGTGACTCTGCCGAGCATGCAGGCGGCCGAGATGTCTATATGATTTTCGAACCAATGGCCGCTGCCATCGGTATCGGCATCGATGTGGAAGCGCCGGAAGGCAACATGATTGTTGACATAGGCGGTGGCACGACTGAAATCGCCATCATCTCCCTGGGTGGCATCGTGGCCAACAAATCCATTCGCATCGCTGGTGACGACTTCACCGCCGACATTCAGGAATACATGCGCCGTCAACACAATTTGCGCGTTGGTGAACGCACGGCCGAGCAGATTAAGATCAATGTGGGTTCAGCCTTGACTGAACTGGAGAATCCACCGGAAGACTACATTGTCCACGGACCGAACCAAATGACGGCTTTGCCCATGGAAGTACCTGTTTCCTATCAGGAAATCGCGCACTGTCTTGAAAAATCGATTTCGAAAGTGGAAATGGCTGTTTTGAGTGCTTTGGAACAAACGCCGCCTGAATTGTACTCGGACATCGTTCGCCGCGGGGTTTACCTGGCTGGTGGTGGTGCGCTGTTGCGTGGTTTGGCCAAGCGTTTGAGCGACAAGATCAATATTCCGTTCAACGTGGCTGAAGATCCCTTGAGGGCTGTTGCACGCGGAACGGGAGTTGCACTAAAGAATGTAGATAAGTTCAACTTCCTAATCCGCTAAAACTTTTTGAATCGTCCGGCTTTTTGTCGGACGATTCAATGTTTCACACCTTACCCGATTTCCTGGCCCGATGCGAAATATCCTGAGGTTCCTTGCCAAATACAGCACAGTCCTGTTGTTCGTCTTGATGCAGGCCATCTCGCTGTACCTATTGTTCAACTACAACAACTTCCAGCAAAGTGCCTTGTTCAGTACGGCCAACCGCCTGAACGGATGGTTGTACACCATCGAGGAATCTGTTTACGGGTACTTCAACTTGCACGAAAACAACGAAGGTCTGCTTCGGCAAAACAATGAATTGGAGCTTAAAATCGCCAATCTCGAATCTTCCTTGCGGACGTTTACGGACTCGACGAAAATTCCGTTGCTTCGCATGAAGGAGGGCGAAGAGTTCAGCCTCATACCCGCCAGGGTCATTCAGAATTCCGTCACTCATTACCGTAATTTCATTACGCTGAACGTGGGGAAAGTGGATGGCGTCAAGCCGGAGATGGGCGTGGCCAATGCGGACGGCATCGTGGGGGTCATCAGTTTGGTCACCAATTATTATTCGGTGGTCATACCCGTACTCAATCGAGACCAACGGTTCAGCTGCAAATTGAAGAACGTCAATGCCACCGGTTCACTGACTTGGGACGGTTTCGACCGAAGATTTGCCTATTTGGAAGAGATACCGCCTTATGTGGCTGTTTCAAAAGGAGATACTGTTGTAACCAGCGGCTTCTCGGCTGTTTTTCCGGAAGGCATCATGGTTGGGACCGTGCAAGATTACAAAGTTAGCGAGGATGCCAACTACCTGCGTTTGAAAATCCGTTTGTCCACGCATTTCGATGCCCTGTCGAATGTTCGGGTCATCCGGTATAAGCATCGGGATGAACTTAAAAAACTGGAAGAGGAGGCTGCCTTATGATGCGCTATGTCAACCATTTCCTTTGGTATTTGGGTTTGATACTTTTGCAGGTGTTCATTCTCAACAATACGCACTTTTTGGGAGTGTTCCTACCCATCATCTATATTTATGCGTTGTTGCGCTGGCCGCCGGACATGTCACCCGCGTTGGTCATCCTATTGGGATTCCTGTTGGGCCTTTCGGTGGATGTACTCACCAATACACCCGGCATGAACGCTTCCGCCACCACACTCATCGCCTTCCTCCGTTACCCGACGTTGAGGTTGTTTGTGTCCAAAGACGACCTCGGTACGAAGAACATTGGTGAAACGACACTTGCCAACGGAGCTTTCTGGAAATACATCGTTTTGTTGGTGCTCATCCATCACGCCACGCTGCTCATTCTGGAAGCCTTTTCTTTTTCAAATGTCCTGCTGTTGCTCCTGAAGATTCCGGTCTGCACCCTATTGACACTGGTCTTCATTTTTGCGTTCGAACGCATTAACGGGAAAAAAGATGCAAGGGATTGAAACACTGCGAAGAAAGAATGTCATCGTTCTGATCATTCTGGGTATTATCGCCATCTATGTATTGCGGTTGGCTGTGCTTCAATTGTTTTCATCCGATTACAAAGCCTTCGCAGACAGCAACGCCTTCCTCAAGAAATCCATTTATCCTGCCCGAGGTTCCATTTTCGACCGGAACGGCAAGTTGATGGTCTATAACAAACCTGCTTACGATGTCATGCTCACCATGCGGGAGATGATTGACTTGGATACCTTGGATTTCTGTCAGACGGTAGGTATCAGTCGGGAAGAATTTGATGAACGCATCGACGACATCAAGGACAGGCGAAAGAATCCCGGGTATTCATCGTATACGCCACAATTGTTTCTTTCTCAAATGACGGCTGAAACCTATGGTGTGCTTCAGGAAAAGCTTTTTCATTTCCGGGGTTTCAGCGTCCGGAGCAGAACGCTGCGCGAATATATGAAGCCCATTGCCTCCCATGCCTTGGGCTATGTGGCCGAAGTAAGCCGAGGGGATATGGATGCTGACCCGTATTATGTGTTGGGCGACTTTAGCGGACGTTCCGGCATTGAAAAGGAATACGAGAACCAGTTGCGGGGTATCAAGGGCGTGGAAGTCATGTTGCGCGATGCACATGGTCGACTCAAGGGTCGATACGAAAAGGGTGCGCACGACATCAAGGCACAACCTGGACGGGATCTGACCCTTTCCATCGACGCTGAACTGCAAGCCTACGCCGAGAAATTGATGGTCAACAAACGCGGAGCCATCGTGGCCATTGAACCAAAGACCGGCGAAATTCTGGCCTACGTTTCAGCCCCGACCTATGACCCCGGTTTGTTGGTCGGACGCGATCGAGCCAAGAACTTCAAGGAACTACAGGACTCCCCTCAAAAGATTTTCTTGAACCGGCCCATCCAGTCCAACTATCCGCCGGGTTCAACATTCAAGCCTGCCCAAGCGTTGGTGCTGCTTCAGGAGAATATTATCACTCCGTATACTTCTGTGGCTTGTCACATGGGTTATTATTATGCGCCCGGTCATAAGGTCGGTTGCCATTCGCATGCTTCTCCCCTAAGCCTTGTGCCCGCCATCGCCAATTCTTGCAATGCTTATTTTTGCTCCGGTTATCGAGCCATGATGGACAGCCACAAATATCCGAACGTGCAAACCGCCATGGATACGTGGAAAGACTACATGGTCTCACTGGGATTCGGTTACAAAGTCGGAGTCGATTTGCCTTATGAGAAGCGGGGAATGATACCCAACAGCAAATACTACAACAAATGGTACGGCCAACGTGGTTGGAGGGGCGCTACCATCATTTCGAACGCCATCGGACAGGGTGAGGTTTTGGCCACACCCATGCAAATCGCCAATTTCTGTACCATCATAGCTAACAAAGGCTGGTACATCACCCCGCACTTGGTCAAAAAGATCAAGGGCATGCCTTTGGATACGACGTTTACTCGGAAAAATTATTCGATGATCGATTCCAGCTATTTCAATTATGTGCAAGAAGGTATGCGGGATGCCGTTATGACGGGTACTTCCACCGGTGCCGACGTGCAGGGAGTGGAAGTCTGTGGAAAAACCGGAACGGCCCAAAATGCGGGTGCCGACCACTCCATCTTCATGTGTTTCGCACCTCGTCAGAATCCGAAAATCTGTTTGCTTATTTTTGTAGAGAATGGCGGGCATGGCGCCACGGTTGCTGTTCCCTTGGCAGGACTGCTGCTGGAAAAATACCTGTTCGGCAAGATTGCCGAAAACCACATTTGGAAGGAAGAGAATTTATTGAAAATCAATTTGATGCGTTATGTCTCGCCTTGACAACAACAGCGTTTGGAAGTCATTGGACTGGTTGGTCTTCGGACTTTATCTGACACTTGCCGTGGCTGGCTGCCTGAGCATTTATGGGGCGAGTTATGACTTTGACAACGCTGGTTTCTTCAATTTCAACCAACGATCCGGCATGCAGTTGGTTTGGCTGGGAAGTTCCCTGTTCATCGGCATTTGCATCCTGCTCATCGATGCCAACAACTTTTTCAATTGGTCCGTCCTCATTTATGTGGGAATGATTGGTTTGCTTTTGCTCACCGTGGTGATGGGGACCGATATCAAGGGCTCGCATTCCTGGCTGGTGTTGGGGCCCATACGCATTCAGCCAGCGGAGTTCTCAAAGTTTGCGGTCGCCCTCCTGTTGGCACGGTACATGAGTGCCTATTCCTTCAATATGAAATCGATGAAGGGCTACTTGGGTGTTGCCGGTATCATCCTGTTGCCGGTCGGTTTGATCTTCTTGCAGAATGAAACAGGTTCGGCACTGGTGTTCTTTTCGTTGATGCTGATGCTGTACCGAGAAGGCATGCCAGGCATCATCTTGTTCGCTGTGGTCTGTTTGGTCACCTTTTTTGTCGTGGGTCTCAAATATGCCGCGCTCATCATGCTCGGTGCCACGGTGGTCGGGCAGTTTGCCGTATTGTTGATGGTTTTGTTCATCGTACTGGGCATGGTGCTGACCTATCGCAGGGATGAGCAAGCAGTCAAATTCCTACTTTACGCCAATGTGCCCGCTTTGATTGTCGGCGTGTTGCTCAATGCGTTTGGGTGGTTTGTTTTCAATCTCTGTTACTTGCAACTGGGGTTGTTGGTCTTCTCCTTCATTTACCTGGGGTTGCAATCCTTGCGCTATCATACTTCGGAATATGTCCTGGTTGGTGTTTTTGCCTTGTTCTCAGCCGGTTTTCTATATTCCACCGATTATGCCTTCAACGATGTGTTGGAACCCCATCAGCAAATCCGCATCCAGGTTTTATTAGGGATGGAAGACGACCCCAGCGGTGCCGGCTACAATGTGAACCAATCCAAGATTGCCATCGGTTCGGGCGGTTTCTTTGGGAAAGGTTTCCTCAACGGAACGCAGACCAAACTCAAATACGTACCCGAGCAGGACACGGACTTCATTTTTTGCACGGTAGGCGAGGAGGAAGGTTTCCTTGGATCCATCTTCATCCTAGGTTTGTATGTAGCTTTGCTATTAAGACTTGTTGCCATGGCTGAACGCCAGCGTTCAGCATTCTCGCGTATTTACGGGTATTGCGTGGTGAGCATCCTGTTCTTCCACGTGTTCATCAATGTCGGAATGGTGTTGGGTTTGTTGCCTGTCATCGGGATTCCCTTGCCGTTCATCAGTTACGGCGGATCTTCGCTTTGGGCGTTCACAATACTGCTGTTCATCTTTCTCCGCTTGGACGCGGACCGTTCCCAGCGACGCTAATTTTTCCCTGAAAACAGGTGGATGCCTACATCTTCGATGCCTGGCAATGTTTGGTCCTGAAGCCCATGTTGAACTTCAATGCTGAACCATCTTGTTCCGAATGTCTTTTTGATGTCCAAGTCGGGCAACCGCTTCGTCAGGCTGTAGAGCGACCCCCAACCGGAGCCCAGCCATCGGCCGCTGGGTTCGGACAAGGTCCAATTGATAGAATCCATCCGATTGGTACCGTCCGACGCCTTCGTTCGGATGTACAGCCATAAATTTTGATAGGGATACAGGTTGGTGTGCCGAATGCTGACTTCGAAATGCATGCTTTCGGGCACATCATCCCGCAGGCTGTCCTGAAAATAGAGTGTTTCGTTTAGGTCCCAACCTTTTGCCGGAATGTTTTCCGAATGGTGATAATGACTGCTGCCTTGGCAAGACAGCAGTGCCAGGCAAATCAAGCTAAGCGCAGGAAGCAACGAACGGGTCATCAGGCTTTGTTTTCGGTGTTGCTGGAATCGGTTGAACCTGGTTTCTGAGGTTTCTCAAAGCGCGCGCCAGCGGGTAGATTGCCCCTTTTGTCCCTGTTCTTGTTGGGATTGGGATTGGTGTTTGGAGCGCGGTTTGGGTTCGGCTGGTTGGGGCGACTTTGAGCGTCCTTCTCGGGCCGGGGCTGATGGTTGTCCCTTTCGTGTCTGGGGCGGTCGGGGCGACGGTCTCCTTCACGGCGTTCTGGTCTTTCACCGTTTCCTGATGCTGCATTGTGTTCGCCGTGAGATCCTTCGGGACGTGCCCCTTCTGGTCGGGGACCGCGGTTTAAATTCGGGCTCTTGTTCTTGTTCGGTCGTTTGGACTTGTCGAAACGATTCAGGGAATCTTGACCCAAAATATCGCCGAACTCCTGTTTGACGGGTTCCTTTTCCACTTCTTCGGCCAGACTGTCCACGCGGATGCCTTTCTTATTGAGCGCAATGATCTGTTTGGCGCGTTCCACCGGGATGGTCACGGCGTTTGCCAGAAAGTCCTTGCTGGTGGAGTAGATCATGGTCCGTTTGAACACGTCGGCCTTGAACAGGTAATAACTGCTGTCCTTGGTGTCCAAAATGATGTCTTTGGCTGGAATGTCGCGCTGTGCTTCGGCGTACATATCGGTCTCGTAGTTGAGGCAGCACTTCAGCTTGGCACATTGGCCGGCCAGTTTTTGCGGGTTCAGCGACAAGTCCTGATAACGGGCGGCGCTGGTGGAAACCGATACGAAACTAGTCATCCATGAGGAACAGCAAAGCTCTCTGCCACAAGGGCCTACGCCTCCGATGCGGCCTGCTTCCTGGCGTGCTCCGATTTGCTTCATCTCGATACGCACCTTGAAGGTTTCAGCCAATACTTTGATGAGTTGGCGGAAGTCGACCCGGTCGTCGGCGATGTAGTAGAAAATAGCCTTGTTGCCATCGCCTTGGTATTCGACGTCGCCGATTTTCATATTCAGCTTCAAGCCCTCGGCAATTTTGCGGGAGCGAAGCATGGTGTCGTGCTCCCGTGCCTTGGACTCTTCGTATTTTTCCAAATCCACGGGCCTGGCCTTGCGGTACACGCGGCGAATTTCCTGACTGTCCACCCGGAAGTTATTCTTCTTCATCTGCTTGAGCACCAAGGCGCCCATCAAGGTGACTTCGCCGATGTCGTGGCCAGGGCTGGACTCAACGGCAACAATATCGCCCTTTTCGATGGGTATCTTGTTGCTGTTCAGGAAGTAACTTTTGCGTGTATTTTTGAATTGCACCTCCACCCAATCGGTGAGCTCCTGTGCCTGCGGTAAATCGCAAAGCCAGTCGAAGGTGTTCAGTTTTTTTATCTTGGTTCCGCCGCAGCCTTTGTGCTTCATGCAGCCGCCGGATATATTCAGTCTGTATTCCATGCTGTTTTGTTGTAACAGTGTCAAAATTAGGCGAAAAAGCCGAACAGTGCAAATCTATTTTTTGAAGAGCATGATCGATTTAAGCGCCAGGTCGAAGAACACCAGTTTGGCGTTCACGTTCTGTTCAATGTGGCGTTCAGCCAGTTCCAATTCTTCCATGAAGGCCACAATGTTCTTGTGGTTTATAAAGGGAGCGAACTTGGCTGAAAACGTTTGCTCGGCTGGTGCCAGGTAGTTGAGCTCCGGCCGCTTCACATTGAGGACGAAATTCTCTCGAACCAGCCGTTGGGCGTAGGTCAGGTATTTTTTTTGCTGCTCGCGGCCAATCTTGGACATCTCCTCCGACCAGAGTTTCATATCCTTGAGGCTGCGTTGTTTCTCAAGTTTTTTGTCGGCCGAAAAGTTGGCGATGGTATAGGCACCGCGCATGCAGCGGGTGAATTGTTGCAAAAAGAGGTTGTTTTCCTCGCTGGAGTCGATGTAGTCCAAGGCTTTGAGCCAGCTGCCATTGGCCAAGTGGATGCAAGCGTCCAATTCGGACCCGTTGAGGCTGAAATTGGCGGTGATGGCCGCCCTTAAGGCTTCGGGTTCGATGCCTCGAATCCAAACGCGTTGTGCCCGGGAAAGGATGGTGGTGAGCAGTTGCTCGCTGTTTTCGGAAACAAGTAGGAAAACGGTGTTAGCCGGCGGCTCTTCTAAGATTTTGAGGAGGCGGTTGGCACAAACGTCCCCCATTTTTTCGGGCAGCCAGATGATCATGACTTTGTATTCAGACTCGAACGCCTTGAAACTGAGTTTGCGCAATATTTCATCGCCCTCGTCCCCGTAAATGACGCCTTGGGCATTACCTGCCTTGATATATTCCATCCAGCTGTTGTACCCAAAATAGGTGTTGGCCGAAATGAATTCCCTCCATTGGGGCAGGAAATCGTCGCAAACCCACTTTTTGCTGGTATTTGGCTTGAAAATGGGGAAGACAAAATGCGTGTCGGGGTGGATGAACTTGTTGAATTTGTGGCAGGAGGGGCATTCGCCGCAAGAATCTTGCTCGCCTCTATTGGTGCAATGGATGTACCGAGTATAAGCGAACGCCAACTGCAACGCACCCGTACCTTCCATTCCGGCAAAGAGTTGCGCATGCGGAACGCGCCCTTCTTTTACCGACTGCAGCAGCCGTTCCTTAGTCTTTTGTTGTCCAATTATATCGCGAAAAAACATCTTTGCTTTTTTTCTAAATCCCAACAAAGATAAAAAAAATAAGTACATTTGCACGCCATTGGAGAGTTGGCAGAGTGGTCGATCGTGGCAGACTCGAAATCTGTTGTACCGCTTGCGGTACCGGGGGTTCGAATCCCTCACTCTCCGCAAGAAAATCAAGGAAAAAACGAACGCAGTTCGTCCTTGAAAGTGAATTAGCCTTTTCGCCAAGCTTGCTTGAGTGAAAAGGCTATTTCGCTTTCAAGGCGGTTCCCGCAGGGAAACGTTTTTCCTTGATTTTCTTTAGCGCCCCCTCTGGGGATGGCGGCGCGCCAGCGACGCAATCCCAGAGCTTGGGGTGTCTCTTTCTTTTCTTCGCCCCCTCTGGGGATGGCGGCGCGCCAGCGACGCAATCCCCAGAGCTTGGGGTGTATCTCCTCTTCAAAAAACGCTCCATTTTTTTCATCATCCGTATCTATTAATTTATTAAATTTACAAATAATTAATATACAGATCAAGCTTTTATGGAGCCAATTTTAACCAATATTGAATATAATATATTAACTATCAGAGGTCAACAAGTAATACTGGACAGTGATTTGGCGGAAATGTACCGAGTTGAGATAAAAGTTATCAATCAAGCCGTTAAAAAGAAATATTGATCGTTTCCCAATTGATTTCCATTTTCAATTAGCTTCTGATGAATGGAATGCTCTAAGGTCACAAATTGTGACCTTAGAGCAGGGAACTGGTCGACATCGTAAATACCTACCCAATGCTTTTACCGAACAAGGTGTGGCTATGCTTTCAGCAGTATTGCGTAGTGATGTTGCGGTAAAGATCAGTGTCCAGATCATACAGGCATTCGTATTGATGCGAAAAACGATGGGGCAATTGCAAGGTATGATTCAACGTTTGGAAGGTATCGAACTAAAACAGCTTCAATCAGATAATAAACTAGAACTTTTATTTAGGACACTTTTAAAAGATTTGGGTACTAAATGCTTTTCATTCAATCAAATGAATGATTTGCTCACTGATTTTAAATCTTTATTTTTTAAAATTGGAAAAAATGAATGATTTGAGTTTTTAAAAGTTTGAATTTAAATTCGAAATAATACGCTTATTTTTCCGTTTATCATAAACCTGATTTTCAATTAATTTCACTCCCCATGAAAACCCGCCTCCTCCTTTTCCTTCTTCTCGCCTTCTGCCTCAATGTAAAAAGCGATGTGATAACACCTAAAGCCTATACCCGTGCGTCCGTTTTCGCTTCCATCGTAAACTTGGAAAGCTATCCCAACGTCGTGATCATTGGGGTTCGTGTGGGGATGGCTTTGACCAAGTTCAAAAATCATTTCGTCGTTGAAGATGGCCAATACTATGGAATTCAGGAATTTTCGCCAATCAAGTTCTATGCCGTATCAAAGGCCTATTTGGAAAAGACGGACCCCAATACCATCGATTGGGAAACCGATACGCATGTGCTTAAGTCGAATCTGGAAATTGATGGAAATTTATTCAAGGATAATGAACCCATTCGAGAAATCGATTTGGATTATAAAATTGCCGGATTCGATGAGCATGGATTGGTGCTTTATAAGTCGCAGCAAAAATATTTGTACAGCAATAAAAAGAAGGAACTTGTCCTAAAGTTCGAATTCAAGGGCGATTTGACCAAATTACGTCAAACCATTGAATAGGACTGCGACTTTTATTGGTACGTATGCGCTGGCTCATTTGGTCGTGGATGCTGCTTGTGCGTTTCTGCTGCTTGGCGTACTGGATGTTGGAGGCCAACTCATTTTAAGTGTGTTGATATACAATGTATTGGCCTTTTTGCTGCAAGTGCCTCTTGGTCGGTTCGTAGACCAATGGCTGAACCCGAAGTCGGCGGCAGTGCTTGGTTTGTTGCTTGTTGCGGGCGCCTTTTTGTTTTGGAATGCCCTGTTTTCGGCATTGATTTTGGCTGGTGTGGGGAATGCGCTGTTTCATGTGGGTGGGGGGAGCCTGGTCCTTTCGCTGGATAAGAATAAGGCCACCTATGCGGGTTTGTTTGTAGCTCCCGGCGGCATCGGACTGGCTCTTGGCACGTATTTATCCAGTTCGCACTTGGTGGGCAGTGTATGGATTTTTCCATCCATAGTCCTAGTGATAAGCGTTCTTTTAATGCTCACACCTACTCCAACGTTCAACCGTCTCAAAACGGAAAAAGGGACATCAAAACGGGGTGTTTTGATTATCGCTTTGATTCTGATTCCGGTCATCGTGCGCTCGCTCATTGGCTTGTCGATGGATTTTCCGTGGAAGGAGCATCACGGGTTGCTCTGGATGTTGGTTTCAGCCATTGCCTTTGGGAAAATATTCGGAGGCATGCTGACGGACCGGTTCGGCCTGTATAAGATCGGGGTGGGCGGAATGCTTGTTTCAGCCCCGTTGCTGGCGTTTTATCCTACCGTGCCGTTGCTGGGCATCTTGGGTGTGTTCGCGCTAAATTTCACTATGCCGGTGACGCTGATTGCTGTTTGGCGCTTGATGCCGGGCAAGAGAGGCTTTGCTTTCGGGCTGACGACGGCGGCGCTGTTTGTAGGAGCGTTGCCCGTTTTGCTTGGCAAGTCTGGTTGGTTTCAGGCTGATTTGACGGTAGGTGCTTTACTAGTGGTTTCAGCCATTATAGTATTTTTCACACTGCGTAAAATATGAACTACGAAATGCTTTTTCTTAAATGCCTGCTGCAAACCGTGTTAATGGAGACGGTGGTGCTGCTGGTATTGTTCAGACTCGTTTTTAGGAATAAGGAAATTGGGATGGTCCGACTGTTGTTTGCGGGATTCCTGGCCAGTTTCGCGACTTTGCCATATTTGTGGTTCGTGCTGTCCACGCTAGTGGATCAACGCATCTGGTTCGTGCTGATCGGGGAGTCGTTTGCCGTCGTGATGGAGTCGTTTATTCTAATGGCCTTGTTGAGGATCAAGTATCCTAGGGCTTTGCTCACGTCGCTGATTTGCAACCTGGTGTCATTCTCCATCGGTTTGCTCATCAATTAGGCTATCTGGATTGAATCAGCACTTTCTCGTTGCCAATAATGTACAATCCATTTCGAAGCGAGGTAATGGCTTCTTCCTTGGTGATTTTTGAAGCGAGCAGTTGTCCCTTCAAGTTGTACACGTTCTTAAGGCTCGGATCAAACTCGGAGATGTGGTGTATATCGGTTAAAACCGCCGTCAAAAATGCGGTGGTGGCTGTTTTAAGTGCTGAAATGACTGTAACGCATTCTTCCGGTGTTGAATAGATGGCTTGCAAGGCTGTTTGCAAATTGACATAGGCATCGCCGGATTTGATGGTGGGGTACCTGCTCATGGCGGCTTGGGCGCTGTCTTTAGCAGCTTTCCACAAGTAAGCCTCCATCTCTTCCACGGTCAAGTCGGAAAGTATTTTAAGGTTGTCCACGAAAATCTTTGGTCCCGATGCGGAACTGGCGCTGGAGCAGCTTGCTCCGACACTGACTTCGCCTTGAAAGGGAGTAGTGAACGTTGCGCTCACCGAAGGGGAGGTCCAGACCGAAGATGTCAAGTTGGTGGTTGCATCGTATTGAGTGGTGGAACCGTTTCGAAAGCCTGTCAAATTGCTGATCAAGGTGGTCGAGGTTGTATTGCCGTTGTAGGCGTCGTAACTCAACAAGTACTTTCCCGGGGGCAACAGCACACTTTGGGTGAATTGAACGGCATTTCCCAGGCCCCAACCGGAGGAAATGCCCAGACAGGCTCCCGTGCTGACACCATTCTTGTCGGTTGCAGGAACGCTGACGGCATTCAGTTTGGCGGACGAACCGTAATTGAAGGTGGCGGAGAAGGTAGAATTGTTGGCCACGATGCTGCGGTTGGTCCATTCGGGCACATTGTAGGAAAAAGCGCTGGTATAGCCTTTGCCTGCCCAAAGGTTCACTGCGGTTGAATTCAAGGTTCCGGCTACGTTATAAGTGACGGGTGATGCATCAAAGCCTGCATTTTTTAAAACCAAGACGGTGACATCGTTGACAGGCTCTTTTGGAACGGGAGCGTTCGTCGTGGTCAGCACGCCGTCCTTGACTTCCACCAAAACACGACTGGCGGCAGGGACGGAGATGTTTCCGTTGATCTTCACACTGGATGTCAAGATAGATAAACCGATGGTTTTGGCGGTGTTGCCGACATTGGTGAGGTAAACGCTGATGGAGTCCTTGGCTTGTTGGGCGGTGATGTTTCCGGAAGTGACGAAAATACGTAAGGCATTCCCGATGCAGCTTGACGTCTTGAGTGTGAAGTGAGCGGTGGACTTCCCATCGGTGATTTCAGTCGGCATGGAGAAAACCGGGGCGCCTTCTGCAAAACGGATGGCTTTCATGTCGGCCTTTTCAGCACCGACAAAATTACTCACCAACAGGTAGCGGATGCTGTCGGGGTCGGTGGCAATCACGCCGTTCCAACCGGTGGGCAAGGAATCGGTCAGTAAAACCGCTTTTCCGGCAAATTCTTTCGTCTTCTCGGCACTGACGCCACTGTAATAAATGATTTGACGACGATCCACCACATCACCGATGTTCACGCTGCGACTTGCGGCGCTGTAGAGTGGATAGAACTTCGAGGTGTAGATGGAATTGTTGGCGGCCCTGTCGCCAAAAGCCATGCTGCTGGAACCAGGCGTGACGATACCGATTTGATTGTCGATGTTTGCCCAGGAGGTGGCAAACGTAACCGTGCTGGTGCCGTCGGTTTGATAACGACCGTTCTCGTGATAGATGGTTCGTCTCAGTTTGGTCAAATCATCCGTGCTTATAGCCAGTAATCCACCTCTGGCGCCGGTAATCGTGGAAGCTGTGACCGCTTTCACATAGTCCAGGTAGATCAACGCGTTGCCTGGTGTGGAATACAGGGCGAAGTTGTTGGTCAACGAGTTGTCGTTTGTGTTGATGACACCGTTCATGGTGTAGCTGTCGCCCTTCAAATCGTAGATGCCACTGGTTACTGGGGTTGCGTTCGTCCCCTTGCCGCTTACGGTATACCAACCCAAGAGATTGCCGGTGTTGTTGGCTTTGTATGGAACAATGATTTTGTTCTTGTCGGGACAATTTTGTGTAAAATAGCCTGTATAACTGCTGATTCCGGTGCTCCATGAGAAGCAGGTGAAGCGGTCCTTCGTATTGGCGCGTACAATATTTTGCGACGTGAACACTTCGGCTTTGCTGTATTTTTTCCTGAAATCGCTCCAGGTTGTCGGAGTCAGATCGGCTGTCGATGCCATTTCATGCATGAGCCAAGTCATCATGACGCGATGGGCTTCCACGCCCATGCGGCGGGCACCAACGTCGGGACGCAACAACCAACTGCCGTCCGTCGTAGTGTTTTGTCTGGCTTTGATGTTCTTATAAGCCAGATTTTCAAGCATCAACGCATTCGGGTCTTTCAAAAAACAAGCCATGGTCGTGTAGGAGGTGATCTGGTCGTATAAAAACAAGCTCCAGTCGTTTCCGTTGGGCATGGCCAATTCGCCGTCGGCCAGAGCCAGTTTGTTGAGCACATTGTCCATCACCTTTTGGTTGTTGTGCATCAAGGCGTTCGTCTTCCATTTTTCTGTGCCGTTCAGCCCGGTTTGGAACATCTTCAGCGCTAGGAAGCTTTCACCCAGTTCCTGCATGACCACATTCTGATAGGAGGTATGGAAATAGGTGTGATTCTGAAGGGTAAAATCGTCAAACAGGTTTTTGCCGAGGTAAAGACTTTTGACGGTGGTGGAATTGTACGCAGGGTCGATGACGGTGGCGTCCGTAGCATCGTTTAGTTGGGAATAACAGTTGATGGCAAAGGAACGCAAACGTTCGTACCATTGGGCGGCCAACGCATCGTTGGGATACATGCCCAGTGCACACGACAGGATGTTGGTTTCCCAACCGTTTTCCTCCGCTTTGGTATCTCCAGAGTAACCCGTCGGTATGGTACGGGTCAATTCGTAGTTGCTTTCCGCCTTGACCATGTTGTACACGTATTGTTTCTGTGCAGTGCTCAGCGAATCATATTGGAAGTAGGCCGAATAGGCTACCGACATGGACCAAAGTGAACTTTCCCAGACGTAATCCGTACTGCTGGTAGAGCCCCAATAATCACTGCCGGAGCAAACTTTCAATTTGTTGGCTTTGTGGGTGGAGTAGGCAAAGATGAGGCTTTTTCTGGCCATGTTCTTGACATCGTCCCAGGTGACACCGGTCGGTAGCGTCACTTTATCTTTTCCGAATTTGTACAAGAACGCACAAATCATGGAAAGGTCGGCATTGGGGCGAACGCCTTGTTCGTTGCTTCCCATCGTATTTTCCCCCTTGAAACATCCGCAAGCCTCATTGACGCTGTTGGTTGCGGCTGCGTCCTGATAATCGCTCTTGACGTAGGTCATGAAATTGGCCAACATCTGAAGCAGGTCTGTTTTCATGCCTGCTTCGTTGATGAAATTGGAAGTGATGACTCCTTCGGTAGGTGATGTCACGTCATTTTCGGTACCTCCAACAATGATTTGAGCTTGGGCCGGCATTACGATGCATACCAGGATTATAAGTGCTATGATTTTGGTTCTTTTCATACTTGTTCGTTTATTCTAAACAGTCGTTTTTCGTGACTCGGCATAGCCAACGTAAACTTTGTCTCTGTACGCGCTACTTAAAACGTTTCATTTGACACTGCAAAGAAACAACAACAAAATGGATTTTTTGGGCGTGCTATCGTTCAAAATGGATTGTTTACCATTCAATTTCAGTATGATTCAAGGTCTTAAACGAACAACCCTGCCGAATCACGTGGTTTCGACAGGGTTGCTTGGTGGGTTATTATTCGGCTGTTAGCTTGAATCGTACCAGCCTTAATGGAATGCCCTTGGCGCCCTTTTCGTTTTGCAGGCTGTAGAGGTAGCCATTGCGGAAAACCATGCGGGAAGGGTTGATGATGAGGTCGTAATCGTCACAAACGAACTTGCTTTCGCAGACGAAGCCGCCACCGTTGCTGTACACCCAGACGTGGAAGAGGTTGGCGTCTTTTTCTTTGGGGTATTCGAAATAGAGCAGGTTGCCGTCCGAGTCTTTGATGACGGTGGAGAGGCAGGGTCTGGGCAGGGTTGTGTTGATGCGGCCCAAATCTTCTTCCATTTCCTTCAAGATCTTAGCCTTGGCTTCAGCCACTTCTTCGTCGGTATTCTTATTGGTGACTTTGCCCAATTTCATATTTTTCATCTTCTCGATTTCCTCCTGCATTCTTTTCTTTTGTTCCTCGACTGAAACCGGTTCTCGTGTCCATCCCAAGTGTTTCTTTGTCAGTAATTTACCAGTCAGGTCGTATTCCCAGAGTTCACCGTTGTCGGGAAAGGCGAGCAGCATCTTGTTGCCGCTGCAGGCGATAACAGGCGTAGTGTAACGGTTGCCCGTTCCGTCAAAATCGACTGAGAAACCCATGGCACCGCCTGTTTTAAAGTGGTAACCGTATTGGTAAAGCGGTCGTTCGGGAGTGTTGTTTCTGTCGAACCACACTTTGCTGCCTTCACCGATGTGTTCCCAAATAATCTTTTCCTCGTTGGTGGCCGGGTTGACAATTTCCACAAAGTATCGGATGGCGTCGTCGTTGTACGAAGTCCCTGTCATCGCCAATTTGTTGTTGGGCAACCCGATGATTTGACTGGATATGAAGTTCAACTTCAACGTTTTCAGCCATTTGCCATTAAAATCGGTGAGGTACATGTTGCCTGGGTTGTCGATGCCGTAGTACAAGGTATTGCCCCAAAGAACGCCGAGAGCGGGTTCCGTTTTTTTGAAGACCTTGCCTGAAGTGGTTTTTAGGTTGAACTCGCCCGCGAACTTACCTTGTGCGTTGAACTTGGTGTAGAAGTTCCGATAGGTATTGTTCACGATGACGGAACCGTCGGGCAGCAGGACCAGCGACTTGCGGGCACCGACATTACGTCCGCCCATGGAATCTTGATAGGCACGGAACACGAAGTTCCAGTCGTCGCCTTGTGCGTAGGTTTTGTCGGCAACCAAGCGAATGGTGCCTTTTTTATACAGTTCAGCCAATTTTTGAGCGGAAACTGGCATTGCGGCCGTAAGGGCAAGGCAGAACAGAACGATCAAACTTTTTTTCATTGTGATGTTGATTTTTAATTGATTACTCCATGTACGTGACATTTCCCGATTCGTCGACGATGGTCATCACCGTTTCCTGTTGGGAATAGGGACTGTTGGCATCCACTTCGACGATTTCGCGTTGCATGCGGACCATTTCCTGGTTTTCACCCCTGCAAACCAAGGGCTTGTATAGGAACACCAATCCGAGTATGCAAGCGGCCGAGAGGCCGATGGTCCAACGTTTCAGCAGTGGACGCTTTACGCGCGGTTCGTCCAAAGCTTCCACGCCGGATACGTTGACGGATAACTTGCCGTTTAGGTTCGAGGGAAGCGGCGGTAAAGCCGCTTCTGCATCCAAGGAGCTGCTCAACAACCATTTGACGCGTTCGGCCCGCCCCTGCAGTTGGGTGAGTCGGAACGTACAAAGGTCACAGCTTTTGAGATGCGCTTCCACGCCGGTTTTTTCATCCGTGGAAGCCTCGCCGTCGAGGTATTTTTGCAGTATGTCGGTGTCAATACATTTCATAGGACAGTGTTTTTAATTGTTCTTCCATTTTGACCAGGCTTCTGGCCAGTGTCTTGCCCACTGACGAGAACCGAATACCGGTGGAGTCTGAAATCTCTTTATAGCTGAACCCTTCGCTGTAGAGTACCAGGAGTGCCCGCTCCGTCGGTTTCAGCCTTGAAAGTGCTTGCTGAACAACACGCTCACGTTCAACTCGTTCCGGAAGGATTTCCTCGGTTGGGGCATCCTTGACTTCTTCCAACGGGCGGTAGCGTTTCTGCCGGTTCAGGTGGTCGGTGCACTTGTTGATGGTGACGCGGTAGAGCCACGTGTTCAGATATAAAAGAACAGTGCCTGCGGTTAGCTTTTCATACAGCGCCGTGAAAACTTCCTGCACGATGTCGGAAGCGCTCTCCCTGTCGTCCACCATGCGTAGGGCCAACCGATGAAGGCGGGCATAGTTTTCAGCATAGATGTCTTCGAATGTTCTCAAGCGAAAGATGGTGTTTGATGCTTTAGTCTATGAAGGAGGGCATTTTGTGACAAAGCAAGTGAATTTTTTTTATCCAAGGCATGGAATGTTTACTATATTTGAAAAATCAATATGCTACCAATTCAAAATAGTAACCATGAAAACACATTCATTTAAAAATGCGGTGATACTAGGTATTTTCGTGCTTTCAACTTTTATTTCCAGAAGTGATGAAGCGTTTGCACAGGGTAATGGGGAGTTTAAAAGTACCAATACACTACCACTTCTGTTAGATTCCGTGGTCAAATGTGCGCCGAATCTCTTTTATGCCATTCAGGGTGAGAACTATAAGGATGGCAACTACAATTCCTTATTGAACGTTCAAGACGCCGAAAAAACATACATCCGAAATAAAACGTTGGGTAAGGAATGGGTAGTCGAGTATGGTGAATTCAAGACGCTGGAAGCTGCCAATGCTCGTTTGGATGAACTTAAACAACAGTTTGTTCAAGCGTTTCCGAATGCGTTTTTTGTTGAATACAATAAACCCTATGCCGAAAGACCTGAGATGGAGTTGTGTTTCCCACTTTCAGAGAAAGGGATTCGTTGTAGTGATGTGAAGTTTAACATCGCAACCGTTAAAAAGAAGTTTTTTGATTTGCAATGCGTTGTAAACGGCGTCAGGGACAAACCCTGTTTTGTCAATTTTTTTCCGATCAGCTTTGAACCGGGAACGAGTCAGTTTGCACAAGATTTAAGGCTCTTGATCAAGGAGTCTGAGTCCAGATTTGACAGTGTGCAGGGTGAGTTGATCTCTGAGAATATGTATAAATTGTACCATGCAACCAAAGTATTGGAATCTGCACAGGAATGTACCATTCGAAAACCACTTTTCGGCAGCACGTATTACGCAAAGATGGTATCGGGAATTTCCAAGGATCAGGTTGCCGATGAATTTAAGAAGGTGGTTACCAAAGTTGCCGAAGGACTGGGTTCAGACTATTACTACAGCATGCTTTTTGATGGAAGCGGTATGAATTTTGTGCCCAAGTCCACCTTAAGTTTTGATGCGGTTCCATCAGTGTCCGTTGTGGTTGAAAAGGAAAGCGAAGCGTATGCTATTTATGTAAAAATACAGCAGGTTTCCATCTTCTAAATGGGGATTGAACCGTTGTCCCTAGCCGAAGAAATAGCTCAGGATAACGATGACGACCAAAGCCGGCAGTAGATTCGTAACTTTTATTTTCTTGATGTCCAGGATGTTGAATCCTAGACCTAGGAGCAACACGCCTCCGACGGAAGTCAAATCGGCAATGATTTTCTGATCCATGTATTTGGCAAAAAACGAGGCGAACAGCGTGATGCTGCCTTGATAAATGAGCAAGGGTATGGCTGAAAACGCGATCGAGCTGCCGAAGGATGACGCCAAGGCGATGGAAGAAATACCGTCCATGAGGGATTTGGTGTACAAGATGGTCGGTACGTGGCCGAGGCCGTCTTCGATGGGTCCGAGAATGGACATGGAGCCGACGCAGTAGAGCATGGTGGCTGTGATGATGCCTTCGGTGAAGCGGTTGCCACCTGGCACTTCCAACACTTTGGACTTGCTGCTTTTTCGATGCATGAAATCCGAAAACTGGGTCAACAGCTTGTCGATGTCAATCCATTGGCCGATGATGCCACCCGCGACGATGCTCAAAATAGCAAGTAGGAAGTGGTCCGATTTCAGCCACATGGAAACTCCCAAGGCCATGGTAAACAGGCCAATGCCTTGGAAGACGATGGTGATGACTTTTTGCGGCAATCGGGAGCGGATGAGCATTCCGATGAGGCTTCCGGCGATGATGGCGCCTGCATTGATGAGTGTTCCGGTCATGCGGTTCGTTTAAAAAAGTAATCGGTTACCGGACTGAGCTGTCCGATAACCGATTATAAAAGTACGAAATCACTTTAAAATAGCAACTATTTTTTAATCCAAACGATGGAAGTCGGGTTCCAATCGCCTTGAACAGGGGTGCCCAGGCGGTTCAATCTCAAATAGTTCGGGATGGCTATTAGTGGAGTTCCGTCAGCCCAAGTGCCTTTAATAGTCATGGCGCCGTGAAACAAGTCGGGTCTCCATTGGAGCATGAGCGGACCGGTTCCGATGGATTTGCTGATGTCTTGGCTGTCGGCTTTCTCGACGTTGTAGATCATCGGGCCGTAACGAAGTGCCACACGACCACGGTCGGCTTCGATGTTTTGGTCAGCCGTGATTTGTTGAACCTTCATGGGGATGTCCAGGTTGATCTTGTCGCCTTTTTTCCATACGCGGGTAATGGCGATGTAGCCTTTGTCAATCTTCATGGGTACGGGTTGACCGTTGACTGACAAGGAGTTCAAGGTGTTTACTTCAGGGACTGAAGTGTACAGCTCGCTGGTCTTGCGGTTCGGTACGCGGACGTAAACGGTGAATTTGCCGGACTTTGTTGGATTGACGGTGATCGCAACGGCGCCCTTCCAGGGGTAATCGGTTTTTTGGACCATTTCAACATCGGTTCCGGCTACTTTCTCAATCTTGATGGTGCTGCCCACATACATGTTCACGTAGATACCATTGTCACCCTTCACATAGGTCCAGGTCGGAATCATGAGCAGGGTACGTGGTATGTTGCCGACGCAGCAGGGGCAGACATGCCAGGCGTCACGCGGCTGGGAGGCCGAAAGCGCATTCGTATAACAGAAATGCTTGCCTTCGAGGTCAATGGAACCCAACAGTGCGTTGTACATGGATTCTTCGTACAGATCGGCGTATTTGGCATCGTGGTAGGCCAGGTTCATCTTGTATTGGAAAAAGATGAGGCCGCAGGTGGAGCACGATTCGCAGTAGGCGTTGTTTCCGAGCGAGTAGTTTCCACCGAAACCTTCGGAGGTTTCACCGCTGCCAACGCCGCCGGTCACGTAGTATTTTTTATTGACCATGTTGTCCCACAAGGACATGACGGCACTTTGGTAATCGATGTCACCCGTCTGAGCGGCCACGTCCGACATGGCGGAGTAGGTGTACATGGCGCGAACAGCATGACCCACTGCTTCGTATTGCTGAATGACAGGTACGTGGCTCTGGTCGTATTCATCCCCGCCGGTGCGGCTGTCCAATAGGAACTTGGCGAGGGTAATGTAGCTGTCGCCTCTGCCGTTGCCTTCCATGTCGTTGACAAAGCGGCCGAAGCGTACCAAGGCCTGTTCCATTTCCTGATGGCCGTCAAACCAGACTTTCTTTCCGGGACCCACGCCGATGTTGGCTACCCAACAATCGGCCAGTTTCTTGGCTGCGTTGTAAAGGCGTTTATCTTTGCCATTGGTCAAGGTGTAGTGGTTGATGGCCGATTCGATGAAATAACCGGCTACGTAGCCTTCGTGGTTTCCACGGGATTCGGGTGACCATCTTTCCTTCCAATGAGCTGTATCGCGCAGCGTATAGGCTGTTTGCAGGTAACCGTCGGGTTCCTGGGCGGCTAAAATGATGGGGATCCACTTTTCGAGCGTGATTCTCATCTTGGCTTGTGCGGCGATGATGTCCTTGTCACCTTGGGGATCCACCATCAGGGCGATGCACATGGACTCCACGGTCTGGTGTACCCAGGCGTTGGAAAAGACATAGCCTTGGTGTTTGCCGTGTGGCAGCCCTTTGAGGGCCTTTGCTGCTTCAATGAAGTTGTCCAATCCGCCTTGGCCGGTGGTGAGGTCCGTGCGTTCGCATTGGGCGGCACAGTAAGGTATCCAATTGGTGATAAGCGCTTTGGCGCGGTCGTTCCACAAGGGGCTGTCAATCTTGTAGCGTTTCGTATAGACCACATCGAGCCTCTTTTCTTTCGGCGGGAAATGCACGAACACCTTGAGCGAGGAGGCAGATTTCATTTCGCCAGCCTGTGATGAAAGGGTCAATGTGTAACTCCCCGGAACCGTAAAGGTTGCCGTGGTTTTAAGGGCGGTCGGGTCGGCAAAAACGACTTTGCCTGGGCCGGATGCCGTCCAAGCGGTGTTCTTGAGAGGATCCACCGATTTGATGTCGGCCGAAAGGAAGGTTCTCCCGCCCGTCATCACATCACGGTCGCCACCAGCGGTGATGACCGGAGCAACTTCGGGTGAATTCAACGTTTTCAGCGCCTTCCATTCCAGCAACGTAGACATGAAGCGTTCCACAGAGTCCAGTTCCAAGCGGATGCTGGTGGTGGTCAACGCGTCAAATTTAACCGAATTGTATTGGTTGTTGAGGAAGGTATAGGCGGATGGATTCGAAACGGGCACATAGTCTTTTCCGTCCCAATATTTGAGCCGGTATGCCTGTGGGAATTTTGCCAAATTGTCGTAGTTGAACCAAAAAAGTTGCACTTCGTCCAAACTGACGGGGCTCTGCCAGTCGTATTGAAACCATTGATTGGAAAGCCGTCTCGGCCTTCGGACCTGATTCTGCGGTGCGGTCGGATTGGCCATCTGGGCAGCCCATTGACGCATCTGATCGGTCACTTCGTTGGGAACCAAACCATCGTTCAGGGTCGCGTTCTGCCCACCGCCGCGACCGTTTCCGGTAACTTTGGCCAGCACGGCGATGTTCGCTTTTTCCGTTCGGGCATTCTGTCCGGTTGCGGTGAAGGAAATGCCAGTGCCCAAAAGTACCAACATCGATAAGATGAAAAATCTGTGTTTTTCCATTGTACGAAATTTATTGAATTATTTTAAGGACAGAAACCAATTTTTACGATCGCTCAACGTCAATTTCAGCGTTCCATCTTCATTGGCTGAACCCTTCCGTTGGGCTACCTTGGAGGCCAACCAATCGCTGTCGTCCCGATGCATTGCCATTCGAACCAAATCGAAGAACCGGTAGCCTTCAAAGGACGTTTCAAGCGCCGTTTCATTGCAAATCAAGTCTTCCACATAGTTGATGGAATCGGTCAGATTCGACTGGGTGGCAATCTTGAATTTCTTATTGGCATAGGCGTCGCCCGAACCCCTGGAATGAATGCCCAAGGTGTTGTTCGAACCGAAGAAATATTGGCTGAAGTTCAGCAAGCTTGCTGCAGCCGTACGTTCGCTGGCGTTCACATAGTTCGCCACGTTGGATGGGTAAATTCCGTATTTCAAGACAGCAAAGGCTGCTTCTGGGAAACCTGCACGATTCAACGCTTCGGCAAAACGCAGGTAAATTTGTCCGCGGCGGTACAACACGACATGTCCGGTGCTGAACTTTCCAATGGTCTGACGTTGCGTCGAATAGAGGTTGCTGGTGGTCGAGTTTCCATCGTTGGTGCCCGCACTTCCGCTGGTCAACGTATATACGGAAGTCAGGCGCAAGTCGCCCACCAAAAGCGGTTTCTCATCATTTTTGATGGGGGCGAACAACGTATCCCGCACGGAACCGCTCGCAATGACAATGCAGTTGGATTGCGCCTTTGACAATTCTATTAATCGGTGGGAGGGAATGGCCTGGAAATAATAGTTGTTCTGTATGGTTGAATTGAACACATTTCCCAATCCACTGTAAGCTTCTAAGGAAGACGTTGATTCCATCGGAATGTAACTCACGATTTCAGCATTGCCCACACTGGAGAACAAGTTGCTGTACGAGTTTTGATAATTGCTGAAGGTCGTAGTTTCCTTGCTCCAGATGGTTTGACTCAAGCCGGTGGTCACCGCAGCTGATTCATTAGTCAGATAATCATGGTAATACTTCGCTGCTTCTGCATAGCGTTCGCCCCAAAGGCACAAATCGCCCAGCACCACACGGGTGGGCAGAAAGAACTTCTTCGAATCCAAACCGTTGATGGCGCCGTAGCCCGGGAAGGGTGTGTTGACATAGGGCGCCAGGTCCTCCACGAAATAATCGCAAATCTGCTTAATGCTCTTGATGGGGTACGTTTTGTTGGCGGCGGCTTCCGTCAGGATGGGTTCCGTTATTAAAGGAACGTTTCCATACGTCATGGCCAACTGCAGGTAAGTCCAGGCCCTGAATGTCTTCACGGCGGCGAATTCTTTCATGAAGACGTATTCGTTCCGTTTTTTGAGGGCAGTATCCACATTGGCCAAATAGTAGTTGCAGTTGTTGATGACGGCGTAATATCCTTTGGCGGAATTGTATGCATTGTCACCACTTACCTTGAAATCAGCCAGTTCCTGAAGATCGACGGAGGCTTTCGGTGTGAGTTCCACCAGGTCGCCCCGAATTTCGCCCAACAAGACCGTCCGGTCGGCAATGGACTGCATCTTGCCGATGATGCCCATGACGGAATAGACTGTGTCTGTTGCTTGGTCTAGCGTGTTGTCCTGCGAGAACATGACCAGTTTGGAGGTCGTGTCCATCATGTCGGTGCACGACGTGTAGGTGCCCAGTGCGATTAGGGAAAACCCTCCTATAAGTATTGATTTGAGTTTCATATGCTTTTATCCTGTTAGAGGTTAATCCTTACACCGAGTGTGAACGTACGTCCTTGTGCCAGTAGGCCTCTGTCGATGCCTTGAGCGAGCACGCTGTTTCCAAGGGAAAATTCCGGGTCATTGCCCAGGTAGTTCGTCCATGTGAACAGATTGCCGGCGGTGCCCCATATGGTAACACCTTTAATATAGGTGTTGTTCATAGGTAGGTTGTAACTGAGTGTCACGTTTTTGAGACGCAAGTATGATCCATCTTCAATCCATCGGTCGGAGAAACGGCTGTTCCCCAAAACATCACTGTATTGAATCTTGGGTACGTCCGTGTTTTGCCCTTCCGAAGTCCAACGGTTGTTCAGTGCGGTGGTCTGGTTGAAAAAGCGACTGCCACTTTCCAAAATGGAACGTTGGTAGTTGAACACGTCGCCTCCTAGGGAATAATTGAACATGACATTCAGCGTTAAATGTCTGTAATGCAGGTCCCCAAAGATGTTTCCGAATAAATCGGGATTCGGATTCCCGATGACTGTTCGGTCGGATGCGTCAATCACCTTGTCGGGGGTCTTGTCGTAAAACTTGATGTCCCCAGCGCCAAAATACATCTTGTCGCCTGTCTTGTTCAACATGTAGTATCCGTCTGCCTGGGCCTGCTCGGTAGTGGAATAGACGCCTTCCGTTTTGTATCCGTAAAATACACCGACTGGGGAACCCACTTGTGTCAAAACCGTCGCACCATAAATGTCGGTGGTGAAGGATTTGTTGTTGTTGGACAACGCAGTAATCTTGTTCGTATAATGCGAGACAGATCCGCCCCATTCCATTTTCCAATTCTTGGTATTCAACAATTTGGCATTGAACGAAACGTTGTAACCGGTGTTCTCCAACGAACCGTCGTTGGTCCAAATGCTTGGTAGACCACTATTGTAAGCAAGGTCCTTGAGGGTGAGCAGGTTGCTTGTCCAACCCTTGAACACATTGGCTTGTACATTCAACGTGTTGCCGAACAGGTTCATGTTCAATCCGCCGGTGAGTCGTTTCGTAGTTTCCCATTGCAAGGTCGTGTTGCCGATGTTGCCGATGCTCAGGCCGTCGATGGCGTTCAAAATCTTGTGCGCCGTGAAGTAGCTGCGCGATGCGGTATAATCTAGGTCGTCGTTACCCGATAAGTCGAAACCGATATTCCATTTGACGTAGTTGATCGGGTCGAACTTGAACCAAGGTTCGGACGACATGACCCAAGCACCTTCCACCGATGGGAACAATCCCCAGGCCACTCCACCCAGTTTAAGTCCCTCAGCGGCATCCCGGCCAAAAGTGGAGGATGTCTCCATGCTCATCGCACCTGTCAAGTAATATTTTTCCAGGTAGTTGTAGTCGGTATGGACATAATAGGTCAAGGACCGGGAAATGTCATCCGCACCCGAAGTGGTTTTGTTGTAGAGGCTGAGCGACATGTTGGGCATCTTGTCGTTGCCCGTGTTGTAGCCTTTCTGCAGGTTTAAACTGTACGTGTTGTTTACAAAGCGGACACCGCCGAGCACGTTGATGTAGTTGGCTCCATATTGTTGGTTCCATACCATCTTCGTATCGCTGAAGAACCCGTTGTGATGGGAAGACAGTGACTTGGCGACGTTGTAGATGGTCCCGTTTTGATCCACGGTCAGCGTAGGAACCCCAGTAATGGGCAGGTAATAATTCTCGTACGAATTCACGGAGGTATAGCAGAAATGTTCGTTGACGCTCAAATGCTTATTGATCTGATATTTGGGCGAAATGGCCAGCGTAATCAGATTGTTGCTGAACGAGTTCTTGTTCTTAGCCTCGCCGTATTTGAGGATGCTGCTCGGATTGGCCAGTGACACACTTTTTCCAATCACTTCATCCAGGTAATCGTCTTCCTCCGCGTAGAAGCTGGAGAGCTTGCCTTGCGTATCGTATGCATAGGGATTCAAGAACGGCGATTTGATGAGGCTCAGGAAGCCTGGTGAGGAAATGGCTGCCGACTTGAAGTCGTCCGTCACACCGTCGTCACGCAGGTTGCGCTGCACATCGCTGAAGGAGGCGTCAAAACGGGCCGTCACATCCTTGAACAACTTGATGTCCGTGTTCAGCCGGAGATTGAAGCGGGAAAAATCATTCTTCTTCAACGTGCTTTGACCGTCCGTATAGCCCACGGAGAGGTTGTAGTCTGCCACATCGTCACCACCTTGCACATTGATGCTGTAGTTCTGGCTGAACGCATTCTGGTAGACCTCTTTGGTCCAATCCGTGTTGTTGTGGTATTGGTTGTAATAGTAATAATCCTTGTCCACTTTCAGGAACTTGAATTCCGTCAACGTCGTCCCTGTCGAACCCAACAATTCGGAAGCATAGGAACGGTATTGTGAAGCGTCCATCATGGTGGGCAAGGTCGGAACCAATTCAAAAGCTCCTGTCACGGTAAAGTCGATTTTGGTGGCCATGCTCTTGTTCCGTTTGGTGTCGATGAGCAAGACTCCATTGCCTCCCTTGGCTCCGTAGATGGCTGTTCCATTGCGGACTACAGTGACTTTCTCAATGTCGACCACGTTCAGGTTGCTCAACAAGTCGTTGTAATAGCCATCGTGAATCATGGAGCGGTTGTATTGCATGTCCAACAGTACACCATCCAGTACGATGAGCGGTTGAGCGTTGGCACTCAACGAATTTAGGCCGTTCATGAACATGACTGCGCCAACTCCAGGAAGTCCCGACCGCGTAATAGTACGAACATCGGAACCCAGTTTGGATTGTATCTGGGGTTCGATATTGATGTCGCCCGAAAGGTCAAACCCAACAGCGGAAGTGCTTTTAGTGGCTACGGTCTTGTTTTGATAGTGTTCGGTGAAAACATCGGAGAGCATGGCGGCGTCAACCCCTTTCGTTCGGTTGTTGATGGATGTTTGGTTCAAGTTGTAACCTTCCACTTTCAAAACGAGGGAAGTGACAAATTCGGGAACCTTGATGCTGTAGGAACCATCCTCCGTGCTCATTGCTGAGTAATGTTCATTTCCGTACGACTGAACACGGACTCCAGACAAGGGTGTGCCTGTCGCGGCATCGGTCACTTTACCGATGATGGTTTTCAAGGGTGTTTTGGCAGGCTGGGCCGCATGGCTAATGGATGTGCCAAGCAGCAACACGCAAAGAATTCCGATTTTCAACAAGCCTTGTTTCATTCTATAGGTTTGAGTATGTATCATTGTATTTCAGCTTTAATCTTCACGTGGTTTCAAGTAGATACAATCAATCAACATTTCGCGCGAGTAAGTCGTCAACTGACCGCTCGTTACAAAACTCAGGAGCTTCAGTGAGATAAGCCCTTCGTTTTGATTCAGATTGCAAATTGGGAACTTGAACGCTGGCGCGACACAAACCGTATCCAGCTTGTAGGCATTGTTGGAGAAAAATCCACCATTTCCGCAATTATACGTTTTCTTTTGGCCGGTTTCATCGTAATAATACAACGTAGCTCTGAATCTGTTCGGTCTGAAAACATCGAGGGAATCGGCATGGGTCACTGGTGTTTTGTACACCGTTTGAGGCGCAAAAACAATGCAAACGTCGTATTTTCCCGACAAGGCGTTTTTTACTTGAAAGGTAATGTCCGGATAGGAGCCAGTGGGCAGCAAATCCAGGTATTGGTTGTTGGACAAACCCTTGCCCACTACTGTTCGCATGTTGAGCGTTCCAGAAGTAAAACCAAGAATGTTGGTTTCTTGTTCCGCTTCCATCTTGATGGGTTTGAAAAAGCTTTGTTGCAGCGTGAACGGCCATTTTTCCACTTTCAGGATGGTCCCGTTACTACATTTGGAGCTGCCAGTAACCTGAGAAAGGATGCCACCAGTGGCGTACGGATTGTGAAAAACATGTTCCAGTGGAAGCTTGGAATTAAATTTGGTGGAAACCAACGAATCGTTGGGGGCGTTCTGCAATCGCATGTTGTATACCAAATCATTCACCATATTGTGCTTGGTCCAATACGCTTTCAAGGAATCGGCATTGGAGATGTTGGCGAAGTTGAAGTAAGGAGCGATCTTGGCATAAGCCGTATTCCAGGCATTATCGGTTGGCGCTATCAACAAGAAGCTGCTGTCTTCTTCGTTCAGATAGCCGAGTTCAGACAACAAGGCATTCTTTGCGATCAACACGGAGTCGACATAAACGGTGCTACCATCCACGATTCCGGAAGATACGCTGGCGAATTCATCCAGGGAATCTTTCTGAAACGATTTGAAGAACGCGCCCATCTTGCTGAATTCGGTGTTGTTGCAGAGGCTCTCGTAAATGTTGGACAAGTACGGGATACCACCACTCATAATGTGCAGAACTCCATTATTTGTCACGATGTTCGGCGTGGTGATGTTCACATTTCCGAAAACCAAGCCTTTCAGCTTCTTTTCTTTGCCGTTCATCAGCAAGACATCAACATCCGTGCTGGTCGAAACGGAGAAAAGGTATCTGGCAATGTGGTTCCTGACAAAACTTTTTTCGACTGAAAGCTGACCCGACGGTGTTTGGCATAGGTTCAGCAGCGAATCTTTGTTAAACGTGCCGTTGACAGGCGCCCAAACGGTGAAGGTCTGTTCGGAGTTCAGCAACTCAGCAAAAGAAACCGAGGAAGGGTTGTTGTAACTGGACACGTTGACGGAGTCCAGGATTTCCCTGAAGTCACTCAAATCAGCCCTAGTCACCATGTTTTCCCATAGTGTTTGGTCCGAACGGATGGCGGAGTCTGTCTCGTAATGGCTGTTCCAGGTGTCGTTGCAAGCGTTCAGCCCTAGCAATAACAGGGTGGCGGCCAAGCCTTTTCGGACGAAGTCCAATGAATGTTTGTTCATGATTTCGGTTTCTATTTCATTAATGAGTATCTTCTCCGGCTTCACTCGCATAGACGCTTTTTGGGCAAAGTTCAATGTAGTCGAATGCAAATTCCGCGCTGTTGTTGTCGAGCACTTGCTTGAATCGCAGGTAGTGGTCTTCCGTTCCCGACAGGTAACGTGTGGTGAGTATTCGGCGCAACATGGTGGTCTGTGCGCGGAATACCACATAGGTCGTTCCGCCGTAGTAGGCACGGATGGCGTCGGATTGTTTCATGTAGCCTCTATTGCGTAGCGCTTTGTCCACGGCCTTGTTTGCTTCGGTATCGGTCGTTTTGTCGGCCACCCAGCCGATGGCAGGATTGGTGCCGCCCACTCGCAAGTCGATTGGTATGCCGCATGGCTGATTGTCGTAGAAGACCTGGATGATGCCTCGGGTGGGCATGGCGCAATAGCAAAGACGAACTTCGTAAATGCCTTCTGGAACTGGTGGCAATTTGAATGAGAAGTCGAACTGATGCAAAACCACCACTTCATCCCCTTCGTAACTCCAGAAGTTGATGTGCCGGTTGCGGACTGAAACCAGGGACTCGTCGTTGAAGGTCCAATCCTTGACCGAACCGGACTTGAAGCCGGTGCACGTGTTCGTGCCTGCCCTTCCTCTGGCGCCGCTGGACATGAAGTCCGACGAAAGAGTTGTCGCATCGAATCGGAAGCGTGTATTGAACACATCATCTCGTGTTTGGACGCTGTAAGTGAGTATGTCATCGATGTAGTGGTAAACGCCGTTTACCGCACTTTGGTCCACCGAGGATTCAGAAGGAGCGTACACCTTCACGCCGCGAACCGTATACATGGAGCCAACTCCTTTCCGGTTGATAAACAGGCCATCGTTGGGAGCACTGCACTGCAGCAAGGTATGTGGGCACATGGTTTCGTACCAATCCGTCACATCACAGTAGGCGGCCACATTCATTCGAGTCTTGAATTCCCCGGTGATGGTCAGCTCGTTGTAATTGCCCAAGCGGTCCAGAAAATGGTAAGCTACGAAACGGTTCAAGGGGTTTTTCGGGTTCTTGAAATCTTCGTCGTACTTGCCGGCGTCTTCCGGGTAGGTCGCATCGTAAATTTGTTTGGCATACGTAATGAGTTGGGGCAACGTGGTAATGCCATTTGCCGCATAGACCGAATTCGGCTCGATGAAACCGGTGAACTTGAACTTTCGTTCTTTCGGATAGAAAGCTGTTTCCCACTCATTTCCCGTATGATATAAGATGCCTATTTCAGCCGAGTCATCGCTACAGCTGTAGGTCATGTCCAGGTACTTACGCAAGTTGTTGTCGAATCCGGTCTTGGTCAAGGCGCTGTAGAACAGTGAGATGGTCGAATCTTTCTGGAGCATGTCTGGGAGCATGTCGTTGCTGGTGGACAAGACTTTGTCGATGGTGTGTATCACGCCATTCTCCACCGAGTCATCTCGAAGGATAATCTTGGAAGTTTTATTGATAAAGTATTCAATGTTGCTGTAGGCGTCCGTGTCGCAGGAAATGCTTAGATACCGGTCGTTCATGTTCGTGGTGGGAATGACCCCGTCATTCAGGTCGGTCGTGAAATAAGTGGCTTTGACCAAATGGTTGTAAGCCAGCGTATCACAATCTAAGTCGGAAAGTTCCGATACATTGGTCAACCCTTTTTCGCTCAAGTAATTTTTAATGGCTGTATTGGTCGGTGCAAAACAGGTGTAAGTACCGTAAGTCGTCAATAAGTCATAGATTTTTGCTCGTTGGAGCACAGTGATGAAGTCGCTGTACTTTTCTTTCCGGTTTTGCAGGTAGTCGGTCAACATTTCTCCAGTAAACACATAATATTTCTGGTCCGTCATCGTATCCTTGCAACTGCTCACAATAAGTGGCATCGCCATTGCTAGGACCAGCACCCAGACGGTATGTTTGAATTTCAATCTCGTTTGCATTGTCTTTTGAATTATTCAGTGATGGTTGACGTTGTTTCAGTGTTATAAGCAGGGTTCTGCTTCAACAAGGAGTTGGCATTCAATTCGTCCTTGCTGTAGGGGAAATAGTTCGAATACGGAGAGTTCATCTTCTTGCGAAGAGCGCTTTGATTTTCTGTATATTTCTTAATGGCGTAAGTGATGAGGCGTGTGTTGTTCCCGTCGCGACGGGCCAAGCGTACCAAATCGAACCAGCGCTTGCCTTCAAAGAGCAATTCGCGCTGTCTTTCCTTCAGAACAAGGTCCTCCATGCTGTTGCGTGAAGCGGAATAGGTGTTGAATACCAGCGTGTCAGTCCTGCCCGTGGTAATGTTATTCGCCCTGTTGTATACGGCCGATACTAATGAAAATGCCGTTTGGTAATGCGCTTTTTGCTCCGGCGTGATGGCGTTCAGGGTCACTTCACCGGCCTTTTCCACTTCGGCTTCTGCCTTCATGAGCATCACATCGGTGAGCCGATAGATTATCCAATTGGCATAATTGGTGCTGCGCCTGCTGTCGTTGAGCGAGTTGGTCACTGCTGTGTTGAAGGTCACACTTATTCGTGCATACTTGTCGATGGCATAGACCCCGTTGACATCCTCCATGGATTCCAAGTATCGACAATCGGTATTCTTGAATAGCTCATTCGTGTTGTTCGAAATGTTCTTGATGAGGTATTCGGCCGGACTCAAATAGCCAATCACATTGGAGGAAGAACCATAGAAGCTTGGAACGAACGTGTTGGTCGCACCTTGATTTTCCTGAAAATCCAGTTCGAAGAGACTTTCAAAGGAATGCCCCGTCCCAAAGATTTCACCATAGGCATTGCCTGAAATGGACCCGGTAACCAACTCGTTGATCAAGGGAAACTTGCCGTATAGTTTCAACTTGGTTTTCGGATTGTTCTTTTCGGTTGCGTAAGACTTGATCTTGTTGTCGATGACCTTGTCGCAGTACTTGATGCTGTTGTCGTAATCCTGCTTCCATAAGTACATGTCGGCAAGGATGGAATAGATGCCGTTGCGGGTGATTCTGCCGGTATTGGCGGTTTCGACCGCATACTTGTTGACCGCATCTTCTTTGACCTGTTCCAAATCGGTAATACAACTGGTCAGGATTTCATCAAAGCTGGTCGCCTTGACAATGTAATTCTGGTTGTCGTCGATGGAAGGCTCCGTGACAAAAGGTACGTCGCTGAACGTGCGAATCAGGTAGAAGTAGCAGAGGTCGCGCAGAGCCGTTACCTCAGCCAAGTTGGCTTTCAGTTCGGATACCGTGTAGTTCGGGTCGATGGTCTGCACCTTGGGCGCATAATACATCACCGTATTGCAGCGGTTGATCACTTGGTAGAAAGCGGTCCAATTGGTATAGGCGTTGGTGGGCAGAATGTTGCCCTTGAGCATCTGCGTTTCAGTTTCGGGGGTGGACATGCCAGGCACGATGTTGTCCGACCGGAGTTCGCCCCAAATGGCCATGCGCGTGATGCAATCAGACGAAACCAGCGCCGCATAGCAACCCGTCACCGCGTTGTCCACATCCGCCTTTTCGGTCCAGTAGTTTTCCAGAACAATGTCGTTCAAAGGCAAGATGCTCAGGAAGTCGGAACAGGAAGCCAACGTCAACCCGATGCAGCAAGCCAGACCTATTTTCTTTAGATTCTTCATATCGTATTCTTTTATCATAATCCAATGGTGATGCCTGCTGTGATGGACTTCGCACGAGGCGTCTGTGAGTTGTCGGAAACAACGCCGTAACCGCCGTACCCGACTTCAGGATCTGCTCCGGAATATTTGGTCAGGCAGAAAAGGTTGTTGGCACTGATGTACATCCGTACCTGACTGATGCCGATGCTTTTGAGCAGTGCTGGGTCCAGCGAGTAGGACAACTGGGTATAGTTCAGACGGACAAAAGAGCCATCTTCGACAAAACGGTCGCTGCCCAACCAGTTGTAACCATAATTGTACAGTGCGCGCGGGATGGAGGTCAAATCACCTTCCGTACGCCAACGCCAGTTTACTGCCCTGCTCTGGTTGTTGTTCGAATACATGCTTTCAGCGTTCATCCGAGCGGCATTGATGATTTTATTGCCCAAGCGGAAGTTGAATTGGTTGTTCAGCGTAAGGCGGCCATAGTTGAACTTGATGCCGAATCCACCTGTGATTTTCGGTAGGGAACTGCCCAAATAAACGATGTCCAGCTCATTGATGTTACCATCTTTGTTGACGTCCTCATAGATGGCGTCACCACCCTTGAATTCATACTGAGAAGTCGTTCCATAACAGAAATAAACCGGCTTGGTCCTACCATTGTCGTCCAAGATAACCTGGTTCAACGAGTTGCGGACAACCGGCGAATTCGGCCCCGAAACGCCTTTGATTTCCGATTCGCTGTAGTCGCTGTATTGGTACACGCCCTTGTATTTGAATCCAAAAATGGTGCCGAACGCATTGTTCAACTGCACACGAGACAGATAGGAACCGTTTGAGCGGTCGAACTGACTGTTCATGCTTTTAAGCACGGTCTTGTCCATCTCCGTGATTTCATTCGCATTGTTGGCGAACGAAAGGTTCAGGTCCATGGAGAATTTTCCTTGGCGAGCCAAGCCATTGCCGTTCAGGTTCAATTCCCAACCATTGTTGCGCATGCTGCCCACATTCTGTACGGAAAGCGACGTATAGCCCGATGAGGTGGGAATTGCCCGGTCGTACATGAGCAAATCGGTGGTCAACTGGGTGTATAAGTTCAAGTCCGAAGTGATCATGTCGTTGAGAAAACCGAAGTCGAAACCGATGTTGTAGGTTTCCTTCGACTCCCATTTCAAATTGCTCAGGCGGATGTTGCTCGGATAGATGGAGGTCTGGCCGATGTACGAGTTGCTGGGCGCATATTTGCTGAAATAGAGGTAATCCGAATTGGGTTGATTCCCAACCTTGCCCCAGCCCGGACGGATGGAAAGCATGGAAATCCACTTGTAGTTTTGCATGAAATCTTCGTCCGAAACGTTCCAACGGAGCGAAACGGCCGGAAAGTTGCCCCAACGCTGCTGCGGCCCGAATTTGGTGGAACCGTCTCGTCTCACGGAAAAGTCGGCCATGTATTTTCCCTTGTACGCATAATGCGATGAAAAGGTGAAATAAGCACTGCGCCATTGGCCGGCACCAGTCGAGAAACCGTCGATGATGGCGTCGGCCGCCGGTGAAGTGATGGTTCCGGAGGGCAAGCCGTATACGCCTGTGGTTTGGCTGCTGGAATTGCCCGAAGTGGTCTGTCCGCGCAACATGGCCATGAAGGAATGGTCCTTGTTGTCAAAGTGAGGCATGAAGGTAAGCGTATGGGTCGTGGTGATGCCCAAGCTCTTGAACGCATCGGAGGACGTATTGTTTGCATTCGAGGAGGCCCAGCCCGATGTGACCAGGTCGGAGGGGTAATAGGAGTCGTTGTATTTGTTGAAGATGCTGAACACGACCTTTCCTTCGTATGTGAGGTGGGTTTGTTCGTTTTCCACACCCAACAGGTTGTAAACCAATTGAAACTCTGGCATGATGTTATTGCTCCGCTCCTTGTTGGATGCCAAATAGGCCAGTGCGACCGGATTGACGAGGCCCCGCTGATCAATCAATTCAGAAGAAGAACTCGAAAGCATGTGGTAGTAGTCCCCAGTGGAATTGCCGTTCACGCCTTCCTCATAAATGGCCAAATTGGGCATTTTACGGTATGCAAGCGACAATAGGCTGCTGCCATCGTAATTCTTGTTGTTGTCCGTATGGGTCAGCGAGAAATTGGAGACAATCTTGATTCGGTCCGATACGAAATAGTCCAGTGCCACACGGGTGGAGAAGATGTCCATTTGCTGACCGATGACCGAGCCTGTTTCTGTATCCCAACCACCTGAAATACGGAAATTAGCCTTTTCGCCACCGCCTGAGACAGAAACGAAATGGTTTTGTTGGATGCCCGTCTGTATAACCGCTTTCCGCCAATCCGTATTGTTGTTGTACATCTGGTATTCCGAGTAAGTCGGGTCATAGTTGAACTCAATGATGTTGGCCGCATCGTTACTCAGCTTGGAATTGAAGTAGGATTCCTTCATGAGCATGGTGTATTCGTCTCCGTTCATCATCTTGTAACCCTGGGGCTGATTCGTACCGGTTAGGCGCAACGAATAGGTCACCATCGATCGCCCACGCGAACCGCGTTTCGTCTTGATGTCTATGACACCGTTGGCTCCTTGGGAACCCCAAATGGCCGTTGCGGCCGCATCTTTAAGCACGGATATGCTTTCGATGTCTTCCGGGTTCACGTTCAGCAATTGTGCGAATTTTTCTTCATTGGCATTGTTGAAGTCGAAATTGCTGTTTTCGTCCGTTTCCCATACGTTTCCGTCCACCACGATGAGTGGTTCCGAATTCCCGTTGATGGAGGAAACGCCGCGCAAACGCATTGTCGTGCCTGAACCCAGGTTGCCCGAATTGGCCACGATGTCCAAACCGGAAATGCGCCCCTGCAGGGCATCGCTGATGTTGGTAAAGGGCAGACCCTCAAATTCCTTGGCACTGATGAGCTGGGAGGCACTGGAAATTTCACGGTCGGGGATGGCGAGGCCACCCGTTTCCAATTTTCTCTTGGAACTGACTACCACTTCTTTCAACTGCGTGTCACTCAGTAGTTTGATTTTATAAATGGTGCCATTGAAGGGTATGGACTGCGTTTTGTAGCCTACACAGGAAACCAAAATACGATCTTTCGGATTGATCACCTTGAAGGAAAAATCCCCATTCACATCGGTCACATTGTGGGCGACGATACGGTTGGAGGCATCCACCTCCTTGACATTCACCATGACCATCGGGCCAAATTCGTCATAAACCGTTCCGCTGACGATGGTACCCACCGATTGAGCGCTCAACACACCAGGTGTCAAAACTAGAACCAACAGCAAACAATTGAATATATGCTTTCTCATCGTCTTACTTTTTCGAATTTTTGGCTTTTATTTTGCTGCCGAACTGGGTGCTCGAAAACATCAGCGGCTTGTCGATCTGATGGATGACAGCAAAAGATGAAGTCTCTATCTCGGTGGCTTTCGATACGTCCTGGTTGTTGTATTGATATTCGCGTGCCATCAAGTTGCGCAGATCCGGATTGTCGGTGACATGCCGTACATTGCCGGCCATGTCGGTGATGGTGATGCCTGCGTTGTCAGCCTTGACATTGAGCTTGTAGAACCGTTGTGAAACAGAGTTGATAAGTGCCGTTTCAAAGTTTCCGGTGGTCGAACCCGCCCCGATGTACAGCGAATTATCCTGTATGTGGTATTTGACGAATTGACTGATGACGCTCTTCAAGCTGTCTTTGTACAAACCGTCGGGAAGCGGGTCGATCTGCTCCCAAGTAGGCAACTTGCCAGCATCCTGGAGTTCCTGTATGGACTCGTTCGTCGGTACGTAAACCGTATAGTGGTACGTGTTGAACAAGCTGATGTTGGTGCTTCCGCAGGCATAGAGTTTGTCCCTGATTTGTTCAAAATACGTCGTTCCTTTCATCAAGTCAAAGAACTTTTTGAACTCAGCATGGGCGTTGAATATGTCGAAAACCGACTTCCTGCTGGTATACAATGGATTACTATCCAAAATATACGTTTTGCCGTTCCCTTCGGCTGATTCGTCGTAGATTTCACTAACGGTCACGGCTGTGTTGTTCTCAATCTGGTAGCCGCCGGAGACTTTCATCACACCGGCACCGCCAGCCACATTGCTCACCTTGAGCATGCCGCCGCCCTTGGTCTGATAATAGGTGTTCCCATCTTCGATGTCCCCAATGACGATGTGGTAGTCCAGTATGTCCTGAAGCCTGTTTGTAATCATGGACAGGGTGGCCATGCCGATGGAGTCTTTTCGGGTGCCAGTAGTAACATCGTAGTTCCAGATGCTGGCCTTCACCTTGGTATCTTCTGTCAAAGCTGTTCTGTCGTACCAGAACTTGAACATTTTGGTGGTGGACTGACCGAATGATACTGGGTCGATGTATTCCAACAAAGCCTTATTGGTGGGAATGAAAAAGCTGAAGTAGCTCTCCATGGAGTTCAGATAGGCAAAGTATTCTAATTTTTCGATGCCCCAATATAAAATGTTCATGTTGTCGTTGATCAACGCAGGGAAAGAAACCGAGGAAAATGCCGTCGGGCTGAACACTTTGTTGGTGAGGTATACGGCGCCGTTACAGCCTAAATAGACGCTGTCGATGTCGCTTGTTGTGATGCCCATCACATTGCTTGCATCGTTCAGCACAGTAGAAAATTTGCTGGGGATGGTGCTGATGAACGAGTTCATCTGATTGTTCTTGATGAGCTTGGCAATCACGTTGTCGGGCACATTCTCCCAACTGCCGTAATAATTCTTGAGCACTTTGCCGCCTTCGTTGGTGAAGTAGCGGTTCAAGGCTTCGTTCGTCGGAACCAGCATTACAGCCATGTTTTCCTGCATGGCGACATCGTTCCCAGTCGTAGTGACCGTACTGGCGTAAAAACCATTCCAGCCCGGATCGAACTTAAGTGTTCCAACCACCGGACTGCCGTCGGGTGCCAGAATGTTGGCCTCTACCCCATTGGTGGGCTGTGACCGTAGGGCAAAATAACGCTTCTGATAGACTGAATCCACGTTGGCGTTGTAAATGCGGTTGTAGTTGGACGTGGCGGTGGCGTTGTAATACGGTGCCGAGTAACGTTCCAGCAATTTGCTGTATGCGGAGGTGTTCGGTTTCCTACGGATGATTTCAGCCATGTTGTCCAGCGGTATCATGACTTCGGACATCCTATGTACGAACCCGTTCATGCACTTGATGTTCTGTTCGGCAATGGCTATGCCGTTCACGCTGGCGTCGCCCGGTTGGCGAACCGTTTCATGATTGAACAGGAAGTCGTAATCGCTGTTTGTTATTTTGTTGAATGTCAACTGCTTTTCCAGAAAATGGATCATGGGTGCAGGTGTCATGTCTTTCAGGCAAAGAATGCCATCGGTTTTTGACTTGTATTTGGCCCAGTACTTGGTGTCGGGCATTTCCGCCGGCAATATGCGCGGAACGGAATCGTAAATGGAAATGGCGGTCGGTCGTCTCATGCAATCGCCTTCCTTGGGCCCCTCCGTGCTGGACAAGGTCCTGGTCTGATACGCGTTGTTGATCATGGACCCGTTCAGCAACAGCCTTTTTTGAGCTGCAGTCAACTCCTGGTAGCTTTTGATACCCCATGCATTGTTGGCATAGAAACGGCTGAAGGCGTCGTCATCGGCTACAAAAAGTGTCTTGCTTCCGGTTTTGGACAGTACGTCCTGATAATTAAGATCTTTGATCAGCTCGACGAAATTGGTGTAATTTCCTTTGTCGACCAGGTATTGGTCGATGCTGCTGCCCAACCAACCCGGCATCTCATTGTCCAGGTTGTATCCGGTACAGGAACTGAAAAATCCACATTCAGATAGCAGGATACACGCAATGATCCAGTATCTGGAGTGATGTCTCTGCAACAGTTTGTTGATCATGTTATAAAATTTAAAGTGTATCCACATGTATCGAGGTGAAAACTAAAAAAGTTTCACACTGTATGAAAAAATAAGTAATGGCGTATTTTTTGTAAGAAATTAAGAGGCTGCCACAGGGAAGGCAGCCTCTTAATTTTATATGCATGTTTTCAACAAAACATGGTTACTCAACAACAATCTTCTTGAACATCTTACCTTCGGGTGCATTGAACACCATCAGATAAATGCCGGAAGCTAGTGAACTGGGAACATTGACAGTAGAAGTTCTACCGGATACGGTCGTACCATAGACCTTCTGACCGCTGAGTGACAACAATTCAACAGGTACAGGTTTGACCAAATCCTTGGCGAAATCGATGGATACGCTTGCACCTCGTTTAACCATGGTCGGATAGACGTTGACCGAGTTGCTTTGTTTGACGGCTGCAACACCGACAGTCGATTCATAACCTCTCACTTTGAACTCGATGATACCGGTTGCAACGGCGCTTCTCATGAAGATACGCAGTTTGGAAGCCATAATGTCCACTGTAAGGGAATTGTATTGGTCTGCCAAGGCACCAATCGGGCCAAGGACTTTCCATTCGGATCCATTGTAATAATCTACGCTGGTGGAGTCGGGGAACAACAAGCCACCACCGTCGGTGAACCAATATACGCCCATGCTCGTGATTCTCTGAGGAGAAGTCCATTCGTATTGTACCCAATCCAACTTGGCATTCGTACCATTCCAGTTGCCGTATTTCTTATGAGTGTTGTCCGCAGAACTGGTCGGGTCGAAACCATCATTGATGGCAGCAAGTGATTCCCAAGATGAACAAAGGCTCGTAGTAACCTTGGCCGTGCTTGAAAGTGTTACAACCACGTGTGAAGCGGCATAATCCAATTTGGCTTTCTTCAATGCTTCCATGCCGGCTAGGAATTCGGTGATTTGGCTGGAGGCACCGGTATAAACCGATTGTGCTGCACTGTAGGCCGTCAACAAGGCAGCTTTGTTAGCCCAGTTGGTCGTATCAATCAAGGATTTAGTGACGTTCAACAAGGTTTCATAGTTGATGAACACCCCGCCTGCACTATCAAGCACATGTTTGAAATCGCTCAATTTCGTATAATATGCACTCAACGTAGTAAGTGTGCCGCTTGCAAGTTGTGTTGCACCTTCCACCTTGATGTCAGCAGTCGGAGTCGCATATCCCTTGGGTACGGAATCCAATTTGACAGCATCGACCAAAGCCAATTCATCCGTGATCATGCGCTTGTAATCGCTTTCATCATTACCAATCTTTCTGAAACCAAGAACCTTGAATTCAACAATACCGGTCGAAGTCAAACTGCTGAAGTTCACACGTATTTTATTTGTTTTGACACTTGGAACGGCCAATGTGTTCCACTTTTCCATCATCGTGTCGATGTTGCCGACCGATTTCCAGACATTGTTTTCCATATATTCAACAGTGGCATAGTTTGGTTGTAAGAGTCCTCCGAAATCGGTGAACCAATAGACCGAAACACTGTTGATCGTTTCGTAATAGGGCCATTCATACTGAACCCAGTTGACTTTGCCATAATCGGCATCACCGTTCCAGTTACCATAGATGGGATGTGTCCTATCTTCAGAATTTGCCGGTTCAAAACCATCGTTGACACCAGACAGTTTTTCCCAACTGGATACAAATGAAGTGGAAGCAGTACCGATAAGTGCCAGGTTTTCAGGAACTACATCTTTTGTATAGGTGTAGATGGCAGCGTCCAAAACCTTATAGGCAGCATCAAAGTCAGCGTTCAAGCTGGTAAGGGCAAAATAAACGTCGTATGTTTCATCAAAAATCTTGACTAGGTCGGCTTTGTTGGGATAACTTGTCGTATTGACAAGGCTTTCTGCTTTCATCAACAATGTCTGCAGGGATAGGAACTTGACCTTTGCGGTGGCTAGGGTTGCGAGGAATTCTTTGATTCGAAGGTTGTATGCCTGCAGCGAATCCAAATTGGTTTGAGTGGCGATCACGTTGTTGGCTTCTGCCACTTTTGCGGTGATGACTGCTCCATATCCACCAGGGATGGAATCGAGGGAAACCGTATTGATGGTGTTGACGTAACCTTGAATCTGAGTTTTGGTAAACGCTTTCAAATCGGAAATGTAACTCAGCTTGAAATTGTCAACTTTGAACCAACCTGCACCTCCAACGGTGGAGAGGGGTAAAATCGTACTTTTTTGACCATTCGTGCGAACACCAATGACCAAGGAATCACCAGCAGCGACATTGATCATCATGGACATTGGGTGAAATGGGCCAGCGCCGTTGCCGTCGACAACATTACCCATATACTCGTTACTTTCACCGGGAACTACACCAAGTGAAGTGGAACCAAAATACATGGCTTTCGTACCGGCTGAGTTGGAACTGGCAAAAAGACGTTGTGTGGTGTTGTCACCTTCTGGAACAGTCATCAAGCAACTAATTACATAGGTGCCGGCTGGCAAGTTCTTGACTGTTTGTGAAATTTGAAAATCTCCAATGTTCGAGGGATCCCAAATACCGAAAATGTAGGTACCGTCTTTGGTCGCATCGGCGTCATCATTACGATAACTCACCCCCATGCTTGCAGCATTGAGATTCCATCCGACTACGGTTTGGGTGATGTCGTGGAAATACGTGACACCTTCTTCAAAACTAGGATTCAGCAAATAAGTTGCCGTCACATCCTCTTGCGCCTGAAGGCCCAGAGGTACGATCACCAAAGTGATCGCCAACAGAATCGATCGTAAATGTTTTTTCATTTTTTTTTTGTTTAAATTCACTATTGTCATTTTGAAAGCTAAAAAGTCAACGTTGCATTCAATCGTACTAAAATCAACAATTCAATCACTCAAAAGGGATTGCGACATTCAAAGGAACTATTTCTACATTCAATTAAATGCAAGAATTTTATAAAGAAATGCAAGAATATTCCAATCCTGACATTCGGGCTAAAATTGAGGTTATTGACACTCCATCAATGCAAGTAAATGATTTTTTGGGCGGAAGTTTTAGTCGGTGTCTGAACCTTGACAATATAGACACCATCCTGGATGCTATGTTTGTTCATATCAATAACGGCCGTGTTCTCAAAGTGTTCTTGAAGGATGAGGCTGCCCTTTGTATCATAGACACTTACCAAATTTTTGACACCATCCTGCATGTTCCCGGCATTCACATAGAACACACCATTGGTCGGATTCGGATAAACCAAGATTTTGGATAGTTCATCGGTGTTGGAATCCAGTGAAGTCAACGAGCGGAAATCATCCATGAAAGGGGATCCGTTCAACGCGGACGATGCCATCCAGTACGTATAGGAATTTGGACTGTCCGTCGGATTTGCATACTTTGCCGTCAACGTGAATCCGCTACCGTCCGGAGAAGTTGGCCATGGGTAGGAATCATCGTAGGTAAAAGAAATCACCGTTTTGTTGTTGCGATTGACTAGAACAACCTTTTCTCCGGCATTGGAAAGATTCTTTGAGAAATTCCCTGAAGGATATTGTTTGTATTTCGAGAAAAAGGCATTCGGTTTGGAGGCAACCACGAAAAACGCACCAGGGCTTAGCAGTTGTTCTTCGGGAAACTGGTAGTTGACTGCTGAATCAAGCCTCAATCCTGATAAATCGATGGGCGTTGTTCCAGTGTTCTTGAATTCGATGAACTCAAAATCCGAACCACTTATTGTATCGACACCGATGATGGAATCAACCGGGTGGTAATTCAGTTCAGTCACCTTGAGTTTGGAATAATCCTCGTCTGCATTACTGAAAACCAACTTTCGAAGCGGGCCCCAGGTGCCACTTTTATACAATCTTGCGTTCAGGACTGTGGTTTTGTTTATCGGAATCTCGATGGTTCCTTTGCCTGAATTGGCGCCAGGATAGATGATGCCTCCTGTCAGTCTTGGGTCGATGTCGTCCAAGGTGTAATAGATGCTGGAGCCATTTGTCAGCGCATTCATATCCACGAGTTTTACAGTCTTGGTCCCGGTGAAGGGGGCATACCGATCGTAGTTCAATGCTCCGTCCACCATTACTTCGGGAGTCAACAAGGAGGTGTAAAGCCCCTCGTTCAGCAATTGTGTCTTTAAAATGTCGGTGCGTTGAGGAAAAAACGACGTGTATTTCGACTGATTCTCGGTCATCCATGTTTGCTTGGTCAGAGAAGGGCTGGTTTTTGCATCCCCCCAACGGGCGGACTCCGCAATGATGGCTGTGTCAATTTGAGCGGCTCTGAATTGGTAGAGTTTTGCCGCATTTTCTGGGGTCAGCATCCCACCTTTTGTCAACTGCCTATACGCTCTGTCCATGAATCGAGCCCTGTATTCCGCATTTTTGGTTAGTCTGAAATGGAGCCATTGTGGATTGAAATCGGTCATCTTGGTGATGGACATTCTCCCGTTCGTGCCTATGTTCACTCGGTTCTCCTGGATGCCAGCTCCGTAAACGGCGTCCACGAACATACTGTGCTCGGAGTCGTGCGCTAGAAACCGAAAGCCTTTGGTCTTGTCATTCCGATTGTATAAGGCATAGAAATTGTTGGGCATGTCGTCCCCATAAAAGGACGAAACGGGAGCGTCAAAATTACCCGTATAAAAAATCACCAACATGTAATCGATGAGGTTGTCGATGTCCACCCAAACTTTTCCGTTCGGATCTGGAGTTCCGTCTGCTTTTTTACCCAATAATGCAAAATAGTTGGCGTTGGTGTCAAACCCCGTAGCGCATTTCGTCCATAAAGCAGACCACGTGTCAATGAATCCGTCGGTCACTTCATCGTAGTACGGCCATTGGTCTGAATTCACCTTGACCACATCGTAATCATTTGAATTTCCGCCAAGATACGATTCGGCATAATCGGCTTCGGCACGTTCGTCCGTTTGGAAGATGCCCCAATACATACCGTTCAGATATAAATGGTAGTAGCGTCCCCGCTTGTAGGGTTGACCCATTTTGCCTTGCATGTCGCGGCTGAAAATGTCGGTGACCAGATTGTTGTAGGGGCTGCCGTCCTTGCTCCAGGAGTAGTTTTGTTCGCAACGCAAATCGATGCAACTGTATTCATCCGTTCCTTCGGAATCGAACAAAGGATAGTGGAGTTTCTTGGCACCATATTCATCCCTGAAATAAAATCGAAAGGCATGTTTCGGATTGCTGGGGTCTTTGGATGCTCCACCACGAATGCGCAAGCCGGCGTTTATCTGGAATTTGCGGACATTGTTCGTATCGATCAATTCGACCGAACAAGGGCGTTCCCAAGTAATGCCGCTTTGTGCTGGATTCACATAAATGCCACTGGCTGAACCGAACAGATTGTCCATATCCGTTACGATGGAAATGGATGGAATCTGCTTCAAGGCTGCATCCAAGTAAGGAGCGTACGTCGCATTGTTCACGACATCCGACGCCATGGCGTAGTCAAGAACCTGACTGTTTACGGAGGCAGAAGGCCATTTACCCCCAGGATAAGCCTGCGTTTTTACTTTATTCAGGAAGATGTACGAGTTCGTTACCGAATTGGAAGGTTTGTAACCCGTTTTGACAAGGGAGGCTCTGACTACATATCCTGGTGTGGTTCCCCTGCCGATGGGTTGGCTGGGGTCGATGGGAAGTACCACGCTGTTTCCACTCAAAATAGCTGTTGTAGAGGTTTTTGGGTCGCTCCCGTCGTAAGTGTACAAGACGTTGAAATCGGGCAATGGTGATGTCATGGTCAAGTTGAAAACGTTGGTGCAGAATCCACCTTGTTTGCTGAATAGGACCGTATTGATTCCATAGTCGTACGCCGGTATTTCCGGTATCGCAGTGATTCCCAAATCAAAATAAATGTCTGAACTGTTGAGGGAGAGATTCAACACCATGATGGCGATGGCGTTTGAACCGTCGACCAAACCCAAACTGGTCGCATCGACCGTAAAGGATTCGTTGGTGCCCGGATCGTGGTTTACCAAAGCCAACGATGTAGTCGTCAGCGGGGTTGGCGCATTGACGGTCAAGGCGGATTTACCGTTCACGTAAATGACAAAGGCATCGTCGTAATTGACAGTAAAGGTTATTTTGTTGATCAACGAAGCTTTTTGGGCCGAAAACGTCGTTCGTAGGAAAAACGTCGTATACAGGTTTCGCATATCGTCCAATACCGTACCGAGGGCCCCTTTTCCATAACGAAACGGAGCAACCCCGCTGCTCCAACCCGTATCGTTGTAGCTCGCGGCCAGTAATGTCTCGGGCGAAACAGTGGCTGCATTGCCCTTCAAATAACGGAAAGCATTCCCTTGGGCAAAATTAATTTGAGCGTCAATGGGTTGAAAAAGAGCAAAAAGTGCAAATAGAAGAATCAGTCGTACGGAAGTTTTCATCGATAAAAGGGTATGCCAAGATTTTAAGGGATTCGCAAATATACCATTTTATAGAGAACAGCATGATTTGGAAGAACGCTTTGCTCCATATATGTGCATCTGTGATAGATTTTTGCACTCCGTGCGTATTTTTTTATGCTTTTCGGAGAAATCTACCCACCTAAAATGTCAAAATGTCCCCACCCGACATGGTTTTTTTCCCTAAACTTGCAGAACTTTAGAACCTATGAATTAATGAAATACACTCGACTCATCCTTTCATCCCTTTTTCTGTTTTTTACATCGATAGCCCAAGCTGCTACGTATTACGTTTCGACAAACGGAATCGACACCAACAACGGAACCAGCCTTTCCACACCCTTCAAGACCTTGGCCAAAGCCTGTGGATTGAGCACGTTGACCGCTGGTGATCAAATTGTCGTACGCGGTGGAAGTTATTCCATCACCGCAACCGTCACCTTATCCAAGAGCGGCACGACGGCAGCTCCCATCCGATTGGTCACCTACAATGGAGAACGTGCACTGCTCAACTTTAATGGCATTGCTGCAGGCAAACGCGGACTTTCGCTGACAGGCAGTTATTGGTACATCAATGGGCTGGATGTGAGCAAGGCAACCGACAACGGCATCATCATCAACGGTGCCTACAACACGGTGGAATTCTGTTCCTTCTACGACAACGGCGATTCGGGCATGCAACTTTCGGGAGGTGCGCACGACAACAAAATACTCAACTGCGATTCCTACTGGAACGCAGACCCGACCGATTACGGTGATGCGGACGGTTTTGCCTGCAAAATGGATGTGGGCAGCAACAACTATTTCAACGGCTGTCGCTCATGGCTCAATGTGGACGATGGTTGGGACGGATACCTGAGGGGAGCGGACAGTGTCTACACCGTTGTGGAAAATTGTTGGACTTGGAGGAACGGATATTTCAAGGACGGAACGGATGCCGGAGCAAATGCCAATGGAAACGGCTTCAAGATGGGCGGCAGCGACAACAAGTTGCTCAAGCACAACTTCACACTGCGAAACTGCATCTCCTTTTACAACAAAGCCAAGGGCTTCGACCAAAACAACAATAAAGGGTCCATGATTCTTGTCAATTGCACCGGTTACGGCAACGTCGGTTATGACTTCAGCGTACCGACCACGTTGCCGGCAGGCAGCGTCTGCACCGTCACCAATTGCGTGGACGTAGTCAAAACCAAGGTGTCGCTCGGAAGTTTTGTAAGCCAGACCACCAACAGTTGGTTGTCGCCCTTCACGGTGACCAACGATGATTTTGCCTCGCTGGACAGTTTGGGCGTCACTGGCAAACGAAATGCCGACGGCAGCTTGCCAAAACTGAACTTTCTGCACTTGAAGGCAGGCAGTCACCTCATCAATGCCGGTACCAACGTCGGGCTTCCTTACATTGGAACCGCCCCCGATCTGGGTGCCTATGAGTTTGATCCGGGCAATGGGCTGAAATCGATCTTGAACACCACTGCCGCTCCTTTTTTCAATGGCGATGACTTGATTTTACAAAACCAGGCGGACTTTTCGAATTGCACCCTTTTTGATATTCAGGGAAAACAACTGGTCCATGCCTCCTTGACTGATCGGATGACGACCCTGCACTGCAACCACTTGAAAAAAGGTGTATACGTTGTTGTATTAGCCGGTGTTTCCGGTGTACAACGCATTAAATTGACCAAATGAAAACCGCACTTAATAGAACAGGAACTCGATTATTGCTGGCGACAGCCTTGCTTTTTCTGCCCCAAATTCAGCTCAAAGCCGTTACGCCATCTTTCCCCGGTGCGGAAGGCGGTGGCATGTACTCGTCTGGTGGTCGGGGAGGAGCCGTCTATTATGTCAACACCCTGTTGGACAATTCAACCGGAAACAGCACGACACATGAAGGGTCCCTGCGCTGGTGCCTCAGCCAAACAGGCAAACGCACCATCTTGTTTAAAGTGTCTGGCATCATCACGCTGGGCAGCGACCTGTCCATCTCTAAAGGTGACGTGACCATTGCCGGACAGACTGCACCCGGTGACGGAATTTGTCTTCGGTATTATACCACCTTCATCGGAGCCAAGAATGTGGTTATCCGTTTCATGCGCTTCCGTCTGGGCGACGTGGCACTGCAGGAAAGCGATGCCATTTGGGGTCGATACCAAAGTGACATCATTCTGGACCATTGCTCCATGAGTTGGTGTGTGGATGAATGCGCCTCGTTCTATTCCAACAAAAATTTCACCATGCAATGGTGCATGCTTGGAGAGTCTCTTCGAAACTCCATCCACGCCAAAGGTGCGCACGGATATGGTGGCATTTGGGGAGGCGAAAACGTATCCTTCCACCACAACATGCTGATCCACCACGACAGCCGAAACCCACGTTTCAATGGCTGGAAGCGTTCAGGTCTGAATTATACCACTACGGTGGCCGAAGAACGGATGGATTACCGGAACAACGTCGTTTACAACTGGGGTGGCAACAGCACCTATGGTGGAGAAAGTGCCGGTCAGTACAACATGGTGAACAATTATTACAAATATGGACCAGCCACCAGTGCAAAAAGCCGATTGGTGCAAGCCGACATCGACGCTGGGACGACCATCGTTTTGCCAAGGCATGGAAAATACTACCTATCAGGCAATTACATCTTTGGAAACACCAGTTTTACCGCAGACAACAAGTTGGCCGTGTACAACAAGACGGGGTTCGTGCTGGATTCCGTCATCGTGACGACCCCGTATGCATACTATCCGGTGACCACGCATTCAGCCATCAAGGCATTTGAAAAAGTGTTGGCCTACGGTGGATGTTCGTTGAATCGGGACACCGTGGACGGCCGTTATGTGCAGGAAGCTAAAAAGGGCACGTACACGTTTACGGGAAGCAACGGGAGTACGAACGGACTGATCGACACCCAATCGGATGTGGGCGATTGGCCAACCTACAACGCCACTACCGCACCCACCGATACCGACATCGATGGCATGCCCGATGCCTGGGAAACGGCCAATGGGTTGAATCCCAATAGTTCAGCCGATGGAAACGCCTTTACGCTCAGCACAGAGGGCTATACCAATTTGGAAGTATATCTGAACAGTCTGGTCAATTCCATCACGGTTGGTCAGAATGCAGAAGGTACCATTTCATCGGGCATTTCTGAACATAAATTACCAACCGATCCGGTTCGGGTTTATTGCAGCAATGGTAATTGGAACATACAATCGGAAGCGCCGATAAAGAAGTTGGAGGTATTTAATCTTTACGGAATGCGAATTATTTCCAAAGACCTCCATGGGGAAACTAGTTGGAGTGGAACGACCGAACGTTTGATGCCAGAATTGTATCTGATCAAATGCGAAATGGAGAATGGACAGCGTTCAGTAATTATGGTTCTCCTAAAAAATTGATTTTGCATTCGTGTTGAGCAACGAGTGGTGAAAAGCTAAAATTCTATTTTGATAGTCGTTTACTGTCCGGCTTTGTCTACCTTTGCCGGACAGTAATTTTTTACGACGATGGAACTCAAGATAGGCGACAAGGTCCGTTTTATGGACGCGGTAGGCGGTGGTACGATCACTGCCTTCAAAGGTAAAGACAAGGTGTTGGTGCTCGAAGACGACGGTTTTGAGACACCGGTTCTCAAAAGGCAGTGTGTGGTGATTGACACCAATCCGAAGCCACTCATAGCTAAACCTACTGTCGTGCCGGAGCAACCGAAACCCACCGCACCAAAGCCTGTGCCCACCAAGCAGCCCGAAACACGGGCCGGTGAAATCCTCAACGTGAGCCTCGCTTTCTTGCCTGCCGAAGGGAAATCCTTTCAAGAATCACAATTCGAGTGCTACCTCATCAATGAGAGCAACTACACGCTGATGTTCAATTACGCCTCCTGCAGCGGAAAAACATGGACGAGCCGTTTCGCCGGCAGCATCGAACCCAACTCCAAGCTGTTCATCGAAGAGTTCGGCAGGGAAGTGGTCAACGACCTCGAGAAAATTTGCCTTCAGTTCCTTGCCTACAAGCCCGGCTCGTTCTATACCTTCAAAAACAGTTTCTCGGTCGAAATCAGACTCGACACCGTCAAATTCTATAAGGTCCACTGTTTCAGGGAAAACGAGTTCTTTGACGAAGATGCGCTGGTGGTGCCCGTCCTAACGAACGACAATGCCGAGAAAAGTTTGTTGATCGAGCCGGAGGACATCCGTCGTGCCATGTTGGATAAAGCGCCGGAGAAACCGAAGGGCTCCCAGCCGCTCCCTCCCAAAAGTGGACCGCTGGAAATAGACCTGCACATTGACAGTCTATTGGATTCGACAGCTGGGATGGACAATTCAGCCATATTGAACCATCAACTCGACACCTTTCGCAAGGCGATGGACGAAAATCACAACAAAAAGGGTGTGAAAATAGTCTTCATCCATGGCAAAGGCGATGGTGTATTGCGTTCAGCCTTAGTAAAGGAATTGCAGGCGAAGTACAAAACCTGCCGTTATCAGGATGCTTCGTTCCGGGAATACGGATTCGGAGCCACCATGGTGACCATTGGTTAAAATCAAAGAAAAAATAGTATCGCAACCAGATTCAGGACACTAAGCACGCCGAATCCGATGAAAAGTGGCTTGGCCAACTCTTTTCGGTTGCCCGAGAAGCCCATCGCGTAAAACATCTTCATGATGTTGTTGCTCATGGTGGCAATCAGGGTACTGGCCGTAAGCACTCCCAAGGAAATGCCTGTATAATGACCTTCCAACAAGTTCAGTATAAACGGTGTGATGTCGCTTGCGCCGGAAACGAACGAAAGCATGGTCAATCCTTTGGTGCCTATCCAGGTCAAAGTGAAGTAGGTCACGGCCGTGAAAACAATGTATAGGAAGGCAAAGATGAGCGCTACCTTGAATTCCAAGGGGTTGTCTTCATTTTCCGCCACTTCTTCCTCGGCAACAGCCGGTATGTCGCGGTTTTCTTTGTTGCCGCGGCGAATGAGCAAGCCGATTCCGATGGAAACAATCATTAGCGCCGTCATCGGGATGACCATCATGCGGAAGGCGGCAGCGTTGAAAATGGCAATGATAATCATCAGTCGGAGGAACATCATGCCGACTGCCATGAACATGGCCGTGGCGTATTCCTGAAGATGTTCGGCGTTGGCGTGTTTGCACTTCCTGCCCAAGATGGTGATGGTGGCCGTGCTACTGTACAAGCCACCGATCAATCCAGATACGACAACGCCCGATTGTGGGAAAATATACCGTTTCACCAAATAGCTCAGGTACGAGATGCCCGAAACAATCACCGTGGCCAGCCAGATGCGGTAAGGCGTCAGGTTGATTTCCGGGAAGATGCGTTCGTCCGGTAGCATGGGTAAAATGATGAAGCAGATGAGCAAGAATTTGGCCAAGGTGATGAACTCGTCGTTGTTCATTTTCTGCGCCAACTCCACGAAAGTGGACTTCATTTCGGTTAAAACCAATACGACCACCACGACTGAAACATAGAACCAGGAGTCCATCAGGCAGACCATCGGCCCCATGCAATACGTGATGAGTGCGGTGATGATGGACGTGATACCGTAACTGGCCAACTTGTTGACCTTGAACCAATAGTTCAGCCCCAACAGAATGACCAAGGCCAACCCGCCGCCGGCAAAAAGCGTAAAATTGCCTGGTGTGAGTTTGAAGAGGATGTAACCGAATAGGCCGATGAGTGTGAATGTGCGGTCGGAGCCGAAAAAGGTGGCTTCTTTGTTCAGGTTCAACCGTCTTTGTGAAAGCCCGATGAGCAGGGAAAACGTGATGATGAGCAGGAAGTCGGTCAGCCCGGCTGGTAGGGAAGTAGTCCAACTATTCATATTTTAGAGCATTGAAGTTTCATTCCATTTGGTGAAGGGATTCTTCACCAGTTGCGAGTTGTAGTATTTGCGGTCGCCGGTTACTTCGTCACCCAGCCATTCCGGCCTTTTGTAGGGTTCCGATTCGCTGCTGAGTTCGACTTCAGCCATGATGAGGCCTTTATTTTCACCCAGGAATTCGTCCACCTCGAAAACATGCTTGCCCACCTTGATTTCATAACGGATCTTGTCGATGTAGCCTTCCGTACAGAGCAGCAACAACTCTTCAGCGTCGTGCAGGGAAATCTTTTTTTCCCATTCATACCGGCTTATTCCGGCGGCGTTTGTTTTGCCCTTGATGGTGATGTATCCTTTTTTCCCTTTGGTGCGGATGCGACAGGTCCCTCCTTTTCCGGAAGCCAGGTAACCTTGCCGGATGCGGGATTTCTTGAAGGCTCGGTGACGGAACTCACCGACAACCAAAAACTTACGTTCAATTTCGAGCGGCATATCTACAAAATGATGCAGGGCCGGTACATTCCGGTCGCTTTTTGCAAATATAGCATTATTAATAGTAAAGGGATGACCACAATAGGTCTTGCATTCATTTTATGCTAAAGAACATTGTTCTGTAACAGAAATTCAAAATTGGAATTGGTAGCAGGTTTTTATACTTTGCAGGGCCTTTTCTGAAAAAGGCGATCGTTAATAAATCATCTGTTACAATAACTTCTAAAGTAGTTAGTAGTATGAAAGTTTATCAATCTAATGAAATCAAGAACATCTCAATAATCGGGAGTTCAAGATCTGGGAAAACCACTCTTGCAGAAGCGATGCTTTTCGAGAGTGGTTTAATAAAACGTCGCGGAACCGTAGAAGCCCACAACACTGTGAGCGACTATTTTCCTGTTGAACACGAGTACGGCTATTCCGTTTTTTCCACGCTATTTCACGTGGAGTGGATGGGCAAAAAGCTGAATTTCATCGATTGTCCGGGTTCGGACGATTTCGTCGGAGGCGCAGTGACCGCCCTCAATGTAACCGACACGGCACTTTTACTGATCAATGGAGCCTATGGGGTCGAAGTCGGCACCCAAAACAGCTTCCGCAACACCGAAAAATACAACAAACCCGTCATCTTCGTCATCAATCAGCTTGACCAAGACAAGGCGGATTACGACAAAATATTGGAGCAACTCCGCGAAAACTACGGCCAAAAAGTTGTTCCCGTCCAATACCCAGTGGCTACCGGCCCCGGTTTCAATTCCGTCATCGACGTGCTGATGATGAAACGCTACACTTGGAAACCCGAAGGCGGCGTTCCCACCATCGACGACATTCCCGCGGCTGAAATGGCCAAGGCCGAAGCCTTGCACCAAGCATTGGTGGAAGCCGCTGCCGAAAACGACGAAAACCTGATGGAGAAATTCTTCGATCAAGGCACCCTCACCGAAGACGACGTTCGCGACGGCATCCGTCACGGCTTGGTCACTCGCGGCATGTTCCCCGTATTTTGTGTTTGCGCTGGCCGCGATATGGGCATCCGCCGTCTGATGGAATTCCTCGGAAACGTCGTTCCGTTTGTGACCGACATGCCGAAATTTCACAATGTGGCTGGCGATGAAGTGAATCCCGATCCCAACGCTCCCACCAGCCTTTATTTCTTCAAGACCTCGGTCGAACCCCATATCGGAGAAGTATCCTATTTCAAGGTCATGTCCGGTAAGGTCCACGAAGGCGACGACTTGCTCAACGCCAACCGCGGCTCCAAGGAACGCATCGCTCAGCTCTTCTGCACGGCAGGCTCCACCCGCATCCCGGTGGAACAACTGGTCGCCGGCGATATCGGCGCCACCGTCAAATTGAAAGACGTCAAGACTGGCAATACGCTGAACGGCAAGGGCACGGAAAGCACCTTCGACTTCATCAAATATCCAGCCTCCAAATACCGCCGCGCCATCAAACCGGTGAACGAAGCAGATGTTGAAAAAATGATGGTCATCCTCAACCGCATGCGCGAGGAAGACCCGACTTGGGTGGTCGAACAGTCCAAAGAACTCAAACAGACCATCGTACACGGTCAGGGCGAATTCCACCTTCGCACTTTGAAATGGAGAATGGAAAACAACGACAAGACACCCATCCAATTCATCGAACCCCGTATTCCGTACCGCGAAACCATCACCAAACAATCCAGGGCCGACTACCGTCACCGCAAACAATCCGGTGGTGCAGGTCAATTCGGTGAAGTCCATTTGATAGTCGAACCCTACGTGGAAGGCATGCCCATGCCCGAAATTTACAAGTTCGGAGGTCAGGAATTCAAGATCTCAGCCCGCGACGTACAAGAAATTCAATTGGACTGGGGTGGCAAGCTCATTTTCGTGAACAGCGTTGTCGGGGGTGCCATCGACACTCGCTTCCTTCCAGCCATCCTGAAGGGCATCATGGCCCGCATGGAACAAGGCCCATTGACCGGTTCCTATGCACGTGACGTGCGTGTCATCGTGTACGACGGCAAGATGCACCCGGTGGATTCCAATGAAATATCCTTCATGCTGGCTGGCCGCAACGCCTTCAGCGAGGCTTTCAAAAATGCCGGTCCCAAGATTTTGGAACCCATCTACGATGTGGAAGTATTTGTTCCCGGCGACCGCATGGGCGACGTCATGGGTGACTTGCAGGGCCGCCGAGCCATCATCATGGGTATGAGCAGCGAGAAGGGCTACGAAAAGCTTTCAGCCAGAGTGCCTTTGAAGGAAATGTCCAGCTACTCCACTTCGCTGAGTTCCCTCACCGGTGGCCGCGCCTCCTTCGGCATGAAGTTCTATGCTTACGAGTTGGTTCCCGCCGATGTTCAGGATAAATTGCTCAAGGAATACGAAGCACAACAACAGGATAAGGATTAAGTTCCAAATTTTCTAAAAAATAGGGTCGCCTCAAAATTTGGGGCGACCTTTTTTTAGATCTTGGCTTTCCGGATTCTTGTCGCTTCATTGTATGGAAGCAGGATGGGGATTTTTTCCTCTATGGTCGAACTCGTGTCAAGACCCAGCGCCTTGACGTCGTTGCTGCTTATGCCGCGGATGATGTTGTGCAGGTTCATCACAAAACCTTCCCAACCCCGGAGTTTGTAATCAACCGTCAACACACGGTCCAAGTTGACAAACAGGAAGTTGGACGTGATGTCGTATTTCTGCAAGGACTTGAAAGGGCTCTGAAGGTTGAATTCCTTATGGTTCACCATGTCTTCAATCACTTCCCTAAAATAGAGGTTGATGCGGCGTTCAATCTTAAATCCCAACTTAAAATCGATTTTAATCAGGGTGCCAGGAATAATTTGATTTATTGTGTATTCAAAAGTGTTCGGAGCATCGTCGTTGTCAATGTGCAGTAAAAAGTAAGTGTTGGCTCTTTTGGGATGCTTTCTAAAAATGGAATAGATAATCTTTGACTCAATTTCCATCGGCTGGTCCGCTTTGGTGATATAAACCAGGTTGGCGCTGATGTAAGGAATGCTGGAGTCATTTTTCAAATCCCTGAAATAATCCAGGTATTTTCCCAAGTTGGTAAACGTGATGTAACGGTTTTTGATTTTCCGACCGTAGTACCATCCGTACATGATGATAAAGAATACCATTGCCAAAATGATGGTGAACCAACCGCCATGCATGAATTTGTTCAGATTGGCAGCCAGAAAAGTGCCCTCAATGGTCAGGTAGACAGCCAGAATGATGTAGCGGTAGATTTTGCCGAACTTTTTACTGGTCAGCCAAGATGACAACAACATCGTAGTCATAAGCATCGTGATGGTGATGGAAAGTCCATACGCCGCTTCCATCCTGGAAGAATTGCCAAAAAAGACGACCACAAAACAACAGGCAACCCATAAAAACCAGTTAACCAAAGGAATATAAACTTGCCCGATGATGATGGATGGATAATTGACCTTGAACTTCGGCCAGAAATTCAGCGAAATAGCTTCACTCACCAATGTGTACGAACCGCTTATCAACGCCTGGCTTGCTATGATGGCCGCCGCTGTGGCGATAAATATGCCTGGAACGAGGAACCAATCCGGCATGATGGCAAAGAATGGATTCACGGAAGCTGCCGTGGCAGGGTGGTTCAGCACCCATGCTCCCTGACCAAAATACGTCAGGATCAACATGCTTTTAACAAAAATCCAAGAAATGCGGATGTTCTTGATGCCGCAATGACCCAAATCGGAATACAATGCTTCCGCACCGGTTGTAGCTAGGAAAACCGCTCCCAATAAGAGTAATCCGCTCGGATATTCTATCAGCAGCTTGATGGCATAATACGGATTGATGGCCAACATGACGTGGGGCAATGTCACAATCTGCGAAACACCTAAAATGCCCAGCATCAGGAACCAAACCAGCATGATTGGACCGAACAGCTTACCGATGATGTTGGAGCCAAACCGTTGGAACGAGAACAGAAAGGTCAAAATGATGAGGACAATGGGAATAACGGCAATGTTGGGTTTGATAAGGCCTAATCCCTCAACGGCTGAAGTCACCGTGATGGCCGGCGTAATGACACCATCAGCCAACAACGTGCTGCCGCCGATCATGGTGATGATGACCATCAGCGTCGATTTCTTTTTCAATAGGGCAAAAAGTGCAAAAATACCCCCTTCACCGTGATTGTCCGCACGTAGGGTGATTAGCACATATTTAATGGTCGTCTGTAGGGTCAGCGTCCAGAAGATGCAGGAAATGCCACCTAAAACCAGTAAATCACTAATCCCGGTTCCTCCGGCTATAATCGCTTTTAATACATATAATGGACTTGTTCCTATGTCACCATAAACAATACCCAACGTTACAATGAGTCCTGCAAGTGTAATTTTCCGTATGCCAGACTGCTGATTCGAATCACTCATTTAATACAATCTTATGTTTTAAATCCAATACCTATATCAAAAAGACAATCATTATGCAAAAATACAATCAATATGTCAAAAATACAACACTTATTCTGATAAAATGATTTTTAATCTATATCCAACCCCTGGTTCAGTTATCAAAAGCTGCGGTATGGAAGGATTTTGCTCAATTTTACGTCTGATTTGAGCGACATGCACCCGCAAGGTCTGAAAATTATCCGCATAATGGATGCCCCAAATTTCTTTCATGATAAAATTGTGCGTCAGCACCCGTCCTGCGTGTCGAATCATCAATGCTAAAATAGAATACTCTGTGGCAGTAAGCTTTACTTCTTCGTCATTAACTGTGACTACACGGGCCGTTTGGTCAACCACTAAACCACCACTGTGGAATACCGGAAATTCATCAATTTTTAACGAACGCCTCAACGCTACCCGAATTCGAGCCAGCAATTCACCGGTATTGAAAGGTTTGGTGATGTAATCATCTGCTCCGCCGTCCAATGCCGCAATTTTCGTTTCCTCATCGTCCTGGACCGTCAACACGATGATGGGTGTTGTGGACCACTCGCGAATCTGGTTCAGCACCGACAAACCACCGTGGTCGGGCAACCCCAGATCCAACAAAATTACATCAGGTCTGGTCATTGTGGTCTGCAGAATGCCATTTTTTGCATTTTCAGCCTCAAATACTTTAAAATCATTGGCTTCCAAAGCCATTTTCAGCAAATGGCGAATGGGTGGTTCGTCGTCGATAATCAGTATTTTGTACTTATTGCTTTCCATTCTGCTTTTCTATGTCCAGATATATAAGAATGCTGAGCCCGCCTTCACTCCTGTTTCTGGCGATGATTCTCCCATGATGGGCTTCGACAATGGCTTTGGTAATGGTCAGACCAAGGCCGGTTCCACCGCTTTTAGTACCAGGTACTCTGAAAAACTTATCGAACAGATTTTTCAAGGACTCTTCAGGAATGCCTGGACCATTATCAGAAATCTCTATAACAACTTGATTCTCTGCATTTTTATGTGATCGAACGGTGATGTCGGTTTCTGCAGGAGTATAAATGATAGCATTGTGCAGAATATTGACAAGGGCTTGCTTGAACCAACTGAGGTCCATTTTAACCAAGGGCAGATTTTCTTCCAGCATCAGATGAATGGATTGCTTGTGAGGCTCTTTCTCCATTTCATTCAATACGGTTCCCATCAAGTCGCTGATTTCATACCACTGCAAATTTAGGGAAAGATATCCTGACTCGATACGGGAAATGTCCAGAATATTTTCAACCAACATGTTAAGGCGCATGGCTGCTGCATTCAACTCCTGTCCAAGCTCTTTTCTGAAAGCAGCGTTGGAGGCCATCTTCTCATCATTCATATTGGAAACAGCGGCTGAAATGACTGAAATGGGCGTTCTCAATTCGTGCGAGATGCTGTTTAAGACGGTTTGGAACAGCTTCTGCGATTCAGCATAAATCTGTTTGTTCTTCATTTCATCAACATTGATTTCGCGCTGCATGGAAGCGGTAACCTGTGAAATGAACGACCTTAGAAGCAAGGTGTTCTCCGGTGTCAATTTCCCAGGTTGGCTGAACTTGATGCCCAACACACCGATGATACCCTTTTTGGAGATCAGTGGGAAATATTGCAGGTCGGCATCCGGCAAGGTGCTCGTATACTTTCCGGCTTGCGTTTTGTTGTCAAAAACCCAGTTGGCCACCGAAAAACCTTTGTCATCGTGAAAATCCGTGTTGCCAAATATACGGTCATCCAGTTTTCGGTTGATCAGGTCTTCGTTTTTTGACTGCAAATACACGACCGCGTCGGCATCAAAGTGTTTGTTGAGTTCCCGACGGGTCATTCGTACGACTTCCTTGATGGAATCGGTATTGTTCAATGATTCAAGTATGGAAAAAAGCTTGGACAGGTTGTCCTGACTTTTCTGCAACACGACCTGGTTTTTTCGGATCTTATTGATGAGCGTTCCCCCTGTCATGGCGACAAAGAAATTGGCAAAAAGGGCAATTACATCGTGAAAATTAGTGACGTGAAAGGTGAAAAGCGGTGGAATGAAAAAGAAATTCCAAATCATAGAAGCCAGCAAGGCGGCTACGATGACCGGAATCCGACCGATTTTCATGGAGAGTGAGGCAATTCCCAACAAAAAGAATAGGCCGATGGATTGATAACCGATCAAGGTCCTGAATGGAAAGCTGATCAACCCTATGGATACAATGACGATGGTAGCATATAAATACTCTTTCCAGGAATTCTTTTTTTCGTTGTTTTTCCAGAATGAATGGGTGGATTTGCTGCCCTGGTCATCTTTAACCACGTAAATGTCAATGTTCTGGCTGTTCTTAAGTAAACGGTCCACGATGCTGCCCCCATTCAAGTAGTTCCGCAACGGATGCTCGTTGGACTTGCCAATGACAATCTGAGTGACGTTGTACTGAATGGCGACCTTTAGTAATCCTGTTACGATATCACTATCGGAAATCTGAAGGATTTTGGCACCCAGCTCCCTAGCCAGCTCCTGATTTTTGATGAGCCCTTCACGATGTTTGGTCGTGAGCACCTCGCCCAAATCAATGCTCACGGCTATCCATTGAGCACCAAGATTATAAGCCATTCGGCGTGTCCATCGAATGAGCCGTTGGGAGGCCGGACTCGGCCCGACAGCCACCAAGAGCTTTTCCGTGGTTTTCCAGGTGGACATGATGTTCTTGGCATGCATGTAATCCATCAGGTCTATATCCACGCGTTCAGCCGTGAAACGAAGGGCGATTTCCCTGAGGGCATGCAAATTGCCTTTGCGGAAAAAGTTGGACATGGCATTCTGCGCCTTGTCTGGTACATAAACTTTGCCCTCGGCCATACGTTTCAACAATTCGTCCGGCGAAATGTCGATCAAATCGAATTCGGCATATTGCAGAAAGGAATCCGGAACGGTTTCGTGGATACGAACGCCAGTAATTTCCGCAACGGTTTCGGTTCGACTTTCCAAATGCTGCACATTTAGGGTCGTATACACATTGATGCCTTGGTTCAGAATTTCCTCCACATCCTGATACCGTTTTATATGACGGCTTTCAGGCACGTTGGTATGCGCCAGTTCATCCACCAGCACCACTTTTGGATGACGGGCCAGAATGGCATCGAGGTCCATTTCTTCCAGTACGACATCCCGGTATTTGCGTTGCTGCCGGGGGATGAGTTCCAACCCATTCAGCAATTCTACCGTTTCTTTTCTACCATGGGTTTCAACATAGCCAGCCACGATATCGATGCCTTCAGACATGGCGACATGTGCGGCTTTCAGCATGGCATACGTCTTGCCGGAGCCTGCGCACATGCCCAGAAAAACGCGCAAACTGCCCTTTCGAATTTTATCCTCTTCTTTCTGAATGGTCTTCAGGATTTCATCTGGGTTTGGTCGAAGGTTCTCAATCATAAGTTGCTGTCCATAAGTTTATATACAAATGTAATCATATTGCGAAACATATGGTTCGCTGAGCGGTATTGAGATGGAATCTTTATAAAACCCTTATACGACTGCCCGCATTCCTCACAAGACAATTATTCATGTCAACCTACCTTTGTAATGTCTAAAAACAACAAATCATGGATGCTTCAATTACACTTACAACAGGATATATCATCGGTGCAGTCATTGCACTACTGATCCTCTTTTATTTACTGTATTCATTAATTAAACCTGAAAAGTTTTGACAGTATGGAAACCTTCTTGTTCATCCTCGAATTTTTTGGCGGATTAATACTTATTTTCGCAGTTAGCTGGTTGATTGGCACGCTTCTGAAATTGGATGAATACTATGAAGCGCTCCAGGTGACAAAATCAAGGATTCAAAAGAAAAACTAATTTTCGACTCAATGACAACACTCGATTTTATTCAAATCCTTCTGTTTCTGACTTTGTTAATCGCTATCACACCTTTGTTGGGCGGTTACATGAAAAAGGTCTTCACAGGCGAGAATCATTTCATGCAGCCGGTTCTTGGCTGGCTGGAAACGTTGACATACCGGTTTTCGGGTGTGAACAGCAAGGTAGAGACCAATTGGAAAACATATATGATCCAATTGCTTACTTTTAACCTAATCGGTTTCTTGTTCGTATTCTTGATTCAGCTCACCCAGGTTTGGCTACCGCTGAACCCGGCTGGCTTGGCCAATGTGACTTGGCATTCGGCATTCAATACCGCCGTAAGTTTCATGACCAACACCAATTGGCAGGGATATGCGGGCGAAACGACATTGAGCTACCTGGTACAAATGGTTGCCCTGACGGTGCAGAACTTTGTAAGTGCTGCAACAGGCATTGCCGTTTTGCTGGCGCTCATTCGGGGATTGTCCAGAAAAACGACCGATTTGCTCGGTAACTTTTGGACCGACTTGACGCGTTCCACCTTATATGTGTTACTTCCTCTTTCCATCCTGTTTTCCATTGCCTTGGTCGGGCAGGGTGTCATCCAGAATTTTAACGCCCCTGTCACGGCGCATACGGTGGAAGGCGCTCAACAAATTATACCCGGTGGTCCTGTGGCCTCGCAAATTGCCATCAAACAACTGGGGACAAATGGCGGTGGATTCTTCAACGCCAACAGTGCGCATCCTTTTGAAAATCCGACGCCGTTCAGTAATTTCATGGAATTGCTTGCCATTTTGTTGATCCCTGCAGCATTGACTTTTACCTATGGAAAAATGGTAGGCTCCACCAAGCAAGGTTGGACGGTGTTCATGACCATGCTTGTATTACTTGTGGTCGGTCTGACGTTTTCGTTGATTTCAGAATACGGAACGAGTAGTGTTTTCGGACATCTTCCATTGATGGAGGGTAAGGAAGCCCGTCTCGGCATCACCAACAGTGTGTTGTGGTCCACTGTGACCACGGCTGCATCAAACGGTTCTGTGAATGCCATGCACGACAGCCTTTCACCAATGGCCGGAATGATCGCCATGATCAACATCATGTTGGGCGAAGTGATTTTCGGTGGCGTAGGAGCAGGGTTATACGGTATGGTCATTTTTATCATCCTCACCGTGTTTATCGCAGGGCTCATGGTGGGCCGTTCCCCGGAATATCTTGGCAAAAAGGTTGAAGCCTTTGAGGTCCAGATGGCTATTATAGCGGTATTGGCGCCAAGTTTTGTCATACTGATATTCACTGCGGTGGCTTCGGTGACCGGTGTCGGTTTGTCCAGTCTGAACAATGCCGGCCCTCATGGATTCTCCGAGATTCTGTATGCTTACGCTTCAGCAGCCGGAAACAACGGTAGTGCTTTTGCCGGACTCAATGCCAACACGATTTTTTACAACCTGACTCTTGGATTGGGCATGCTCATCGGACGTTTCGGCGTCATCATACCGGTACTCGCCATTGCCGGAAATATGGCGAAGAAAAAGATCACGCCGGATTCTTCCGGAACTTTCCGCACCGATAATGTCCTGTTTATAGGCCTTTTAATAGCTGTAATCCTGATTGTGGGCGGTTTGACGTTCTTCCCGGCACTGTCTTTGGGACCCATCATGGAACATCTGTTGATGAATGCCGGAGTAACTTTCTAAAATTCTGATTGAAATGAGTGCAAAACAAAAAAATACAAGTTTCTTCAATAAGAAGATCCTGATGGAAGCGGCAAAAGGCAGCTTCAAAAAGCTGAACCCTGCCATGCTGATCAAGAATCCGGTGATTTTCATGGTTGGCATCGGAGCCTTACTGACTACGTTGGTCGTGTTTGGCGACGTGTACCGTGGTTCCTTTTCTTCCTTTAATTTCCAAATAGCCATGTGGCTTTGGTTCACGGTGTTGTTTGCCAATTTCTCGGAAGCCATTGCCGAAGGGCGTGGCAAGGCACAAGCCGACAGCCTCCGCAAAAACAAGACGCAGACGCAAGCCCGGAAATGGGATGGTTCGCATGAGTCGTCTGTTTCGGCAACCGAACTGAAAAAAGGAGATGTAGTCGTTTGTGAAACCGGCGACATCATCCCCTCCGACGGTGAAGTGATCGAAGGCATCGCCAGCGTGGATGAATCGGCCATCACGGGCGAATCGGCTCCTGTCATCCGTGAAAGCGGCGGCGACCGTTCAGCCGTGACCGGTGGTACCAAAGTCATCAGCGACCGAGTCCTGATCCGCATCACCAGCGAACAAGGCAACACCTTCATCGACCGCATGATTGCCTTGGTCGAAGGTGCCAAACGCCAAAAAACACCCAATGAAATTGCGCTGTCCATCCTGCTGTCGGGCCTGTCCATCGTTTTTCTGTTGGCGGTGGTCACGCTCCCGGCTTTCTTCGGATACAGCCTTTCAGCCTCAGGTCTTCCAGCTAACCACAATCTAACACTTCCCGTGCTCATTGCCTTGCTGGTTTGCCTGATACCCACCACCATCGGAGGTTTGTTGAGCGCCATCGGCATTAGCGGAATGGACAGGTTGCTGCAACGCAACGTCATTGCCACGAGCGGCCGTGCCATCGAAGCAGCCGGAGACGTGGATGTGCTCCTGCTTGACAAAACCGGTACCATCACCCTTGGCAACCGCATGGCCACCGATTTCGTTCCTGCTGAAGGCGTGACGGTGGAGCAACTCGCCGATGCCGCCCAATTTTCATCACTTTCCGATGAAACGCCCGAAGGCCGCTCCATCGTCATTCTAGCAAAGGAAAAATTCAACATTCGCGGTAGGGATGTACATACACTTCAGGCCACCTTCGTGCCATTCACGGCACAAACCAAGATGAGCGGAGTCGAATTCACCGATGCAAATGGTGTGAATCACCAAATACGGAAAGGTTCCTCGGAAGCCATCCGAGCCTTTGTGGAAAACAACAACGGCTACTACCCGCCTACGGTGCATGATGTGGTTTCAGACCTTGCCCGCAAAGGCGCCACACCGTTGGTCGTGGCCGAAGACAACAAAGTGCTGGGCGTCATCCACCTCAAAGACATCGTCAAAGGCGGCATCCGTCAGCGTTTTGAAGAATTGCGCAAGATGGGCATCAAGACTGTGATGATTACTGGCGACAATGCCCTGACAGCCGCTGCCATCGCTGCCGAAGCCGGCGTGGACGATTTCATGGCCGAAGCCAAACCCGAAGACAAACTCCAACGCATCCGCGACGAACAAGCCAACGGACACCTGGTCGGTATGATCGGTGACGGAACCAACGATGCTCCCGCATTGGCCCAGGCCGACATCGGTATTGCCATGAACTCCGGCACACAGGCCGCCCGTGAAGCCGGCAATATGGTGGACTTGGACAGCAATCCGACCAAACTGATCGAAGTGGTGGAAGTCGGTAAGCAACTGCTCATGACTCGCGGTGCGTTAACCACTTTCAGCATTGCGAACGATGTGGCCAAATACTTCGCCATCATCCCTGCCATCGCCCTTTCACTTTACGCCGGCGGAAATGCTGTCGGACCGCTTTCAGCACTCAACATCATGGGTTTGGGCTCGCCGCAAAGTGCCATCCTGAGTGCCATCATCTTCAATGCGCTCATCATTATCGCACTGGTCCCATTGGCCTTGAAGGGCGTAAAATACAAGCCCGTTTCAGCCAATACCATTTTGACCAGAAACCTGCTTATTTACGGACTTGGCGGGCTAATCGCTCCCTTTGTAGGTATTAAAATCATTGACATGCTCCTAAACTTATAAAACGTATGAAAACGTTAACGACTTCACTAAAAATATTTTTGTTTTTCACGGTTTTGACCGGAATCATCTATCCGTTGATCGTGACAGGCATCGCGCAACTTGCTTTTCCGTCCAAGGCAAATGGAAGTTTGATCGTTCAAAACAAGAACGTAATCGGTAGCGAGTTGCTTGGCCAATCCTTCGACAGCACCGCTTATTTTTCATCCAGACCTTCTGCAATCGCTTACCAAACATTGCCTTCCGGAGGCTCGAACCTTGGACTGACCAGTATGAAGTTGAAAAAGGTGGTGGAAGAACGTAAATTGCAATTCCTTGCATTCAACCAATTGGCCGATTCGACAACGATCCCGTCCGAAATGCTTTTTGCCTCAGCCAGCGGCTTGGATCCGCATATTTCACCTCAAGCCGCACTTCTACAGGTAAATCGAATCGCAGCTGCCCGCCAATTGAATTCAGCCAAAAAACAACAGCTCATTCAACTGATCGAAACACAGAAGCAAGGACCTCAATTCTTTTGTTTGGGACAAGCTAGAGTGAATGTTTTAATTTTAAACTTACGGATGGATGAACTCCTTAAATAAGTGATTCTCCTTCGTTCAGGTTCTCAGGTAGATGTCCCAAAAGGGCATCTACTTTTTTTTATCTGTTAATTTGTGTTGCTCGCCGGGTTAATATACTATAAACCGACTGAAATGTTAAAATTTGAACCTATTTTTGTGACATGAAGAAATCGACCATTTGGGTATTGATTGCTGTTATGGTGCTGACTTTCGCCAGTTTACTGACGTTGCAGTTCTCCTATATCCGTACGCTTGGCAAGATGCGGGCCGAACAATTCGACGAAGCTGTTCAACGCAGCTTGTCTACGGTCATTCACAATTTGGAGCTCGACGAAACGGCACGCTACCTGGCGGAAGATATGAACGAACGGGAAAAGACCGATTTCACGATACCCAAGATTGCCAGCAAGTCCATCACCCGGAAACAAACCACAACGCTTCATTCCATTGGAGGCGTCTCTACGTTTTCCTCCGTGCTGGAATTGGACGAATCCACCTCGCTCTCCCAAAATAGCCCGCAGGTGTTCATCTCCATGAGTCATGGCCGAAATACGTTGACCCGCACTTCCCGCAAGATGCAGGAAGACCTCCGCGAACGCTATCTGGCTCAAAAGGGCATGATGGAAGACGTCATCCAACGAATATTGTACGAGGCCAACAATTGCCCGATTGAACAACGCATCGATTTCAGCAATTTGGCTCATTACCTGACGGTGGAGCTCAACAACAATGGACTGACCAACATTCCTTTCCATTTCAGGGTGACCGATAAGAACGACCGGGAAGTGTACCGTACCCCCAACATGCACGAAGAGGGCCGCACCAATTACATACAGGCCTTGTTCCCGAACGATCCCGGCGTGCAAACCGGCAACTTGTATCTCTATTTCCCAACCCGCGAGGACTACATCTTTGATTCACTGCGCATTTACTTGCCTTCCATCTTGTTTTCCATCGTGCTGCTCGTCGTTTTTGGCTTCACCATCCTGGTCATTTACCGGCAAAAGAAGCTCAACGACATGAAAAACGACTTTGTCAACAACATGACGCACGAACTCAAAACGCCGATTTCGACCATATCCCTGGCGGCGCAAATGCTCAAGGATGGAGACGTGGGCAAGACGCCGGCCATGCTCAAACACATTTCGGGCGTCATCGTGGACGAAACCAAGCGGCTGAGTTTTCAAGTGGAAAAAGTATTGCAGGTTTCGCTCTTCGAACGCGACCGCTCCAATCTCACTTTCAAGGAAGTGGATGTGAACGACATGCTGGAAACGGTTGTGGCCACGTTCCGCCTCAAGGTGGAGAACTTCGACGGCACGCTCGAACTCGATCTTCAGGCCAAACAGGCTGAAACCACGGCCGACGAGATGCACCTTACCAATGTGTTCTTCAATTTGCTGGACAACGCCGTTAAATACCGCAGCGAACGGAATCTGCTGCTTAAGGTCCGTACCTGGAACGAAAAGGACAACATCCTGATTTCGGTCGAAGACAATGGTGTTGGCATCAAGAAGGAACACCTCAAAAAAGTGTTCGACCGCTTCTACCGCGTGCCTACTGGCAACGTGCACAATGTCAAAGGCTTCGGCCTAGGTTTGGCGTATGTCCGTAAGATCGTGGAAAACCATAACGGCTCGATTCGCGCCGAAAGCGAATTCAACAATGGAACAAAATTCATCATTAGTTTACCACTTATAAAAAACGAATTATGACCGAAGAAAAGATGCACATCCTGCTGTGCGAAGACGACGAAAATTTGGGTATGCTGTTGCGCGAGTATTTACAGGCCAAAGGCATCGTGACCGATCTCATGAGCGACGGCGAAAAAGGTTATAAGGCTTTTCAGAAAGCGAAGTACGACCTGTGTGTATTGGACGTGATGATGCCCAAAAAGGACGGTTTCACGCTTGCCGCAGACATTCGTGCCATGAATTCGGAAGTGCCCATCATTTTCCTGACGGCCAAAAACCTGAAGGAAGACATCTTGAACGGTTTCAAAATCGGAGCGGACGATTACATTACCAAACCGTTCAGCATGGAAGAATTGCTTTTCCGCATCGAAGCCATCAACCGCCGTGTCAAGGGTAAGAAAACGAAGGAAGTCACCTTGTATCAAGTCGGTAAGTTCAGTTTCGATACTCCCAAACAGATTCTCAGCTTTGAAGGCAGGGAAACCCGCCTCACCACCAAGGAATGCGAACTGCTCACCCTGCTTTGCAGCCACCAGAACCAAATCCTGGAGCGCAACTACGCCTTGATGACGATCTGGGAGGAAAACACGTACTTCAACGCCCGCAGCATGGACGTGTACATCACCAAGCTGCGCAAGCACCTCAAGGACGATCCCACCATTCAGATCATGAACATTCACGGGAAAGGCTATAAATTGGTTGTGCCTGAATAAATTATTTGGCTGTTTCCAATATTATTCTTACCTTCGCGCCTCTGTTTTTACAAAAGCGGCCCGACGGCCAATCCTTTGTGAGTCAGAGTATTTAAAATCAATTAATTAATCAGTTCTATTATGAACAATTACGAAACCGTTTTCATTTTAACTCCCGTTTTGTCTGAAGCCCAGATGAAGGAAGCGGTAGAAAAATTCAAGTCTCTGCTGGTCGCAGAAGGCGCTGAAATTGTGAATGAGGAAAACTGGGGCTTGCGCAAGCTGGAATATCCCATTGCCAAGAAGTCCACTGGTTTTTATCAATTGCTAGAGTTCAAGGCATTGCCCACGGTGATTGCCAAGTTGGAAGTAAACTTCCGTCGCGACGAACGCGTGCTTCGTTTCCTGTCATTCAAGCAGGATAAGTTCCACGCCTTGTATGCCGAAAAGAGAAGAAGTCTGAAACAAACTAAAGAAAAGGAGAACTAAGCAATGGCACAAAACTCATCAGAAATCCGTTACCTGACCCCTCCCACAGTTGATCTGAAAAAGAAAAAGTACTGTCGTTTCAAAAAGAGTGGTATCCGTTACATCGACTACAAGGATCCCGAATTCCTCAAGAAATTCCTGAACGAACAGGGCAAGATTCTGCCCCGTCGTCTTACCGGAACTTCTTTGAAATTCCAACGCAAAGTGGCTCAGGCCGTCAAACGCGCCCGTCACCTGGCTTTGCTGCCCTATGTAACCGATTTGATGAAATAACCTAAGGAGGATTAACAATGGAACTTATATTGAAAGAAGACGTAACCGGTCTGGGTTACAAGGATGACGTGGTCATCGTCAAGAACGGATACGGAAGAAACTTCCTCATCCCCACGGGCAAGGCAATCATCGCCACTCCTTCCGCAAAGAAGGTTTTGGCTGAAAACCTGAAACAACGTGCCCACAAGATTGCACAGATGAAGAAAGACGCCGAAGCGCTTCTGGCTAGCATGACCGGTGTCACGCTGAGCATTGGTGCCAAGGTGAGCTCCACCGGCAAGATCTTCGGCTCCGTCGGTGCCATTCAGATTGCTGAAGGACTGGCCAAGGCTGGTTTCGAAGTCGATCGCAAGAATATCGTGATCAAAGAAGCTGTCAAGGAAGTAGGCAACTACGTGGCTGTTGTGAAACTGCACCGCGAAGTGAGCGTAGAAATTCCGTTCGAAGTGGTTGCTGAATAAGCATCACCCATAATATTAAAAAAGCCGGCTTTTTCAAGTCGGCTTTTTTTGTGCCTTGACCTTGACACTCCTTTAAGACATCAGGGCATAAAAAAAAGGTCCGACATACGTCGAACCTTTTTAAATTCTTTGTTGGCAGATTACTGAGCAACAACTGAGCTGTCAACAGTAGCGGCGCTATCAGCGGCGGGAACTTCTTCAACAACAGCGGTAGAATCAGCTGCAGTTGCGTCTGTAGCAACAGGAGCTTTTTTGCAAGATGCGAAAGAAACTGCAACGATAACAGCGATGAACAATACTAACTTTTTCATTTTTTTTCTTGTTTAAACAATAAATAGGAGTTTTTTGAAATCGGTGCAAAATTAAGTATAATTTTCATTCTGTGTACTTAAAACCGTAAAAATTTATAAAAAACTTCACTTTTTTCTTCTTTAAGTCCCTGAATTGCATTTTTATGCCCCTTTTATTAAAAAAATGCCGTCAAAATTGCCTCGGCGAGCCTCCTAAACGGCCCCGATTTTTTTTAGCCGAAGGTTTATATTTACCTTTGCAACCGAAGAAAAAAATCATGATCGATCAGAACGTTTTTGAGTCCAAAAAAATAGCCTACCACAGTCTTGGGTGCAAATTGAATTTTGCCGAAACATCCAGCTTGGGGAAAATTATGGAAGCCTCCGGATATTTCCGAGCTCGTCCGGGAGAAATTCCAGACGTCTGTGTCATCAATACCTGTTCGGTCACCGAGACAGCCGACAAGAAAGATCGGCAGGCTATTCATAAGTTTGTTCGCCAATATCCCGAAGCATTTATCGTCGTGACAGGTTGCTATGCACAGCTTAAGCCCGAGGAAATTGCCAGCATGCCCGGTGTGGACCTGGTGCTGGGCTCCAATCAGAAGTTCGACTTGCCCGCGCATCTGGAAACCTTGAAGAAAGGCGATGTCGCCCGAGTGGACGTGAGCGCGTACAAGGATATGCAACGCTTTCTGCCATCCTGTTCCAAAGGCGATCGCACCCGGTACTTCCTCAAGGTTCAGGACGGCTGCGATTATTACTGCACCTATTGCACCATCCCCATTGCCCGCGGACGCAGCCGCAACCCGGACATCACCTCACTCGTAGCGCAAGCAAAGGCCGTAGCCTTGGAGGGCGGCAAAGAGATTGTGCTCACGGGGGTCAACATCGGCGACTTCGGCAAGAGCAACGGCGAAACATTTCTGGACCTCATCAAAGCCTTGGACGAGGTGGAAGGCATCGAACGCTACCGAATCTCCTCCATCGAGCCCAACTTGCTTACGCACGAGGTCATTCGGTTCGTGGCGACCTCCAAACGTTTCGCACCCCATTTCCACATTCCCTTGCAGGCCGGCAGCGACGAGCTCCTCAAACTGATGCACCGCCGCTACGACACCGCCCTGTTCGCTTCCAAAATCGACGATGTCCGCCGGGAAATCCCGAATGCCTTCATCGGTGTGGACGTCATCGTCGGTTCCCGTGGGGAAACCCAGGAGCTGTTCGACCAAGCGTTCAGCTATATTGAAAAACTGGATATTTCGCAGCTGCACGTCTTTACTTACTCAGAGCGCCCTGGAACGCAAGCCCTCCAGATTGGGTACACTGTTTCCCCGGCGGATAAAAAAGCCCGTAGCGCTCGTCTTTTGCGCCTCTCCGACGAGAAGTGGCGTTCATTCTACCAACTTCGTGCCGGAATCGTGGCGACAGTCCTTTTCGAGCACACCAAAACCGACGGCATGATGCACGGCTTCACCGAGAATTACATCCGGGTGGAAGTTCCCTACGATCCTACTTTGGTGAACCGAACCGTCCAAGTCCTTCTCCAAGGCTTCAATTCAGAAAAAACGGCCCTAATGGCTGAAATCAGTGTTTGACATTTAACGAGGAAACACATACCTTTGGTGGCATGAAGAAATTCTACGCTTCGCTGTTGTATGGCATCAGCCGGCTCTATGCCAGCCTTCCGATGCCGGTTATGTTCCTGATTTCGGACATCATCATCTTCCCGATTGTTTATCACATCGGGCGATATCGGCGTAAAGTCGTGCGCAAGAATCTGGCGAATAGTTTTCCAACGCTTACTCCCTTGGAACTCAAACGCATCGAGCGCCGTTTTTACCGTCATTTCTGCGATAATGTTCAGGAAACGGTGCGGGTGCTAGCCATGAAGGAAAAAGAGGCCAAAAAGCGCATGGTCTTTGTCAACCCCGAATTGCTGACGAGCTTTGCCGAAAAAGGGCAGGGTGTGTTGCTCGTGCTTGGGCATTACGGAAATTGGGAATACCAACCGTTTCTTTTTCCTTATATCAAGGCTTCAGGCCTTCAAGAAGGGCTCAATGTCTATCGCCCGCTTAAGAATGAGGCTTTTGACGAATTGATGAAAAAGATTCGCGTCCACTTCGGAGGGGCCAATGTAACGAAGAATGAAACGTACCGCACGGTTGTTCGATTGCGAAAAAGTGGCAGAACTGGCCTTTTCGGCATGGTGAGTGACCAATCACCCTCCAGAGGCAATCTGATTTACTGGACGAACTTTTTGAACCAGGACACGTCTATCCTGACCGGCCCCGAACGGATGGCTAAGCAAACGGGTTTCGCGGTGGTATACTCCGATGTGAGCAAGACTGCCCGTGGCTGCTACCAATCAGAGTTCAAAGTGATTTCCGATACGCCCGCCGAGACGGCTGAATTCGAAATCACCGAAAAATATGCCCGAATGATGGAAGAAACCATTCTGAGGGATCCTGCTTTTTGGCTCTGGACGCACAAGCGCTGGAAACACAAACGTCCCAATACCGATCAAGCATGAAAGTATCCGTCGTCATTCTGAACTGGAACGGCAAGTCGCTCATGCGGGAATACCTGCCCAACGTGGTCAAGCACACCTTGGTGGCTCCCGATGTGGAGCTCGTGGTTGCCGACAACGGTTCCGTGGACGGCTCGCTGGAATTCCTAGCCGCCGAATTTCCTCAGGTTCGTCGCATCGACCTTGGCCACAATCATGGTTTTGCCGAGGGCTACAACCTGGCAATGGCACAAGTGGATGCCGAATATGCCGTATTGCTGAACTCGGACGTGGAGGTTACCGCGGGTTGGCTCCCCATTCTGATTGATTATTTGGATGCAAATACCGATGTGGCAGCCTGTCAACCCAAGATCCGCTCCCTGCGCGAACCCGAATTCTTTGAACATGCCGGTGCATCGGGCGGATACATGGATTTTCTGGGCTATCCCTTCTGTCGTGGACGGTTGCTTTCAGTCGTTGAAAAAGATTCCGGTCAATACGACAAGCCCGCCGATATTTTCTGGGCGACCGGCGCCTGTCTGTGCATCCGTTCGGAAGATTACCGTGCGATAGGTGGTTTGGACGCCCGTTTTTTCGCCCACATGGAGGAAATCGACCTGTGTTGGCGTCTTCGAAGCCGGGGCAGGCGCATCGTTTGTCTGCCTGCCAGCCTGGTGTATCACTTGGGTGGTGCCACGCTGAACAAGGAAAACCCGCGAAAGACCTTCCTCAACTACCGCAACAACCTGTTGATGCTTTATAAGAACACCAGTCGTCGCCGTTTCGTGTTCGTTTTCGTGTTCCGATTCTTTTTCGATTACCTGTCCGGTTTGGTTTTTTTACTATCCGGCAAGCACGGCGATGCTTGGGCGGTGGTTCGCGCCCGACTGGCTTTTTGGAAGATGCAACCTGCGTTCCGACACCAACGAATGGAAAACAGACGGCTCACCACAGTAAACCCCATTCCGGAGGTGTACCGCGGCAGCATCTTGTTTCAATATTATTTTGGAGGAAAGCGCTGTTTTAGCGATATTGACTGGAAATAACTTAGTAACCCAGAATTTTCATCATCGATTTGTAACTCTGTTCCTTAGCGAACAGCTTGGTAACCCATTCCCCGTTTTCGTCCAGGTCGATGATGACCATCTTGGGCGCCGGTGTCAAACAGTGCTGAATGCCACCGTAACCGCTCAGCGATTCCTGATAGGCGCCGCAATGGAAGAATCCGATGTATTGTTCCCTGTCCGGTACAATTTTGGGCAGAAAGACGGCGTTGGAGTGTGCTTCCGAGTTGTAGAAATCCTCACTGTCGCAGGTCAGGCCGCCCAAGTGAACGCGCTGATACTCCGCATCCCAATTGTTTACCGCCAATTGTACGAAGCGTTGGTTGATGGCCCAAGTGTCGGGCAATGTGGTGATGAATGAGCTGTCGATCATGTTCCAAAGCTCCCGGTCGTTCTGCTGCTTCTGGTTGATGATGGAGTACAGCATGGCGCCGCTTTCGCCTACGGTGAACGATCCGAACTCGGTGAAGATGTCTGGTTCCTTCACTTTGTTTTGCACGCATATGTTCTTGATTTGCTGAATGATCTCTTCGGCCATATACTCATAATCGTACTCGAAGTCCAGATACGTTTGGATGGGGAAGCCCCCGCCAATGTTGATGCTGTCCAGTTGCGGGCAGATTTGTTTCAGCTCGCAGTAGAGCTCCACAGCCTTGATCAATTCGTTCCAGTAGTAAGCAGTGTCTTTGATTCCAGTGTTGATGAAGAAATGGAGCATCTTGAGTTCCACGTTTTCGTTCGGTTCGATCTTATCCAGGAAGTAGGGAATGATGTCGTTGTAACGGATGCCGAGCCTGGAAGTATAGAAGTCGAATTTTGGTTCTTCTTCAGAAGCGATGCGGATACCAATCTTCACTTTCTTCTCCAGATTGTTGAGCAACAAATCGAGTTCGAACTTGTTGTCCAACACGGGAATGGTGTTCTCGAACCCGTCGTTGATAAGCTTCTGGATGTTTTCGATGTATTGCGGACGCTTGAATCCGTTGCAGATGACGTACTTGTCTTTGTTGATCATGCCAGTCTCATAAAGCGACTCAATCAGGTTGATGTCGAAGGCCGAAGACGTCTCGATATGGACGTTGTGCTTGAGAACCTCCTCCATGATGAAGGAGAAATGAGAGCTCTTGGTACAGTAGCAATAATGGTAATCTCCGTCGTAATCGGCCTTGGCCATGGCGACGTTGAACATCTTTCGGGCACGCTGTATGTTCTGGGCTATCTTAGGTAAATAGAAGATTCTCAAGGGTGTTCCATACTGTTTGATGACATCCATCAATGGAATGTTAAACCATTGAAGTTCATTTTCAATCACATTGAACTCCTCGTTGGGGAACTCGAAGGATTGTTCGATCAGGTGCGTGTACTTATTCTTCATCGTCGTTTTGTTTTTACAACGTTCAATCCGAATTACGCGGATTTAAAAAGTTTAATAAATCCAACTCACACGGATTGTTTGTTTCCGTCGCGAAAAGGACGACAAAAGTACGTAAAGTTTTAATGGATTGTCCTGCCCGTTGTAAAAAAATACGTTAACGCGTCAAAATGATGCTGACGCTTTCCAACTGGCCCTGAAGTGGTGGATTCTGCTTAGTTAGCTTTATTTCAATAGTATGCATGTCCTTGAAGGTCGATTTCAGCCGTTGACAAATATTTTCGGCCAAATGTTCGATGAGGCTGCAGGGCTTTTTCATCTCAACCTCGATTTCATGAAAGACGGATGCATAGTTGATGGTGTCTTCAATTAAATCGGTTTTGCAGGCTTTGGAGAAGTCTGCGCCAATCTTTAGATCGACAAAATAGGTGTTCCCGATGCGTTGTTCTTGTTCGAAAACGCCATGAAAGGCGTGGAACTCCATATGGTTGAGGGTGAGAAAGTCCATGACTGGTTTATTTTGTTGCTGCAAATGTACTTTGTTCTTTCAATATAAATTGTAATTTTGCCCCACTAATCGATTGAATCATGGCAAAAGAAGTATCCAGCGCACCCGTTACCGTTTACAGCATCATCGCTACGGGCGCTAAAATCAAGGGCGACATTAGTTCCGACACCGATCTGAGACTAGACGGTGTCATGGAAGGCAACATCGTCAGTGAAGGAAAAGTCATCCTAGGTCCTGCTTCCGCCTTGATAGGAAACATAACTTGCTCCAACGCCGAAATTTCCGGTACGGTTAAAGGCAATATCATGGCCCCTGAGCAACTTTCGCTAAAATCGACGAGTCGCATCGATGGCTCCATCACCACCTCCACCCTCATCATCGAGTCGGGCGCTGTCTTTAACGGCACCTGCACCATGCCCCAATGATGTTTCAATAGAGCGCCAATCTCTTCGTTATTGCTTATTCGACAATCCTCACGTACCAAAGTGCGCTCCGGTGTGTCTCATAATCAATGCCTTGACCTTGACACTCTATTGAAACATCTTATACCGTATTGCCAAAAAAAGCGATCCTTCGGAGTCGCTTTTTTTCTTTAGGACTGTCAATTGCCCACGAAATTTTTTAAATAGGGAGTGAAGTTCAAGGCGCAGTTAAATTTTTTACCGGAGCGTACTTATGGTACGTGAGGATTAAAAATTTAACTGCAACGCTGAAATTCGCTTCCTATTTAGAAAATTATCCGCATTTGGAGTGGCCGCAGCTGGTGCAATGCAAGCAGCCTTCCTGAAAGACCAGCGCTTCTCGTCCGCATTCCGGACAAACCTGTCCTTTTGCATCGCCGTCTGGCATGTATTTCTTTAGGGCGCGTTCCACACCGTTCTTCCAAGTATTGATGGATTCACTGTCCAACTCGAGGCCGCCGACCAATTTGAGCACCTGGTCGATGGGCATGCCGTAACGAAGTACCCCTGAAATGAGTTTGGCATAATTCCAGAATTCACTGTTGAACATCTCTGAAAGGCCTTCGACCGTGGTTTTGTAACCTTTTTTATTGCTGAACTGGAAGTCGTAACGCTTCTGGCCGAACTCGTCCACATTCTTGATGATTTTGCCGCCGGTCACATTCTTAGGCAACATGATGCCTTCGTCGTCGTCTTGTATACCGGTAAAGATTTCGTAGGGGCGACCATTGAGCAAACCAACAAAGGCAATCCACTTTTCCTTGTTGTTTTGGAAACGAACCACTTCGGCAACCAGCTCACGAGGACGTTTCGGTGAGACTTCGGGGAAACAAATAAGCTTCTTTTCTTCCTTCTCCTCTTTTTTGGCAGGCGTATTGGAAAGCAGAACGCCGTTGCGGGAGCCGTCACGATAGACCGTGCAGCCTTTACAGCCACTCTTCCAAGCTTCCATGTACAGTTTGCCCACGAGCTCTTCGTTCACATCGGCCGGCAAGTTGATGGTCACGCTGATGGAATGGTCCACCCATTTCTGGATACGGCCCTGCATCTTGACTTTCTGCATCCAGTCCACATCGTTGGAACAGGCCTTGTTATAAGGTGATTTCTGAAGGAGCTCTTCCTGTTCCTCTGCCGTGTAGATTTTAGCGGTTGGATATCCGTTGGCTTCCATCCAGGTGACGAACTTGTGGTGGAATACGACGTATTCTTCCCAGCTGTCGTTGTTGGAGTCCTGAAAGTCTACTTTTGATTCCTTGTCGTTCGGGTTGATCTTGCGGCGGCGCTTATAGATGACCATGAAGGCGGGCTCAATGCCCGAGGTTGTCTGGGTCATCAAGCTGGTGGTGCCGGTAGGAGCGACGGTTAGGCAGGCGATGTTGCGTCGTCCGTATTTCAGCATGACTTCCTTCAAAGTCGGGTCGGCGTCGAACAAACGGTTGATGAAGGGGTTGTTCACTTCACGGGCGGCATCGAATACTTCGAAAGCGCCACGGTCTTTGGCCATTATGGCGGAGGAACGGTAGGCTTCGATGGCCAATTTCTTGTGGATCTCTTCCGAAAAGTCGGAAGCTTCTTCCGTACCATAACGTAGATTGAGAGCGGCCAACATGTCGCCTTCAGCAGTAGTGCCTACTCCGGTGCGACGACCTTGTGCAGTTTTCTTCTTGATCTTGAGCCAAAGGTCGGTCTCCGTGCGTTTGATGTCCGCGCCTTCCGGGTCGGAATTGATCTTTTCAAGGATGTTGTCGATTTTTTCCATTTCCAGGTCGATGATGTCGTCCATGATGCGCTGTGCGATGGCGACGTGCTTGGAAAAAAGTTCGAAATCGAAGCTGGCTTCCTTGGTAAAAGGCTTGTTCACATAGGAATACAGGTTGATGGCCAGCAAACGGCAACTGTCGTAGGGGCACAAGGGAATTTCACCACACGGATTCGTGGAAACGGTGCGGAAGCCAAGGTCGGCATAGCAATCGGGTACGGATTCGCGCAAAATAGTATCCCAGAAGAGCACGCCGGGTTCGGCAGATTGCCAAGCATTGTGCACGATTTTCTTCCACAAAGCCGTGGCGTCGGTTTCCTTCGTATAAGTGGGGTTTTCGCTGTAAACCGGGTACTGTTGCGTGTACGGGGTGCCGTTGGCCACCGATTCCATGAACTTGTCGGTAATCTTGACGGAAACGTTGGCACCGGTCACTTTGCCTTCGGACATCTTGGCATCGATGAACGATTCTGAATCGGGGTGTTGAATGGAAACACTGAGCATCAGGGCGCCACGACGACCATCCTGAGCTACTTCACGCGTGGAGTTGGAATATCGTTCCATGAACGGCACGATGCCGGTAGAGGTAAGGGCTGAATTCTTTACGGGAGTTCCTTTGGGACGGATGTGGGACAAATCGTGTCCGACACCTCCGCGACGTTTCATGAGTTGAACCTGTTCCTCGTCAATTTTGATGACGGCGCCGTACGAGTCGGCAGGACCGTCTACGCCAATGACGAAACAGTTGGAAAGCGAGCCGATTTGGAAATTGTTGCCGATTCCGGTCATCGGGCTGCCCTGAGGCACGATGTACTTGAAATGGTCGAACAAGCCAAAAAGCTCTTTTTCTGAAATGGGATTGGGATACTTTTTTTCAATGCGGGCAACTTCCGATGCCAGTCTGTGATGCATGTCGTCGGGGTTGACTTCGTACAAATTGCCGAATGAATCTTTCAGCGCGTACTTGTTTACCCAAACTCTAGCCGCCAGCTCATCGCCCTGGAAATACTCCAGGGATGACTGGAAGGCTTCGTCGTGTGTGTAAGTCTTCTGTTCCACTTGTGTTGATTTAGAAATGTTTGTGCGTGTTAGGGGGTCATGTTTTTCACAATCTTTTAGAATTGCAATTTTAGTTTGAATAAACGACTTGGCAAAATGTTTCGAGTGTTTTATTTTTAAAAAATGAAAGTTTTCCAAAATAATTTTTAAAGTGCAGTAAATCAAATGTATAAAAAAATTGTAAAGTAAAAAAGTTTTCCATTTTGTAAATTCGTATAAATATTCGATATGCAATTTGTAAAAAGAGCATTGAAATAAAAAGTAAGCAAACCTGTTAGGAATTTGGAAAGAAAGTCTACTTTTGTGGTAGAAAAAGTAAACCAAGTTACTCTATTTGACTCTATGAATTCCCTGAAAAATCGACGAACCGTCCGAGCTTATTCTGAAAAACCACTGGAAGAAACCCTATTGAATGAGTTGCTTGAATTGGCTTGTCGCTCTTCGAACACCGGAAACATGCAAGCGTACAGCATCATCGTGACCAGGGATCCGTCGAAAAAGTTGGAGCTCGCAACGGCTCATTTCAATCAGAAGCAAGTGACCGAGGCTCCGGTTGTGCTCACCTTTTGTGTGGACTACAACCGCATCGGCCAATGGTGCTCGCAGCGAAATGCAGCCCCTGGGTTCGACAATTTGCAAGCCTTGACCTATTCGGCCATCGATGCCGTCATCGTGGCGCAGACGTTCTGCGTGGCAGCCGAGGAAGCCGGGCTCGGCATTTGTTACCTCGGCACGACCACCTACAACGCCGAAACCATTATCGACGTGCTTGGTTTGCCTTCGTTGGTGTTGCCCATCACCACCCTCAGCGTGGGTTACCCCAAAGAGCCCGCTACGTCGCCCCTACCGGACCGCTTGCCTCTGGAAGGCATCGTCCATCAGGAAAAATACAAAACCTTTGATTCTTCGGCCATCGAACGCATCTACGCCGAAAAAGAAGCCCTGGAGGAATCCCTGCGCTTCATCGAACTAAACCAAAAAACCACCCTTGCCCAAATCTATACCGACATTCGCTACAAAAAATCCGACAACGAATTCTTCTCCGCTGCTTGGCTTAACGCCATCAAACGCCAAGGATTTGAAATAAAGGATGTTTGGTTGCGTGGTGATTGAAACTTTAATTAGGCGCCAAGGTCAAGGCACTGATTGCGAGACATACCGGAGCGTACTTTGGTACGTGAGGATTTTCGAGTAAGCAGTAACGCAGAGATTGGTGTTTAATTAAAGTTTCAAAAGGTGCCCTGGATGAGTTGTTCAATCTCCTGAATAGTCGACTTGAACTTTTTGTCGGTTTCAATCCAATTACCGACTGTCTTGCATGCATGCAACACTGTGGCGTGGTCGCGCTTGCCAATCATCTCACCGATGTTGGAGTACGATTTGTCCGTGTACTTTCTGGAAAGATACATGGCGATTTGTCTGGCTTGTGAAATTTCCTGCTTCTTGGACTTGGAGTGAATAACTTCCATTTCCAAGTCGAAGTATTTGCAGACTTCTTCTTCGATGAGCTCCACCGAGATTTGACGTTCCTGTACCTTGATGGCGTTGGAAACCACGCGCTTGGCCAGATCCATATCCACCTCTTTTTCGTAAATGACCGAATGGGCCATCAAGGAAACTACGATGCCTTCGAGGTCGCGGACATTTTCAGTGGCGTTCCGGGCAATGTATTCCACCACGTCGCGGGTGAAGTGCAGACCGTCACGCATGATCTTGCTGTCTAGAATGGCAACGCGTAGGGCGTAGTTGGGTTTTTCCATCTCGGCTGTCAGGCCCCATTTGAAACGGGTGAGCAAGCGGTCGTCAATGCCGACGATGTCCTTGGGAGGACGGTCGCAGGTAATGACCAACTGTTTGCCATTCTGGTGCAAGTGGTTGAAAATATGGAAGAACACGTTCTGTGTACCGGTTTTGCCGCTCAGTTCGTGAATATCGTCGATCAACAAGACATCGATGCTTTGGTAGAAGTGGATGAAATCGTTGACGGTGTTGTTGAGGTATGCCTGGGAGTACTGAACCTGGAACAGGTGCGAGGAAACATAGAGTACACGAAGGTTGTTGTTCTGCTGCAGACCGGCGTTGCCGATGGCATGAAGCAGGTGGGTTTTGCCTACACCAGACTTGCCGTGCACGAACAAGGGGTTGAAAATGGTCTTGCCCGGTTTTTCAGCAATGGAATAACCAGCCGTTCTGGCAAGCATGTTGCTCTCGCCGCCGATGAAGTTGCCAAAACTCAGATTTGAATTCAGCTGTGGTTCCAATTTTCCGGGTACCATCTGCTCGAACGGATTGTTGGAGGAAACTGGACGGGTAGGTATGCCTGAAATGCGGTTGACGTTTGCCTGGTGACTGTCTGGTGCCAGCTTCATGGGCGTGTCCGAAACCATGACCTGATACAGAAGCCTGGTGTTCTCGCCGGTTACCCGCAAAATTGCCTTGCCGATTAGGTCGGCATACTGATTTTCGAGCTGTTCGTAAAAGAAATGACTGGGAACCTGCAGCAGCAGGGCTTTGTCTTCGTACTGGAGAGGAACAATGGGAATAAACCACGTAGAGTAGCTCAATTCTGGAACATTATCCTTAATAATGTTCAGGCATTGGTTCCAGAGGGATTCGTGATTTAAGGTCATTGTTATTTGGGAGTGCTAAAAAACTTGGGATTGCAAATTTTGGAAAAAAAAAAGGATTCTCCAAACGCATTTTTCCACTTAAAATTCGTAAAAATGTATTTCGTTTACAGTCAGGCCTTTAGTTAATTGTCTATATATCAGGTGTTTGAAAAGTTAATAATTCCTAACTGTCTTGAATCGAACACCTTGCAAATATGGCAGTCGGTAGATGCAAAAATGGCATAGATACCTTTAAGTCCCTGTTAATAAAGGGTTGCAGTACATTATTATTTTTGTGTTAATTCACAAAAAAGAGAAAGAAAACCTTGGATGCTTACAAACTATAACAAAATTACTTGCTTTGTTTGGGTCCGAAAAGGGAGAAATGGACGTACCGTTTCGGACTTGCCTTCAAATCGAGCAGCAAAGCGTTGGCGCTTGTTGCGGTCGTTCCCAAGTTGAAGGTCGCGGAACTCAAATTCTGATAGAGCGATTTGTCGTTCAAGAGCAAGCCCATGGAATTATCCGTGCTGTTTAGCTTGAGCGTGATGTTTTCGAGTTGTGTGAGGGTCTTGTTGAGGGAAACCACGTCAATTTGGTTGATTTTGGTTCCGGCCGCCGAGAATTGGGCTGTCATATCCTCTACGTTGTCCAGGATGCTAGGAAGCTTGTCCATGGACTTGTTCAGTTTGATGGATAACTGTGACAATTCCTTGCTGGTTTTCTCGATGGAGGTCAGGGAATGGTTCAAGCTTCCGTTGTTGACGAGGGTTTCCACGCCAGCCAAGAGAGAATCGGTACGTTGAATCAAATGATGAACATCGGCCAAGACGCCCGATTGCAATTGGTCCATGATGCCGGGGATACGGTCGGCCACCAAGGTGTCACCGCTTTTAAGTTGTTTTGCAGTGGGGGCTCCCAACTTGAGTACGACGGTGGGATTACCGATCAAGGCCGATTGGATGATAGCCTTGGAGCCTTCCGGCAAACGGAGTTTGGTGTTCAGGTCCAAATCGATGACGATGTGGCCTGGGTTGTCGTATTGGTAATCGATGTCACGGACCAGACCGACCTGATAGCCGTCCAGCATGACCGGGCTGGATTTGACCAAACCGTCTATTTGAGTGAAATTCACAAAGTAGTGATTGGTCGGGTTCAGCAGGTTGACCCCCTTCAGGTAATTCAGACCCCAAACAAAAATGGCAAATGCTGCTATGACGATCAAGCCGATTTTGGCTTCGCTTTTGAAATTCGTTTTCATACTATCAAGCTATTAACGAATAACCTGTGGAGGTATTCGGACACAAAAATACGATTTTTTATTTAAGGACTGTTTTTTGACCGTTGCGAAATGCAATGACAAAGGCGTCTGGGAATTTGGAGGAAACTTCCCTACGCTTCTTATTTGCTTCGTCAAACGTCCCATAACTACCCACCGTATATTTGTACAGCTTTCTTTCCAGGTAGAAGTCTGCCTCCAGACCCTTCAGCTTTTTATTGTTGGGCATAAGCTTCACATCCGAAGCCAGAATTTGAACCTTGTACACCGTTCCGTTTTGGAGGGTGTCCACAGGTGTGGTTGTCGTCGTTACAGTGGTTACCGTAGTCGTCTTGATTGTTTTCACAGTACCCGGAACAGATTCACTTTCCTTGCTCTTTTCAGCCACCTTGTTGGAGTCTGGTTTGCTGAATTCGTCGCTTTCGGCCTTCTTCATGGAGGCTGAAGTCGTGGATTTACGGTCGTAGTCGGCCTTGAATTCGGCAAAGCCTTTATAGATGCAAAGCGCAGTTTCCTGCTGGCCTTGCTCGCTTTTCAAGTAAGCTTCCTCGGCAGGATTCGACAAAAAACCCACTTCCACCAGGACGGAAGGCATGCTGGTGCAGCGAAGCACCAAAAAGGCGGCCTGACGCACACCCCGATCGTAGCGGCCGCTGGATGTGAACTTGTCCTGAATGTTGGAGGCGAATTGGATGCTTTGGTTCATGTAGTTGTCTTGCATGAACTCAAACATGATGTACGATTCGGCTGAATTGGGATCGAAACCCTCATACCGTTGTTTGTAGTTGTCTTCCAGCAAGATCACGGAGTTTTCACGTTTGGCGATGGCCATGTTCTCATCCGAGCGGTTCTGTCCGAGCGCGAAGGTGCAAGCACCATGGACGGTCGACGTTTCGGCATGGTCCGCGTGAATGGAGATGAACAAGTTGGCCTTGGCCTTGTTGGCGATGATGGCTCGCTGGTTGAGTTCAGGGAAGGAGTCGGTGGTACGGGTGAAAATGATTTTTACGTCCGGTTGCCTTTCGGCGATGAGTTTGCCCAACTTGAGACCCACGCCCAACACGACGTCCTTCTCCTTGCAACTGGAGCCCAGCGTGCCGGTATCCTTGCCACCATGCCCGGGATCGATGACGACAGTAAAACCGGAAGCGACTGCGATGAGGGAAGTTTGTAGAAACAATCCAAGGATTAAAAAGAGTAAGCGCAGGGTCCGATAGGGCATGGGGTCGTTATTCGTTATTACCTCTACAAAAATAGCGTAAAATCGACAACAACCAAAAAGAATTGGTTTCCTTTGCATAAAAGTATCCATGGACACCCTTTCCATCCTCAAACGCCATTTGGTCGAAGGCAGCGCCTTGTACGAAACGGTCTTCCAACACAGTCGTCATGTGATGCTGAAAGCCTTGTCCATAGCTGAACGCCACCCGGAGTTGCATTTGGACAAGACCTTTCTCGGAGAGGCCGCCATGCTGCACGACATCGGCGTATTTCTAACCTATGCACCTGATATACATTGTGTTGGAACACATCCCTACATTTGTCATGGTTATTTGGGTCGTGACACGCTGGAAAAGGAAGGCTTGCACCTGCACGGATTGGTTTGCGAACGGCATACCGGAACAGGAATTTACTTGGCTGAAATCTTGGCCAAAGACCTTCCCCTTCCGCACCGTGACCTCGCGCCGGTGAGTCTGGAAGAGCAAATCATCTGTTTTGCCGACAAATTTTACTCCAAATCACAGCTCAATACGGAGTTTTCGGTGGAGGAAGTTCGGCGAAAACTCGCCAAATACGGTCTCGAAGGAATCGTCCGTTTTAACCGATGGTGTGAAATGTTCCTATAATGATGCTTCCGTTAAGCACTTTTCACGCTCCCGCCTACGCGTATCCAAGTAGTTTTCCGTATTTTTGCGCACTAATTTAGGGCAGTACATGACTTTTTCGAGACTTTCCGTTTTGTTCAGCTTGGTGGTGTTCCCGCTATTCGGCCAAGTCCTGCCTACAGGTCAAGCTGTGCAACGGGCCGCCGAGGCTGTACCCGAAGCAGCCACTGCCCTTCAGAAAACGAATTCAGCCGAGCTCAAGGACAGTGTTGCCAATTGGATTCCGACGGATTCCATCGCCAAAAAGGATACGACTTCCAAGCGTGTCAAAGAGCAATCCATCACCGAAATTGTTGAATATTCCGCCAAGGACTCGTTGGTTTTCGAGGAGGGCGGGGTCGCCAGAATGTATGGCACGGGTTCAGTCAAGTATGGAAAATTGAATCTGGACGCCGGTTACATCCAAATGGACATGGACAGCAGTCTGCTTACGGCAATTGGTCGGCCTGACTCCGTGGGAAAAATGATCGAAAATCCGGTTTTCAAGGATGCAAGCGGTGAATACAAGTCCAAAGGGCTCAAATACAACTTCAAGACCAAGAAGGGATTGATTTCCCAAGTAGTGACCCAACAGGGTGAAGGTTGGATCGTGAGCGGCACGACCAAAAAAATGACGGACGACGTCATGTGCATGATCAATGGCAAGTACACCACTTGCGACAACCACGACCACCCGCATTTCTACCTCGACTTGAGCAAGGCCAAGGTGAAGCCGGGCAGCTACATTGTCTCCGGGCCTGCGCATTTGGTGATGGAAGACGTGGACCTGCCGCTATTTTTGCCCTTCGGCTATTTTCCGTTCAAGGGCAAATATTCCAGCGGTTTCCTGATGCCCACCTACGGAGATGAGTTGCAGCGGGGTTTCTACCTGAGCAACATGGGGTATTATTTCGCGTTCAACGATTATGTGGACATGGCTTTGAGAACCGATATCTATTCCAAAGGCTCCTGGGGTCTCAAAGTAAATTCGACGTATCGGAAACGCTACAAGTTTTCCGGCAACTTCAGCGCCTCCTATGTGGAAACGGTCACTGGGGAGAAGAACTTGCCCGACTATGCCAAGGCCAAGGATTTGCGCATCAACTGGACCCACTCGCAGGATGCCAAGGCCGACCCGTTCCGCACGTTCTCGGCCAGTGTGAATTTTGCCACCAGCGGATACACTCGAAACGACCTGGCGTCCTTATATAATCAGCGGGCGTTTGCCGAAAACACCAAGAGTTCGTCCGTGAGTTATTCCCAACGGTTTCCGGAGAGTCCGTGGAGCCTTTCGGCAAGCATGACGATCAACCAGTCGAGCAAAGATTCAACCCTTTCGGTTTCGTTGCCTGGCTTGAGCATGAACATGTCCACCATTTACCCGTTCAAGCGCAAAAACGGGGCAGGAGACGAGCGCTGGTACGAAAAAATCCGCGTGGGGTATTCGGGCAGAATGGCCAACAGCATCGGCAATGTGAAGGAATACGACATCATGCACAAGTCCATCATCAAGGATTGGCGGAATGGCGTGATGCACAGCGTGCCGATTTCAGCCACGTTCAATGTATTGAATTATATTAATGTGAATACCAGCTTTTCGTACAATGAGCGGTGGTATTCGAGTTCGCTCAACAAGTTTTACGATGAGACGAACGACAAGGTGGTGACCGATACGTCCTGGGGCTTCAACCGGGTTTGGGATTACACGGCTTCGGTGAGCGCTTCCACGAAATTGTACGGGATGTACCAAATGAACCCGAAGATTTTCAAGAATATCAGCCAAATCAGGCATGTGATGTCGCCGGATGTTTCGTTCTCCTATCACCCGGATTTTGGCCAATCGCAGTATGGTTATTACGGGGAGTATTCCTATTTGGACTCCAAAGGCAAGGAACAGGTGGTTGAGTATTCACACTACGCAAACGGCTTGTACGGAACGCCGGGTCGGGGCAAATCGGGTACGGTGAGCTTTTCGTTGGACAATAATGTGGAAATGAAGGTTCGGGAAGTCACCGATACTTCTGTGAACTATAAAAAAGTGAGTCTCATAGACGATTTCCGATTTGGGACATCGTACAACATGGCGGCGGACAGTTTGAACTGGAGCGACATTTCAGCCAGCATTCGTTTGAAGTTCGGCAACAAATACACGTTGAACTTGAGCGGTTCGTTTCAGCCGTACACCTATATATTGAACAGTGCGGGCCAACCGGTGCGATGCAATACGACGCAATTCGAGAAATACGGTATTCCTGGTCGTTTGACTGGTACGGGCACGTCGTTCAGTTATACGTTGAACAACGATACGTTCAAGAAATTGGCCAAGTTGTTCCAGAAAAAGGAAGAGGGCGCGGATGGCAAGGATGGCAAGGATGGAACGAATGGAGCAACCGACCGTGGTGCTGAGGCTACTCCTGCCAATGCGGCTGCCGATCCCAACAAGGCGGTGGCCGATGAAAAACCGTTGGATGCCGAGTCGGCCCTGTATGCGCCTTGCAAGATTCCTTGGAGCATCGGAATTTCGTATTCCGTTCGTTACGGGCAGTCTAATTTCAACAAGCAGCGGATGGAGTACGATTACAATTTCAACCAAAACTTAAGTCTCAGCGGAAATCTGGCTCTGACCGACAAATGGAAATTCACCGCCAGCACCAGCTACAATTTCGATACCAAGCGGCTCGCCACGATGAACTGTTCGGTGACAAGGGATTTGCACTGTTGGGCGATGACGGCCAGTTTCATACCCATTGGGCCTTACAAGTCGTATAATTTCTCTATTGCTGTGAAGTCGAGTCTGCTCGAGGATCTCAAGTATGAGCAGCATCAGAATCCCCGGGACAATTATTTGTGGAAGTAAGGCTTAATGCCAGTCGATGGGGGTGAGCCCTTGGTTCATCAGGTATTCGTTTGCTTGGCTGAAATGGTGGTTGCCAAAAAACCCGCGATGAGCGGAGAGTGGTGACGGATGGACGGATTTGAGCACCAAATGTTTTTTAGGGTTGATGAATTCGCCCTTTTTTTGTGCGTACGAGCCCCAAAGCAAGAAGACCAGGCCGCTGCGTTCTTCGGCCAATTTATGGATGACGGCGTCGGTAAAGGTTTCCCAACCTTTGTTCTGATGGGAGCCTGCCTGGTGCGCGCGGACGGTGAGGGTTGCGTTCAGCAATAGGACGCCTTGATTGGCCCAGCGCTCGAGATTTCCGTCCTTGTGCGGCTCAAAACCTTCGTCCGCCCGGATTTCCTTGAAGATATTTTGCAACGACGGGGGGAATGAAATGCCTTGCTGAACCGAAAAACAGAGCCCGTGGGCTTGTCCGGGCTCGTGGTAGGGGTCCTGACCTAGGATGACCACTCGGACATTATGGAAGGGGCAATGATCGAAAGCGTTGAAAATCAGCTTGCCTTCCGGGTAGACGGTATGCTGTTTGTACTCGGCTTTGACGAATTCAGTCAGCCTTGAAAAATAGTCTTTTTCGAACTCATTTTCCAATGCTGATTTCCATGTTTTTTCTATCTTTACGTCCATTACAAATGGTTTTGTGGTGATCTAAATGAATCCGCAAATCTACATAAAACTTTTTTCTTCATGCGAAACGGAACCCGCGCCGCCCTCCTTTTTTTTGTTCTTGGTTTTTGCACGTGTTTGTGCTTGGTTGTGCTGGTCCGATCCATTCGTAAGGTGGATGTGAATTGGCCGTTGGAGAAACCAAAAGCCATATTCAACGCAGTTTTTTACCCCGTGGGTGATTGCCCGGACTGTAAGAAGATTTCCCGCCAATACTGGAAGGTCGACAAACTGAACGATGACAACGACATTCAATTGGCAACGGCCAAGAAAATGGGGTACACACCTTTTACCACGAACGCTGAATTTGAGTTGAAGAAGGAAATTCTCGTCGGCAAGGGCATTTTTCAAGAGTTGAAGGAAACGGAAACCTACACGGTCAAGAAACTGACGCATTCCTACCCGTATCTTGTCCCAAGAGCGGTGGTGTTGCTGAATGAAATCGGTGTCCGTTTTGAAGCAAAACTGGAACGCCTGGAAATTGCTCCGCACCTGATGCAAATCAGTTCTGTCTTACGTACCATCGAGGGTCAGGACGGCCTTGGGAAACACAATACCAATGCCGCACCCATTTCATCGCACATGTACGGTACAACGTTTGACATTTCCTATAAAGAGTTTCTCCAGAAGAACGGTGTGCCCGCCAAAGAGGGTTTTTGCCGACACGACTTGATGCGGCATGTGTTGGCGGAGGTATTGACTGAAATGAGGGCCGAGGGGCGTTGCAAGGTGGTTATTGAACGGCATCAGGCCTGTTTCCACATAACCGTCGCCAATTAAGCCAAATAGGAAGCACATTGCTGCATAACCAGCGCCTTGTACTATACTCCCTATTTGACTTATTTTCTGTGGGGCAAAACTTAAATGAGGTTCATGCCGTGGGAGGCACATTTGGTGCGCATTTCGTCGGGCCAGATGCTGGCTTGGATTTCGCCGATGTGGGCTTTGCGGAGCAGGAACATGCAGAGTCTGGACTGGCCGATGCCGCCGCCGATGCTCATGGGCAATTCCTCGTTGATGAGTTTCTTATGGAAGTATAGTTCCATGCGGTCTTCGGCTCCGCAGATTTCGAGTTGTTTCAGCAAAGCTTTCTTGTCCACACGGATGCCCATGGACGAAAGTTCCAGGGAACTGCCCAGGACGTCATTCCATACGAACAAATCTCCGTTAAGACCCAAAAAACCATCTTCGTTCTTGGTGGTCCAGTCGTCGTAGTCTGGAGCGCGGTCGTCGTGCTTGACGCCGTTGGAAAGTTTACCGCCAATGCCGATGATGAATGCGGCACCGTTTTCACGGGTGAATTCGTTTTCCCGTTCTTTTGGGCTCAAGTTGGGGTATTTTTGAACCAATTCCTCGGAATGGACAAAGGCGATTTCCTCGGGCAGGCAGGGACGGATTTCCGGGAACTGTTCGAAAACGAGGTATTCGGTTTGGCGAATGGCGCCATAGATGCGTTTAACAACAGATTTCAAAAAAGCGACGTTTCTTTGATTTGCGGTGATGACTTGTTCCCAGTCCCATTGGTCCACGTAAAGGGAATGCAGGTTGCCGAGTTCTTCGTCGGCTCGGATGGCGTTCATATCCGTGTACAGTCCATAACTGGGTTCGATGCCGTATTGACCCAACATGAGGCGTTTCCATTTGGCCAACGAATGGACGATTTCAGCCTTCTGGTCGTTCATGTCTTTGATGGGGAAACTCACAGGACGTTCCTTGCCGGACAAGTTGTCGTTGATGCCGGTTCCGCTGACAACGAAAAGCGGTGCCGTAACACGGCGGAGACGAAGTTCGGCGGAGAGGCTTTGTTGGAAAAAATCTTTGATTTGTTTGATGCCTTGTTCGGTTTGTTTCAAGTCGATCAGGGCTTTATAACCTTTGGGGAGAAATAGATAGCTCATGATAGTTTTTTTTTGGCCGTTATATGAATAAAACAAATATACATTTTTAATATGAATGTGCGTTCGGTTTATCGCTGTTTTTCTGCCTGTATTATCGATTTTTATTGTATTTTTGTGGCCGTTTCGGTCCCGTAGTTCAATGGATAGAATAGTGGATTCCGGTTCCATCGATTGGAGTTCGAGTCTCCACGGGATCACGACCAAAGGGTGAAAGCGTTGCTGTCTGAAAGGATGGCGACGCTTTTTTGCGTTGGAATATATGCACGTTGAATTCAATCCAAACGGTAGTGGCTTTTCCGTTAAAATGGTGTTGAAAATCTAAAAAAATAACTAAAAGGTTGTTTTTTTAGATTTATTATGCACAGCAATTGAATAATTGTGCAAAATAACGATATATTTGTTTCGACCTTATTAATGTTTCCACTATGAAATTGTTAGAATACCAATCAAAAAAGATACTGTCGGAAGCTGGATTGCCCGTACCAGGGTTTGTCCCCATTCGTTCGGCAGATGAGGTGCCCGGGGCGTTGGCCCGCCTGGGAATTCATGAAGGTGTGGCCAAAGTGCAGGTTTTCGCCGGAGGGCGGGGTAAGGCCGGAGGTGTGAAGCTCTTCTCCAATGAGCTGGAAGCCAGGGCTTTTGCCACTCGATGGCTGGGTGCCAATTTGGTGACCCATCAGACGGGTCCGGAGGGTGTGCCTGTCCGTGAGGTGCTCCTATCCGAAGCGTGCAACATCGCCAGGGAACTTTACCTGGCCATCACACTGGACCGAACCGCAGTGAGCCCGCTCATCATGCTGTCGCCAGACGGGGGTATGGAAATCGAGGAGGTTTCCGCCAAGACGCCGGAACGTATTCTCAAATTATACCCTGAGTTCGGAAAGCCACTTTCGGCCAGTTTGTTGGATGAGGCTACCGCTTTTATGAAGTTGGAGGGCCTTTTGGTGGACCAATTTCACGATATTCTGCAAAAATTATATCAGGTTTATTTGGATACTGATTCCATGCTATTGGAAATCAATCCGTTGGTTGTGACTCAGGAAGGCAATTTGCTGTTGATTGATTGCAAGATGGACATTGACGACAATGCGTTGTTTCGTCAAACGGCCTTGGGTGGGGATTCTAATTCGGAAAAGACACGGTCTGAAATCGAAGCCGCCAGTTTCGGGATGAGTTACATTTCCATGGACGGAAACATCGGTTGCATGGTGAATGGCGCAGGTCTGGCCATGGCGACCATGGATTCCATCAAATACAGTGGCGGAAGCCCTGCCAATTTCTTGGACGTGGGTGGTTCTGCCACCGAACAGGCTGTTGCCGAAGCCATTGCCATCATTGCAGGCGACCATGCGGTGGAATGCATTTTGGTGAACATCTTCGGAGGCATCATGCGATGTGACACCATCGCCACCGGCATTGTCGCTGCCGTGAGCAAAAGCGTCCTGAAAATTCCCATGGTCGTGAGGCTGGAGGGCAACAATGTGGAGCTTGGCAAAGAAATACTGGCGAACTCCGGCTTGAACATCCAAAGCGCTGACAGTTTGGATGATGCTGCCAAGAAAGCTGTTTCATTAACCCGTAAAATCTCCTGATCATGTCCATACTAGTAGATAAACATACCAAACTGATTACTCAAGGCATTACCGGCAAAGCTGGCTTATTCCATACTTTACGCTGCAGCGAATACGGCACCAATGTGGTGGGCGGTGTGAATCCGTTGAAACAAGGAACGTTCGTGGAAGGCTTTCCAGTGTATGGTACGGTACGAGACGCCGTAGAAAAAACGGGTGCCAACACCAGCATGATTTTCGTGCCAGCTCCGATGGCCGCCAAAGCCATTATTGAAGCGGCCGATGCAGGCATCAAGCTCATCGTCGCCATCACCGAAGGCATTCCCGTGCGCGACATGCTCGAAGTTCGTCAATACCTCAAAAGCTCTGGCTCCATCTTGGTTGGTCCAAATTGTCCGGGCATCACGACGGCCGGGGTTGCCAAAGTGGGCATCGCCCCTGGGTTCATCCATAAAAAAGGCAAAATCGGCATTGTCTCTCGTTCGGGCACGTTGACGTACGAAGCGGTTTATCAGACCACGCTTTCAGGACTTGGCCAAACGACTGCCGTCGGAATTGGTGGCGACCCGGTGCATGGTTTGAATCACATCGAAGTGATCCGCATGTTTCAGGATGACCCAGAAACCGAAGGCATCATCCTAATCGGGGAGATTGGTGGAACGGATGAGGAAGCCGCTGCCGAATTCATCAAATCGTACGTGACCAAACCAGTCGCCGCCTTCATCGCGGGTGCCACCGCTCCCAGCGGAAAACGGATGGGACATGCCGGTGCCATCGTGAACGGTACGAGCGGAACTGCTGCCAGCAAAATCAAGGCACTGGAAGACGCCAATGTTTTTGTGGCTCAGACGGCTTCTGAAATCGGAAGCAAAATGAGTGAAGCGTTGGCCAACTTCAATAAATAAAGGATGTTCAGATGCCGTTGTGCTCCACCCAAATGAGCGCATCGGTGTTGAACCCGATTTTCTTGGCCAAATCCAGGTACTTTTGTTTAACGGCTTCGGGCATGGTTTTTTCGCGCGAAAGAATCCATAGGTAGCTCAGATCGCTGCCGGCTATCAATGCGTATTGATAGGTTGAGTCTAGGGCGATTACGTTGTAACCTCCGTAAAACGGCCCGAAAAAGGAAACCTTGAGTCTGGCTTCGTTTGGTGTCGTGGCGAATTTGGCTTTCCCGACGGCTTTTTTCCAAACTTTTTTGGTATAGTCGAACCCGCGGTTCTCCACCCGGATGCTCCCGTCCTTGTTCAAGGAGTAGTTGGCCGTTGTATTGTTCAAACCTCGCTCGAACCGAAAGTCGAACCGGGCGATTTCGTACCACTTCCCCAAATAGCGTTCTGAATCAAAGGGCTTTACGGCCACAGCGCCTTCGGGAATGTTGGCGCAGGCGTTGAAAGTGAACAGACCTACAATGAAGGCCAAGGCATTTTTTAGTAGTTTCATGTTTTTAGAGTTTAAATTCGTAAGTGCCGTAAATCGGCTTTCGGGTTTTGACTTCCAATCCTTGAACGACGATGGTGAATTCGCCGCTCCGGTCGGAAACGTTGCAGTTGAAGCTGGTTTTGCCGCTGGCATCGGTATACAGATTTGGTGCCCAATAAACGGTCGTTCGGGTTTCAGCCTTTAAAAATGCGCTGTCCGTGGCTTCGGGATTGTAAAAGGTGTTGGGTCTGCTGATGTTCTTGATGGGCAGGTATTGGAGGGAGCCGGCTACCGCTCCGTCGGGCGCAGGTGAAAACGGTTTTCCGACGCCGTTGTACAGAAAAAGGGCCCCACGTTCGCTTTGGACGTACACCCTGCCGATTTCCGGTTTCAGCCCGCCCGTCCGATGGTTCCGGCAGTTGAACACATTGTATTCCCTGCAGACATAATCCTCCTTCTTTCCCATATTGTTGTCACCCTCGTAGATGCCGCTTCGCGATTCCACCGAAACCTCCTTCAACTCAATGACTTTGGTCAAGGTTTTGATAACCGGCGCATCGTATTTGGTGAACGTATTGACCGGTTGGGCGAAATTTAAGGATTCCCCCAGACGTACAAATTCGTCCATTTCCACGGAATAGTCTTTCAGTTGGAGGTCGTACTCGTCCGAGAAATGCACGCCTGGCTTCAGTATTTTCTGTTCATTCGAATTGACCAGTAGGGATTTGGGTGAGATGGTGAAGGAACCGTCGCTGCTCAGAGGCACCGCTTCGGCCCAATCTTTGATGGTGTACGTAATCTTGCTCATTCTGAACGGCGTGTGCTGTTGCGATCCACCCTGAAACATCTTCATAAGCGGTACCAAGTCTTTTTTATCGGCTGAAGTCGTGGATTCGAGCATCAACTGGTCCAGCTTGATGGGCTTCTTGGTCTTTGAAGTGACAAAACCGTTGATGCCACCCGTATTGTCCAACAGCCGGATATAGCCGGTCGGTCGATAGCGAATCATGTTGCTCCAACTTTTTTGCCCCCAGTCCATTGTGAGGAGGCGGTCGTTGAAATCCGGTTCATGTTCGTCATACAGGACGGAACCTGGACCGAATGTGTGCTTGAAATAATACGATTGAAGGATGGTGTGGTAACTTTCTTTGTTCAACGCACTTTTCTCAACGATCGAGACAGAAAGGTTGGTGGCGACAGGATTATTTTCGGAATCCACTACGCTCAGATTCACTTTGATACTAGTTCCACCTTTTTTTACCGTTTTGGTGGTGCTGAACCCCACTTTGTAGGCATCCTCGGTTTTATTCAGAAAGAGGCGTTCAGCCATTGGCGGTGCAAGCGAATCAAACACAGCCAGATTCAGAATGCCCTTTGGCTGTTCGTTCACCGGCAAGTCGATACGGACCGAATCTCCGTTCGGGACGGTCAATGCTTGGCTCCACACAATCTGGTCCATGGAACGAAGCACGAGTGTGGCGGAATCCTTTTGGTTCCGGTTGGTCAGAAGGACGGTGGTGTGGTCTTTGCTGTTTTCAATCCGTAATCCGTAACCATCGGATTCAATTTGACTTGGAAAATCCAGCAAAGTCGTCGTGTCGTTTTCATGGACGGCCAGACTGTATTTTACGTTCAGGTGCGGTGTAAACAACATGGATCCCAAACCGTGTTTGTTGGTGTGCGTTCGGCCGATGATTTTTTGGTCTTCCATTAAATCCAACGGCACTTCCATGGGGTTTTTATTGTCGTCAAGGATTTCGAAAACCGCATGATTCGGCAAGCCTTCCAGAAAATGCCCGCCTTCGGCAAAAGCGTTGACTTTCGCCGTATTGCCCTCATGACGCAGATTCAGGATGAGTTCGGCAAAATCCTTGTCTTGGGTGAACTTGATTTCGCAACGGACCATTTCGGTATTGTCAATCATCGGATAGGTGAACCGCACATAAGCCTCTCCCAAGTTATTCGTGGCGATGGAGCCTTTCTTCAGGAGTTGTTCGCCCACCCACAGGCTGAACTTGCCTTTGATGGATTTTCCGGTGACCCCTTTGACCCTGGCTAAGATTTCGACCTTATCACCACGATGAACCTTTTTACGATTGGTGACGGAGGCTTCAGCCACTAATCGATTCATAATGTTTTTGCTCACCGTGATGGGTTGGACGAACACGTCGTTGGGATTCAGGCTGATCATCCGGTCCGTGTAGGCGTAGAAATAGTATTGCCCTTCCGGGAGGGTGTCTGGAATCAGTAGGTCTCCGTGAGCCCGGATGTCGTACATGGGAAATTGTTTTTCGAGCACTTGGTTTTTCTTGCGGTCGGTGATGCGGACATAGAGCACCTCGTTCAAGATGGGGGTGAGCACGTAAGCCTTGAACCAAATGGTGTCTTCGGGTGCATAGATGTTTCGGTCCAGATGGACATAAAGGTTGATGACCGGTTTCTCACGGTGGTAATCGTCCAATCGTTCCTGCAAGGTGTCGACCAGATTGCTTGCTTTCAGATTCGGAATGAATACGATTCCAACCATCAACATCATCCAAATTCTGAATTTCATCCCTGAAGAATCTTAAATTTAATGTTACTTACGAAGATAGTGATTTTTAAAAACTTTAGTCGTTTACCGATGAAAAACCGCTTATCGCACATTTTTGGGGATGTCGATTAAACGAAGGGGAGCTTTATGACTCAAAGCAGTGTAAACAGTTTTAGAAAAACAAACCGACAAAAAATAACAGTTATGAAAAAGAGTATTAGTGTATTAGTTCTTGCCTTGTTGGCATCGGGCATGTCTCTGACAGCCCAGAACCGTGGTAATGAAGCGCCACAGGGTGTAGGTGAACGAATGGGCAAACCCAAAATGGGGATGCTGAAGGACTTGAATTTGACGGAGGACCAGAAAGCCAAGTTGAAAGTGTTGCACGAAGGTTTTGCGGCACAGGATTCAGTCTCCAAAGTTCAAATGATGAAGCAACGGGAAGCCGTTCGGGCAGAACGTCAATTGGCACTAGCCAAGATTTTGACTCCCGAACAATTGGCGCAGTTGGACAAATTGCAAGTTGAAAAAGGTCAAAGGGGTGACAAGGATGGTTTTGTACCAGGATACAGGCAGGGTGGTTTCAGACAGGGTGGTTTCAGGCAGGGTGGTTTCGCCGCTGGCTATGGTCGCGGACAAATGATGGGCCGGGGTCAAGGTCAAATGGGTCGCGGACATATGGGTCAAGGTGGTCAGATGATGAGGCCGATGGCTGGACAGATGATGAACAAACGTGCTCAGATGCTCGCTGGCAGAGGTTACCAGAATGGAAGAATGCCTCAGATGAATGGGCGCCCCGCATTCAACAAAAAGTATGCCAGAGCCTTTATGAAACGTGCAAATGGGATGAACCAAGCACCGATGGTCAACCCTGAAATCCGCATCAAAAGTCAAGTGGAACGCATGACCAAGCAATTGGATCTGACACCGGAACAGGCCGCCAAAATTCAGGCCATCCAAGAAAAGCATTTCAAAGGTGAAATTGCCAAGTTTAAGAAATTCGAAAAGAAACGCGATGCACAATTTGCGAAACGCCATGGTAATATGGACGAAATCAAAGCTGTACTGACGCCGGAACAAGCCAAGAAATTGGATGCGATGAAAGAACAGGGCCCGAAAATGGAAAGGCCGAATGGCCCGATGAATGGCCCGGCAAATGGACCTAACAGCAATCCTCAGGAAGGAAGAAATTAAAAGTTGTCGAACAAACGAAAGGAAGTTGTCTTGAAAAGGGCAACTTCTTTTTTATGCCTTGGCGTTTTGGAAAGCCTTAAGCAATTCAGGCCACGCTTCATTCAGAGCGTTCATGCTGTCGAACAGCAAATCTGCACCAGCGTCCAATAGATGGTGGTCCTCAAGTTTGCCAGTGTTGACGGCGATGGTGAAGAGGCCGGCGGCTTTGGCGGATTGAACACCGAGTGGGGCGTTTTCAACGACGATGGCGTTGTTGGTGTGAACACCCGCTTTTTTGATGCCTTGCAGGTAGGGTTCGGGATGTGGCTTGCCAATGGTGACGTCAAAAGCGGTGACCATTCGGCTTTGGGTAAATTGCCCCGGGAAATTGAGACTAAGTTTGGTGAGCAGCGATTTTTGTCCGGAACCGGTGACTAAAATGCGCATTAAGTGTTCGTCTTTCACTTTTTCGAGCAGTTCGAGGGCACCGGGCATCACGGGTGCGGGTGGTGCGGCTTCAAAGAGTTCGGACTTGCGCTTGTATATTTTCTGGATTTCTTCTTCGGTGGCATCACGTCCCAAGGAGCGCCTGTAAACAATACCGATGGTGCCGCTGCCGGTGCGGCCCTCATGCAAGTAGCCTTCTTCCTCAGTGAACTCGACGCCCATTTCGATTAAAGCCTGAGTCCAGGACTTGGCATGGATGGGCATGGAGTCGAACAAAACGCCATCCATGTCAATCAACACGGCTTTCAGGTCGATGGACGGGTAGTTGTACTGTTGAAGATACTTTTGAATGGCTTCGGAAAAATGGGACATGATTGCTGTTGTAAAGTGAAAGCCCCCTGTTCATTAGCGGACAGAGGGCTTTTCAATATTAAAGGCGTGCCTTGATGGCTTCGGTTTCTTTCTCGTAACCGGGCTTTTCAAGAAGCGCGAACATGTTTTTCTTGTAAGCTTCCACGCCGGGTTGGTCGAAGGGATTCACACCCAGTACGTAACCGCTGATGCCGCAAGCTTTTTCAAACATGAAGAGCAATTGGCCGATGTAGTATTCATTCAGTGCGGGGATTTCAATCTTCAAGTTCGGAACATTTCCGTCCACGTGGGCAATCTGCGTACCGAGTTCAGCCATTTTATTGACGGCATCGACGCGTTTGCCGGCCAGAAAGTTGAGGCCGTCGAGGTTGGCTTCGTCGGAAGGGATGACTACTTCGCGGTTGGCGTTGCCAATAGTAAGGACGGTTTCAAAGATGATGCGTTCGCCTTCCTGGATCCATTGGCCCATGGAGTGCAGGTCGGTGGTGAGGTCGACGGCGGCTGGGAAGATACCCAGGTTGTCCTTGCCTTCGCTTTCTCCGTACAGCTGTTTCCACCATTCGGCAATGAAGTGCAGTTTGGGGTGGTAGTTGACCAAAATTTCGATTTTTTTGCCCGACTTGTAGAGTTCGTTGCGGGTGGCGGCATAGACTGCGGCGGGGTTTGCCTCAAAAGCGGTGTCAAGACCGCAGAGGTTTTCCATGGCGAGGGCGCCAGCTACGAATTGACGGATGTCATGTCCGGCTACTGCGATGGGCAACAAGCCGACGGGTGTGAGTACGGAGTAGCGGCCGCCAACATTGTCGGGGATCACGTAGGTTTTGTAGCCTTCGAGGTTGGCCAGGGTGCGCAAGGCACCGCGCTGGGCATCCGTTACGGCTACGATGCGGTTTTTGGCTTCCGCTTTGCCAACTTGGTTTTCCAACATGGTTTTGAGCAGGCGGAAAGCAAGCGCGGTTTCGGTCGTAGTACCAGATTTGGAAATATTGATGATGCCGAAGGACTTGCCTTTGAGATAATCGGTGAGTTCAGCCAAGTAGTCTTCGCTGATGTTGTGGCCGGCGTAGACAATGACGGGGCCGGTGCGTTCTTTTTGCAACCAGTCGAAACTGTTGTTCAGGGCTTCAATGACGGCTTTGGCAGCCAGATAGCTGCCGCCGATGCCAGCAACCACAACGACTTCACATTTGCTGCGGAGTAGGTCGGCGGTGGCTTGTATGTCTTTTAAGAATTCGGCGGTGATGGTGGAAGGCAGGTCGAGCCAGCCCAGGAAGTCGTTGCCTTTGCCGGTGCCTTCGTGCAGCATCTTGTTGGCGGCAGCAGTTTGTGAGGCGTAGGCGTCGATTTTTTCCTTCGAAACAAAACCCAGGGCTTTGTCAATGTTCAGTTTGATGGTTTCCATTATGTTGTAATTTAGCGGAGTGATTCGGTAAGCAGGCGGATTTCGATGTTGGGTGAGATTCGTTCGTAGAGAATGTTGTAAACGGCGTCCAAAATGGGCATGTTCACGTGGTAACATTCGTTGATTTCTTTGATGCACTTGGTGGCGTAATAGCCTTCGGCAATCATTTCCATCTCCAGGTGGGCGGTGCGGACGGAGTAGCCCTTGCCAATCATGGTGCCGAACGTGCGGTTGCGGCTGAATTTGGAGTAGGCGGTTACCAGCAAGTCGCCCAGATAAACCGATTCGTTGACGTTTCGGAGCATGGGGTGGGCGGTGTTGATGAAGCGGCCGATTTCCTGGATGGAGTTGGCGATGAGCACCGACTGGAAGTTGTCACCGTATTTCAACCCGTGGCAAATGCCGGCGGCGATGGCATACACATTCTTCAAGGTCGAGGAATATTCAACACCGCAGATATCGTCTGAAATGGTGGTCTTGACAAAGGCGCAGGTGAACTTTTGTGCGATTTTGCGGGCGCGCTCCTTGTTGGTGCAGGCGATGGTGAGGTACGAAAGCCGTTCCAGCGCCACTTCCTCGGCATGGCAGGGGCCACCGATGGCTACGATGTTTTCCATCGGAACCTCGAATTCCTTGCAGAAATAGTCGGACACCAGCATGTTTTCATCAGGTACGATGCCTTTGATGGCAGTGACGATGAGTTTGTCGCTGATGGGCTGATTCAGCTTTTTGAGGTGCTGTTTGAGGAACGGCGAAGGGGTGGCGAACAAGAGGATGTCCGAGTTCTTCACCGCCAGATTGATGTTGCTGTAAAAATGAATCCGGCTCAAATCGAATTTGATGCCGCTCAAGTAGGTGGAATTGTGGCCGAGCTTTTTGAATTCCTCAATTTGAGAGGGACGGCGCATGTACCAGTTGATCTTTTCGGTGCCATTCGACATCAAAATCTTGGCGAGTGCGGTTGCCCAGCTTCCTCCGCCCATGATGCAAATTTTTCCCTGAAATTCCATGCTTGGTTTAGTTTAGGTTTTCGATCCAGCTTTTTACTTGATCCTGGGTCGGATTGGTCAGTTCGAGTTTGAATTTTTTATTGAGTCCGCACAATTCCTGATGGAACTTGCCCGGTGCTAATTCTTTGAGACTTTCGACGGTCAAATAACCTGCCTTCTGCATCGGTGCCACCCAATCTTCGGGGATGCCAATAGAAGTGTAGGCAGATGCCGGATCCTTTTTGATGACTTTTTCCGGACGCATCTGTGGGAAGAAAAGCACTTCCTGAATGGTGGTCTGGCCGGTGAGCAACATCACGAGGCGGTCCATGCCGATGCCCATGCCGGACGTTGGTGGCATGCCGTATTCGAGGGCGCGCACAAAGTCCATGTCGATGAACATGGCCTCATCATCGCCTTTTTCAGCGAGGGCGAGTTGTTCCTGAAAGCGGCCCAATTGGTCGATGGGATCGTTGAGTTCGGAATAGGCGTTGGCCAGTTCCTTGCCATTGACCATCAGTTCGAAGCGTTCGGTCAGTTCGGGGTTGGTGCGGTGGCGCTTGCACAGGGGCGACATTTCGTACGGATAATCCGTTACAAAAGTCGGTTGAATATAGTTGCCTTCGGACGTGGCGCCGAAGATTTCATCAATGAGTTTGCCCTTGCCCATGGAGGCGTCTTGTTCCACGTTGAGTTTCTTGCAGACTTCTCTTAATCCGCTTTCGTCCATGCCGTTGATGTCGATGCCGGTGTTTTCGTGGATGGCGTCGATCATGGTGACACGTCTGAACGGAGCCTTGAAACTGATTTGCTTGTCACCGACTGTCAACTCGGTGCTTCCGTTCACTTCGATGGCGATGCGTTCGAGCATCTGCTCGGTGAAGGACATCATCCAATTGTAATCCTTGTACGAAACATAGATTTCCATGGCCGTGAATTCCGGGTTATGCGTGCGGTCCATGCCTTCGTTTCGGAAGTTCTTGGAGAATTCATACACCCCTTCGAATCCGCCCACGATGAGGCGTTTCAGGTAAAGTTCATCGGCAATTCGCAAATAAAGCGGAATGTCCAAAGCGTTGTGATGCGTGGTGAAGGGGCGGGCGGCCGCTCCACCAGGAATGGATTGCAGTATCGGGGTTTCCACTTCCATGTAGCCGCGTTCGTTGAAGAAATTGCGCATGGAGGTAAATACTTGGGTGCGTTTGCGGAAAATGTCCTTGACCTGGTTGTTGACGACCAAATCCACATAGCGTTGGCGGTAGCGGAGTTCGGGGTCGGTGAAGGCATCGAACACTTCGCCGTCCTTTTCCTTGACGACGGGCAGGGGTTTCAATGTTTTGGCCAGTACGGTCAATGTATCGGCATGGACGGAGATTTCACCCATTTGGGTGCGGAACACGTAGCCTTTGATGCCTACGAAGTCGCCGATGTCCAGCAATTTCTTGAATACGGTGTTGTAGAGCTCTTTATCTTCTTCGTCCGGACAAATCGAGTCGCGGGAGATGTATACCTGAATGCGACCTTCGGAATCCTGCAGTTCCATGAAGGAGGCTTTGCCCATGATGCGGCGGGTCATGATGCGACCGGCGATGCAGACTTGGCGGGGTGTTTCCTCGTCGTCCTTGAACGATGATAGGATTTCGGTGGAGAAGGCGTTGGTGGGAAATTCTTCGGCAGGGTACGGGTTGATGCCTGCATCACGCAGTGCCTGAAGGCTTTGTCTTCTGCCGATTTCCTGTTCGCTTAAATCTAAAAGGCTCATACTGTTTATTTTAATAGGTTGACCAGTTCGGCCGTGGGCATAAGTATTTGTTCGCCGGTGGTCATATTCTTGAGGGTGATGCTGTTGGCTGCGATTTCCGTTTCGCCGGCGATGGCCACGTACGGAATCTTGCGGTTGTCGGCATAGCCCATCTGTTTTTTCATCTTGCTGGCCTCCGGATAGATTTCAGCCGAGATACCTGCCTCGCGGACGGCTTTGACGAGGGGAAGGCAATAGGCGCATTCCGTGTCGCCGAAATTGGTGAAGAGGACAGTCGTGGTTTTTAGGGCTTCGGCGGGGTACAGTTCGAGGCTGTTGAGCACGTCGAAGATGCGATCGGCGCCGAAGGAGATGCCTACGCCGGAGACGTTGGGCAGGCCGAACACGCCGGTGAGGTTGTCGTAGCGTCCGCCGCCGGTGATGCTGCCCATTTCGGTGTCCAAGGCCTTGACTTCGAGGATGGCGCCGGTGTAATAGTTGAGGCCGCGGGCCAGACGGAGGTCGAGCTCGAGGGTGGATTTCACGTCGAGGCTGTCGGTGAGAGTGAAGATGGTTTCGAGTTCAGCAATACCTTTGAGTCCGATTTCAGAAGTGGCTAATAAGGTTTTTAGGCTGCTTAGTTTGTCGTTGTTGCTGCCTTCCAGTTCCAGAATGGGCTTCAGGTTGTTTATGGCTTGCGTTGAAAGTCCTTTTTCAGCCAACTCCTTGTTCACATTTTCGAGGCCGATTTTGTCGAACTTGTCGATGGCTACGGTAATGTCGGTGAGGCGCTCGGTTTCGCCCAGAATCTCGGCAATGCCGCTCAGCACCTTGCGGTTGTTGAGTTTGATGCAGACATTCAGGCCGAAGCGTTTGAACACTTCGTCTATGATTTGTATAAGTTCCACCTCGTTGAGGAGGGAATCGCTGCCCACTACGTCGGCGTCGCATTGGAAGAACTCGCGGTAACGGCCTTTTTGCGGACGGTCGGCGCGCCAAACGGGTTGGATTTGAAAGCGTTTGAAGGGGAACGAAATCTCGTTCTGGTGCATCACCACGTAGCGGGCAAAGGGCACGGTCAAATCGTAACGCAAGCCTTTCTCACTGATTTTCGCGGTGAGTTTGGTGGAGTTGGCAAGCAGGGCTTGATCTGTGATTCCACTCATGAAATCGCCGGAATTCAGAATTTTGAACAGTAATTTGTCGCCTTCTTCGCCGTATTTGCCCATCAAGGTCGAGAGGTTCTCCATGGCAGGCGTTTCAATCTGCTGGAAACCATAGAGGTAGAAGACGGACCGGATGGTATCGAATATGTAGTTGCGTTTCGCCATTTCGAGGGGCGAAAAGTCGCGGGTCCCTTTGGGTATGGAGGGTTTCTGTATGCTCATTGATTAATTCCGACGGACACCGCCCATGAAAATAAGGATGTAATAAACCAAGGTGGCCAAGGAGCCGAGTGCTGCGATTACGTAGGTATAGGCGGCCCAGCGGAGGGCGTCCGTAGCCATCGGGTAAGTGGTCACGTTGGTGATGCCGGCGTTGCTCAGCCAAGCGATGGCACGCTTGCTGGCGTTGATTTCGACCGGTAAGGTAACAAAGCTGAAAAAGGTGGTCAGGGCAAAAAGGATAATGCCGACCAGCATCAGTTGGGGAAAACGGCTTAAAAGCAAAATGCCAGCGAGCAAAATCCACTGCATCCACTTGGAAGCGAAACTGACCGCAGGAACCAATTTGGAACGTAGATTCAGAAAGGCATAGGCGTTGGCATGCTGCACCGCATGTCCACATTCGTGGGCGGCAACGGCCGCGGCAGAAATGCTGTTGCCGAAATAAACGTCCTCGCTGAGGTTCACAATCTTGGTGGCAGGGTTGTAATGGTCTGTCAAGCTGCCAGGAATGTGTTCCACTTTGACATCGGTGATGCCGTTTTCGCGCAGCATTTTCTCGGCCACATCCTTGCCGGTGAGTCGGTTCGGTAGTTCAATGACGCTGTATTTCTTGAATTTGGTCTTCAACACTTTCTGGACAATCCAGCTTAGCAGCGCAAAAACAATGAAAATCATGTAAATGGGCATATTCACACCGAAAAAGCCCATCGGAATGTATAAAAACAAAGTGTTCATAATCAGTCGTTGTAACGTTCTATTGTTTGTTCGCGGTCAGGACCGACGGATACGATCTTAATGCGGACGCCGAGTTCTTCTTCGAGGAAGGTGATGTAATTGTTGAATTCTTCCGGAAATTCGTCCTCGGACTGCATCTTGCTCATATCGATCTTCCAACCGTCCAGTTCTGTAAAAATGGGTTCGACCCCCTCGTTGATGTCGAAGGGGAAATCTTCGGTTTCCTCACCATTCACGTTGTACGAAACGCAGGCTTTGATGACGTCGAATTCGTCCATGACATCGCTTTTCATCATGATGAGTTCGGTTACGCCGTTGATCATGATGGCGTAGCGGAGTGCCACGAGATCCACCCAACCGCAACGGCGGGGACGGCCGGTGACTGAACCGTATTCATGTCCTTTGTCGCGCATTTCCTGACCCGTTTCATCAAAGAGTTCAGTCGGGAAGGGGCCGCTGCCCACGCGGGTGCAATATGCTTTGAATATTCCAAAAACCGTGCCAATCTTGTTTGGTGCGACACCAAGTCCGGTGCAGGCGCCGGCGCAAATGGTGTTGGAGGAAGTTACGAACGGGTAGGAGCCGAAATCCACGTCGAGCATGGTGCCTTGGGCGCCTTCGCAAAGTACGCCTTTGCCTTCGTTCAATGCCTTATTGACAAAATGCTCGCTGTCAATGAACGTGAATTGCTTGAGGCACTCGATGCCTTCGAACCAGTCTTTTTCAAGGGCCGTCAGGTCGTATTCGGTATAGCCCATCTGTCTCAAAATTTCCTCATGACGAGCTGTGGCGAGTTTGTATTTTTCTTCGAAATTGTGCAGGATGTCACCAACTCGTAGGCCGTTGCGGCTCACTTTGTCAGTGTACGTCGGGCCGATACCCTTGCCGGTGGTGCCGATTTTGCTGGCGCCCTTGGAGGCTTCGTTGGCGGCGTCCAGCAAACGGTGGGTCGGCAGGATGAGGTGGGCTTTTTTGGAAATCAAAAGGCGTTTGGTAAGGGGGTGTCCGCTGGCTATCAATTGGTCTACTTCCACTTTGAACAGCGCCGGGTCAAGCACGACGCCGTTGCCGATGACGTTGATTTTGTCTCCTTGGAAGATGCCGGAAGGAATGGAGCGGAGCACGTATTTCTGACCATCGAATTCAAGGGTATGCCCAGCATTCGGGCCGCCCTGAAAGCGACAAACCACGTCATATCTGGGTGTCAGCACATCCACTACTTTTCCTTTTCCCTCGTCGCCCCATTGGAGCCCCAGCAAAACATCTGCCTTCATATCGTTCAATTCGTTTTGAAATAATTCGTAATAGCACACTTAAAGCGCAAGAAAGGAGCACCTTGCCTGCGTTTTTCAGCGTTTCTGTGGTTTTTTAAAAACCCAACAAAGATACAAAAAGATTGGGGAAATTGGTCAATGTATTCCTAAAATGATGGCTGTTCAAAGTGCCCCCATCAAATTAACTGGGCACGTTCCGAAAAGCGGTTGGCGGTCTGTGCGAGCTGGAAATTATTGGAAAGGCCATCCCCTTGAGAAGCAAGTTGAAGTTGTTTTAAATCACTCAAATCGACTTTTCGCAGCAACAAACGCAAGGCCAGGGTGTAGCCACCAACCTTGCGTTTTTCCGATTCGCAGGAAATCCATTCGGAGGCTTTCGAGGGCGCAAAAATCAGGTGTTGAAGCAGGTTGAACACCAGTTGTTCGGTAAGTTCCGGCACGAAACACTGGTCCAGCCATTCATCCGCTTTTTCACTGCTGAAAGCTTCTTTGGGATGCAGCAAGGTGGCCAGAATTTTGCACTCTCTGGCATTTTCCGCCCAAAGTTTGTCCGCGAGTTCAACCGAGGAAGGCATTTTTGAAGCAATTTCACGGATGCTGAACGCGTCCAGCCCGAAGTTCACCTTGTAGTCGAGGCCGTTTTTCCGCATGGCAGTGGAGACTTCGCCGTTCATGCGGAGCCTCAACTGTGTTTTTATTGTGCGGAGTTGGGGATCTGATTCAATTATAGGTTGGCAGGTTTCCATATTTTTTGGAATAACGGAGATGCTGCTCGGCATAGCCTTCCGTATAGCTCACTTTCACATCGGTGATCTTGCCGGAGGCATCGTATACCGGGGTGAAGACAGGATTCACAAAGCCCTTATAGGGAGCCAGGTTCAGCCCTTCAAAGCGTGCCAGCACTTCCTGATGCAAGGTTTGGTCTACCTTGACACCGTAGTTTTCGACCAGGGCTTGAGCGCCTTTGAAGTCGCCGGTGGACTTGATTCGTTGGATTTCAGCCAATAATTGGCCGAGCAACACATGGACGGCTTTGTAATCGTTCACCACGACAAACGTTTTACCATCGCGTTTCTTGAATTCGATCACCTTGTTGGCGGCGCCTTTTTCGTATACCCAATGGGCAATGAGGGCGCGGTTGCGCATGTGCGATTCCTCGATGTTCTTGCCCGGTTCGATGCGGACGAGCTGGGTCATCAATCCGTTCATCAGGTACTTGTAATATTCTGCCTGATAGGCATCTGCGTTGGGGATTAACTTCAGTTCCACCATTTTCGGGTCGCCGACGTAATACAATCCGAACAGGTCGGCACGGGCTTCCTCGATGGTGCTGCCATAGGCTTTCAGCGCATCGGGGTCCACACCTGGAAGCAGCTTGCCGGAGCCGTGACCCAGGCATTCGTGCAAATCGGTGTGCAGGTTGTCGGTGAGGAAACCGTATTTGTCCACATTGTCGCGTTCCTTGGCGCTCCACATGAATTCTTCGTTGAAGCCGTTGCCATGGGCTGATTTGTCGTAGGCTTCGGTGATGTTTTCGATGGTTACCGATTTGGAGCCGTGGTCACGGCGTATCCAATTGGAATTAGGCAGGTTGATGCCGATGGCGGTAGTGGGGTAGCTGTCGCCGGCCAGGGTGGTCACGGTGATGACCTTGGCCGAAACGCCTTTCACTTTTTCCTTCTTGAATTGCTTGTCAACCGGTGAATGGTCTTCGAACCATTGCGCGTTGGCGCTGATGATTTCGGTGCGTTTGGTGGCTTCGGTGTTCTTGAAGTTTACGTTGCACTCCCAACTACCTTTCAGCCCCAGCGGGTCGCCGTAGCTTTCGGTGAAACCATTGACGAAATCGATCCTGGAATCAAGGTCTTGCACCCAGAGGATGGCGTAATCGTCGTAGGTCTTGAGGCTGCCGGTGCGGTAGAATTCGATGAGTTTGGCAATGACGGCGGCTTGTTTGGGATTTTCGGCCACAGCTTGCGCCTTTTCAAGCCAAAAAACGACTTTGGTCAATGCTTGGCCGTAAAGTCCGTCTGTTTTCCAGACTTTTTCCACAATCTTGCCGTTTTCCTTGACCAAGCGGCTGTTCAAACCATAAGCAACGGGCGTGCTGTCTTTGGGATTCTTCATGGCGTTGTAGAAATCCTCGGCTTCCTTTTGGGTGACACCTTGATAATAATTGCAGGCTGAAGTCTTGATGAGATCTTCTCCGGCTGCTTGGTTTACACGCTTGTTGTCAATTTTCGGGTTGAAAATGATGGGCGTCAATTTGGTAATCAAGCCCTCTACCGTTTCTCCTTTAGACAAGGGCAGCGAATCGGCTGGAACAGACTGAACCAGATTGGCAAAAAAGGCGGAGCTGAAACCGGGAACGAACTTGTCGCTGCCGTAGTGATGGTGAATGCCGTTGGAGGCCCAAATGCGTTTCAGGTATACTACCAAATTCTTGTAATCGGCGCAGGTCGTGTCGGCTTTGCCATACAAATAGGCGGCTTCCAATGTACGTTTGATGCAGAGGTTGTGCTTGTAGTTTTGGTCGTACAAAATGTCCATGCCTTCCAAACCGGCTTGGTTCAAGTAGTACAGCAACTCTTTTTGCTTCAGGGTGAGGTCTTCGTAGCCAGGGACCTGATAACGAAGTATTTGCAGGTCTGCAAACTTGTCCACCACGTAGTTGAAATCATCTGTTTTTTTCGTGCTGATGCAGGAAGAAAAGCCAACAAGGGCTGTCAAAAGACTCATAAAAATGATTTTTTTCATTGTTCAATTCTTTTTTTGGTAGAACGTGATGAAAGAAATTTAAATAGGGAGTAAAGGTCAAGGCGCTTGTTTTGAGTCTCCCGGAGCATACTTTAAGTACGTGAGGACAGACGAAAAATAAGCAACGCAGATATTTACTTTCTATTTAGATTTCTGGATTGGTTCAGCAGATACATGTCTAGTAATACGAGTGCAGCCATGGCTTCAACGATGGGTACCGCTCTGGGAAGAACACAGGGGTCGTGGCGGCCATGCGCCTTGAATTCAACCTCATTGCCTGTTTTGTCGATGGTTTCCTGGTTCATCAGGATGGTGGCGACTGGTTTGAAGGCCACGCGGAAGAAAATGTCCTCTCCGTTGGAAATGCCGCCCTGAATGCCACCGGAATTGTTGGTTCGGGTGTGGGTGACGCCATTCTCGGTATAAAAAACGTCGTTCAGCTCGGAACCGAAATGGTTGGTGTCAAAGCCTGAACCGTATTCGAAACCTTTGACGGCGTTGATGGAAAGCATGGCGCTTCCGAGTGCCTGGTGCAATTTGTTGAAGACGGGTTCGCCCAAACCGACGGGGCAGCCTTTGATGACACAGCTGACGACACCACCAATCGTATCGCCTTTCGAGCGGACTTGCGTAATGAGTTCAGCCATTTTAACAGCGGCTTTGGGGTCCGGACAACGTACCGGATTTTTTTCAATTTCTTCAAAATCGTAGGAGGAATAGGCTCCTTCCAATTTGATGGGCCCCACTTGAGAGGTGTAGGCTGTAATGCTGACACCCAATTGTTTGAGCACCTGTTTGGCTACCGCACCACCGACGACGCGTGCTATGGTTTCACGGGCGGAAGAACGTCCGCCGCCGCGGTTGTCGCGAATGCCGTATTTTTGCTGGTAAGTGTAGTCGGCGTGGGAGGGACGGTACAAATCTTTCATGGAATCGTAGTCGCCAGACCGTTGCTTGGCATTCCAAATACAGAATGCGATGGGGGTACCTGTGGTTTTACCTTCGAATATGCCGGACAGGAATTCCACTTCGTCCGCTTCGTCCCGAGAGGTCGTCAGGCTGGATTGACCGGGCCGGCGGCGATTCAGTTCGCTTTGGATGAACTCCATGTCCAATTCGATCCCGGCCGGGCATCCGTCCAGGACACCGCCGACACCTCGTCCGTGGGATTCCCCGAACGAGGTGAGGGTGAACAGGTGACCAAAGGTATTGCTCATATTAGAGGTGTATCAATTGCCGCAACCGCAGCTTCCGCTTCCGCAGGCGCCTTCCTTGCCGCAGCTGTCGTCTTCGCAACCTTCGTCGCCACAACCGCAACCGCCATCGCCGCAATTACAACCGCCGCCGCCCATGAAAGCTTTCACTTCGGCTTCGGAGGGTTCGCGAACGTCAAGCACCTTGCCGATGAAATGCAAGTCTTCGCCTGCCAACGGGTGGTTGAAGTCCATGGTTACATTTTCTGCTTCGATCTTGACGATGGTACCGTTCATGCGGTTGCCCATCTGGTCCATCATGGGAACCGTGTTGTTTTCGAAGATGATGGTTTCGTCGATTTTTCCGTCGATTTCAAAAACGGATTTGGGGATTTCCACCACGTGGGAATCGTCGTATTCGCCGTAGGCGTCTTCTGCCGTCAAGGTAAAGTCAAAGGTGCTGTCCACTTCCAGGCCAACCAATTTGTCTTCAAAGGCTTCCAGCATCATTCCGGTGCCGAAAATGAAGGACAAGGGTTGCTCGATGGTTGCTTTTTCCATGAGTTCGGGAGCGGTACCGTCTTCGCCACCTACAAAAAGATCGTAGGTTGCCGAAACGAATTTGTTCGCTGAGATTTTCATTTTTTGTTTTTTATTTATGTATATACTTGATAGTTAGCTTGAAATGGCTTCCTGCGCGTCGCGCGCAAAGCGCTACAAAGGTATAAAAAAATCAGGATTTATGCGAATCGACGGCTGTTTTAAGGCGAATCATTGCTTCTCGCAATATTTCGCGGGCGCAACCAATATTCAGGCGCATGAATCCGTCTCCGCCGGGGCCGAAAGCGGGTCCTGGATTGAGTGCGAGTCTGGCTTCGAAGATGAATAAGTTTTTAAGATCCTTGGGTGCCATACCTAGTTCGCGGCAATCCAGCCAAATGAGGAAGGAGGCTTCGGGGCGGCAAGCTTTGATGGCGGGAATGTTTTTCTTCAAATAGGAGTCCACGAAGTCCACATTGCCCTGTAAATATTCCGATAATTGTCGAAGCCAATCCTCGCCATTCTCATAAGCTGCCTGAGGAGCGACAAAGGCGAAAATGTTGCCGTTGGAGAGTTCGGCACGATCCAAGAATTGTACGAATTTGGCCCGCAACGATGGATTTTGAATCACATAAAAGGAACTGCTGAGGCCAGCCATGTTGAAAGTCTTGCTCGGAGCCATCAGCGTAATGATTTCAGCCAAAGGCTTTAAAGGAGCTGCCGGGTAATGTTTGAAGCCTGGCAGGGTCAGGTCGGCATGGATTTCGTCCGTGACAACCAAAACGTGGTGGCGTTCGCAGATGTCGAGCATGCGGTTCAGCTCATCCTTGGTCCAGATGCGTCCGCCGGGATTGTGGGGGCTGCAAAGGATGAACATCTTGCAATTGTTGGCGGCTTTGGCTTCAAAATCATCGAAATCGATTTCGAAACGTCCGTTGACAAAAGGGAGTTCATTGATAAGGAGTTTCCGGTCGTTGTGCTTGGGAATGAACATGAACGGCGGATAAACCGGTGTCTGAATCAGAATGTTGTCGCCTGGTTGGGTAAAGCATTGTACGGCGAATGCCATGCCCGAAACGATGCCGGGAACGAAACCAAGTTCCTCTTTTTGCACGGTCCAGGAGTACCGTTTCTGAAGCCAATTTTGAATGGACGTGTACCAACCATCTTGCATGACCGGGTAACCCAACACCTCATGTTCACAGCGTTTGCGTATGGCATCCACTACGAAATCCGGAGTGGCGAAGTCCATGTCGGCTACCCAGAGCGGTAAAACGTCTTCGGTGCCGAAGTCTTTGCCGACGCGGTCGTGTTTGATGCAATTACTGCCTTTGCGGTCGATGATGGTGTCGAAATCGTATGTTTTTTTCTGCATGACGGAATGGATTCTGAATTGATACTGCAAAACTAATGGTTTTGCCACAGACCACCCAATAATTCCGCCAAAGGAGGGGGCTAAAAAGCACAATAGTGAGAAATAATCGCAAAAAAGGGCTAAAAAATTACATATTGTACGAAAAAATGGTCATAAATAACGAAATCGCACTTAGAATAATGGGTAAAATCCGTATCTTTGTACCCTAAATGTCAATTGAAATGAAGATTCCTTTCAGAAGTGCCACCAGTACGCAGGGCCGCCGCATGGCAGGAGCTCGGGCATTGTGGGCGGCCAACGGGATGAAAACCGAACAGATGGGCAAGCCCATCATCGCCATAGTGAACTCCTTCACGCAGTTTGTTCCTGGTCACGTGCATTTGCACCACATCGGCCAGCAAGTGAAGGCTGAAATCGAAAAGCTCGGCTGCTTTGCGGCTGAATTCAATACCATCGCCATCGACGACGGTATCGCCATGGGACACGACGGAATGTTGTATTCCCTGCCCAGCCGCGATTTGATTGCCGACAGCGTAGAGTACATGGTGAATGCGCACAAGGCCGACGCCATGGTGTGCATCTCCAACTGCGACAAGATCACGCCTGGTATGCTCATGGCCGCCATGCGTCTCAACATTCCTGCCGTATTCGTTTCCGGCGGTCCGATGGAAGCCGGCGAACTCGACGGTGCGCACCTGGACCTCATCGATGCCATGGTGCAGGCTGCCGACGATAACATCAGTGACGAGCAAGTATTCAAGGTGGAACAGGCTGCCTGTCCGACTTGTGGTTCCTGCTCCGGCATGTTTACCGCAAACTCCATGAACTGTTTGAACGAAGCCATCGGTTTGGCGTTGCCGGGTAACGGAACCATTGTCGCCACGCACGAGAACCGAACCAACCTATTCTCACAGGCGGCTTCCATGATTGTCAAGAACACCTATAAGTATTATTACGATGGCGATACATCGGTTCTGCCGAGAAGCATCGGCACGAGGCCTGCCTTTTTGAACGCCATGACGTTGGACATTGCGATGGGCGGTTCCACCAATACGGTGCTGCATTTGCTGGCCATTGCCAGGGAAGCCGAAGTGGATTTCACGATGGACGACATCGACGCGCTTTCACGCAAGACACCTTGTTTGTGCAAGGTGGCACCGAACTCCCAGAAATACCACATCGAGGATGTGAATCGTGCCGGGGGTATTTTAGGAATTCTCCGGGAATTGAGCAAAGTCGGTTTATTGGATACCAGCGTGCCGCGCGTGGATGGGCTGACTTTAGCCGAAGCCGTGGAAAAATACGATATTACAACTGCTGAACCCGCCGCAGAAGCGTTGAGCATATACAGTTCAGCCCCTGGTCATCGATTTAATCTGGTGATGGGTTCGCAGAACAGCCGTTACAAAACATTGGATGCAGACCGCAGTGAAGGTTGCATCCGCGATTACGAACATGCCTACACCAAAGACGGTGGCTTGGGCATCCTCAAGGGCAACATCGCTCTGAAAGGTTGCGTCATCAAGACCGCCGGTGTGGACGAAAGTTTATGGATCTTCAAGGGTCCGGCCAAGGTCTATGATTCACAGGATGCTGCCTGCGATGCCATCCTGAGGGATCAGGTCGTGGCCGGAGACGTGGTTGTCATCACGCACGAAGGGCCCAAAGGCGGTCCTGGCATGCAGGAAATGCTGTACCCGACTTCCTATATCAAATCCAAACACCTCGGCAAGGCTTGCGCGCTGATAACCGATGGTCGTTTCTCCGGAGGTACATCCGGATTGAGTATCGGGCACGTTTCTCCGGAAGCGGCCAGCGGCGGTGCCATCGGTCTGATCAAAGATGGTGACATCATCGAAATCAACATACCTAAACGTAGTATCAATGTGTTACTGAGCGATCAGGAATTGGCTGAACGCCGCAGCTTGGAAGAAGCGCGCGGAACAAAAGCCTGGACAGCGCCCAAGCGTGAGCGCTTCATTCCCAAGTCCCTGAAAG
>Ga0302213_1000042_pt1 | contig 103663 bp, 100 predicted proteins | sample II_Fen_N1_2_FD_194583 | JGI IMG/M metagenome (GOLD analysis project Ga0302213, IMG submission 194583) | Peat permafrost microbial communities from Stordalen Mire near Abisko, Sweden - II_Fen_N1_1 | ecosystem: Environmental > Terrestrial > Soil > Wetlands > Permafrost | place: Sweden: Abisko...
ACTTGAGGAGGTGTTACTTCAGGATACTCCTCAATCGGTAACCCTTTAATTGCCATCAAACCCGCAATAATTACAACAATAGAGAGAACCGTTGCAAAGATGGGTCTGTTAATGAAAAATTTAGAAAACATACGTTATTCCTTCGCTTCTGCAACAACAACGGCAGATCCAGGGTGTAGTTTGGTAAGGTTATTGGTAATCACAACATCCCCTGCACTCAAACCATTCTCAATAATATAGGTGTCATTATGCACCGTACCTGCTCTAACAGGAACTTTGGCTGCTTTTCCCTCTTTAACCACATAGACAAAAGAACCAATGGCTTCTTGCAACAATGCTTTTTGAGGAATACTAATCGCGTCTTTATAGACTAAACCTTCAACATTCACACGAACAAAGAGGCCGGGAATAAGAATATTATTGGGATTTGCAAAGGTTGCTCTTGCTTTGATGGTAGAGGTTTCACTATCCACATAACTATCGATAAAATCCAAGGTTCCAGCTTTTGCATATTTACTTCCATCTGGAGTAGAGAGTTGAACAGGAAGTTTAGCTTGAGCAATACTGCTCCAGTTTCCTGAACCCATCACATAACGTTTTTTAAGCAGTTCAATATCGGGGAGCGAAAACTCAACATAAACAGGATCCGTTTGAGTGATCGTTGTTAAGGTCATCGTATCGCTGCTTGAACCAACATAACTTCCAATATCTTGTGTATTCAAGCTTGTCATACCACTAATGGTTGCTTTTACTTTTGTATAGTTAAAATCAATGGTTGCTTTTTTCAATGTCGCTTGTGATGCTTTAAGCGATGCACCTGCTGATTCATATGCTGAAAGTGCGGCATCTCTCTCTTTTTGGCTCACGGCATCTTGTTCAAACAATACTTTGGTACGATCCCAATCACGGGTTGCTTGTTTAAGGGTTGCTTCTTTAACCCCCACATCAGCAATGGATTCTTGCATCAAAGCTTCATAACGGTCTGAATCAATTTGATACAGCATGTCACCCGCTTTGACAAAGCTACCTTCTGTAAAGTGTTTCTTCTCCAACACTCCACTAACACGTGCAACAATGCTGACTTGTTGCATACTTTTTACTTTTGCTGGATACTCCAAAGAGACGGGAACATCACTGGCAACAACTTTATAGGTCGAAACCGATAAAGGAGGCATGGCGGGCATCCCTGCTGCTTTTTTATCTGCTTCTCCTGAGCATCCTGAGGCTAAAAAAGCTCCCAATGTTGCAACTAATGCGTATTTGGCATACGTTATATATATCCTATTTTTAGCCATTTCTTAACTCCATAATTTAGTGTAATGTAAATTACATTACGTTTTGTGAGCGGATTATAGTCTCAAAAAGTAAATAAGTCAAGCTATATTCCTCTAACCGTAAAAAAAGTAATCATTGCTTAATTAACAACCCGCGACAAAAGATAGAAACCACTTGTTGTAAAGCTTTTAAACGTCTTTCTTCTGAAATATCAATCGCTACACCTAAGATACGTGGAAACATAAAAGGCTCTTCCAACGCATTAAAAAATTGGTGTGCACACAAGGCAGTATCTTCGACTTCAATACGTCCATTTTTCTTTTCATTTTCCAAATACTCAGAGACAACATTAACAGGACGCATCATCAGATTTAATATAGTCTGTTTTTTTAACTCACTTTCATCAATATAGCCTAATGAAACGATAAGGCGATTAAATAAAATAGCATCGTCTGTAATAATCACGTCTAGTAAAAGTTTTCCAATTTGCATTAAAAAAGCTTCTAGCTTCCCCTCATAACATGCACTTTGGCGAGCCCAGTCTCCAAAAAGTTCTTCTGTTTTTTGCTCTAATACATAAATAAAAAGTTGCTCTTTACTGCCAAAATGTTTATAAAGCGTTGCAAGAGAGCCTCCTGAATGCTTTACGATATCACTCATACTTACTTTTTCATAACCATTTTCTAAAAAAAGACGATAAGCAACATCTTGGAATTTGGTACAACGGGATTCCGCCTTTCCACTGAGTCGTTCAATAAAAGTACTTATAAAACACTTCTCTTCATTCATTATCCTATGCTCCTTTTTTTAAGATACTGCCATTATACAACAAATCAATTTTCTACAAAAAGAAAGCGAATAATAGCATCTTGTCTAAGAAATATTGTTATATTATAGTTTACATGTAAAGTTTTTCACGTTTTGACCGATAATGCTTGAAAGTGTTTGAATACTATTTTTGGAGCTGACTTTATGGACTTAACCGTCATCTTGGGCATGGTACTTGCCATTACCACTATTTCCGTGGGCGATATTATGGAAGGTGGAAATCCTATTCATATTTTGCATATTACTTCCTTTATTATTGTTATTCCAACTGCGATGGCTGCGGCCATGACGGCAACTCCACAAGAGTATGTTAAAGGTGCATTTAAAGAGTTTAAAGTTATTTTTAAAAAATCACCTGTTGATTTTCATGCTCGTATCAAACAAATTATTGATTTCGCCATTATTGCGAGACGCGATGGTATCTTGGCACTTGAATCACACGCCAATCAAATGGACGATGAGTTCTTTAAAAAAGGGCTTAGTATGGCAGTCGATGGTGTTGAGGCACATGAGATTGAAGAGACCCTTGAAATTCTCATTGAAGAGACTGAAGAGTATTACCATGGATCAGCGCATTACTGGGTCCACGCAGGTGAAACCTGCCCCGTTATGGGACTTATTGGTGCGGTTTTGGGTCTTATCCTTGCACTTCAAAAACTGGATAATCCTGCTGAAATGGCAATGGGTATCGGTGGTGCTTTTACCGCAACTGTTTTTGGTATTGCAGGCTCTTACATCTTTCTTGGTCCTTGGGGTCATAAACTCAAAGGAAAATCCAAAGATATCATTAAAGAAAAACATGTCATTTTAGCGGGAATTTTAGGCATTTCCCATGGTGACAATCCTCGTACGTTAGAGATGAAACTCCTTAACTATCTTTCTCCTCTTGAAGAGAAGAAAAGCCAATTCGATAAATAAGGAAACAGTGTGGGTGCAAAAAAATGTAAAAAAATCGAATGTGAAGCAGGTGAAAAATGGGCCGTACCCTTTGCTGACTTTTTTAGCCTTTTGCTCGCACTTTTCATTGCCCTCTTTGCAATCGCCTCAACCAATACGGAGAAGATGAAAGCACTGAAAGAAGAGTTCGTCAAAATTTACGACTACAGTGCTAAGCCCGAAGAGGCAACGCCTGTTATGAATATGAACATGAAATCGGGCGCTGCCGCAAAAGATAAAGACAAAGGGAATGCGGGTGGCAGTTCAGCGCAACTTGAAGAGATTGCTCGTTTAGCGCAAATGATTGAAAAAATGAATATTGGTGAAGGCTCTTTAGAGCAAAAAATTGATGGTGCTATTATAAAACTTCCAACAAAAATGCTTTTTGCACCCGGTTCGGCTGAAATCACCAACAGTGATTCGATGCTTTTCATCAAACGTGTTTCAGACATCATTGCTATGTTGCCTAAAAATGTTGAAGTGATCGTCAAAGGCTATACCGATACCGCACCACTTCCAAGTGGCTCAAAATTCCAAGACAATTTAGAACTCTCAAGTGCTAGAGCCAACGCAGTCATTCGCGTTCTTGTACGCAATGGCATTGCCAAAGACCGCCTTAGCTCTGCAGGCTATGGTGACACAAAACCCCTTGCCAACAATGATACCGTAGAGGGTCGTGAGAAAAATGGACGCGTTGAATTTACAATGCGTATTTCAGGACCAGACAATTCTGCTAAAAAGTCTATCTTAGACACACTCAATACGTTAAATAAAAATGCAGAATAAATAACCCCATAGCATTGAGAGCATTGCTTTTAATGCTATGGCAAAAAACGCGTTTAAACAAGTTCTTGCAAAACTTTTTTTATAATACCACTCACCTCCTATGAGGCAAAATTTTTACATGTAATGAGCTTTTACTATGATTCAAGTTATCAATCTATCTAAACATTTTGGGGCACAAACCCTTTTTGAAAACATTAGCTTTACCCTAGCCCATGGCAATAAAATTGGCTTTGTCGGACGCAATGGCTCTGGTAAATCAACCCTTTTTAAAATCCTTTTGGGTGAAGAAGAAGCTGATTTTGGCGATATTCTTATCCCAAAAAACTACACCATTGGTGCACTTCGCCAACATATTGAGTTCACCCATAAAACCGTTCGTGCGGAATGTGCTTCGGCCCTCCAGGGCGATGAAGCGTTTGATACGTATAAGATTGAAAAGATGCTTTTTGGTTTGGGATTTTCGCTCGAAGATTTAGACAAAGACCCGATGAGTTTCTCAGGAGGCTACCAGATTCGTCTTAATCTTGTCAAATTGCTGGCAACCAATCCTTCCTTCCTCCTTCTCGATGAGCCAACCAACTACCTTGACATCGTCTCGATGCGCTGGCTTCAAAACTTTTTGAGAGAGTTTAAAGGCGAGATCATTCTCATCACCCATGATCGTGACTTTATGGATGCAGTGACCACGCACACGATGGGACTTCGTCGTAAAAGTTTGATGATGATTGAGGGCAATAGTCACAAATACTACGCTAAACTTGAAGAGGATGATGAACGTTACCTTAAAACCAAGGCCAATTTAGACAAAAAACGTGCTGAACTTGAAGACTTTGTGACACGTCAAAAAGCCCGTGCGTCAAAAGCGGTCATGGCACAAAGCAAAGCCAAACAGCTTGAGAAGATGGGTGAAATGGATGATCTTGAAGTGGAGAGCAACCTCTCATTCGCGTTTAACTATAAAAAAACACCTGCTAAAATCGTACTGGATGCAAAGGATGTCGGCTTTGGGTATGATCCCTCACGCCCTCTTTTTCAAAACCTCTCGTTTAAACTGGAAAAAGGCAAATGCCTCGCGATTATCGGTAAAAACGGTAAAGGAAAATCCACCCTTCTCAATGTTCTAGCAGGCGAACTGCCACTGCAACAGGGAAGTTTGAATTATCATCCTGAAACAGCCTTTGCACACTTTGGACAAACCAACATTCAAAGACTCAATCTTAAAAATAACGTGATGGATGAAATTTATGAAGTTGATCCGCTTCTGGGTATCACGAAAGTGCGCGCTATTTGTGGTGGTATGATGTTTAGTGGCAAGATGGCAGAAAAAGAGATTTCTATTCTCTCCGGAGGCGAGCGCAGTCGCGTGATGCTGGGTAAGATCATCGCAACACCTGCAAACCTTCTCTTCTTGGATGAGCCAACCAACCACCTTGATATGTACTCTATCGACTCTTTGTGTGAGGCCATTAAAAGCTTTGAAGGCTCTACTATTTTAGTCACCCACTCCGAGATGATGCTTCGAGAACTTGCCGATGCGCTTATCATTTTCCATCAGGATAAAGCTGAATTTTTTGATGGCAATTACGCTGAGTTTTTAGAGAAAATTGGCTGGGAAGAAGAGAGTGAGAGTGCTCCTAAAAAAGCGGTTTCAAATGATTACAATGAGAGTAAAAAGCTTCGGGCAAAACTCATTCAAGAGCGAAGTTCCAAACTCTCACCCCTTAAAAAACAGATCGAGCAGTGTGAAGCGAAGATCATGAAGCTTGAAGAGGGAATAACGCTTAAAAACGAAGCATTGGTAGTGTGTTCATCGGGAAATGATCTTGGTGAATTACAGCGACTCTCGAAAGAGCTAAAAAGCGATCAAGAGATGCTCGAAAAACTTTACGAGCAGTTTGAAGTGTTACATGTAAACCATGATGAGCTCTTTGAATCGTATGAAACGCAATTGAAAAACATTCAAAATTAGTGTAGAATTGCAAAAAAAGCAAAGGTGAAATAGTATGCGTGACTTGAAAGAACTCCTTTTAGAGAGCGGCTGTTCTAGTGAATTTATCCTCGATGCGATGCGTTTCGAGCATCTCTTTACGGGAGACATCGACGCGTTTCTTGACAAAGTAGAAGATATTTTAATGAACGAAGAAGAGTATGAAGAAGGGTTAGACGAAGACGAAGAAGATTTTGATGAAGAGGAAGATGATCCAATTTATCAAAGCGACTATAACTATGATGGCAATGAAGACAACATCTACTTTGAAGATGAAGATGGTGAAGAGGCCTTTGAAGACGACGAGGATGAAGAGTAATCTTCACACCTCGATCGAAAACCCCTTCTTGATATAAGGGTATTTCAGCCTTATTTTCTTTACATGTAAAGGAAGTAAGGTCTTACAACTTGCATGAATACAATAGCCATTGTGTGGCTTAATCTGCTCAATATACGCCCCTGCACTTTCCCAGTTAAGATGTTTTTTGGATTCAAACCAGGGTGTATATGCCGCATCTAAAAAAAGATGGTCGATCTTTTGTGCTTTGAGATACTCCAGTGATGGGTTTGCAATACTTTCACAATCGGTCAAATAGGCAATCACGCTCTTACATGTAAAGATCACGTAACCGTATGTTGGCTTTGAATGCAGCAGTGGCACAGCGACAATTTTAAGCCCATCAATCGCTTTACTCTCAAAAGGTTCAAGAACGTTATACGCAATCGAATCTTTATGCAAAAACAGATCGCCAAAGCCTTCACAATCGTGCGGAATATAACAGGGAATGGCATCAACCGACTTGCGAAGGCGAATCAATCCTAAACAGTGATCGGCATGAAAATGGGTGAGGAAGACGGCTCGAATCTTCGTCGTATTAAACTTCTCACTTAAGAGATCATACCCCGCATCGAAAAGGATGACACTGCCATCATCTAACTCTAAAAAAGCACTGGTGGAACGATTGTTGACACCTTTTGCCCTCGCCTCTTCACAAATCTCACACGAACACTGATGCAGCGGAATACCACCCGTATCGGCTGTGCCTAAAAATTCAAACTTCAACTGCGCCTCTTATGCATTTTTTTTCTTCTCATCCAGCATTTGATTGAGTAAGACAAAAAGCTTTTTAGATGCCTCTTCGGCTGTTTGAAAATGGTTGATGACAACGGTGATGTCATTTAAACACGTTCCCTCTTTAACACATTTAATGGCTTGATTAATCTCATTATGTACGATTTTATGCGGTTCATTTATTCCTTTAAACGCAGCCGTTGCACTAAAGTTTTCTTTGCCCACACCAGCATACCATTTACCTAAACGACACGTTGTATGGTCACTCAGCTCTTTATGTTCTTTATCAAAAACGGAGCCATATCCTGAGACTTTAAAGAGAACATGATCGAGTTTTGCAAGGGCAGTAAAGACTTCAAAACTGATATTTTGAGACTCATTTTGAATGGTAGTGGCACTTTTTTGCAAGCCATCAAACTCGACTTTAAAGTTTTCAATGTGATGATTTGACTCTACGGCAATACTCTCCACTTCTTCATTTTGTTTGAACATCAAATTGGCATTTTGCTTCAGCACATTAATGTTCATCTCCACTTCGGCTGTCGCCTTTTGTGTTCGCTCCGCTAGTTTTCGCACTTCATCCGCCACAACGGCAAATCCACGTCCATGCTCACCTGCACGTGCTGCTTCAATAGCCGCATTCAGTGCCAATAAATTGGTTTGATCGGAAATGTCTTTGATAAGATTAATCACACTGTTAATTTCATCCACACTACGATGGAGATTTTCCGTCATCGTGAGAGACTCCATCGCCGAATGTGAGATTTGAGAAAGTGAGCTTAAAAGGTTATTTGAAATGGCATTGAGATTTTCAATGCAATCAACCGTCGATCCACTCATGCTGACAATCTCTTTTGAAGCCTCAAGGTTTTGCTCAATATCCTGTTGTATCTCTTTGACACTATTACCACATCCCCCTAACATTGTATGGATCAATTCTGTTTTTAAACGATTTTCACTCAAGGTCTGGTTCGTCTTGTTTTCTGATTGTTGGAGTTTTTCTACGGTTTGTTGTAATATACCTGCTTCAGTTTTTAAACGCATATTTTCAGCGCGCAACACTGCATTTTCTTCAAGAAGTAAAGCCTTAGCGTGTCCAAACATTCGTATCCTTTTTTAAAATTATGGAAGAATAGTACTCAAATATGCCTCCAAAACTTCTTATTAGAAATCTTACATGTAAACGAGAACTAAGCGAGGAGACTTTACCCGAAACGATTCATTTGCGAATAAAATTTTAACGAATACTGTGTGACACCCAGTAAAAGTATGCTAACTGGATACTTCTAATGTCGAAGAGTGTGTAAGGTAACTTTCAAATCGCTCCCACACATCTAAATTTAAATCTTTTAGCCCAAAATGTCGAATACTCACGTCAATTCCATTAAAACCAATACGAATTTTCTCTTTAGTTTGTGCGACATCAATCTTTACATGTAATGTATTGAGAACAATAAAATCATCCCCAAATATGCGAAAAACAAAGGGGGAGTGAAAAAGTATTTTTAAACGAAAAGCAACTTCTTTGAGCAGTTTATCTCCTAATTTCCAGCCGAATTCTTTGTTATAGTGGTGAATGTTATGGAGTTGAATAAAATGACACTGCGAAAATCGCTCTGTTTCGTGATTATTTTGCAAAAAATAGTTCAAATACTCACCACTGTAAGCAGAGGTAAGGGGATCTTTATAAAAATAGGCAAAACGCTCTTCTTGAACACCCGTTTCTGGCAGTTGCTGAATAAAGGTAAGCTCATGATACGAATTCAATACTTTCACAGCAATAGTGACGATCAAAGGATCAAACTGCGTTCCGCTGCATTTTTGAAGCTCTTTAATAGCGCTGGGGATTTTTTTTCGTGGTTTGTAGATACGATTGGTTGTCATAGCATCAAAAGCATCTGCAACAGATATAATGCGAGAAAGCAATGGTATAGCATCGCCTTTAAGGCCATCGGGATAGCCTTTGCCATCATAATGTTCATGATGATGGCGAACAATAGGCATATAGGGTTTAAAAGCGGCGATATAGCTGAGCATCTTTTCACCATCACTGGAGTGATTTTTAATGATAGCATACTCAGCGCGACTAAATTTTCGAGGTTTTAATAAAATGGATTCAGGGGTTAAGAGTTTTCCAATGTCATGTAAAAGCCCTGCTTGATATACCATACTTTGTTCATGCTCACTGCATCCCATTGCCTCTGCTATTTTCGAGCTGTACAAGGCAACACGCTTGGAATGTCCAGCGGTATAAGCATCTTTTTCTTCAATAATTGTTGTAAACATCTCAACAATTTCTTGCTCAATCACCGAAAAAGTATTCACATGAGACTCTTTTATTTTTTTTAAAGACGTAATAAAGATGCCATTTGAATAATACATAATTTAATATTAAAAGGAAATAATCTATTATAATAGAGTGTTTAATGTGTAATAGTTTTATCACATACGCGATAAAATATTTAAAATATTATCTACTCTACAATGATAGATTGTAATGAAGTTTCAAGAATACTAGACTTCATTGTTCTTAAAAAAATCTATCATAGTAGAGTAAATACAATGAGAAAAAAATTCAGTGATATTAATATTTCAGCAGTAGAATGCAGTGATGAAGAGACAAAACTCTTTTACCAAACAATCGCACGTAAAGTCCAACACGTACGAAAAAAAAGAGGCCTAAGCCAACTGGAACTCTCCTATCTCATTGGATTCAAATCAACCTCACTCATTGCAGGCGCAGAAGCAGGCTATAGTAATATTCGCTTCTCATTGGAACATCTCTATAAAATAGCCAAAGTCTTACAAGTCGAGGTCAAAGAATTTTTTGAATAGTCAGATCAATTTAAAAGCAACCAAACTGACTGCCATCACCATCATACCCAAAACAATACCTAATATCGTCGTATGTGCATTTCCATAAACCCTAGCAGAGGGTAAAAGCTCATCAAATGAGATGTAAACCATAATACCAGCCACGATGCCAAACGTAATGCCAAGTGTCAGCTCTCCCATAAGGGGAAGTAAAAAAAAGAAGCCTACAAGTGCCCCAATTGGTTCTGCAAGCCCTGAAGTAAAGGCATACCAAAAAGCACTCTTGCGATTTCCTGTTGCATGATAGATCGGTAAAGAAACAGCCATACCTTCTGGGATATTATGAATCGCAATGGCAAGCGCAATGGTTAAACCGATTTGGAGATTATCAAGAGCAGCAATAAAAGTTGCAAACCCTTCTGGAAAATTGTGAATACCAATCGCTAATGCTGTAAAAACACCTGTTCGTTTGAGCGCAGAATTTTGGAGTAACGGGTCTTGATGGTCATCTTTAAGAACACGAAGCTCTTTAGCGGATTTAGGTTCATGAGGATTGACATCTTCGGGAATCAAGCGATCAATCAGTGCGCTGATACCAATGCCTGTGAAAAAACAAATCAATGCTAGTGATTCGCCAATAATGGGACTTGCATAGATTGTGCTAAAGGCAAGTTTAGATTTAAAAAGAATTTCAACAAAAGAGACATACACCATCACACCTGCGGAAAATCCTAGACCAATGGATAAGAAGGTATGGCTTTTTGCCTTCGAAAAAAAGGCTATGAGTGCACCAAATCCCGTACTTAGTCCGGCAAAAAGTGTCAAAAGGAAAGCAGGTATGAACTGCTCTAAGCTCACATCGATCATACCTTGCTCCTTGTTACTTCATTGATTTTTTAAGATCGCTGATAAATTCAGTAATGTCATCGTGCAAGTTTTGAAGATCTTCTTCGTGCATGACTTCATCAGCAAGAATTTGGGACACAATATCGTAGGTAACAATATCTTTATTGCGGGTCAAATCAACAATGCTTGAGTAGGTCGAAATCGCACACTGCTCCCCTTTAATCGCATCGTTTAGAACAGCTACGACATCAAAATCATTGGGAGCATCGTAACCACAGTTGGTCTGTTTGAGCCAATCGGCTGGATGCAACAGGGGTGCGCCTCCCAGTTGGATAATACGATCGGCTATCATTGTTGCATGACGAAGTTCATCTGCCGCATGTTGAACAAGTTCTGCAATCGCTGCATCTTTCATCAACCCTTTAACCACTTTAGCTTCAATAAAATATTGATAGTAGGCTAACCACTCATCGGCATACGCACGATTAAGGGTTGTAATAATCTCTTGAACCTCAATACCTTTAATAATCGAATTTCCAACTCTTGCCATGATTGACTCCTTGTATGGTAATGAAGTAATCTTAGCGCAGAGAAACTAAAGTATATATTAAATAATAATTTTTATTATTTAATACAGCTGATCTTAGATTTTGCAAGCAACGTCTGCACATTCATCTGGCTAATCCTATCGATCAGGGATGTATGAAAGGTCCCCATCCCTTTATCTTTCTCTGCCAACTCGCCCGCAATAGACATGGTCAAAATACCCGCAATGGCACTGGTGAGTGCATTGTTAGAAGCAGCTAGAAAACTGCCAATCAGTGACGTGCTCATGCACCCGGTTCCTGTCACGTTGGTCAGAGCACTATCGCCATTATTCAGAGCATAACAGACTTTACCATCTGAGACAAGATCTGTTTTCCCGGTGATTGCTATCACACACCCTAATCGTTGCGCCAAGTGCAAAGCAATCGTAGATCCATCACGCTCCTCTTCCAAAGAGTCAACCCCTGCACTTTTAGCTTCCAGCCCTGCAATGGTTTTGATCTCTGCCATATTACCGCGAATGACACTAAACGTTATCGCTTTCATTAATGTTTCGACACTGGTATGGCGAAAAGCAGTGGCTCCGATGCCCACAGGATCAAGCACAACAGGGATACCTTTGGCATTGGCGGCAGAGCCCGCTTTTAACATTGACGCGATGGTGCGTTCATTTGCCGTCCCAATGTTAAGAACCAGCGCGTCACAGATACCCACCATCTCTTCAACTTCACTGATTTCATCAGCCATAATAGGCGATGCACCAATGGCTAAAACAACATTGGCACAATCATTGACCGTGACGTAATTGGTAATGTGATGCACCAATGCACGCTTTTTTTGCAGTGAAGCAAAAACCTCTTTTAACTCCTCTTTAATGTCCATGATGGCATCACCTTTTTCGTAATAATAAAAATAATGCTTGTTGCAAGCATCGTTGGAAGGGTTGACCCCAAAGGAAGATCCAGCGTAACGAATTGATAATAGAGCGTTACGCCAACCATCCAGACAATCAAAGAGCCTACATGTAACGCTAATGTGGGTTCAATCTGTTCTTTTTTGAAGATGAAATAATCACTAAGAACAATAGCAAAGAGTGGGCCAAAAACAGAGCCAATCGCATATAAGAAATTTTCATACTGCTCGATGGGTGTAAAAAGTGCCACCATAAGACCAATAGCGGCCATGACAAAAGCAATTTTTCGCTCGCTCATGTACGGAAAGATATTGGTAAACGTAACGCCTGCGGAGTAGGCATCTAAAAATGTGGTCGTAATGGTTGAAAGCAGGACAATGCCCAAGGCCGCAAACCCTAAATGCAGTGCCATCATCATTGTCCCCACACTCGCATCTTGCGCATACAGCGCAATCGCTAGCCCAAGGGCATACATCAACGAACTACCGATAAAATAGCCCATAAAACTCCCAATGAGTCCCCCTTTTTTACTCTTTGCAAAACGCGTGTAGTCCGAAATTAAGGGCAACCACGAAAGAGGCATGATGATGCTAAGCTCAAGGGCTGAGCCAAAACTCATCTCATCCGTTGGCATTACATGTAAAATACTTCCCTCTTGAAAAACAACGCCACACAGAACTAAGGTCAGGGAAAAAAGAAGGATAACAGCGATAACATTGAGCTTTTGAAATCCTACATTTCCAAGCCAAATCCACAGTCCAATCAAAAGCCCAATCGCAATGGCCCAGGTATGAATACTATCAAATCCAAACAGCGTGATACCAAGCTCATTTGCGGCACGTCCACCGGAGATAATCATCACAGCAGTCCAACCAATCAGTTGCAGTACGTTTAAAAATGAAAAAAGATAGGAGCCATAACGTCCAAAAGAGATCCGTGTGGACATAATGGCAGGAAGCTTACTGTGTGCCCCAATATACCCACCTAAAATCAGAATAACGCCTCCGATAAGATGTCCTAAAAGAATGGCTTTTAAGCCTTGTATAAACCCAAGAGGGGCTAAGAGACCGCCCGTAAAAATCTCAGCCATCGACACAGCCGCACCAAACCAGAGGGCAAACAATCCAAAACCACTTAAACTCGTTTTTTCTTCCATTATGACTCCATTCCTGCTTTGGTGTAAAGTGCGTAAAAATGATGCACAGGGCCCACACCATGCCCTAGTTTAAATCCATGGGTAATCGCTTCGGTAATATAGGCTTTTGCAGCCTCAACTGCTTCGTTTACATGTAAACCTTTCGCAAGGTTTGCTGCAATGGCTGAAGAGAGTGTACAGCCCGTTCCATGCGTGTTAATGGTCTCTAAGCGTTTGGAGTGTAAAAGATGAAACGCCTCTCCATCATAGAGCACATCGGTCGCATCGTGTTCCAAATGCCCACCTTTGACAAGCACGTATCGACACCCCAGTTTATGCAGATCAATGGCCGCTTTTTTCATCAGCTCAATCGAGTCGATTTTGTACCCTACAATCACTTCGGCTTCGGGAAGATTGGGGGTAATCAGTGTTGCCATGGGAAGCAAAATTTCAATGAGTGATTTTTTGGCTTCGGGTTTTAAAAGGTCATACCCACTTTTGGAAATCATCACAGGATCAATCACAAGAGGGGGCAACGGGTATTTTTTAAGGGTCTGCGCAATAATCTCAATCGTCTCAGGACGCGAAACCATACCAATTTTGATCGCATCCACACGAATGTCATCAAAAATTGCTTCAATTTGATGTTCAATCACGCTCACGTTAATGTCTTGTACGTCAAAAACGCCTTGTGTATTTTGTGCCGTAATGGCGGTTATAACGCTCATACCATACGTACCATTGGCACTAAAAGCTTTAAGATCGGCTTGAATGCCCGCTCCGCCAGAGCTATCAGAACCTGCTATGGTTAAACAGTGTTTCATGGGTTGTCCTCAAAAAGTATCAAGATATTTTTTACATGTAAACGCTTTACATGTAAACGCGTAAAGTTGTGGGAGGGTACAAAAAGAGGATGTGTGTTGTTTGATTGAGCTTTCCTACGCTGGCATTACCCAGATCAGGTCACAAGGATCGAAGAATCACCATTCTTTATCTCAGCTGGTTTACCAGCCCTCCTAGCACGAACTTTCTGCTTTCATTGTACAGAGATTTATAAGTTTTTTCAAGCACAAAACGATGTAGTTTTAAAAACCTTCTATCCCTTTATATTCTTCCAGTAATTTTGGCTTGCCAAAATAATAGCCTTGCGAATAATTGACGCCAAGAGCGTAGAGAATATTGAAAATGGTCTCATTCTCAACAAATTCAGCAATCGTTTTGATGTTATGCTCATTGGCAAAACCGACAATCGTTTTAACAATGGAGATGGAGTAGTCATCGGTCGCAATATTTTTAATCAAACTGCCATCAATTTTGATAATATCGGGCTCATAATCAAGCAGTCGCTCAAAGTTAGAATAGCCACTCCCAAAGTCATCAATGGCAATGCGAACACCACGACCTTTCACCTCTTTAATAAACGTCTTAATAATATCAAACTCTCGCACACTCGCATCTTCCAATAATTCAAAGGTGATGCGGTGCGCATGCGCATGATGAAGATCTAAAAGGCTGATCAGTTTGTTGCGTGTCACTTGTTCTTCAATATCAACCGCCGAAAGGTTGATGCTGATGCCCGCTTTAGTTTGGTAAAGCGCTTGAAAGGAGTTATCTAAAACGCGTTGGGTAATTTGGGTGTAGTAACGCCCTTTTTTAGATATATCCAAGAAGTCAGAAGGAAACCAGAGATTGTGATGATCATCCACCAATCGGACTAAGGATTCGAATTTAACGATCTTTTTCGTTTTATTATCAATAATAGGTTGATAATAAGAGACAATGCCTGAGGTATTGAGTGCTTTTTTGACCGCAACAATGATGCCCATATTGATCTGCGCTTGCGCTTGCATCTCTAAAATCAGATCGGTTGAGAGAATAAAATTGATCTTTTGTCGTCCCGCTTTTTTAATACCAAAATGAGCACTTTGGTATGGCTCTTTACCACCGTATGCTAAACTTGCTCGTAACGAAGCGCTGTACTCAATCTCATTGAGATGAATAATCTCTTCTTCAATCTCTTTCAAAAAATCTTTTATTTTTTGACTCAGCACATCGACATTCAAAGAACATTTCGTGATATCAAGAGCAAAGGCATACTCTCCTAATCCTAAGGAATAAATTTTTTCAAAGGGACATACCATAGAGATCTTCTCCAAAAGTTTCTCACCTAAGATACGTTCTAGAAGTTCAATGAGCTCATTGCTGTAAAACTCTTCAACCGTTGCAAAATCTTCGATTTTCAAAAGAACCACAACCGTTTCTTCCACACTGTGTATATAATCAAACAGTTGTTTTTTAGGATTCATTACTTCGGTAATATCGTTGTAAAGAGCAATATACTCTACCACCTCTCCCGCTTGATTTACAATAGGCTTGATGGCGGTTTTGATATAGTAACTGCTTCCATCTTTACGACGATTTTTAATAATCCCTTGCCAAAGTTTTCCACTGCTTATCGTCTCCCACAACTCTTTAAAGAGCTCAACGGGGGTATCTTTATGGCGAACAAGATTGTGCTTATTTCCTATAATTTCATCACGTGAAAAACCTGAGATCGTGCAAAAAGCATCATTCACATACGTTATAACGCCCTCTTTGTCCGTTTTAGAGACAATAGCACTTTTATCGGTGACTTCAAGGTACTGTGTCAACAGTGTTTGGAGCTTGTCATGTTCGGCTTTAAGATGAATCTTCTCAATGACATTGCTAAGGACATCCATGAATTGACCTATCTCAATGGGTTTTAACAAATAGCCATCCACTCCTAGACGAATACTCTCAATAAAATAGTGTGTTTCGTTATAGGCAGAGAGAATTAAAATTGGTGTTTGTGGGCTTAACGTGCGAATACGCTCCACCATCTCAAGTCCATTCAAGGATGGCATATTGATATCGGTGATAATCACATCAATCGTGTTCTGCTTAAATTTTTCCAATCCATCTTCGCCGTTCTCAGCTTCAATAACATGCCCAAAAAATTCTTCAAAAATGAGCATCGAACCTGCGCGAGCTCCCACATTATCTTCGACATACAGCAAGGTCAAATGACGAGCAGCCTCAATACATTTTTTAAATACCGATTCCATTTTATCTCCTTTATTCGCTTAGACCACTGCGCGTGGTAACTGTATGGTAAAAACAGCACCACTTGAACTATTGGATGCACATAAACTGCCAGAACAATGCTCTTCTATAATTTTTTGACTCATATAAAGCCCCAAACCTGTACCATCTTTTTGTGTCTTCGTACTAAAATAAGGCTCAAAGATACGCGTCAAAATCTCAGGAGGAATTCCACCTGCATTATCACTGATGCTGAGCATTACATGGGTCTCATTTTTAGAAGTAGCAATTTTTATCCATGGATGATCGATCTGATTTTCCACTAAAGCATCTTCCGCATTTTTAATAAGATTGAGCAACACCTGCATCAGCTCATTTGAGTAGGTCATTAAAAATTCATTCGATTGAAAATCCATTATAAGCGTAATTTTTTTATTCTCCAATGTAACATGAATGAGGCTTAAAACTTTTTCAATTACCTCTTCTAATGTAACTTGATTTTTCTCTTTGCTTGTTTTGAAAAAGTGTCTGAAATCATCAATCGTTTGGCTTAAATACTGAGCATATCGATTCACATCCATTAACTTTTCAAGGAAGAGAACTTCATCATACTTTTTCAATGTCAATTTTAAATGCAACCCTTGTACGGTTGAACTAATAGCACTCAAAGGCTGCCTCCACTGATGCGCAATCATACTAATCATCTCACCCATAGACGCAAGTCTTGATTGCTGAATTAACTGCTGATCTTTCTGTCTGTTCTTCTCAACTTCATCGGCAATACGATCTTCCAGCGTAAGATTCAGCTCTTCAAGGGCTTTTTGTGCCTCTTGTTTTTCAGCTTCTCTTTTTTTATCACTTTGAATCACAATGACCATAATAGTAAAAATAAAAAATAAAAAGGGAACCATGGTTCGAAGAAAAACTTCAAGACCAAGAAGCGATGAAACTACTTTTTGATAATGCGCTTTCGAAAAATCAAGGGCTAAAATAGCCACATGTCCATCTTCTTGAATAATAGGGTATAAAAAAGTTGCCCACAGTGCATCCATATTATCGTCTTGATAGATCACTTTGGGTTCACGCGAATGAATGACTTCTGCCCATACGGTATTTTCCGGTTCAAACAGCTCTTCAAATTGAAATTTATCACTCTTCTCTTTGGTGCCATCGAGTAAAACACGAAAAAGGATTGAAGATTCATTAGGTTTATCGACAATAAAAATATTTTTAATTTTTTGTGTTTGAAAGGTGCTAAGAAAATATTCTAACGCATCTTTCAACGTGCGATCTTCCGATAAAGATTGATGAAGGTTAATACTACGCGACGAGTGGACAATATACTGTGAAATATTCGAAGCAATCTCTTCCACCTCTTCGACACCTGCGCGCTCAAAGCTCGTCACAATATCGACTTTGGTTTGGCTAAAGAAAAGGTAGAGCAACAGTGTTGTTGCAAAAAGAAGAACCGTAACAAAGATAAACAAACGCGCAAACGTTATTTTACTGAACATAGCGTACCAACTCAGCAGGTAAGAAAATTTCAAAACGTTCACATCGCTCTTGATTAAATCGTAATTGAGGACGACCCTTGCGCCAATAAAAAGCACCTATCACGCGCTCATCTTTTTGAAACACTTCATAATCCGTAGAAAAGCGTGGAAGCTCTTGACACAATGGGGATAAGGCTTCAAAATTACTTCCATAAACGATATCGGCATGCGCACATTGTTCAGTAAGATGGGTAAAAGTACTACCCTGTAACGAGATTGATGGTTGATGTTCAAAAACGCTCACGGAAACATTTTTAACAGATATCAATTTAAGAACTTTGACAATAAGCTCTTGTTCTGGCGTTTCGGCATAAGAGAATGAGAGCAATGCTACGCCTAAGAAAAGCTGTTTTAAAAGAGCCATTCAAATCCCAACATCACTTGTCGCTCTTGAACAGGCATGACTAAAGGTGACATACTTGTATTGGTTGATAAATCAAAACGTGAAAAATATTGATTTTGTGCGTTATTCAGAAGATTTTGACCTTTGAGTGTAATGATAAAATTATCGCTCATGTTATAGCGTACACCAAGGGTTAGATCATAGCCTGTATCGTCGTAATATTCACTATGGGTCACAAATATCTCTTCAAAGAAATCGAACTTATGATAACGATTTTGGTTGCGTAAAACGAGCTGATGACTTGCCAAAATCTTTTGATAGCCTCCATGGTCAATATTTTGATAACGATACGATACCATGACTTTATTGATAGCATTGTATGTATAGGTGTATTGAAGCGAGGAGCTTAAATAGTTTGTGGTTTCCTCCGCCGCATCTATCCTCAAATTCGCATTAATATAAGGAGCATTTTTAATCCAAGCATAGCTCATAAAAAATTCATACAGCGACGCACCATTTTCGTATTTAAATTCTTGAGCCACCGAATTGAGCGTCTGATTTTTAGGGTAAATATCCTTCATATAAAACGAGCCAATCAGATAGGGTTCAATGTAACTTTCTGTATGAAAGAGGAAACTTTTTGAAGTCCATTGTTCATTGGTATAGGTGATACCCGCTCGAAGCATCTCGACATTTTCACTATCATAACCACCATTATTCGTAACATAACTATTTTGGACACCCAATGTCCCCATTAAATTATCCGCAAAAGCATAACTGTCTTCGACAAAAATAGAACCAACCGATTGTCTGGTATGCCCATCTTGGGGTACATCAATCCCATTCATCTGTAAAAGGTCAAAATGAATCACCTTATAACGATATTTTGCCCCTGTAATCAGATGATGATCGCCCATTTGAGTATTATATTTGATCTCGCTCGAAAGTGCTGCACTCTCGCTTTTAGTCTCAAAGGTATTGATCGGAGCTCCATGTAAATAAAAGAGTGGTGCATCTTCATATAAACCATGGTCTTTCAAACCATCGTATGCAATCGAAAATTTGAGATCGTCTATGGTTTTGGTGTATCCTAAATGCGCATCTTCTGAAGAGATTTTGGAGGTATCTAAACTCGCATCCATGCTAGGTCCAATCCAACCACCTTTGTTAGATTTGGAAGCATTAATTAAAATACTTTGAGTCTCATCTTTTATACTTGTAAACACATTGTAACGCTTTACATCCCGATTAAGATCCTCTTTACTTGTCTCATACTCTTTTCGGTTGTCGTTGGAAGATGAAAAACGCGTAATATAATCTGTATCCTTTTCTCTTCCGATGTATTGAACATTTTGAGTTGATCCTCCTCGGCTTGTTACCATACTTTGAAAGCTCCCGCCCCCATCACTATGTGCTTTTTTGGAAAAAAGTCGAATCAGCACCGAAGTAGGTTCACTAGAATAGGCAAAAGAGGTAGAGAGATTATACACTTCAATGTAATCAACAAAACCTAAATCTAAATCACCAAGAATGATCATGCCACTGCCATACATTGCTGTTGTTATCTCTTGATCATCAATGTAGATACGCATTAAACTAGAAGAAAAAGGGGTAGGTCCCAAAGAGAGAGGATCAGGAATACTATAACGGCTTGTACGGTAACCCTCCATCGTGTATTTTAATATATCACTGAGGGTTTTTACCTGCATCATATCAAGATCATTGCGGGTATAAATGGTTGAAAAACCACTGTTTTCTAACTTGGTTTTTTGAGAAAGATCACTCTTTTTTTCTATGGTATTTAAAAGCCCTTCAATAGAGCCATCACAAAAGGCATTGACGCTTAGAACAAGCATACCCAAAAAAGCAAAAAACCATCTTTGCATTCAGACTCCACGATAGAATTATAGTTCTCAATAATTCTATCATATCTAGTATTGGCTAATAATTAGCTAATAATCCCTCATAGCTTCACAAATTCATTGACTATTATCGGTAATGCGTTTGAATCCATTGTCTAAGATCTTGAAGATTCATAGGTTTTGCGTACATATACCCCTGTCCTTGCTCACATCCATGCTTTGCCAAATAATCTTCTTGTTCTTGACGCTCAATACCTTCCGCTAACGTTGTGATCTTCATCGTTTGTGCGAGCATGATAATGGAGTTTACAATCGCACAAGCATCTTCTTGATCAGGAATATCTTTGACAAAAGACATATCAACTTTGAGTTTATCTATCGGTAATTTTCGAAGGTAACTCAGCGAAGAATACCCTGTTCCAAAATCATCAATGGCAATACTCATCCCCAAATTTTGCATCTCTTTTAACAGCACAATCCAACGCTCGGGATCATGCATAATGAATGATTCAGTGACTTCAATCTCCAACATAGCAGGGTCAACTTTGGTTTCAGTGATTGTCTCTTTCAGTGTGGTGAGAAAATCACTAAATTCAATCTGAACACCTGATATATTGACAGAAACAGTGCCATTGAACAGTCCTTCGTGATTCAATGCAACCAAATCAATACACGTCTGCTTCAATATCCATGCACCAATCTCAACGATTAAATGCGTCTCTTCCGAAAATCCAATAAAACGCCCTGGAGGCAATATGCCTTCATGCGGGTGATTCCATCGTAAAAGCGCTTCAAGGCCAATGAGTTTATGCGTTTTAAGATCAATTTGAGGTTGATAATAGACTAAAAACTGCTGCTCTGTAATGGCATCTCTGAGCGCATTTTCCATGCCGATTAATTCATACGAAGCAACTGTCATATCCTGCGTATAGAACATAAAGGTATTTTTCCCAGCAGCTTTGGCTTTGTACATTGCGGTATCAGCATTTTTAATCAACGCCTCACCATCGATTCCATGATCCGGATAAACACTCACCCCAATACTCGCGGAGAGAAAGAATTTTTGATGCTTGTTCATAAAAGGAGCTTCAAAAATAGCTTTAATTTTGGAGAGGATGACCTCTATTTCATGCTTTTCACGGATATTTTCAACCAATAAAATAAATTCGTCACCGCCAATACGAGAAAGCGTATCGCAATGGCGAATTTTCCCTTGGACACGCAGTGCAAACTGCTTGAGAATTTCATCACCATACGAGTGTCCAAAACTATCATTAACTTTTTTGAAATTGTCCAAATCAATAAAGCAGACCGCAATCAAGCCCCCTTGGCGTTTGCTATTTTCAATCGCATGCGCAATACGATCTTTCAGCAACAACCGATTGGGAAGACCCGTGAGTGCATCGTTGTGGGCTAAAAACTCCAGCTCTTTTTCAGAAGCCATCAAACGCTCTTCATTAGCTTTTTTTTCGGTATTATCACGAGCAGAGACAACGTACGCCATCGGAAGGGAATCATCCGCATTCTCATAATAGGGAAAATATTTTGCATGTAAAAAACGCTTCCCAAAAGCAGAGAGTGTCCAAAACTCATGCTCAAACGTTTCTCCAGCAAGAACACGGTCACTTAAGTGTTTTAAGTCTTCCATAAAATACTGTGTGCCATAAAGCTCTTGCATACTACGACCCAATATCTCTTCTTGTGTTTTATTAAAAAATCTCTGATAGGCCTCGCTGATGGCTAAGTAGGTGTAATTACGATCAATCAACGCTAAAAAGTCATCGGAGCTTGATACTATTTTTTTGTACTGTTCGAGGTGCTTATTGGTAAAAATTTTTGCTTTTAGCATCGTATTGGCATGGTTCGCAAGCTCTTCAAACTCTAAAAAGCGCACATTCTTCGTATCAATTAACTCATCGTTCTTGACTAAAGAATCGAAAAACTCAATAAAAAGATTAAAATCTTTACTAATTTTACGACTAATATACATATATGAGATCCACACTAAAAGACTAAATACAACCAACCAAATCATAATGGAAAAGAAAGTATGTTGCATCTCTTTTAACATCGTATCACGTAATTTTGCAATCTCATCATTCACGTTTTTGATATAAATTCCAGATCCTACATACCAATTCCAGCTATACAAAGGGATGACATAACTTATCTTGGGTTGCTGAGAACTGGGAATTGTATATTCAATAAATCCTCCACCATCTTTGGATTTTTGAATTAACGCTTTAACAAGATTAATACCTTTAGCATCACCCGAATCATAGATATTTTTCCCCTGATTGGGGCCAGAGATACTAAGCCCCTCCCACGTACCAATAAAAATATAATTCCCTTTTTCTTTGTCAAAGATTAAACGCTGCTCATCATTTGCAAGCTCTTCTTTAAGCTCATTTTCTACATCATCAAGGTAAATTCCTGTCCCTAAAACCCAGCCATAGGGCTCAAAAAGTTTCACATACGCTATTTTTCGAAAAAGTTCATTAGGATCCGTGTGTGGCTTTTGCCATGTATAATCATAATATCCCTCTTTTTCTCGAGGCATCGTTTGAAGCATTTGATGCAGAACACTCAGGCCTTCCATTTCAGGACGATCGGTGTAGAGAACTGCTTTACCATCTAAACGTGTTATAAAATAATAGCCATTTTCATAACGCAAAAGTCGCAATGCTTCTATGATTTTTTGTTGAATAAATGCTTGATCATTCGTCTGTTTATACTGTTCATAAATATGTGTAGCTATGTCATGGGCTCGATTGACACGCATTTGAATGAGCTTTTGTGTTTTGGCATACGCTTTGTTACGCTCTTTAATCACATGCTCTGTAAAGTGATCCACTTGAGCAATCAACATCTTCTTTTGTGTTTCGATGTAATGCTCTTTTAAATTGGTTGATTCACGCTCAAATGTCATACGAGCATTGTAAAAACTTAAGGCAAAGAAGATGAAGGCACAAATAAGAAAAAGCAAAAAAGAGACAAGATGAAAATAATGGAACAAACTTACTTTTGGGCGTATTCGCATTTGCTTTCTCTCATAGTTTAGATTTTAATGTTCATTGAGTTTAGAATCATACCGTTTAAAGAGATACATTAATAGCTGAATCAATGTCATAATAATAATACCCTCCATCAACGCCGCCACAATAAAGGAAGCATACTCTTCACCTCCAATGGCACCATTTTTAACAGCAATCGTTGCGATGGCAACCAAAAAGGTCAAAGGCATCGAATCACCAAGACTGAATAAAATCGTACCTCTAAGCCCCAAGTAGCTGTGGTAAGCGGCAAAAGAGCTGGCCATTCTTGCTCCAACCATGGCAATGACAATCCAAAGAGCATGTGTTAAAATATTCGTTGTAAAAATCAAGTTAAGATCAAGCGTCGTACCGACAAAGATAAAAAAGAGTGGTACCAAAAAGCCAAACCCAAACATGGAAAGCTGATGAGGAAGCTCTTTTTTATGGGCAAAAAAGTTCGAGATGAAAATACCGGCGATAAAAGCACCCAGAACCATGTCGATTTCAAGCCATTGCATCGTAGCAATCAAAACAAAAAAGAGTGCCATACTAAAACGCAAACTTTGGTGCATCGTATCATTCGTTGGCATAATGATACGTTTTAAATTGGGATACCACCAAAAAATAATTTTAAGTAACCGGTAGAGAAAATAAGAGGAGAAAAGAACAGCAATAAGCATGAGAATACTTTTAATAAATGGCCAGCCCAAACCATGCGTCATCGCTCCATCAAAAACAACGAGTGCCCCGATGCTAATCAGCTCACCAATCACACCAATAATCAACGAGAGTTCCAACCACTTGTGTTCACGCCCATGCTGGTTAATCAGTGCCATAATCATGCCTAACGATACGATAGGAATAGCAACGATATAAACAGGAGAAAGCCCAAAAACAATGTAAAGAATTAAGGAGATACTGTACAGACAGATAAAATATAAAATAGCTTTTTTTAAAAAACGATCACGATAGTGTAAAAAACGTTGGATATCAATCTCTAAACCTGCGAGGAACATCAAGTAGAAAAAGCCGATTTTAGCAAGGCTTCTAAAGACTTCGTTGTCTACATGTAAAATGCCTATCCAAACGGCAAAAGAGCCCAATAAAATTTCAACAACGGGAGTAGGAACACGAAAAAGGCGAGAAAGAATAGGAGAGAGTACCATTAAAAGCACAACATGCGCTAAAAAGATAAGATTTTCCAAAAACATCCTTTTTTTAGGCTTTGTTGACAAAAGGTACAGCGATAAGCCGGGTTCTGTCGTGGGTGATTATTTATCTACGATCTATCTTACGATAGACCTCTAGCGAAGGGTTTATCGTGTGTGAGACCAAAACCATCCCTTCTTGCTGCAGGTTGGGTTTACATAGCTGCCTTAATTACTTAAAGCACTGGTGGGCTCTTACCCCACCGTTTCACCTTTTCCATTAAACTGTCTTCTTGGAGACAAGCAAAGCTCGTCACCAATTCATCTCACTAAAGCTATGCTTTCGCAAGAGTGACAAAATGGTAGTTTACTCTCTGTTGCACTAATCCCTTAGGTTACCCTAGCCGTCCGTTAGACGGAACCATGTCTCACATGCAGCCCGGACTTTCCTCTTAAGAGAAACTCTCAAGCAATCACCTACTGTACCTTTTGAAGGATCGATTATAGCGAAACTTTTATTAGCTCTTCTATAATAACCGTCGCATACGAGCCTTTTGGCAATGAAAAGTGCATTTCAAACCATGCTTCTTCCTCTTTATACACACCCTCAACCTCTTCAGCAAAGCTCCACGCAAAACGTCTACTTCCATTGAGTTTGTCTAAAAAAGGTTCGCACTCTTCAAAAATCTGTTGTTCAATCACACCCGCTTCGTACTCCGCTCGGATGTTTTTACCACCGAGTAACCAACCTGCAATGGTAATGCCATGCTCTAAAAAGCGCGGTAACTCTTCTTCCACATTTTCGCACACAAATGCTTTTCCCGCAGGGTAATGATGCAAAACATCGCCATGCATCAACTTGAAAAATTGTGGCTGTTTTTTAAGGCTATCGACCATCTCTTTAGGTAAGTTGGTTGCACGTGTTGCATCCGCTAAGTTAAACTCTTCGATCAAACGACTTAGCTCAATGCGCTTACTAAGCCAGTTGTTAAAGAGATAACTTTGATACGCATTAATGAAAAACTCTTTCATCTTGTGGTTGCGCTCTTGACGTTTTCCCTCTAAAATTGCTTTACCTTTGACATAGTTATCGCCATCAATGCCAAAACGCTGATAGCCAAAGAAGTTAGGAAAGCCCTCTTTGCTGATCTTTTTCAGTCCATCTTGGAGTTTTTTCGCATCAATCGGATTGACTTTTTTCAGACGTACAAAAAAGCGGTTGCCTTTGAGATGTCCTGTACGAATCTTGTTGTTATGATACGTCGTATCGAGTATTTTGATCTTATCGTGTGTAAAATTGGCAAGCTTTGGCTCAAAACTTTTGTGCAACGAAATGTACTGTGTGGTCATGCCATCTTTATCTTTGAGACCCGCGTAGCCAAAATCACGTACTTTACACCCTGTCACTTCACTAAGATACTGCAACATATCCCATGTGGTCATATCTTTTTTTCGTACATGTAAAACGAGATGCTCGCCCTCACCGCTGAAAGGATACAGAGGAATTTCACTGACCACAAAGTCACTGCTATTTTTGGTAAACATCGCATTAATAGGCGAATGGGTGAGAAAAAATTGTCGAATCATAGATGTCCTTAAAATGGTTAAAAATGGTGTTCTTTACAATGGCAAACATAACGATTGCGCGCTATGTTCCCTACGATGGTTATCTTCGTGCGTGTCTGCTTGGCAATGCGCTCTATCGCCTTTTTTTTACGGGCATCAAAGGTAAAAAGCATCTCATACTCTTCGCCGCTACACAGCAGACGTTTGGGCATTTTACGCTTTACATGTAAACCAACATTGCCACTGGCTTTGAGCAGTCTTGAGAGGTCTTTGGAAAGACCATCGGAGATGTCCATACCTGCGCGCAAATGTTTCGTGGCTTTAGCAATAAACGCTGCTTTTAACACGGGCTTCATAAAGCGGGCATTTTTACCAACGCTGCCGCCACGCATCAGCCGGGTAAGTCCTTTGTACGAATCTCCAAGTTTCCCTGTGTACGCCAAAAAGTCACCACATTTGGCACCGCTTCGGTAGAGCACTTTGGAAGGGCGTTTAGCAATGATGGTTATAGAGATCATCAGCTTTTCACCTGCCGTTGTATCACCACCAATGATTTCGACACCATAGCTGTGTGCTACCTTTTGAAACCCCACGCCAAGTTCGCGCAGTTGCTCATACGTAAAATGTTTAGGAATCACGACACCGATCAGTGCTAATGTTGGCTTTGCATTCATTGCAATAGCATCCGAGATGTTGACCAACATACTTTTTTGCGCAATCTGCTCTAAGCTCATCCATGAACGTTTAAAGTGAATATCTTCGCAAAACAGATCTTTTGAATAGACAAAATCTCCAACGACAGCACCATCATCACCAATGTGTTTGCTGGGAAATTCTGAGATAAAAAATGCCTCTTTTGACATTAGAGCCTCTTTGATTAAACTCTCCTATTGTAAGATGTTGTGCATTAAGAAGCCATTAGGGAGATAAAATGGAGCAAAAATCACTTTAAAATTGAGAGTTACACTTAAGTAAAGATGCGCTAAAATAGATACTATATCTAAATAAGGAGTCCTCAATTATGGAGTGTAAGCTTGAGTTGAGCGTCTTTCGATTTGACGCTAAAACGGATTTTTTGCCTTACTATAAAAAACATTTTATAACCATCGACCGAAGTCTAAGTGTCAACGACCTTTTAGCACAGATCAAAACAGAAGATGGTAGTTTTGAGTATCCAACAGGCGACTTGGCAGCTTTGAAAATTAATGGAAAAGCACTTTTTAGCACTGTCTCCATAGACGGACTCGTTAACTCTTTTGGAAAGTCACTGACATTAGAGCCACTCTCCACCAAACGTGTCATCAACGACATGATCATTAATACCGATGATTTTTACCAACGTTTTGATCTTTTGGATGCCTTTGTCGATGGCAAAGATAGACCACTTTATGAGCATTATATCATCTACCATTACGCTTCAAGCGTCCTTGAACTGTCTGAAGAGTATCAAGGCGATGCCCTCTTTGCCTTTGCGTACGATATGATTCAAAAACACCCTGAACGTAAACGTGAAATTCTTGAAGTCATTTCAAATGAGTTGACGGGAATCTTTTTACATGTAAGATTGTGCAAGAAAATTTACCCTTGTGGTGCAGACGTCGAAAAGAAGATCACACAGCTTAAAAACGAAGTGATGAAACACAGACCCTTTGCGAACCCTCTTGTGGAAAAATTTTCACACCACATCGATCTTTTGTAAGGAGACGCCATGAAAAACTATTTTCTTTTTGAATCCCTCGTACAACGTGAAAAAACAGCACCTATGGTCATCGCTGCTCGAAAACTCATTGAATTTTTAAACATTGATGCCATACCTTTTAAAGGGGCTAAAGCAGATTTTGGCACCGAATTGATGGGCTTAGACACCCTTAAATTTTTAGAGCACTATGCGTATAATCTGACACTGGCTGCCAGCCAAAAACGCGATATTCTCTGCATTGAACAGAGCTCTTTGATTTGCCATGCCCATACCAAAGAGATACTTTTAAACGATGACCAACTTCGATTTGAAATCGCTGAACGTTTAGGGAAACAAAACCTTTCCCTTAATTTAGAGGTCAATGTTCTTGCTTTAGAGCAACTGCTTCTTGAAGAGATTGGTAGTGAAACACTAAGTGCTTTGGTCAAACATCCATTCCAAAATTTCCAAACGGCTCTTTTCTTTGGCTCAAATGCATGTCGTGCCAAAAAATACCGAAAAGAAGAGCTTATGACTCAGCTTCTTGAATTGATTCAACTCAAATCCATTCCGCATGAAAGTACTTACGAAAGCGATGGTTTTGAAGTCTATGATGCATCACCACTTTTAGGCAAAAAACTTGCCGCACATGCAATGCTTGATATGTTTGACAATGCTGCAGATTTTGTACTGATCAACGATGCTAGAAGCTTTATTATGTTTGATTTTTACCAAAAAGAGCTTGAGAAAATTGCGGGTCGTGAGATTGAACTGAGTATTCTCAGTCTTGCGGAACTGTTACTTTTAGCCTTTGGCGAGACCCATAAAAAAAGTATGGGTCTGGATCAACATAAAGTCGCGATTACCCTTCTCTAACGACTTCCTACGAAGGAGCAACACTGCTTGCTCCTTAAACCAATCTAAATAAGACTTATTTTATCCCTTTTTTAAGAGAGCTTTGCGAGAGAATGTAATATCATTTCATCACAAAATATGACAAGGAGTTCTAAAATGCCAAAAATCAATCGTTACGTTGATATTGACACCGTTGAGAGAGAAGCAAAAAAAGATTATATTGATCGACACTCTCCATTTATCACCTGTGATGCTACGGCAAAACAAAATGCGCCGTTTAAAGTGACTGTTAAAGTCGGTAATGCCTATACACATCCTGATGATTTTGACCATTACATCGCCAATATTCAACTCTATACCGGTGATGTCCTTTTAGCACGTGCTGATTTTGTCTCTGGAACCCTTGGTGGCCAAGACAAAAAAGGACAAGCAGAAGTCACTTTTACCATCGTTCCAACGGGTAAAAAACTAAACCTTGTGGCTCAAAGTTACTGCACAAAACACGGTGTTTGGGAAAGTGATCCCGTCGAAGTGAGTGTTGAAGAGTAGATTTTTTGCAAAGCTTTCCAATTCAACGTTGGAAAGCTTCACGCGATGTCTCAATTTACGCATCACTCTTTAAGAAATGCTCTAATGAGGTTTCAAGTTTTTCGATTTGATGAAAACTCAGAAACTTCTCCTCTTTTTTACTAATCTTCTCTTTATCGTTGACCAAATAGCCATCTTTTAATCCTAAAGTAACTTCATTTGCCACCATACGATACGTATCGCGATCAAAATCAATTCCTAAGAAGAGATAACTTTTGTCATTTTTAAACGTTTTCAAAAAGGGAGGAAGGGCATAACCACCCATCGCTTCGGTGAGCCAATCCACAAAGTCTGCATCACTGATAATAAAGCTTTTTTCAGGAACGGTACACCCCAAAGGCTTAAAGAGAATAGGCAACATGGAGCTTAAAAGCTCTTTTTCCACACGCACATATTCACCCGTCGAGACGGTGTACATGTAAACTAAAAAGCGATCGTACCCTGCCATAATACGACTCACTCCGGTAATCAGGAAATGATCTCTATCGGCATAGAGCTTTAACAATGAATCATCCAAATTCAGATCAACCACATAGCGAGGCATTAACGTCTTCAGCCACGTGTAAACTTCTGGCATCGGGTAAGGTTTTGCCGTAAAAATATGGTTGGTCATCTGCTCAATAAAAGGTCTACCTTTACGGTGTTCCAAACTCATCGCTGCTCTGGAATACTCATACATCAAACGAGGAGACATCGCGCGACCACCGTTCAGTGCTAAAATCATCGAGTCACTGTCAAATGGGATTTGTCCACCATCTTCTGTTTTGGTCTCTTTAAAGACACCCATTCCGAGAAACGGAACTAAACGACCCTCTTTGATCTCTTTTTCATAGTCACTCTTCTTCACTCATGATCCTTCTCTGGCACATCAATTTTTGATTAAAAGCAGGAAGCAAAAGCAGCATTTCATCGGCACTAATGCCATCTTCACTGCCCATTAGAACAATACGCTCAACGGTATTTTCGAGCTCTCTGACATTTCCAGGCCATGTGTATTGGCACAGAATTTCCATTGCCTCATCGGTAATGACCACACGTTTTTTATGGTTACTCATCGATTTTTGCAAAAAGAAATTGACCAAAAGAGGAATATCATCGCCACGCTCGCGAAGTGCAGGTAAATCAATCGGTATAACGTTTAAACGATAATACAGATCCTCTCTAAAGGTACCATTTTTAACCATCTCTTCAAGGTTTCGGTTCGTTGCAGCCACAAGGCGAACATTGACTTTAATCGTCTTACTTCCCCCCACTCTCTCAAACTCTCGCTCTTGTAAAACACGAAGCAGTTTCACTTGCGCAGAGGCAGAAATATCGCCGATTTCATCTAAAAAAAGTGTTCCGCCATCCGCCAGTTCAAAACGACCTTTACGTGCCTCTTTTGCATCCGTAAACGCCCCTTTTTCATGCCCAAAAAGTTCACTCTCTATCAACGTATCGGTAATTGCTGCACAATTCAGTTTAACAAAAGGCTCTTCTCGACGTTTAGAACGTTTATGAATGGCTGCAGCGACAAGCTCTTTTCCTGTCCCCGTTTCGCCTCGAACCAAAACGGTCACATTACTCTCGGCAATACGTTCAACCACGTTGTAAACCATCTTCATTTTAGGGCTCTCACCAATAATATCTCCAAAATTGTGCACTTTCGAATCCCACTCCATTTTGTAGTAAAGTTTAAGCTCTTTAAGACGCTCTTTTTCTTTTAGATTGATGTCATGTGACCGAATTGATTGTGCAAAAATAGAACTTAAAATGGTCAAAACACGCACAGTACTTTCAAAATCTATTGCCGTTGTTTTGGTAATACTCGCACCTAACACGCCAATAACCTCTTGATCTACGAGCATGGGCACCGCGATATACGAGATCGCATTTTGATCGCGATTACCTGATTTATTAAGAAATAGCATATCGTTATGTAAATTTTCAATCACAACAGGCTCTTTGCTTTGTGCCGCAAAACCTGTCGCGCCCTCACCTAATTTATACGTTGCAAGCTCTTTTTGATGCTTACTAAAATCAATACAGGCGTAAACAGTTAAAAGGTTTTCATCATTAAGGGTATGAATCACACATTTTTCAAGATGAAGTCTATTTTTTAAAATAAACAGTGCTTTTTCAAGCGATACTTCTAAATTCTGAGAATTCGAGACAACGGTTGCTGTCTCATAGAGTGTCATCAGTTCTCTGGTAGTGAGGCAATCCCCACACTTAGCATCAAACGCTACCATTTGCACCCCTTTATCTGTTTAAAATATTATAGTTTAAAATGAGCAATTAATGCCCAATTTTTATGTTTATATTTTAATCAGATCAGTCCGATAATTTCTTGCATACCTCTTCTTTGGGAAGCTTCTTGGGACCTGGTTGAATCCACCATGTCTCGCCATTGCTCAGCTCGACTTCACCACCCCACATCTCTTCGGTTTCAAACTCAATTTTTGCAATGGTCTCTTCCATATCTTTTTTTGCGATATAAAAGCAGATTTCACCATTTTCTTCTCTGAGCATTACTTTAGCCATTATTCATTCCTTATGTTAAAATTTTTTTGAGCCATTTGGTCAATCCACTCTCTTCGTAATGCACTTTAAAGAACCCTTTTTGTAGCTCTTTAATAAAAACATGGCGATTTCCCTCTTTACATGTAAACGCAAAATCTTCTCTAAAATGAGCTCCCCTACTCTCGCATCTGTGCATGGCAGAGAGGATAATGGCTTCACTGAGCTCTAATGCATTGCGCAGTTCTAGGATTGAAATTAACTCAACGTTATTGTGTTTACTTTTATCAATACAATGCAGGGTATTTGACTCTAAACGCAGGTATTTCATATAGTCAAACGCCTCTTGCAATGAGCTTTCATTACGAAAAATTCCCGCTTTATCAAACATGATTTTGCCCACAGAAATGCGCATTGCATTGAAATTCTTAGAACAGTCCCCGTCAAAAATACGTTGCACCAAATCCATATTGCGAATAACGACGGTGTAATCAATCGGAAAAAACTCTTTGTTGAAGGCATATTCTCTGGCTTTTTTCCCTGCAAGTTCTCCAAAGACCGCACCTTCTAGGAGGGAATTACCTCCTAAACGGTTTGCTCCATGGACACCTAGCGCACCACTTTCACCACAGATAAAAAGACCTTTGACTTCACTTGATGTCATTGATGAAGCGATACCACCCATACTGTAGTGTGCGACGGGTTTGATCTCTAAGAGCTCCTCTGATAGATCAATGCCGACTTGATTATACGCATTTTTATACAAAGAGGGCACTCTCGTTTCTAAAATCTCTTTGGAGATATGTCGCATATCAAGGTAGACCTTTTTACCGGCTCTCATCTGCTCAAAAATAGCACGCGCAAGAACATCACGCGTGTCGAGTTCATTGACAAAACGTTCGCCATCGGCATTCACAAGATACCCTCCCTCCCCTCGCGCAGCTTCCGAAACCAAATAACTGGTCTTTGCAAATCCCGTGGGGTGAAACTGCACAAACTCCATATCTTTAAGGCTCATGCCAGCACGAAGGGCAACGCTTAAAAGATCCCCCGTACAGTCTTGTGCATTGGTGCTAAAACCTCTGTAAATCCCGGCATATCCCCCACCGGCAAAGACAACCGCTTTGGTTGGATAAACGGTAACCGTTGAGTCAAGCTTTTTTAGTGTCACCACTCCGCTGATATACTCTTCGATCTTGGTAATATCCATCACAAAATGATTGACTAAAAAATCAACGCCTACTAATTTTGCTTTTTTAATCAGCACTTGTGTGATAGCAGAACCCGTACTATCACCCACAAAACAGGTACGTTTGGAACTTCCGCCCCCAAAACTACGTTGTAAGATTTTTCCATCTTCGCCTCGATCAAATTCAATACCATACGCTTCCAATTTTTTGATAATCAGAGGGGCTTGATGGCAAAGATAGCTGATCGCTTTTTTATCACCCAAGGCTTTAGAACTTTTCATCGTGTCATCAACGTGCTTTTGAATCTCAACCTCATCGTTTTCATCTAAAACGGCGTTAATGCCTCCACTTGCAATGGAACTGTTGGATTTAAAAATATTGCTTTTGGTAATGATAGCAACGCTGTTGGTTTCACTCTTGGCTTCAATCGCTGCCATAAGACCTGCAATGCCTGAGCCTATGATAATCACGTCATATGTCATATTATCGCTCCACTTTATAAAGAAGATTGTATTTGGCACTGTTGGTAGCAGAAATCGTCGCAATGCCTAAATTACTGCTCACATGTTCACGTTTAGCGGAACTAAACAGCGAAGTGACGATGCCCCTCGTCGAGCGTACAAATTGGAGAGCAAGTTGGACATCACTTTGAAGCTCCATTTTAGAATCCAATAAATACCCCACTTCGGGTTTAAACGGTTTTTGAAAGAGGTGCATTTGTAAAAGTGATGAGCTGCTGAGTACACCAAGCCCTAGTTTATGGGCAACCTGTAATGGCGTATAATAATTACCGTCACGCATCTTCTGATTGGGGACACTGTAGGCATTCGTTTTGGCGATATTAAAAGGAAGTTGAATGTATTTAAAGTGATGATTCGCGCCACCGACACGACAGGCCACATCATAAATATCTTCAAGATTCATATATTCGCTGTTCCCCTCTTCATAGGTAAACGCATTCCACACCGCAATGCCATAGGACTTTATCTTTCCCTCACGTACATGTTCTTCAAAACTTGCAAAAATCCCTTCTAATTGTTTTAGAAAACGCTCGTAGCCAATACGGGTGAGTTGTGTCTCAGGATTGTGCAAAAAGTAGATGTCTAAACACTCTACATGTAAATTCGATAAAGAGCGCTCCAACGAGTCTTTCAAAAAAGCGGGCGTCATGCAGTGCTGGTCTAACTCAATCTCTTCGGCTAAGGCTAAACCCTTTTCAATAATATGCGCATTAATCCACTCATAAGGATTTGCAGGAAAAGGAAAATCAAGCGGAACAAAGCCACCTTTGGAACAGATAATCAACTCTTCACGCTTAACATCACCGTGTGCAAATAATTCATCTAACACTTCACCGATTTCACGTTCACTCTGTTGATAACGGTAGTTAATCGCCGTGTCTATGACATTGACGCCATTAAGAATTGCTGTTTTAAGAGCATCTTTATAATCAAATGTATAATTTTCTTCTTTATAAGGCTCTTTTTTAAAGGTTCCAAATCCAAGCTTAGAGAAAATAAGCCCATCATGTCTGGCATAAAAATCTTTATAGTGCGCAAAACGTTTGGCGAAACCATAAGTTGCTTCCGCAGTAGCATATGTTGCACGCATCGTTTCCCTCGCTTTATTTTCTGATATCACTCTTTCTATATACAAGAAACGTTCCGTATAACGCTCTTATTGAAACAATCACCTTTGTGAGGCAGTGCTACAAAACTACATACTTTTGTTTAAAATTGTTCTGCATTAATACATTTTTTTTACATATAATTTTTACAACTCACGAGATATTATCCGTGATAAAATATCAACAACACCCTATACTACGGCGATCATAGCCAAAAGCAGAGGAAACATAATTGCAAAATGTCACAAAAATATACTCTTAAAAATCAAAAAATCTTAAACCAAAACTAAAAGAAGATATGCTAACTTTTACGCATCTTAGGGATTTTCGTGCATTTTGCGATCTTTCCATGGAAAATTTTGGTACGTTAGTGTTGCAAATTTTATACGGAGGTAAGATATGTCAGGAACCAGCACAAGTGCATCTTCAAAGATCGCTTGGTTATTTGTAGCCATCCTAGGCGCTTTTGCGTTTGGCTACATCGCTTTGAACAGAGGTGAATCGATTAATGCTATGTGGGTATTAACCGCGTCTGTGTGTGTCTATTTCATCGGATACCGCTTCTACAGCCTTTACATTGCTGAGAAGGTGTTAAAAGTGGATGCCACTCGTATGACACCCGCGTTTCGTCATAATGATGGACTCGATTACGTCCCAACCAACAAAGTTATTCTCTTTGGTCACCACTTTGCGGCCATTGCAGGTGCAGGTCCATTGGTTGGTCCTGTATTAGCAGCGCAAATGGGTTATTTGCCAAGTATGCTTTGGATTTTAATCGGTGTTGTCGTTGCAGGCGCTGTGCAAGACTACATGGTTCTTTTCGTCTCAACACGCCGTGATGGTAGATCATTAGGTGAACTTGTTAAAGAAGAGATGGGAACTATTCCCGGTATTATTGCGCTCATCGCTTGCTTTATGATTATGATCATTATCTTAGCGGTTCTTGCCATGGTTGTTGTTAAAGCATTGACGCACAGTCCGTGGGGAACCTTTACGGTAGCTTTTACCATTCCTCTTGCTTTCATTATGGGCATTTACCTCCGCTTTATCCGCCCAGGTAAAATTCTTGAAGCTTCTGTTTTTGGTATTGCTGGTCTTATCTTTGGCATTATCCTAGGAGGACAAGTCGCCGTCAGTCCAACATGGGCTCCATACTTTGACCTTGATGGTGTTGCCCTCACATGGGCGTTGGTCATCTACGGTTTCGTAGCTTCCGTACTTCCCGTATGGTTACTTTTAGCACCACGCGATTACCTCTCTACGTTCTTGAAAATTGGTGCTATTGTCGGCTTAGCTATCGGTATTGTGGTTATGATGCCAATGATGCAAATGCCAGCTGTGACCAAATACGCTTTTGACAGTCATGGACCAGTATGGGCGGGAACACTTTTCCCATTCTTGTTTATTACGATTGCGTGCGGCGCCGTTTCTGGTTTCCACGCCCTCATCTCTTCAGGTACAACACCCAAAATGCTTGCCAATGAAACCCAAGCACGTATGATTGGTTACGGTGGTATGTTGATGGAATCCTTCGTCGCAATGATGGCGTTGATTTCAGCATCTATCATTGATCCAGGTGTTTACTTTGCAATGAATGCTCCTATGGGCGCACTGAATCCAACAGGTTTAGCAGACATTGCAGCCGCAGCATCTACAACCGTCAGTAACTGGGGATTTGTCATTACTCCTGATGTTCTCACTCAAATTGCAGCCGATGTTGGTGAGAAAAGTATTATCTCTCGTGCGGGTGGCGCACCTACCCTAGCGGTTGGTATGGCTCAAATCATCCATAGTGCACTAGGAGGACTGGGTTCTATGTCTTTTTGGTATCACTTTGCCATTTTATTTGAAGCACTCTTCATTTTAACAGCTGTGGATGCGGGTACGCGTGCTGCACGTTTTATGTTGCAAGATTTACTCGGACTCATTAATCCAAACTTGAAAAAAACAAACTCTTTGTTTGCGAACTTACTGGCAACCGCGTTGGTAGTTGCTTCATGGGGCTACTTCCTCTATGTAGGCGTTGTCGATCCATTAGGCGGTATTAATACGTTATGGCCACTCTTTGGTATTACTAACCAAATGCTCGCAGCCATTGCATTGATGCTATGTACAGTTGTACTTTTCAAAATGAAACGCCAAGCTGTTGCTTGGGTCTCCATTGTCCCAGCGTTATGGCTTGTCATTTGTACAATGAGTGCAGGTTGGCTCAAAGCATTTAGTTCAGATCCTGCGATTAGTTTCTTTGCTAAAGCAAATCAACTTAAAGATCTGCTTGCAAGTGGTAACTTTAAACCCAATGCTATTTTCAAATCTCAAGAGGCGGTTGAACGTGTTATTTTCAACAACCAACTCGATGGTGTTTTGATTCTTGGATTTATGGTTGTTGTTGTTGTTATGATCGGATTCACCATTCAAGCGTGCCTTAAAGCGCTTAAATCAGATCACTCAACGGCTGTAGAAATCCCTTATGCGCCAATGCCTGCAAATGCAGAAGCCATTATAAGCGGTACAGCACACTAACGTGTTTGCGTGAAGGGGTGGCAACACCTCTTCACCATTTATAAAGGAAAGTCATGTTTGAAAATCTCGCGAAAGCAGGAAAATATTTGGGTCAAGCGGCACGTTTAATGGTCGGTGTACCTGATTATGACACCTATGTACAACATATGCGTCTCACCCATCCTGAACAAATACCCATGAGTTACGAAGAGTTTTACAGAGACCGTGTTGAAGCACGTTATGGAGGCAAAAATGGCAGCTCCCGCTGTTGCTAATGATCATCTAGCGTCTGCCCCACTTCCTGTGACCATTTTAACAGGCTTTTTAGGTGCAGGTAAAACAACGCTGATTAACTATCTTTTAGAACATACGAACAATGAACGCATCGCGATTATTGAAAATGAGTTTGGTGCTGTTAATGTCGATGGAGCTCTTTTAAAAAGTACCGAAGATGTCGAGATCGTAGAGCTTAGCAATGGCTGTGTCTGTTGTAGCATTAGAGGCGAATTAACCCAAGCACTTCACGAATTGCTTGCAAAAATTGACTCAGGTGCTTTTAAAGCCGATCGTCTGCTTTTAGAGACAACGGGGCTGGCAGATCCTGCACCCATTGTTCAAGCTTTTTTTGTTGATGAGATTATTCGTGAGCGCATCATCCTTGATGCGGTGATTACCCTAGTCGATAGCATTCATATTATTAAACAACTCGATGAACACCGAGTCGCTGCGTCTCAAATTGGGTTTGCCGATCGTATTATCCTCACCAAAGCGGATAGCGTTGATGAAACGCACAAAGAACACGTCCTCTCACGTATCCATGCCATCAATGCTAAAGCAGAGATTTTTGAGGCCTTCCAAGGAGAACTTCCTAAAGAGATTTGGATAGGCATTGGAGCGTTTGATCTGAATGATGCTTTACATGTAAACCAAGGTTTTTACCAAACCAACGGTGTGCAAAAGGTTCAATTTAAGAGCTTTAGCGCCCAAAAACCAACACAATCATGGAATGATGATATCACCTCATACGTCTTTGAGGCGGGAGAACTTAACATCACAAAAATTGGTGCCTTTATGGAAGCGCTTGTTGAAGAGTACGGCAACGATATGCTTCGTTATAAAGGTGTTCTTGCGGTGGACAGTGATGAGCGTCGCTTGATCGTTCAAGGAGTTCACAAAGTCGTTGGATTTGATTTTGGCTCTCCTTTTGAGGGTGAGCGCAAATCTTTACTCGTGGTGATTGGTCGTTATTTGCCCTACGAAGAGCTCAAAGCCCAATTTCTCCAAACCATCGCTTCGTAAATCGAAGAGGAAGCAATCGCTTCCTTCTCATCTTTCAAATGCTATAATATCCGTTTTAAAACCAAAGGTAAGTGTATGCGTTGCAAGCAAATGAGTTCTTTTATTGTCATGGACATCGTCAAAGAGGCTGAAAAATTTGAAGATAGTATCCATTTTGAAATCGGACAGCCTGATCTTCCCCCTTCGCCAAATGTGAAAAAAGCGTTACATGCCAGCATTGATGAAAACCGCTTTTCATACACGCAAAGCCATGGTTTAATTGCGTTACGTGAAAAAATTGCACACCATTACGCTACAACGTATGGTGTAGCCATAGACATTGACCAAATCTTTTTAACACCCGGAACCAGTGGTGCTTTTTTAATTGCCTATGCCCTCACACTCAAAAGTGGAGCAACCTTGGGACTGAGTGATCCCTCCTACCCCTGTTACAAAAATTTTGCACATCTTCTTGATATTAAACCTCTGTTTATGCCCATCGGCAAAGAGGATGATTTTGAATTACATGTAAAAGATTTGCGTTCACATCCATTAGATGCATTGCAAATCTCTTCACCTGCCAATCCTACGGGAAATATCTATCAAAAAGAGAACCTTAAAGCGTTGGTTGAGTACTGTGAAAAGGAGAATATTGCATTTATCTCCGATGAGCTTTACCACGGGTTAACCTACGAAGAGGATGCGCACAGTGCGCTTGAATTTGGCAAAAATGTCTTGGTGATTAATGGTTTTTCCAAGTACTACTGTATGCCCGGACAGCGTTTGGGCTGGGTCATTGTGCCAAAAGAAAAAGTACGCCATGCCGAAATCGTCGCACAAAACCTTTTCATCTCCGCCCCCACACTGAGCCAATACGGAGCACTGGAAGCTTTCGATGAAGCGTATCTTGCAGAGATAAAAGCTGAATTCAAAGCCAGACGTGATTATTTATACACCGAACTTTCCCAACTTTTTGAGATCGACGCTAAGCCAGAAGGTGCCTTTTACATCTGGGCGAACATATCAAAGTACTCGAATGATAGCTTTGCTTTTGCCAAAGAGCTTTTAGAAAATATCCATGTTGCAACCACACCAGGGATTGACTTTGGAAGCAATGGAACAGATCGCTACCTCCGCTTTGCTTATACGCGAAATAGAGAGCACATGCGTGAAGGCATAAAGCGACTCAGGGATTATTTGTCCAAAAGAAGATAAAATCCCAAAAATATAAACTACAGAAGGAAGACCAATGACCATCTCAAAAAATTCGGTTGTCACACTCGAATACACCATTACCGATACCACTCAAAACCTGCTTGATTCAGGCGCTGATCCATTGATCTACCTTCATGGCGGCTATAACGATGTCTTCGCCAAAATTGAAGAAGCACTGAATGGTAAAAAAGTAGGCGATAGCATCACCGTGCAACTCACCCCACAAGAGTCCTTTGGCGAATACGATGACGCCTTAGTAACCATCGAAGAGCGTGGCGAATTTGATGATAATATCTACGTTGGAGAGCAATTCGTCGAAGTGATTGAAGAGGAAGACGAAACGGTTGAAGATCAAAAAATCTCCTATACCATCAAAGAGATCACCAAAGAGAACGTCACGTTAGATGGCAATCACCCTCTCGCAGGCATCGATGTCATCTTTAGCGCTACCGTACTAGACGTTCGTAAAGCAACTGCCAAAGAGATCAAAGAAGAGCACGCACGATAGAAAACAACGAGGAACGTTTCTCCTAAAAAAGTGCGTTCCTCCACTCTTTATTCCAATCACGTTTACATGTAAAACAGTTTCAAACCTTAACTCCGCTATAATTTTAGATATCAAAACCCATTATTTCACGCTAAAGCAATTATCATTATGAACATTAACACCTTCAGAGCTTTTCAAAGCCGAAATTATCGACTCTTTTTTGCAGGACAATCCATCTCTCTTATGGGAACATGGATGCAACGAACTGCCGTTTATTGGGTTATTTATGTGCAAACAAACTCTGCTTTTATCTTAGGGCTGAGTGTTTTTGCCTCGCAATTTCCCTCTTTTTTACTCTCGCTGCTTGGGGGTACGATTGCCGATCGATACGACCGTTTTAAGGTGCTTCTTTTCACACAGATTGCTTCGATGATCCAAGCGATTGCCATGACTGTGGTGGTTGTTTTTACCGACTATTCGGTGGTGGAGCTTATCGTTTTAAGCGTTTTATTGGGCATTATCAATGCCTTTGATGTCCCAGCACGTCAGTCACTCGTGCATGTCATGGTTCAACACAAAGAGGATGTGGGTAACGCCATAGCTCTTAACTCTTCCATGGTCAATCTCGCACGCCTCATCGGTCCTGCCTTTGCAGGGCTTATCCTTGAAACCTTTGGTTCAGGTATCTGTTTTATGCTCAATGCCCTGAGTTTTATCGCCGTCATCCTTTCACTTTTGATGATGCGCTTACCCGCACAGATCCCTCAAGCACGGACACAAAAGATGCTTGCTGACCTTAAAGATGGTCTACGCTATCTTAAAGCAACACCTTCTCTTGGTGTGTTGGTTTTACTCCTCTCATTGATGAGCCTGCTGGTACTTCCGTACACAACCCTCTTCCCCATTATTGCCAAAGAGACATTAGCGGGTGATGCTTCGATTTATGGATATTTAAACAGTTTTGTCGGGGTTGGAGCACTCAGTGGTGCTATCTTACTCGCTTCGTTAAAAAGTAATAGTAGTACTCTTCGAAAATTACTGATAATGGCAACCACACTCTTTGGCCTAGGGCTTCTTTTTTTCGCACTCTCCCATACGCTACTCTTTGCCTTTTTCTTTTGTACCATGGCAGGCTTTGGCATGATGTTACATGTAACCATTATCAACACACTGCTTCAAACAACCTCTTCGAGCGTGATGAGAGGAAGAGTGATCAGTTATTTTGCGATGGCATTTTTTGGAATGCAACCTCTTGGGGCGCTTTTAGTAGGAACCATTTCGCATTATATTGGAGCAGCGGAGACCCTTCTTTTAGAGGGATGTTCAGCGCTTCTCATCATCGCACTTTTTTTACCCTATCTTTGGAAATCGGCTCAAACAAACTAAGCACCGAAGTGCTATAACTAGGTTATAATGGTTCAATTAGACTTAAAGGCATTAGCATGAAAAATATCGATGAAGAGAAACGAATCGTTGTCTTAATAGATGCAGATAATGCCCAGCAGAGCAAAATTGAGCTCATCTTAGCAGAACTCTCAACACATGGACATATTATCGTTAAGAGAGCGTATGGCGACTGGTCGAGTAGTTACCTCAAAAACTGGAAAGAGAGCCTCAATGAGCTTGCCGTACAGCCGATTCAACAATTTGCGTACACCACGGGCAAAAATTCGACCGACGCTTCAATGATTATTGATGCGATGGATCTTCTTTATACACAAAAATTTGATGCGTTTGCCCTTGTATCAAGTGATAGCGACTTCACTAAGCTTGCTTCACGTCTGAAAGAGTCGGAGATTTACGTCTTTGGATTTGGCGAGCATAAAACACCGATCTCCTTTCGTAATGCCTGCGATGATTTTATCTTCACGGAAAATCTCAGCGTCAACACCGAAACACTCGAAGGTGCGCCTGAGCAAAAACCTTCCAAAGTTTCCAATGACGACTTACTTAAAGAGCTTGCTAAAATTTTACATGTAGGCTGGGAGAAGACGCAAGATGATGAAGGTTGGGCAAGTGTTTCGGCAGCAGGTGCCTACATCAAACGCCAATCCCCTGACTTCGACCCACGCACCTATGGCTCGAGTAAGATCACGTCACTGCTTGCAAAGCTTGGCGAACACTTTGAGATGAAACGCTACCCGGGTAAAGGGACGACAACCATTGTCGATTACCGTCCCGTTGCGAAAAAAGCTGCTGCGCCTAAAAGACGTCGCTAGTTTTTAAGCTCAAGTCCCAATGAGGGCGCAATCGCTCTCATTGCGGCAATCACATCGATGATCAGTTCATCTAGCGTAATGCCCAACATATCAACCCCTTGTTGAATGACAACCCTACTCGCACCAGCGGCAAAACCTTTGTCTTTGAACTTCTTTTTGACGGAAGAGAGTTCCAAATCCATCACGGAACGACTCGGCCTTACCAGTGCACACGCGGTAATGAGACCGGTGAGTTCATCCACGGCATACAGTGTTTTCTCCATCGCACTGAGTGGTTCCACATCGGTACAAATGCCCCAGCCATGAGAGACGATAGCGCGTATGATCTCCTCAGGATAACCCTTTTCACGCATTATTTCTGCCGTTTTAACACAGTGTTGCTCAGGGAATTTTTCATAGTCTAAATCGTGCAAAAGTCCTACAATGCCCCAGCTCTCTTCATCTTCGCCCGCTTTTCGTGCAAGGTAACGCATCGTTCCCTCAACGGCTAATCCATGAATAACGAGGGCATCCCCATTATAGGCTTTAAGCAAGGCAAACGCCTCTTCTCGATTTGGCATTTTTATCCTTTCGTTGTTAATCCGTTAGTTTACCGTTTTACATGTAAAGATTCTTGGAAAAAGTTTCTTTTGTGTGACCAAATCTTTTCATTATTGTGTTACAATACAAACTTTAAAACAATCTTTGATGATTGAACTAATTAGTTTTTGCAAAATTACAATTTAAAGAGATCCTTTATGGTAGATACTATTAACGTTTATCGTATCAACGCAGGTTCCTGTAATGGCTGTGATGTCGAACTTTTGGCGAGCATCCTTGTTCCAAAATTTGGCTTTGACACCCTTCATTGCACTTACACCAACACTCCTGAAGAGGCAAATATTGTCATCGTCACGGGGTCCATTACGACACGCTCCAAACCTTTTTTAGAGGCTACTCTCAAACGTCTGCCGACTCAAAAAGTGGTGGTTGCCATGGGAATTTGTCCCATCACGGGTGGTGTGTTTCGCGATAGTTACTCCATTGAAGGACCACTGGATCGTTTTGTGGATGTCGATGTGAACATCGCTGGCTGTCCGCCTTCACCGCAGAGCATCGTTGATGGACTCATTAAAGCCTGTGCGCTTTGGAAAGAGAAGGTGAGTGCATGAATGCCTACAAAGGAAAAATCACCTTTAACAAAGAGCAATGTGTTTTGTGTCAAACCTGTGCATTTGTCTGCCCAGCTGGAGCGATTAATATCTCCTGTGTTGAACCGCAAAAACGTTATGACTTCGTCATCTGGCATAACACCTGTACCGTGTGCGGTAACTGTACCTACTTCTGCCCAACGGGTGCGATCACGTTAAGCAATACACTAGCAGAAGCGACACCGCAAAGTGAAAAGTACACCTCTATCACCGCCAACATGGTCGACTATACAGTGTGTGCCAACTGCCATGAACCCATGATAAATGTACCTTTAACGATGCTTAAACGTGGGTTTAAAAACGTGAGTGAACCCGTTACCTCACTCTTTAAACTCTGCCCAAAATGCAGACGTGACCATACTTTTAAACAAAGAGTCCTCTAAATGAAAACGTTACATGTAAAACTAAACGACACCCTACGTGCTTTAAAACTCGGATGCCATTTTGACGCCAATGGAGATAGCCTTTGGTGTGAAATAGATGATAAAAATGTGCTTTTACAACTTGCTGAGATGCTGCAAACGATGAACGCTCGGGTCTGTATGATTACGGCGTACAAACGTGAAGAAGCGCATGAGTTGGTCTACCATTTTGACCTTGATGGCATTATGATCAATATCAAACTACTCATCACTGACAAGAGTGTTCCATCCATCACACCACTCTTTAAAAGTGCCGATTGGACGGAGAGAGAACTTTCCGAAATCTATGGCATTACGATTCTCAACCATCCCAATCCCAAACGCCTCTTTTTGGATGAAGCCATTAAAGACTCCGTTCTTAAAGAGTACTACTCCCTCTCCTCAGCGATGAGTGGCAAAGTCAGTCAAGCACTTTGGAATGAAGTCAAAGCGGAAGAAGGAGTGCGTCATGGATAGCACCAAAGTCATTTTAGGACCCTTTGATGTGGCACTCGAAGAGCCCGTTTATTTTAAAATCGAACCTAATCCTGATGGTAAAACCATTAAAACCGTTGATATGATCAATGGGTTTGTGCACCGAGGCATCGAGTCTATCGTACTGAAAAGAAACTTCTTACAAAATCTTATCATTACCGAAAAAGTGTGTGCACTCTGCTCCAATAACCACCCCTTTACCTACTGCATGGCAGTGGAAAAAATCGCGGGACTCAGCCTTCCAGAGCGCGCACTTTACCTTCGTGTTGTAGCCGATGAGATCAAACGCATTGCAAGTCACCTTTTTAATCTTGGCATGTTGGCACATCTCATTCACAACAAAGCGTTGATGACGCAACTGTTAGAGACACGTGAGGATTTTCAAGACCTTAAAGAAGCTATTTGGGGCAATCGAATGGATTTAAGTGCCAATACCATTGGTGGTGTAAAATTCGATCTTGATGCCAAAGTGATTGCTTCTATTAAAGAGACACTGGATAACACTAGACCTAAAATTGAAGCGTTTATCGCCCTGTTTGAAACCGATCCAACCCTCATCTCACGACTGAGTGGTGTGGGCGTTCTTGGCTATGAAGATGCGCTTAGACTTGGCGTTGTAGGCCCTGTGGCACGCGCGAGTGGCGTGAACAATGATGTACGAAAACGCTCCCCGTATGCTGCGTATGCCACCCTTCATTTTGATGTGGTACTTCAAAATGATGGCGATGTACTCTCCCGTGCCAAAGTGAGACTGTATGAAATTTTAGAGTCCATGAAACTGCTTCACCAATCACTGAATGCCATGCCAACGGGGGATGTTGTGCTTCCAACACGCACACTCATTCCAGAAGGGGAAGCCATCTCTCGTACCGAAGCACCGCGTGGAGAGCTCGTGTATTACCTTAAAACCAATGGCACCCAAAAGCCTGAGCGGATGAAGTGGCGCGTGCCGACCTATATGAACTGGGAAGCACTTAAAGTGATGATGCCCAATAATAGCATAGACGATGTTGCCCTTATTTTTAACAGCATCGATCCTTGTATCTCCTGTACCGAGCGTTAAAATGAGACATCGATTTATTTTAGCCGATAGCACCAAATGTGTGGGGTGTTTAAGTTGTGAGTTGGCGTGTGCAGCTAGTTATCAAGGCATTGCCTTTGAGGAAGCCTACACCACTAAAGTGCCGCTTATTTCGCGGAACCGTGTTGCCAAAGTGGAAAGCAAAACAGCTCCACTTCAATGTATGCACTGTGAAGATGCTTCGTGCGCGGCCATTTGTCCGCATGGCGTCATTGAGCGAATGGATGGGTTTATCAAACTGCATGAAGAAGCTTGTGTAGGATGCGGATGCTGTTCGCTCGTCTGTCCGTATGGTGCCATTCGTATGGTTCAAAAAGAAGACCGTCGTGTCGCCGTGAAGTGCAATCTCTGCTTTAGCCATCCCGAAGGTCCTTCGTGTGTTCGAGTCTGCACCACCGATGCGATCCATCTGGTCGATTACGATGCCTTTGAAACACTTATGGCAACTAAAGGCTAAGGGGTATGCACGAGTATTCCATCGTTGCTTCACTCATTGATTTGTGTGAAAAAGAGGCGAAAAAGCACCATGCTAAGGCGATTAAACGTCTTGAAGTGAGTGTGGGAAGACTTAGTGGCATTGAAATTCATTTTTTAGAACAGTGTTTTGATACCTTTAAAGAAGAGACCATTTGCCACAATGCCACACTGGTGATAGAGCTGTGTGAGGTGGTGCTTTTATGCTCCGCATGCCATGAAAAAAGTGTTGTTATCGAGAACCATTTTATCTGCCCAAAATGTCACAGTGAGGATGTCTCCATGATAGGCGGGCAAGAGTTAAACGTCAAAAGTATAGAGATCATAGAGGAAGAACATGAGAGACTATAAAACAATTGCAAAAGCCTATCCCAGAAAACGCCCCGCAGAGGAACGTATTGAGGATTATTACCCGATCTATCATAACTTTGAAGAGAGTGAAGCCAAGGCGCAAGCGAGTCGTTGTTTGCAATGCCCGATCGATCTTTTACGCGGTCTTGAGAGTGAATTCAAATTCTGTCGTACAGGCTGTCCGCTTAATAACAACATTCCAAGGTGGCTGAAAAAAACCTATGAGCATGACTATCTAGGTGCCTTTGAGCTCTCCAATGCACGTTCCCCTTTTCCTGAAATTCTGGGTCGCGTTTGTCCTAAAAAAGGGCTGTGTGAAAGTTCATGCACCCTCGAAAAAACAGAGTACCATGCCGTTTCCATTGGCAATGTCGAAGTCTTTTTGAATGAAACAGCATACGAGCAAGGTGCCATTCCCGATTACGGGCAAGCAACGGGTCGAAAATTTAGAGTTGCCGTCGTGGGAAGTGGTCCTGCAAGTCTTAGCTGTGCAACATTTTTACTGCGATCGAACATTGAAGTCGAACTCTATGAGAGAGAAAACCGTGTGGGTGGACTTTTGATGTACGGCATTCCTAACTTCAAACTGCCTAAAAGTGTCATCTTGCGACGTTTTGAGTGGATGAAAGAAGCCGGTATGAAAGTGCATCTGAACACGGAAGTGGGTAAAGATGTGAGTCTGAGCGAGCTTCAAGAAAAATTTGACGCCATCTTTTTAGGACTGGGTGTCCCTAAAGGCCGCAGTGCTGATATGGAAAATGAAGAAGCCAACGGCGTGCATCAAGTGATGACACTGCTCACGCAAACACAAAAAAATCTTTTGGATCATGCGCTTCAAGAATCCATTTTGCATAATAAGCACGTTGTGGTCATCGGCGGAGGTGACTCTGCGATGGATGCCCTTCGTACGGCGATTCGCCATAAAGCTAAAAGTGTGACGTGTGTGTACAGAAGAGATGAAGAGAGCATGCCTGGAAGCCGCGCTGAAGTGATTAATGCGAAAGAAGAAGGGGTACAGTTTATCTTTAACGCTATGCCTAAAAAAGCGCTTCTGGATGCGCAGAATCGTGTTGTTGGACTGGAAATTCTCAAGACCTACACCGATGAGAACAATCGTCTTCAATCTGACCCCAAAAGCCTTCAAACACTACCCGCTGATAGTATCATCCTTGCGCTTGGTTTTGAAGCAAAACGCTTTAGCTTCTACGATGAACTCGGTCTGAACGTAGGCAAGTCCAATACCTTGATTGTGGATGAGAACAACGAGACGAACCATCCTTTCATCTTCGCCGGTGGCGATGTGGTAAGGGGTGCCAATCTAGTAGTCAATGCGGCACTGGATGGCAGAACTGCCGCTGTTGCAATCGCCCGAAAACTCGGTCTTGTTGAGGATCAGAAACTTTACATGTAAAACACGATCGTTAGAATGAAACCCGACGATTTTGGCACAAGATCATCGTCGGGTTTCGCTTAGCCAAAGTTCACTCTTTCTACTCTTTTATCTTCTCCTTACGCGTTTACATGTAAGGTCTATCGCGCCCTAAAGTGCTACTACCGATCAAACGTCTACCTCCAAAAGTACTTTTACATGTAAAAGTATTTTTAAAGTTATTTTAGATACGTTTAATAAAGACAACGCAAACATAAGACATTCGCCTATACTGCAATTAATTTGAAATAGTACAAGGAGATGGCGTGCAAGAAGCTTTAACACCCTATGAACTGAACGAAAAACCAATAATCCTCGTAATTGATGATACTGCAGACAATCTTGCTCTCATCGCAAACTTACTCAAACCTTTTTACCATGTTAAAGTAGCTAATTCTGGCGAAAAAGGACTTGCGTATATTGGTAACAATGTTCAACAACAACCCCATTTAATTCTTTTAGACATTCTAATGCCTGGACTCTCAGGATATGATGTCTTAACCCAACTCAAAGCCAACGAAGCCACACAGTTTATTCCTGTTATTTTTCTAACGGCCATGAGTAATCCTGAAGATGAAAAAAAGGGTTTGGAGTTAGGCGCGGTGGATTATATTACCAAGCCTATTTCGCCCCCTATCCTTTTTGCTCGCATCAAAACGCAGTTACAAAATAGATCCATGGCTGAATTTTTACGTGACCGCAATGTTTTTTTAGAACATGAAATCCAAAAACGAACCCAAGAAATTTCAGCGATTAAGATGGTAACGATTCTTACCATGACTTCCCTTGCTGAAACGCGAGACACTGACACAGGAGCGCACATCAGTCGAACGCAACACTATGTCAGACTCTTAGCGCAGCATTTACAGCAGCATCCTCGTTTTGCATCTCTTTTAAATGAGGCTATGATTCAGACCCTCTTCCTCTCAGCACCGTTACATGATCTTGGCAAAATTGGGATTCCCGATGCGATCTTACTGAAAAAAGGGAAGCTGACACCTGAGGAATTTGAAATCATGAAAACACACTCTTTTCTTGGCTACAAAGCAATTTCAAAAGCAGAAGAGCAACTTCAATGTCAAGTTGATTTCCTAAAAATAGCCAAAGAGATAGCCTATACGCACCATGAAAAGTGGGATGGCACAGGCTATCCTCAAGGATTAAAGGAAGATGCGATTCCACTTTCAGGTCGATTGATGGCGGTAGCAGATGTGTACGATGCGCTGATTAGTCGTCGTATTTACAAAGAACAAATGGCCCACACAGAAGCGTTTAACATTATGATACAAGGACGAGGTAGCCATTTTGACCCCGATATTCTTGACGCTTTTGTCGAACTTGAAGCTGATTTTAAAATGATTTCAATGCAATTTACAGATTAGGAATAATTTATGAAAGCAGACTTCATAAAACGTGTGTTTATAGGCATACTTTTTTTACCTCTATGGCTCTTTTCAGCCGAAACAACCGCTCAACTGAGCCCTCAAGAAAAACGCTGGATTAAAACACATCCGATGATCAGCGTTGCCAATGATCCGCAATGGGCGCCTTTTGATTTTACCAAAGATGGGAAAGCACAAGGGATTGGCATTGACTATATTGAATTGGTTGCTAAGAAAGTCGGTCTTAAAGTCAATTACGTTCAAGCCCCATGGTCTGAGCTTTTCGAACGCTTTAAACTCCGCAATATAGACATTGTACACAGTGTTTATAAAACGCGCGATCGTGAAAAATTTGCACTCTTTAGTGAACCGTTTTACGACAATACCAATGCGATTGTCACACGCAAAGGTGTGACGATCTCTTCTCTGAAAGATTTTGAGGATAAACGCATTGCACTCATTAAAGGTCATGGACTCTCTGAAACGCTTTTCAAAGAGTTGCATACCATCCTACCCATAGAAGTAAACGATCTCAAAGAGGGTTTGCATGCTGTCAGCTTTGCCAAAGCGGATGCTGTGGTGAGTAGCCTGAGTGCTATTAGCTATAGCATTATGAAAGAGGCACTTCCTAACTTAAATATTGCACCTTTTGATCTTTTTGACAAAGAGGTCAACAGTCAACTCTATTTTGCGACAACGCCCAATCAACCCATTTTGCGCGATATCCTTAACAAAGGCTTAGACGCTATTACCCCTCAAGAAGAGACAGCTATTCGTAGTCGTTGGCTGTTACAATCTAACACTAATCTTTCCATACTGACAGATATCAGTCTTAAAGAACAAAAATGGCTTCAGGAGCACCCCGTTATCCGGTTTACAGGAAGATCAGACTATCTGCCCTATGAAGCGTTTCAAGAAGATGGTACCTACATAGGAGCCATGTCAGAAAATCTTACTATGATTGAAAAAAAAACGGGAGTCCTCTTTGAAAAAAACCCGAGTAACTCTTTAGAAGAGATTGATGAAAAAGTTAAAAACAAACAAGTAGATGTTTTTACAACGCTTAAAGGCAATCATTCCTACGATGCCACCCATATTCAAATTCAAACGGACATCAAAAGCCCTGTTATTATTGTCGGCAAAAAACACCTAGGTGATCATTTTATTCCGAATCTTTCAAAATTAACGAACGAGCAAGTGGCTATTGTCAAGAGTGCACCCTATGCCGATCAGATTAAAGAGCAGTATCCCAACATTCATTATGTATACGTCAAAGATATGCAAACAGCATATGAAGATGTGGCATCGGGGAAATACACCTACATGATCAGTTCACTTGCCCTTGCTTCTCGAAAATTTAATGAACTGAGCATTCATAATCTTCAAATTGTAGGAAATACCGGTTATGTTTTGGAGCTTTATCTCAGTGTGCCTAAAGAGTGGCCTATCTTTGCTGAAATCATCAAACGATACTTTGAAGAGCATTCACGAGAAATTGATATATCCAATGATGAGAGCATGTATCGGTGGGAGAACATAACGCTTAAACCCACCATGGACTATACTATTTTAATAGAATCTATAGGGATTTTCATCGCACTTATCCTCTTACTTTTTTATTGGAACCATCTGCTGAAAAAAAAGGTGGCTCAAAAAACAGCTCAATTTGCAACTCTACTCAAAACATTTGATACCCATGTCATTGCATCACGAACGGATCTTGAGGGCAATATTACCTATGTGAGTGACGCTTTTTGTACGATTAGTGGGTATCAAAGAAATGAGTTGATTGGATTCAATCACCGCATTGTAAAGCATCCTGACAATCCTGCCTCTGTCTATCGAGACCTTTGGAGAACCATCAAACAAGGAGCAACATGGCAAGGCAGAATCAAAAATAGAAAAAAACAGGGTGGTTTTTACTGGATTGATAGTCTCATCAAACAAGAATCAAATATGAACAATACACCTATCGGCTATGTTGCCATTATGCGCGATGCCACAGCGCAAGTCGCCCTTGAAGAACTCAGTAAAACGTTAGAACACAATGTCAAAGAACGCACACAAGAGTTAGCTAAACTCAATCAAGAACAACAAGCCATTTTTGATACCGCACTGATTGGGATTGTTTTACTTCAAGAACGCATTATCATCAATGGAAATCACTACTTAAATGAGATGTTCGGTTACAACCAAGGTGAACAAATAGGTCAATCCACCAAAATTTGGTACCAAGATGAAGCTACATGGATGAATAGTGGCAATAAGATCTATAACGCCCTTCACAGCAATAAGATTCAATCCCAAGAACAACGTTTAAAACGCAAAGATGGTACCTTCTTTTGGGCGCGCATTACTTTAAAAGAGATTGACCCGACCAACACGAAAACAGGCATCGTTGGGGTTATCGAAGATATCACCTTTGAAAAAGAGGCTCTTGAAGAGATACAACGTGCTAAAACGGTCGCGGAAGAGGCAACCAAAACCAAAAGTAACTTCTTAGCCAACATGAGCCATGAGATCAGAACACCGATGAATGCCATTACAGGAATGGCGCATTTGATGTTTCAAACCTCTTTGAATCCAAAGCAGCATAATTACCTAGAAAAAATTGATAATGCCGCGAAACATCTTTTACAAATCATCAATGATATTCTTGATTTTTCAAAAATAGAATCAGGCAAAATGACATTTGAGGAGATTGACTTTTATCTTGAAGATGTGATGGAACAGCTCAGTGATCTCTTAGTAATCAAAGCCCAAGAGAAAGGGTTAGAGATACTTTTTGATGTGGGGTTAGATGTCCCAACGGCACTAAGAGGTGATCCACTGCGTTTAGGACAAGTCTTAATCAATCTTGTCAATAATGCGGTTAAATTCACCCAAATAGGTGAGATTAAAATTGCCATTCACGTTAAAGAGCAGAGCGAAAATGATGTCATTTTACTCTTCGAAATCAGCGATACGGGTATAGGGATGAGCCAAGATGAACAAGAAAAGCTTTTTCAAGCTTTCTCCCAAGTGGATGTCTCCACAACGCGTAAGTATGGAGGCTCAGGACTTGGACTGGTCATTAGCAAACATTTAGTGGAGACGATGCAAGGAAGTATTGGAGCAACGAGTCGTTTAGGCAAGGGGAGCACTTTCTTTTTTGATGCAATGTTTAAACTCCAAAAAGAGCAAAAGCATATTGAATTAAACGAAGAAGAGGTGCGTAACCTTCGTATTTTAATTGTCGATGACAATCAAAGCTCGCGCACGATTTTGGAAAACATCTTAAAATCCTTTAAATTCGAAGTGAGTTCTGTGGAAAATGGCTATGAAGCCATTGCGGTACTCAAAGAGGCGTATGCCTGTGACAAACCCTATGGATTGGTATTAATGGATTGGATGATGCCCGATATGAATGGTATTGAGACGATTCAAAAAATTAGAGAAACCTCTGAAATTGCAAGTACCCTGACCTTTATTATGATTACCTCGTATAGCAAAGAAGACCTCAAACATGAACTTGAAAAGAGCCAAATTAATAGTATTTTAATAAAACCTATCAATCCATCGACGCTTCTTAATACAATTTTTAGTGCCTTAGGACGAGAAGTTGTGATCCAATCACGGCACAGAGATAAAAAAATTCTCAATGATGATGCGCTTCGTTCCTTGAAAAATGCTTCTATCTTATTGGTTGAAGACAATTTAATTAACCAAGAGATGGCGATGGAAATTTTAGAAAAAGCAGGACTAAACGTTGATATTGCCAATAATGGTTATGAGGCTGTTTTAAAAATCCAAAACAAAGCCTATGATGGCGTTTTGATGGATTGTCAAATGCCTGTGATGGATGGTTTTGAAGCAACGCGTATCATTCGTCAAGATCAAAAAAATCACTCTTTGCCTATTATCGCCATGACAGCCAATGCCATGTCGGGAGACAAAGAGCGCTGTATTGCAAGCGGAATGGACGATCATATCGCAAAACCGATTGATATTGCACAACTCTTTTCAACGATGGCAAAGCACATTAAACCTTCTACGATTACGATTGATCTTCTCCCCGAAGAGACGATTCAGACTGAAGAGTTGATAACCATTCCTAATCTTTTTGGCATTAATGCTACCGAAGCACTTTTACATGTAAACAATGACACAAAGATGTTTTTAAAACTTCTCATTCGTTTTGCTCAAACACAAAAGAGTGTTATAGAGCGTATGCAAAATGCACTCAAAAATGCAGATACCACCGTAGCCAAACGCGAAGCGCATACACTCAAAGGATTGGCCGGAACCATTGGAGCAACACTTTTGGCAACACAAGCGGAGCGATTGGAAACCTGTTTAACCAAAGTGCCTAACGAAAACTGCGATGATTTATTGGAGGATACAAGGCGCATTGTCGATCGTATCTGCACGGATATCGAGCAAAAATGCGCACTTTTTGAAGCAAACGTTTTCAATACAATACTGCCCATGACGTATGATCCTATAGAGCTTTTATCCCAATGCGAACATCTTAAACAGCTTCTGGATAGCTTAGCCCCTGAGGCGGGTGAGTTTTTTGAAACGTTTCTGCCCAAACTCCAAACACTTGGGTATGAAAGTGAACTTTTAACGCTACACGAGCAGATTCAAAATTTCAATTACGATGAAGCCAAAGCCATCATTGAGGGGATTGAAAAAGCGTTATCGTCGAGGTAGCAGTTTTTACATGTAAAAGATTTTAAATGTTTCTTCTACGAAGTACCCTCTTACAATGGGTACTTTGGTAAGGAATTGGCGAATCATCCTATTCCATGACCAAAAAGCACCACAATCGCTCAAATAAGAGTATAGTGAAATAAATAGGTCAGCATCCAATACTCTGTCATTTTAGGCTCCAGCACTCCTCTCCACACGAATGAACCAAACCAAAGATACACACTTTCGTCGAAACGTATCTTCGTACCATACCCAACCTAAAGGATAACCAATGAACGACAAAGAACTTTACCAACAAAAAAAACAGACCCAACTCAATGAGTGGAAAACAGGCATGATTCAATTTCGCACACAAGCGTTTGCGGCACGAACCGATATGCAACTTGAGCTAAACAGACATGTTAAACTTCTTGAGGGTAAACTTGATGAGGGTAAACTCAAACTCGCGGAATTGGTTAAAATGACCGGACACAGTTTTGAATCGGCTAAGAAGAATTTTGAAATCATGTGGGATACGATTCAAGTCTCATTTACCGATACCGCAACCAAATTTAAAACACTTTCATAACCATCACAAAGAAGAGAAACAGCTCTCTTCTTCTTCGTTACATGTAAATCTATGAAGGCGTTATAACATCGAGTGGAAGGGCGATGCTCTCTTTGGTTCCAATGGGGAAATCCACCGTAATGCACGCACCACCTTCAATATTTTTACCACTGATCGTTCCTTTAAAATGCTTCTCAATAATCGTCTTCGCCATGTAAAGCCCAAGCCCCGTTCCCGTAATACCTTTGCTCGATATATAAGGTTCAAACATCACGTTAATCATATCTTTGGCGATACTTCCACCGTTGTCACACACGGTAAAACGGTAGATGGATTTAAGGGGTTTGTATTCGCAAACGATGCTGATAGTGCCCTCCTCTTTTTGTTGCTCAACAATCGCATCTTTCGAGTTTGAGACGATCGAGAGTAAAACTTGCACCAACTCACTGCCATAGATAAAAAACTTTTTATCATCATGGAGCTTGATGTCCAGATCAATTTTATACATTTTTAAAATGGGGTCAGCAAGCGAGCGGAGTTGCTCACAAATTTGAGAAGCGGTGTGCCACTCTTTTTTGACTTCGGGTTTAAAAAAGTTTTTAAAATCTTCGATGGTATTGGAGAGGTAACTGACATTGCGATCCACCACACTGATGTCCGTTAAAAGGGCTTCATCTTTTTCAGAGGCGGTGAGGGCTGAAAGACGTATTTTGTTGATGACCATTCCGATGATGGAAAGCGGCTGACGCCATTGATGGGCGATCATACTGAGCATCTCGCCGATAATGGCCGAACGCGCTTGAATAATAATCAACTCTTCTGAAGCTTGGTACCGTTTCACCGCCTCATCCACTTTGGCATTCAGCGTTGAATTCAGCTCTCCTAGCTCTAAAGCGGTTTGCTTTCCAATATGCAAAAGAGCATCAAACGTCTCTGAGTAGCGATGATGGCGTGAACTATTTTGAGAAGAACTATTTTTCACCTGTTTCATAGTTACTTTTGATACTGCGGTTGCCTCTTTGAGTCCCAAAACCGTCATTGTCTCATTGAGTAAAAAATTGCACTGATGATCGGAATCGTGAAAAAACTCTCCATAGGTAAAAAAGCCTGTCGTTGGAGCGATGGAAGCGAGCCCCTCAAAATCATTATGCGCATCTTCCCCTAAGAAGTTTTTGCGCGTCATACAGGAGAAGATCATCACTTTTTCAGGACCAAACTCGGCTAAATCCGAGATAATTTCCTGTGCATCGGATAAAATAGCATCAATGTCGCCAAACCCAAACTGGATGATCTCACCCTCATTGATATTGCCTGCAAAAACAACCGAACCATCATTATTGAGACGAATAGGTGCACGCCCAATCAGATGACCCTCTTTGTAAAAAACAAACGGGAATTCGATCCCTCCGTGGGGGAGTTTTTGGGCAAGTGCGGAACCTAAATACTTTCGGTACAGATCAATCACCGAGATATTATCGACGGTGTAGATGCAGTTTTTATCGGCACGGGTGACTTTAAATTTGGGTCCCATGGGCGCCCAATTAAAGCTTTTGGTATGATAGACTTCAAGCGTATCGCTAATGAGATAGCCGACAACAATGGATTTAGACTTGATCTTGGTATCACAAAAGATGAAACTCTCTTCATACCGACCATTATCGCCGGCAAGTCCTCCTGCAACGACTAAAGCTGGGGCGATGGAGTTAACACCATCCATCAAAAAATCGCCATTGGTGACAATGCCATCAGCAACGATGATAGCCACTTTTGCGCCCAGTTTCACCCCTTCATGGGCAATCATCTGCCCCGCAATAAACGACTCTTCTTCGGCAGAAAAAAGTTCAATGTGCAAGGTGGTACTCTCAAAGGTTGTCAGAGAGAGGACAAAAGAGTGCACCATGACTTCGGTTTCAAAGATTTCACCATCGGTGGTTGAGCCCATAATGGAAGCTTGGGGTAAGAGCGTTTTAATACTATTGAGTATCTCTTGGTTGATGGATTGATCGTCGATACCTGAGTAACACATCACAAAAATATTGGGAGATAAATTGAGTTCTTTGAGTGCTATAAACAGCGCAAAATCTTCATGCGAGACAAAACGGTAGGTGTATATTTTCATGGGGTATGTTCCTCTAATACAATAGAATATCCAATCGTACTGTGCGTAACGATAGCGCTACTTCCGATTTTCTTGCGTAGTTTATTCATCAGTGTCTTCACAGAACTATCAGCAATGGATTCAAATTCCCACAAATAGCCCTCAATGACACTTTTACTTAAAATCGTATGCTGATTTTTGATGAGTAAAGAGAGCAGTTCAAGCTCTTTGTGGGTCACTTCAATGATTTTACGACTCGCCGTTTCATACAGAACTTGATCGCACAGATCAAACGAAGCGCCACCTTTAATAGCGTAGGTCTTCACCGAACGCTTTTCGATCAGCTCCACCGTTCGCTCGAGTGTTTCAAAAAGCTTTTCCAACGAGACTGGTTTAATCAAATACGCATCCAATCCCAAAGGAACCGCCGCATGTAAAAAATCTTTTTCAAAACATGCCGTTAAAAAGATAACCGAGATCGAAGAGCGCTCACTTCGAATCTTTTTAATAAAATCAATTCCATTGGTCTTTGGCATATACAAATCGGTGATAATAATATCAATCGGATTTTCTTCGATAATCACGGTGGCTTCTTTCACCGAAGCAACAGAGTAAACCTTTAAAAAGTATTGTTTGAGAATGGAAGAGAGATAATCTAAAAACTCTTTTTCATCATCGACACATAAAACCGTGTAGCGATTGCAGCAGGACATGACACCCAAATCTAACATAGTGTAATCCTTTACAATGGTATGTAAATATATTCAGTCTATCTTCACTATAGCGCAATGTCTATTCGTTTATGGCATAGTATATCTAATGCCCTATACAAGCCTTTCTCCATAAAAATAACTGAAAAATAACCAAAGTAGATTACGATAAAGGGTGTGTGAAAAAATGGATTTAAGGCTGAAGACCTTAAATCTACCAATAGAACCTCGGTGCTTATCTCAAGCTTATCCATCCCTTTACATGTAAGGAGTTCATTATGAACATTGCAAAATTCGTTATTGCTTTTATCGTGTCACTGAGCCTTTTTAGTAGTACGATGTTCGCAGGTGTTATCAGCACACAAGATGTATTGCATGAATCCAGTTCACGTGTCACTGTTGACGGGTTTCTAGCCAAACAAGAGGTGCAAGCTAAACTTGCGGAACTAGGCGTGAGCAGTGATAATATTCAAGCGAGAATCGCTTCGTTAACCGATGAAGAAATTGCACAAATCAATGAAAAAATTGATTCGATGCCAGCGGGTGGTAATGCAGGTGGAGCCATCTTAGGTGTTATTGTTTTTATCTTCATTGTTCTTTTAGTCACCGATATTTTAGGATTTACGAAAGTGTTTAACTTTACACGAAGTGCCCGATGAAAGGCGTACTTCTCTGCGTAGCGCTTCTCCTGTTTACAGGCTGCGTATCTAAAAATTATGACTATTTATCTGCGGATAAATCCATCGCGCAATCTAAAAAACTTCAAGTCACCATCTATCCACAAGAGGCATACTTTTGTGGCCCTGCGTCTTTAGCAACCCTGCTTACCGATCAAAAAGTTGAGTTTGTCTATGGTGATGTTGTTGGAACGACCTTTACACCAGAGCTTTTAGGTTCATTGCAAATGGAAATGAAAGCAACCGCGAGACGTTATGGGCTTATTCCTTATACCCTTAATGAGGGTCTAGCGCCTGTTTTAAGTGAAGTCTCCAACAATACACCTGTTTTGGTGCTGTTCAATCTAGGTCTTACACCGCTTCCTACATGGCATTACGCTGTGGTTACAGGCTTTGATAAAGCAGAAAAGAAAGTGTTTCTCTCTGCTCCTAAGGGAGATCAAACATGGATGAGTTTTGATGACTTTGAAATGTTCTCAAAACGAGGCGGAAGCTGGGCTATTGTAGCGCTCAAACCTCCATTGTTACCTATTGCATCCAATGAAGCACAGATGATACGCTCCATTACCGATATGTATGATGTGGGGTATAAAGAGCAAGCTAAGCTTGCAGCCATTAACTACGTGTCAATCTACCCTACCTCCTCTTTGGGTTCGGTGATGTTGGCAAACATGTATATGGATATGCAAGATTATCTGAATGCTACAACCGAGTACAAACGTGCACTTGCACTGAAACCTCACGATCCTGTGCTCTTAAATAACCTCGCGCAATCGCTGATGCGAGAAAATAAATTGCGTGAAGCAAAACAGTATGCGCTTGAAGCAGTCGATATCGGCGGTATCTTCTTGGTGGAATACCAAAAAACCCTCGAAGAGATCAAACGAAGACTTCAAGAGTAATCCTTCTGCACTCTTTACATGTAAAATATTTTACATGTAAAGGCTGCTGTTGAATCTTTTCTTTTAAAATAACTAAAAAGTAACCAAGGCATCGTATGATGTTTACATGTAAGAAAGAGATTGAAAGAGCTTCTCAACAATGAGAACTTTTTCAATCACTTCATGTTACATACCCTGTACCACCGACTGGATAAAATTGGTCAAGATAACATTAGGTATCCAGTAGCTCATAAGAGTTTTAAGAGGTGACCTTTTCACGTTTAGGCATTTACGAGCGTTTTCAAAAAGATAACGTTCAAAAATAGATTGTAAGCCCTGTGCATTTCAATCTCTACCGAAGATTCAATATCTATCGACCTAAAAAAAAGGACATATCATGTTTAACGACAAAAATAAAAACAATTCCCATAACGATCCTAAAAAAGATGCTGCATGCACCGATCCTAAAAAAGATGGTTCATGTGCTGACCCTAAAAAAGATTCTTCAAAAGTGACTGAGCCACTTAAAGACGGTGTTAAAACTGCCCCTAAAAAAGATGAAACGATCAAACATTGAAAACTTTAGTTAATAGCCAGCCTATTATTATGAAGTATGCATTTATGGCAGCTTCGATTGTTGCACTGATTCTTGCTATGAGTATCTCAGCATATGCAAGTGATCTGGACAATCAAATAGAATCATCGTTTAAAAAGAGTTTTGTTTACAAGACCTATTTAAAAGATGAACATATCAAAATTGCTTCTAAAGAGGGTGTTGTAACGCTTTCGGGTGAAGTATTAGATGACGCTCATAAACCAATGGCAGGCAATACAGCTGAAGCCATTACAGGCGTTAAAAGTGTCGATAACCAAATCGTGATACAAGAAAAACGTCTTCCTGAAAACTCCGATACATGGATCAGGATGAAAGTACAAACAGCGCTTGTGTTTCACAGCAATGTAAGTGCGAGTAAAACAGAAGTCACCGTTAAAAACGGCGTTGTTACCTTAAAAGGCGAAGCGAGTAGTTCTGCGAAAAAAGAACTTACCACTGAATATGCCAAAAATGTGGAAGGTGTTAAAAGTGTCATCAATAACATGAAACTTGCAAAACCTGAAACCATGGGTGATAAAATGGATGATGCTTCCATCACCGCTCAAGTGAAGATGACCTTATTGCTTCATAGCTCAACCAGTGCCATTCGTACCAATGTTACCACCAAAGATGGTGTTGTCATTGTCAGCGGAAAAGCGCAAAATGCAGCTGAAGTAGACCTTGTCACTAAACTTGTCGAAGATGTTGACGGTGTTTTAGGTGTCGTCAATACCATGAGTATTGATCCCACTTTAAAAAATTAAACAAGGAGACTCACATGCTCTATACAGTTGCTCTTTTACTGATTATCATGTGGGCACTCGGTCTGGTTTCGAGTTATACCATGGGAGGGTTTATACACATTCTCTTGGTTGTCGCTCTGATCGTAGTGCTCGTTCGGATTATTCAAGGCAGACGCGTTCTCTAAATCAGTTCTAAAGGATCTAACATGAATGATAAAAAACTTCATGAGCAGAAAATACAAGTAGAGTTTGATACCTACAAACTTGAACTTGATACCTTAAAAGCAAAACTTTCAAGTGCGAGTGCAGATGCTCAAATAGAGATCAAAAAGCAGATCAAAGAACTTGAAAAAAAAATCAGTCAGCCTAAGGCCATACTGAAAGATAGTGCAGCTAAAAAAGAAGAAAGGATGTACGATGAGTGATAAAAAACTGTACGAACAAAAAGTACAAGCAGAATTCGATACCTGCAAAGCCCAAGTAGATAAATTTAAAGCTGAGGCTTCAGGTGCAAGTGCAGACATTCAAATAGAGATGCATAAACAGATCAAACAACTTGAAGAAAAAATGAGTGAGGGTAAAACCAAACTTCAAGAGCTTGCCGATGCAAGCGAAGAGAAATTTGATGAGATGAAAAAAGGGGTTGAATCTATTTGGCAATCCACCAAATCGACGCTTCACCACGCTTCAAAACATTTCGGCAAATAATTTTTGCCACTCACGAAGAGAAAGTTCTCCCCTAACTTTCTCTTCGTGTTTTACATGTAAACTAGGAAAGACTACTTTTTCGAAGGGCTTCACGCGAAGCACGATCCACTAAGGTAAAGTATCGATCGATTTCATCTTTATCGCATGAGAGCTTATGCCCTTTTACTTTCACCAAAGAACACTTCAGTTCATCCATTACCCTGTAAAACGTTTGGTATAACGCGGCATGCTCATGAACCTTCTTCTGTTTTGTCGCATACGCATTGCGCTCAAACCGCTCTCTTCTGCTCGGCAAACCGATAATATTTTGGGAATCGGTGTAAATCACAATCTCATCCGCCAAATCTTTGACCTCGTCCAATGCCCATAGTAACGTCTGAAGTTCAAGCTTCGTTGAAGAGGTTTGCGTAAATGCTTTGACCTTTACATGTAAAGTATCAAGCGCTTCAAACGTCGCATTTTCAGGCACAATGAGATACGCGCCAAACCCAACGTGGGTTTGGGTATTGACACTGCCATCGCTAAAAAGTCGTATCACCTAGCCGCTAACGACAACAAAATCATCTTTGTCACCCTTCCAACGCAAGCTATACAAATCATTACGGCGTGCATGTAAATTGCGCACACTGCCTCGTTCACGTATCTCTTTTAAAAGACTGAGATCAAGATCGGCGACCAAGGTCATCTCTGTATTTGGCGTTGCTTCGGCGATGGTGGCATCGTGCGGAAATGCAAAATCAGACGGGCTAAAGACCGCGGATTGAGAGTACTGAATGTCCATGTTTTCAACCCTTGGAAGCGTGCCGACACTGCCTGAAATAGCGACATAACACTCGTTTTCAATCGCCCTTGCTTGCGCGCAACGACGCACACGTAAGTAACTGTTTTTGGTATCTGTCCAATACGGCACAAAAAGAATATCAATGCCTTGATCGGCTAAGAGGCGTGGAAGTTCGGGGTACTCGACATCGTAACAGACCAAAATGCCCACACGTCCCACATCGGTTTCAAACACGCAGAGTTTGTCCCCTCCGTGCATGCCCCAGTACGCCTCTTCATCGGGCGTGATGTGCAGTTTTTTCTGTGAATCTTTCGTACCATCACGACGACACAAATAACTGGCGTTGTAGAGTGTATTGCCATCGTATTCGGGCATACTGCCTGCAATGATGTTGATGTTGTAACGCACCGCAAATTGCCCTATTTTCTCAACTAAGGTGTCTGTGTGTGCCGCAACGGTACGAATTGCCGTTTCAGGGTTTTCATCGGAGCGCAATGCCATGAGTGGTGCATTGAAAAATTCAGGGAAAAGGACAAAGTCAGCATTGTAGCCCGCCATCGCGTCCACAAAAAACTCGACTTGATCCAAAAACTCTTCGACACTTTTAACGCTACGCATCTGCCACTGCACAATGCCCACGCGTACGATACCACGATTGACCGTTGGATTCGTATGCGGTTCTTCATAGTCCACATTACTCCACTCCAGAAGCGTGGCATACTCGCGAGATGCAGCGTCCCCTTTGAGATAGCCTTTTAAAACACGCCTGACGTGAAAGTCATTGGCCAGTTGAAAGCCTAAAACATGGTCCCGTAGCTCTTTGTCTTTGACGAGTTCAATGTATTTGGAAGGGGTCATTTCATGCGCATGTTCCGCGTAGCCTGGAATACGCCCTCCCGCGATAATACGTTTGAGGTTGAGACGGTAGCAGAGCTCTTTACGCGCATCGTAAAGCCTGCGCCCAAGGCGAAGCCCTCGGTAATCGGGGTCGACAAAAATGTCTAAACCGTACAGCGTATTGCCTTTGGGATCGTGTGTGGAGATGAGTCCATTGTCTGTGATTTGGTTGTAGGTATGGCGATCGCCAAATTTATCATAATCGACGATCAAACTCTGTGCCGCGGCTATCACTTTGCCATCATCTTCAATGCAGATTTGCCCTTCCGCAAACGTGCTCAGTTGTGCGCTAAACTCTGCAATCGTCCAACCCCCAAGAGTGGGGTAAACTCTATCCATAATCTTTTTAACTTGCTCATAATCTTCGAGTTCTAAATTACGTAGTATCAGTTTGTTTGTCTGTTTTAAATCGTCACTGTTTCCCATAAAAAAATTCCTTTTCTTTTCCAAAATAGAGGTAAAAGTATAAGAGTCATCTTAGCACAGTTTGAATTTAGGCTTGGTTGAATAAATGCATTAATGAAGTTAATCTTTTACACCTATGTGAGTGATAGGAAAGTGTAAAAAGAAGGTTGTCTCTTTATTTGGGATGGATTCAACCCATACTTTTATATCATACCTTTTACAAACAGAATTGACAATATCAAGCCCTATACCAAAGCCTCCCACCGCATTGCTTCGTCTCTCAAAACGCTTGAAAATGCTCTTTTGATTCTCTTTATGAATGCCAACACCTTCATTTTTAACGGTTAAAAGATGTTCTGAAAGCTCAACGCAAATCGCTGTTTTGGGATAGCTATATTTAATAGCATTCGAGAGAAGATTATGGATCACTTTTTGAATACGTGATTTATCCATGTAAACGAATGTTGTTTGAAGTTGTGCCGTAATTATATTGTCCTTTGTGGAAGCTATTTCATTAAAAAATCCAACGCTCTCTTGAATTAAAAGGGCAAGATCAAATGACTCTTCAAACACTTCATCAATATCATGAAATGCAATATAACTCAGGCTATTGTAAATTTGAGAAATGAGTTTTGTGCTAATGGAAATATGGTTGATAACACGTACATCTTTAAACGAGCTTTGCTTCAAGTTTGAAACACTCATCATTAAAGCGGCAACGGGTGTATTTAGTTCATGAGAACTGTCTTTAATGAAATGATTGAGCTTTTCAATGCGCAAGTGAACTGGCTTAAGCAACAAGCGGCTTAAAAAGTAACCTTCAACACCCACAAAGAGCGCAGATATAACCATTGTAAACAAAATAATAAATTTAAGCCTGAGTATCTCTCGTTCGCTCATGTCTTCATCAACAACAATGTAAGCTACGCCATTAATGGGCGTTGCTAATTGATGAACAGCATAGGGTGTTGTATTTAAATCAAGCAACGGCGTTTTAAAGCTTGAAAAAAGAGTCTGTTTATCTTCTTTTAACAAAGCAACCGTGAAAAATTCTTTGGGTGGATGAAACAGATACGGCACTTTATCCATCTCCGCTTGCATCAACTCTTTTTCGTAACTCATCACAACAGTTTTAATTTCCATTGAACGTTTTTCATGAAGCTTATTGGTTTCATTGTTGTAGTACAAAATAGCAATAATGCTCATGAGAAAGAGTGCCGAAGTGACATAGATGATTAAAAATCGCCATAATGCGCCCTGCTCTTCTTTATTCAAAAATATATCCATTCCCTCTAACGGTTTGAATTTTATCTTTTCCAATAATATTGCGTAGATTTTTAATGTAAACCCTAATCGTCGCTTCGCTAGGCATTTCATCATAATCCCATAAATTTTGCATCAGCTCTTCTGAGGAGACAACCTTACTTTTGTGGTTACTTAAATAGAGTAAGATTTTGCACTCTTTACGTGTCAGGGTGTAAGGTACTTCATTGACATACAAACGGTTTTTAGAAGCCATTAATGAAAGATGAGAATCAATAATGATGGCTTGTTCATTGATAAGGTTAAATCGTTTTTGAATGTTTTTAATGCGCAAGTCAAGCTCTTCAAGATCAAAAGGCTTTTTGATGTAATCATCGCAACCATTTTCAAATCCTTTTTTCAAATGAGCCGTATCTTGAAACGCGGTAATGATAATAGCAGGTGTCGTGTCCTTATAGGTACGAATTTCTTTAATAAGATCAATACCACTGAGTTTTGGGACATTAATATCAAGGATTAAAAGATCAAATTTTTGAGCACTGAGCGCATCAGAAGCCGACTGCCCATCGCTAAAGTGAGTCGTTTGATGAAGATGGCGATTCAGATGACAGAGTAGAATATCAGATAAAATTGGATCATCTTCTAGCAATAAAATTTTCATCGACCACTTCCTTTTAAGCCAATTATACCATAGCCTTTTGCAAAGCTATGGCGTACACGATGATGGCTTTTTTTTCTCAAAAAGAAAATAATCTACGCTGATTTTTCCTGCGCCAAAGGCACATAGTACCCCAAGAAATAGCAGATAGTAAAGAGGAATTTCAAAACCTCCATCGGTTGCACTAAAGCCATTGCTTAAATGAACGCTTAGAATTGCAACCACCATAACAGCACTTAATGGTAGTGAAATCCATCTCGTTAACAAGCCTAAAATCAGTAAAACAACACCCACACTCTCAATGCTTGCGCAAAGGTAAGCGTTGAGTAAAGGCAGAGGAATATTGAGTGTTTCAAACCACTCTGCAACGGAGTGAATATCGCTCCACTTCCGTACAGATGGTTCATAAAATCCATATGCCAACATAACTCTCACACTCAACAATACGATTGAGTGCATTGTGTTAACAAGAAATAACCGCATTGCAGATTATTTCTTTTCGCCACCGCATTTAGCAGCACCACATTTGGCATCAGCTGGTTTTTTAGCATCACTCGCTTTGTCGCCTCCGCATTTAGCGTCAGCTGGTTTTTTCATCTCTTTCGCATCTTTCGTAGTGTTCATATCACCACCACATTTACTATCAGCTGCCATAGCGCCACTTACGAACATAGCCGCGATGAAGAGTGCTGCGAGAGGTTTAACGTTTGAAAATACTTGCATTGTAGATCTCCTTTTGGGTTTGGATAGTGACAGTATAATGACATTTTGTGTAGTGAATATGTAGTCGTATTACACAAAAGTTTTACATGCATGTGTTAGAATGCACCCTATGAATAGACGTACATTTATGGCACTGAGTGCTTCATCACCTTTTTTTTTAAGCATAGACGCGTATGCTAAAGATGTTCCTGCTTCTGTGTGGAGAACCATCGAAAGTGTCCAAGAAGTCTTACTGCCTGCAACCGAGCAGATGCCCTCTGCAAAAAATGTCAATGCCCTCTCCTTTTTAATCGTCAATAGCACCAGCTCCTATTTTGATCAAAATGATTTGGAACTTTTGATCGAAGGGGCTTCTGTTTTTAACCAAAAATTTTCTCATTTTTTTCAAGAAAATGCAGAAGCTCAATACCGTATCGTAGAGCTAGCAAGCGAAGATGCTTATTTGGAGCAATGGCTCTCACGGCTGATTTATTACACACTTGAAGCGATGTTTGGCGATCCAATTTACGGGGGAAACACAGAGGAAATGGGATGGAAATCTGTTTTACATGTAAACGGAGACCCGCGTCCGAAAAGTACCTATGGGAGCAAAGTATGACATATGATGTGTGTATTGTAGGAAGCGGCGCAGGTGCTGGGCCTCTTGCTTATGAACTCTCTCGTGCGGGTAAAAAAGTGGTGATTCTTGAAAAAGGAGACATCTACAGTGAAAAAGATTTTTCAAAAGATGAGATAGCCTATACCAAGCGTGATGTTTTTACCCCAAAATTAAAAGACGAATACCATGTTATTGAGAGCTTTGAAGAGGGAAAATGGGTCAAAACACCTTCGTATGAAAATAACTGGAGTTTCTGGAACGGTAGCCTTTTAGGAGGTTCTTCAAACTTTATGAGTGGATTTTTTCATCGCCTCAAACCCAATGATTTTAAATTAAAATCTCTTTATGGGGATTATGAAGGAGCCACTATTGAAGATTGGCCTATTACGTATGAAGAGCTTGAACCTTTTTATGAACGCACAGAGAGAATCGTAGGTGTCTCAGGCGAGATAACAGAGTACGCTCACCAAGAACCACGCAGTACCGCGCAATATCCGTACCCTCCTTTAGCGGAACATCCTATTGTTGAAAATTTTGACACAGCTTGCAAAGCTTTGCATTTTACGCCTTTTAAAACGCCTAGGGCTATTCTCTCAGAGCCTAAGGAAGGACGAAACCCTTGTTATTACTCCAATTATTGCGGTTCGTATGCCTGTTCGAGTGGAGCAAAGGGAAGCTCTCGTGCTGCGCTTATTCAGCCCGCTTTAGCGACGGGAAATCTGCATATTATCGCCAATGCGTTCGTTGTGAAATTGGAAACAGATAACACCCGTACCATTAAAAGAGCCCAGTACCTCACACAAGAGGGGACGAAAAAGTATGTCAATGCTAAGCTTTTTATCCTTGCAGCACAAGCGGTGGAGAGTTCGCGCTTATTATTAAATTCAAAAAACAAGGCATTTCCAAAAGGACTTGCAAACTCATCAGGGGCTGTTGGAAAAAATATGGTCTTTTCAGGTGGAGGTATCGGTTCAGGAGAGTTTGATTTAAGCCATTTCAATCAAGAGACACTTTTACAAGCAGGGCTTTTTGTCAATCGTGCGCTCAAAGATTGGTATTTTACGAAAGAGTTTAAAGGGGGCGTTGTTGATTTTTTATTTGAACATGCCAATCCGATACGACGTGCAAACAGCCTGAAAAGAGAAGATGGTACATTGATCTTTGGGAAAAAACTTCAAGATAAAATTTTTCAAACCTTAACAACAAAAAGGGTACTCAATTTTGAAGTCTTTAATGATTGGATGCCCAATGACAACTGTTTTGTCTCTGTTGATGAAGCATACAAGGACAAATACGGTATTCCTGTTGCAAACATTCGTATAGGAGCACACCCTCAAGATGTCATAGTAGGCGAATTTTTAGCTCAAAAAGCGGTACAAGTGCTTGAAACAATGGGGGCAAAAAACATTACCTACGCTATCTCACCACTGCCTCCACAAAATCTTCAAGCAGGAGGATGTCGTTTTGGAAATGATCCGAAAAAACACGTACTCAATCGTTATTGTCAAAGCTATGACATACACAATCTTTTTGTAACCGACGGTAGCTTCATGCCAACGGGAGGAAGTGTCCCTTATACATGGACGATTTACGCCAATGCCTTTCGCGTTGCAGATTATATTCAAAAGAATTTCGACACTTTATTGAAAACGTAAAAAAGATTGGTTTATTTCTTGCTAGATTTATCTTGACTTATCGTGTGTTTGTGCTACTTAATCACTTCTCTACCAATCATCTTCTTGAAGATATGCCCTTCAAAAAGAGTTTACATGTAAGGATTAAAACCTTACATGTAAACAATCACATGCACGAAAATGAGTTCATAAAACGTATTGGACTAATATGCCTAAAATATCGGCGCGGTGGATGGTAAACGATTACTTTCTATCCCTTCACACAGTACGTTATCAACGATGAGATTGCCTTGATGATCAAGCTTCACGCGCCAGATCGTATCGTAGTCATTGCCTGGCCAGCCAGTATTGGGAAGGTCTATATCCAGTTCTGTTACATTAGTTCCACCGTACGAATCCAAAAGGTATTTTAAGAGTGGTCTAATATGCCCTGATTCCCATGCGAGCAAGATCGTTTTATTGGAAAATTTACCGCCTGTAAAGAAAAAATCGCTTGTTTTTTGAGCGGTCGGCACATCGGTTGCCTTTGTCATCAGTTGAAATTCGTTGACCAAAAAATAAGGCAGATTGTTGGCAATGGCAAAAGGCCAGACGGTAAGAGAGGGTCTAACGTAGGAGAAATTAAACGCTCCTGTTGCGTGATACCACTGTGCTGGATCAATCGAATAGACCATGTCGGGGTTCATTTTACCCTTTAACGCACGGTAAAGTTCCAAAGCACGCCACTGACCTGCGGCAACGTAGTTACCATCTTCAAACTTAAACGCTTTATCCGGATGCGCTTCTGCGTGACGCACGATATAGACCGTTTGATTTTGATTGGCATTGGAAGGGATCACAACATCACTTACACCGCCTGTTCGTTTCGCATTAAAATAGGGCTGAAGCGTATGGTTGCAAAAAGCCTTGACAACCTTTTTGGGCAATTTAGGGTAATCCTTGGATGGTTGGAGTTGGCTATCATAACTCAAAAACTGAGCTTCACCCTTTTGGGAAATAGAGATCGCGTAGAGATAGTTTGAGCCTTGATACTCAAGTGGTAGACCCAGTTTATGCCCGTAACGCACATTCAGAGCTTGCATCATCGCATGGATTGTCTCCCATGGCGCGGAGAAAATATAAAACCCTGATTGGTTCTGTTGAATAAGATGCGATACCAACGCATCGTTACTGCCATTGGTATTCTTAAAGTCAAGCCCCGAACAATTGGTACAAAACGAAGACGGCACAGAGACATTTTGAGGCACAGAGCCCTCAGGGTATGAAACCTTAATGGGCAATGTATTTGCCGTGTAAAATGATGTTTCACTGATAGGCAACGTGGTTTGGTTCAAAAGAGCAAACTGTTGGATATAGCCAATGGAGGTCATATCGGGATAGTCATGGGAGGTTTGTAAATGCGTCATGGGCGCTAGGGTATAAATACTCGTAGCATTTTTTGAACGAAGAAGGTTCTTTTTCAGGTAGGTTGCCATTTGTAAAGAGCGATTAAGCCCTTGAGGTGTGAGATTGGCGGTATTTTTGTCAATATCGCCTGACGTATGGTACGCTAAATCGGGGCTGACCACAAAAATGAGATTGACATTTTTCTCATCGAGTTGCGCTATCTCAGACGCATTGCCACAACTGATCCAAACCATGATACTCAAGAGCATCAATACACATCGAACGGATGTACTTTTCTTCATTTTTTCTCCTTTAGTAAATAAACAGACCTCAGACATCACATAAGCTCATCTTCTATTGATACGCATCAAAAAAGTGTTTCGCAACCTGCGTGCAAAACTGGAAATCATAGGTGCCATGGTATTCCCTAAGATAGGTCGACATATCAGTGTCTCGCACATGACCAAAGGTCTGTGCAATGTTCTTATCGACATCGACTAACGCGATATTCTTCATCCCACGACTTCTAAAATCATCGAAAGCATCTTGTGCATGAAAAAATTTAACAACGGGGTCATTTTTTCCTGAACATAACATCATAGGAGCTTTGGGATCCCAGCCCAATACATCCTGTTTCTTCGCGGCAACGATAGTGCCATTGGCAGGATTTTCCACAAGGTCCCTAAGATACGCTGGCTTAAACATTGCATTTTTGGCTTCTTCTGGCGTTCCTCTTGGGAGCTTTCCCAAATCCAGTGGATAATTGACTATCGGCATCAGTGTCTCTATGCTGCTATCATACGGCGCATTAAAAACATCCGATGCCTGTGCGTAGACATCACCGTAAATTTTCTGCCAAGAGACAATTTGAAACGGCACTAGCGCCTGCACACCACCAATGGGTTGACTCACACCGTTAATCAAAGCCTTGGAGACTTCATACGGTCCAACCAAATGCGCAGTCGCCACGACATTGAATTCGCCTGTATGTTCTGCCTCAATCCTACGCTGTGTCGCTAGTGATGCATGTCCACCTTGCGAAAAACCTGTTAACATAACTTTATCACTGAGGGTTATACCACGAAGATGTGCCGTATTGCGTGCTGCGCGGAGTGAGTCCATCACCGTGTTGGCGGTGGTGTCTGCATGCATAAAAGGATGATAGGGATAGTTTGAGCGTGCATACCCTAGATAATCGGTTGCGACCACAACATAACCCTGAGATGCAAAAACAGCCATGAGCACTTGGATATCGGGTAAGCGCATCGTGGCATTTGTATGCGCTTTTTCTATCGCGGTGCCTCGCGCATAAGCAATCAAAGGATAGGGTTTTGAGGGGCAATGAACACCACTTGGAAGCAGTAACGCAGCAGAGGCATTGCTTCTTTCATCACCCTTCACACCGGGTGTTTCATACTCTATTTGCATCACCGTAACATCGCATTTTGCACTGCCACGCAATGACTCCAATGCGGGCAACTTCGCAATCGATTCATTAATCTGTGCCACATTTTGCACCCCTTGAATCATTGGCGCAGAAAGAAGATTTCCACGCCAATTTGCACCACTATCGCAACCGATAAAAAAGAGAAGCGTCACGAGAGCACCGATCCATGTGATGGATGAACTTTGATTCATTCTCCCTCCTTTTTAAGTAGCGCTACGCGCTTCTTTGGTTAGATTTCTGGAAACAGTGCTTGCATCTTTGCTTTCATGGTTGGTGTCAGTTGCTTTAAAAGTTTCGCGTTGTAGACACCTGTATTTTTATCTACTGGCTTAATCGTAGGATCCACCACACCCGGATATTTAGGGTCTGCTCCTACAAAATTTGGACTGACATCGTTCTTGACGATCTGCTGTGTTGCAACAGCATACTTGCGCGCTACCCACGCAGGTGTTCCTACTTTTACAGCAGGGTCAACATTGGTGACATCAATTGAAAGGGTATAGTCGCTTGTGAGGCTGAGTTCAAACAAACGCAACTGTTGCGGAAAGTCACGCAACGAAGAAGTTTCAACTTGCCAAAACCCTTTCTCAGGTTCTTCGTGAATAAACGCTTTGACTGTATTGACATGGCGATGGCCTGCTATCCACATCAAAAGATTGGGATGGCTGTGCAACTCCTTGATTAAATCTGGCAAAGTTACTGCATTTTCCATATCTGCAAAACGGGTATTTTCATACCAGTCCATATAGGTATCAGGAACTTTATCGGATTTATGAGGACTGACGGCGATGGGGATATGACACGCAATAATCATCAGCTGATTTGCGTTTGAGCCCGCTTTAAGTTCCTTCTTGAGCCAATCCCAACGTGCTTGACTCAGAAAACCACGACCATGGATGCTTTTATCACCATCATGCTCACTTTGCGTATCATCAAGGACAATTACTTTCAGGGGAAGTTTTGATTTTGGCATAAAGCTATAGCACGCAAATTCAGGATTTTGACCAGAGGGAACGAGGCTAAGACCATGACCTTTAGGTTCTTTAGTCGTATGAAAAAACTCTTCTGCCCACTGCTCTTTTGTCAAAGAACGACGCTTCACATCAGGCGTTACTTCGGGTGCTTGGGGAAAAGCTTGAATGGGTCCTGCTTTAATGATCGTTCCATATTTGGTAGCGCCATCAATAACCCCCATATAGTACAGAGGATTACTCATATCAAAGACATCACTCGCTCGAACAAAAGAGTTTGGCATCGCGATGACTTTAGGGCTGACGTAGCTTTCTCTTAATTTTAAATCTCCTACATCTAAGGGAATGGAACCTAGCCAAAAATGGTCATGGTTGCCAAGAGTTTGATACCATGGAATCTCTTTATGAAGCCCAGCCGCTTGGAAAGGTCTTTGATAGTCAATGTTTTTGGCGCCACGATTTTCACCCGAACTTGGCGTAATCACCTTGCCATCCATCACATCGATATACCACCTTGTCTCGTTATACTGCGTGCTATTGCACGTATCTCCTAGCGAAATTCCAAAATCAATCGTATCTTGTTGATGCAGAGCATTGACCGTCTGGATCGCAGCATCCAGCACGTGCGTTGTATAGAGCATAACAGGAGAGTACATTGAAGTCATTTTGTCTTCAATATCCATGCCATGCTGACCTCCAACAACGTTGGCTGGTTGTAGATAGATGAGCTGAGAGGGTGATTCTTTATCGGTAATATGAATGTCCGTTATGGCAAAAAATTTCAATAACTTCTGTTTTTTACCATCTGTGGGAAGGGAGTAACCATTGGGCATAATATCTTGACGCTCTTCAGCTTTAATGCCAGCGCCAAAGTCCCACGTACCATAGCCTTTGTCGTCATACGTCGAAACATATTGGAGGTCTTTAGGAGGAATAATCGACGAAAACTGCTGACGCGGAACCACGGTTCGTTGCAGTGTTGTCACCACCTTCGCATCAATGGGATATTCGATAATCTTTTCTTTCTTCGAACTCCCATAGGCTGTTGAACACATAACCGAAAGTGCGCCCGTAGAATATTTTAAAAAATCCCGTCGTGCTAAAATGCTACTCTTTTCTAAAGCATTATCATGCTTTAACGCTTCCGTTGCCATTTTTTCCTCCTCATAGTATAAATTTATCTCTTCATCACTCTTACTGAGATAGCCCATATGAAACAGGTCAGACTCTTGTTTCGATAAAACAATCTGCTCATTTTTATAAAAAAGTGCTTGGGTCTCTTTATTGTAGTAAAAATCAGGATTGATGTTTTTATTTTTAATCTTTGCAGAAACAAGTTTCAATGCGGCATTGAGGTCAATGTCTTTAAAAGGCTTGGTAATATAAGCAGCAGGGTTGGTGCTTAATGCTTTTTCAATCATCGCATCATCACCATAAGAGGTAAGGTATATGACACAAAAGTCACTCATCCTCTTCAAGTTTTGAATGACGTCTATACCTGATTCATCATTTTCAAGTTTAATGTCACTGAGGACAATGTCAGGTATATTGGTCGCAAAAAGAGTGTGCGCATCTTCAAAATTACCCGCATGTCCTGTGACTTCAAAGCCTTTTTTTTCTAAAATCTTTGTAAGATTCAAGGCGATAAGAGGCTCATCTTCGATTATCATAACCTTAAGCATAGATACTTTCTCACTCATGTCAAATTTATATACTCATTATATATATTTACAGTGAAATTTGTATTAATTGTAAAGAGGAGATGATTTAGGGTATAAAGACGTATCGAAACTAAAAAAGAAGAGAGCCGAAGCTCTCAACTTATCGAATTGAGTCGAAGAAGAAATCTGTTTTTGCGATCTCTTTTGTCTCTTCATCCAATGCGTCTAAGACGGAGTTGGTAATCCAAGTTAAAAGGTTGAGTGCACCCTCATATCCGCTGATAGAGTATCTGTGGAGGTGATGTCTATCAAAGATTGGGAAACCGATACGAATCAATGGTATTTTTGTATCTCTGTACAACTCTTTACCATAAACGTTACCGATCATAAAATCAACAGGCTCTGTAAAGAGAAGGCTTCTTAAATGCCACAAGTCTTTACCACCCCAAATGTGACACTCTTCTTTGAATGTACATTTATCTAAGATTGCTTGCATCTCTTTTTCCCAGTTTTTACGAGGCGCATTATGGCAAAGAACATGAACTGGAATCGCTCCCATTTCAACCAAGAATGAAACCACACCAAGTAAGAAATCAGGATCGCCCCAGATAGCGAATTTTTTACCGTGCATATACGGGTAGCTATCTTGCATCGCATCGACCAGTTGACCGCGAAGTTTTGTAAGCTCTGCAGGAACAGGTTTACCGGTAAGTTCACTGAGTTTCATAACAAACTCATCTGTGCCACCTAAACCGATGGGGTTACATGTAGCGTATGTTTGTTTCCAGTCACCCTTAATCGTTTTTGCCGTAGCTTGTGTAGAGTACTTTTGTAAAGAGATCGTCGCACCTGCGCCTCTTGCTGTTTTTGCAACAGAGAGTGGTGTACCGCCAGAGAAGAGTTTATACTCGCCCGCTGGTGTATTCCACTGATCTTCATGATCACCGATCATTACGATTTTGTCACTGAACATAGAAGCGATTTTTTTCACTTCTTTAAGGCTACCAAGGTATGGCTCAAAACCAGGAATGATATTGATACGCTCAGAATCTTTTTCAACTTCAACGCCCTCTTCAACCATGTTAAGCTCTTGAAGAATGGCATTCATCATATTGTCATAACCTGTGACGTGGCTACCAACAAATGAAGGTGTATGAGCTGCTGGGATTGGCGTGTTATCTAACTCACCCTCAGCATCTTTACGAGCACCGATAACAAACGCGTTCAAGTCATCACCGATAACTTCTGCCATACATGTCGTAGAAACCGCGATCATGTCTGGTTTGTAAAGCGCTTTACAGTTACGTAAACCCTCTTTCATATTTGAAAGACCACCAAATACCGCCGCACTCTCACTCATGGAGTCAGAAACACACGGTGTTGGCTCTTTAAAGTGACGTGTAAAGTAGCTTCTAAAGTACGCCACACAACCGTGACTACCATGAACATACGGCATGGTGTTTTCAAACCCAAGAGCTGCCATAACAGCGCCCAAAGGTTGACACGCTTTGGCTGGGTTGATCGTGATGTGCTCACGTGCTAAGTTTTTCTCACGGTATTCCCATGTGGTTGTCCACTTAGCAATTTCAATGACTTTATCAGGGTTTGTTGAACCTGCGTTACTTTCAAATTGCTTTTTGTTTTTAAAAACTTCTTGATACTCTGGTTTTAAAAAGAGCTTTTGCCCATTTACTATGTTTTCTACGTCTTGCATTGTGCTCTCCTTAGTTAGATTCCCATGGTGCTTTGGTGTGAGCCCATACTGGGGAGTTCAACGCCAAATCCATGTCTTTTGCAAAAATTGCAAAGGCATCGTATCCATGATACGGACCACTATAATCCCAAGAGTGCATTTGTCTAAATGGTAATCCCATTTTTTGGAAAACGTACTTCTCTTTAACACCACTTGCTACTAAATCAGGTTTTAGTCTTTTAACAAATTGCTCTAATTCATACTCGTTGGTATCGTCATAGATCAATGTAGTACCGTTAAGCTCATCTTTGGTTCTTTTATAATCATCACCATGTCCAAACTCATAACCCGTACCAATAATTTTCATTCCTAAATCTTCGTAAGCACCGATAACGTGACGAGGACGTAAACCACCGACGTATAACATGACGGTTTTGCCTTCTAGTTTCGGGCGGTATTTAGCAACAACAGCATCTGTCATTGCAGTGTATTTAGCGATAACTGCTTCGGTTTTAGCTTGAATACTCTCATCAAAGAACGCTGCAATTTTGCGTAAGCTCTCTGTTGTTTTGCTTGGACCAAAGAAGTTATATTCCATCCAAGGCACACCAAATTCTTGCTCCATGTGACGAACAACGTAGTTCATACTTCGGTAGCAGTGTAGAAGGTTGATTTTCGCTTTAGGAGCGATTGTTAACTCTTTATAGGTCGCATCACCACTCCATTGAGCAATAACACGAAGACCCATCTCTTCAAGTAAAATTCTTGAACTCCATGCATCTCCACCGATGTTATAATCGCCAATGATCGCAACATCATACGGAGTTGACTCGAAGTCTTTTTTATAGGAATTGTCTGGAAGTACCTCATCACGAATCATATCATTCGCAATATGGTGACCCAAACTTTGTGAAACACCACGGAAACCTTCACAAGAAACCGCAACCGTAGGCTTGCCAGACTCTTTTTTGTAGCCTTTAGCAACCGCTTGAATATCATCACCAATCAGACCGATTGGACATTCACTTTGAATGGAAATACCGTTATTGAGTGGGAAAAGCACATCAATCTCTGCGAGTGCGGCTTTAAGTTTTTTATCTCCACCAAAAACGATGTCTTTTTCATTATAGTCGGTTGTGAAGTTCATCGTTACATAGGTATCAACGCCTGTTGTTCCGATGTAATAGTTTCTTCTACCTGCGCGGCTATATTGACCACAACCAACAGGTCCATGAGAAATATGAATCATATCTTTCACAGGACCCCAAACAACACCCTTACTTCCAGCATAAGCACAACCTCTTTGACTCATGACACCTGGAACGGTTTGTTTGTTACTCTTGGTTGCATCACAAGCACCTTTAACACCCTCGGGCATATCTACGCCGAGGTGTTTTTCTCTACTTTTTTTAGCCTTTTCAGGGTAAGCGGCAAGCACTTCCGCAATCGCGGCTTCTTGTTGGCTTAGCAATGTTTCTGTTGTCATGCTCTTTTCCTTTCTATTTAAAAAGTGCGCTTAAGCGACTTTGACCCTGTAGAGAAGCATATCGTCGAGTTTTTTGCAAACAGCTGCTGTTGCGCCACCATCGACTGCTTTTGATACTTCACTCATTTGATACTTGTTGGTGTAAAAAATCATTTTGTATTCACCTTCAATGTCTGATTTTTTGTAGTAATCAGCCAATGCGGTGAAAAGGAATGAACCTTTTTCAACTCTAAGGTCTTCTTGTTTGATACCATCACGGTTTTCACTGGTAAGAACCGCGTAACTAACGTCTGAAAGATCGCCAACCTCTGCTGTAACTCTCTCTACGACTTGCTCATGACTAATTTTATTTCCCAAAGATGCTGGGAAGTGGTATCCGCAAATAAACATAGTGTGCTCCTTGTATGTATCTATAGTGTTAATTAAGCTGTTGCTTTTTTGCCGATAGCGTCTGCTTCGACTTCTTCTTCTAAACCAAATTCCATCAACAATGCCTCAAGATCATCCATCTCAAGTGGTCTTGGGATCACTTTAAGATCATTAGCAATGATTTTACGTGCAAGTTCTTTGTACTCAAATGCTTGGTCTGTTTTATCAGCAAACTCAACAACGGTCATACGACGAAGCTCTGCACGTTGTACGTGGTTAGAACGAGGTACGAAGTGAATGAGTTGTGTTCCGATTTGCTCAGCAAGATGTTTTGCCAAGTCATACTCACGGTCTGTCATACGTGCATTACAGATAAGACCAGCAAGTCTAACACCACCGGTATTTGCGTATTTCAAAATACCTTTAGAGATATTATTCGCCGCATACATCGCCATCATCTCACCTGACATAACGATGTAGATCTCTTGTGCTTTACCTTCACGAATTGGCATCGCAAATCCACCACAAACAACGTCACCAAGAACGTCGTAAGAGACGAAATCTAAATCTTGGTCATAAGCACCCTCTTCCTCAAGGAAGTTAATCGCCGTAATAACACCACGTCCTGCACAACCAACTCCTGGCTCTGGTCCACCTGATTCTGCACACATGATAAAACCTTCTGTAATATCTGTGTTATCGGGGTCAAACTCAGCCGCACCTGGTTTACATACATCTTCAAGCTCTAGGTCTTCAACAGTACCTGCCTCACTTGCTAGTTGCATAATGGTACATTGTGCTTTTTCATGCAAAATAAGTCGTGTAGAGTCTGCCTTAGGATCACATCCAACGATAAGAATTTTTTTACCGAAGTAGTGCGCCATTGCCGCGAGTGTATTTTGTGAAGTGGTAGATTTACCAATTCCGCCTTTGCCATAAAAAGCAATTTGTCTGAGTTCAGCCATTTTGTTCTCCTTTGTGAGTTTTTATTTCACTACACACTTTTGCATATTGTGTTCCGTAGAAAAAAATGCGCTTGAAAAAAATAAAAAATCTAAAGCGAAATATTTACATGTAAAATGTCAATGTTCAAAGGTAGGTGGTGGGGTATAATCAATCCAACTAGTAGACTTCTTGCAAAACTCATTTTGCAAGAAGAAAAAGCACCAAAGGTGCGTGGGTGCTCTGCCGAAGAGAACCCAGTGTTAACGTAGTCTTTAGAGCTTTGCGTTAAAGACGTGTAAAGAGTTCTGGAAGAACTCTATTAAATGGAAAGGAGAGCGTATGCAAATGTGGTTTGAAGAATACAAAACGATCATTATCTTTTTACACATTCTTTCGGCGGTTGTGTGGGTAGGCGGTATGATTGCGATTAAATTTGCTGTTCATCCTGTGATTCAAACGATTGAGGAACCCAAAATACGACTTGGAAATAGCTTGCGTATTGTCAAGCGATTGTTCAATCTTGTGATGCCTTTTATTGCCCTCAGCTTCATCTGCGCACTTATCATCATCAAAGAAACTGGCTATGCAGGCGGGTTTATCCATCTTAAAGAAGCAATTTGGACGATGATGACGCTCAACTATACGTATATGTACATCAAACGAACCCTTGCCCAAAAAAGTTTTGATCAAGGCAATTTTGCAAGTGCTAAGAAACATATGCGATTGCTCCCCACGGTTTTATTGCCTCTCAATATTGTGTTAGGAGTTGTCGCCATCTTCTTAGGGGTTATGCTTAGGAGCTAATGTTAAATGTTCATGAGGTAGTTATAGGGAAACAAGTTACTTTTTGAATTTTTCACTTTACATGTAAAGATTTAATTTCTTAATTTCATTAAAGTAGCCTGTTACTTTTTTTCCCCTCTTAAGTAAATATTAAATATTTAAGTTATAGCATGAAAAATATTGGATCATATTTCTAATAATTCTAATATTTGTTATAGCGTGTCACATATCAAATAAGGAGTTTTATGTAAATTGGTAAACAATGGATAGCAATGTTAGTTCATTATATATTTTTATACACAATTAACAACAAAGAGGGGCATACGATGATATTTAAGTCGATTCAAACTAAAATTGTTTTGATAGCCGGGCTTTGCTTGGTTTCAGCAGTTGTTTTATTGGTGGGTTACGGGTTGTTTTCATCTACAAGAACACAAGATGTCGTTTCCGCGAAGGTTTCCTCTTTGTTGACGGAGCTCAACATGGAGAGACTGCAAAATTTAGCCGGCGAGCAAAGTGGTACCATTCAAGCTGAATTGGAGTTGGCTTTGGATGCTGCTCGTACGATGGCTAATACCTTTGAAGTGAGTAAACTCAAACCTAAAGATGGTAAAGAAGCGCTGGGCATTGGTCGCGATCAGCTCAATGCTGTGCTTCTCAATGTATTGAAAAGTAACAAGAGCTTTAATGGTACCTACTCCTGCTGGGAGCCAAATGCAATCGATGGGGTTGATGGTAACTTCCATGTAGACAAAGACGGTAACAATCCGACTACCGGGCGCTTTACCCCTTATTGGACGCGTGATGATAAAGGCAATATTGCTGTTCAACCTTTAGTAGAGTACGACACCTACGACAAGCATCCTAACGGTGTTCTTAAAGGTGGATGGTACATTACCCCGCGTGAAAAGAATAAAGAAAGTGTGCTTGGACCTTTACCCTATATCGTACAAGGTAAGCAAGTATTTCTCGCAACGATGTCTGTGCCAATTACTGTCAATGGTAAATTCTATGGCGTTGCCGGTGCTGACTATAACTTAGACTTTGTTCAAAAAATTGCTGAAAAAGCGGATAAAGCATTGTTTGAAGCCCATGGACAGGTGTCCATCATTGCTGACAATGGTCTGTTGGTAGCCCAAAGCGAGAATCCTTCTATGATTGGGGGTCACTTTAAACAAGTGATGCCTAAAGGTTGGGAAAAGATTTATGAAGCGATTCAAGCAGGTAAAGAGTTAGTTCGTATCAACGATGAGAGTGGCATGATAGAAACAGTTGCGCCAATCAAGCTTGGACAAACGGGTAAACCTTGGGCAGTTCTGATTCAAGTACCACGAGAAATTATATTGGCTAAAGCGTTGGTGCTTGATAAAGATATGAGCGATCGACTTTACAGCAATGCTTCGTTGCAAGTTATCGTTGGTTTTATCGTTGCTTTACTGGCTATTATTGCAATTTATTTTCTTACCACCAGTATTATTGCCAAACCTCTTTTAAGCCTTAAAGAAACTGCCCATGATTTGGCAACGGGTGATGGTGATTTAACCAAAAAATTAGCTATTAAAAATCAAGATGAAATTGGTGATGCTTCCCATGAGATTAACCAATTTATCGATAAAGTTCAGTCAACCATCAAATTAGCAAAAGACACCAGTGCTGAAAATGCATCGATTGCGCATGAGCTCTCAGCGACAACCCTGCAAGTGGGCAAACGCGTGGAAGACTCTTCAATCATCATTTCTCAAGCGACACACATGTCAAACGAGACCAAACAAGAAATTGTCACTTCCGTCAACGAAGCAAAAGCTTCAAAAGAAGAGATCGTTAAGGCAAATAATGAACTCCAAAGTGCTCGTAAGTTCCTTCAAAAACTGGGTCAGCGTGTTCAAGAGAGCGCGCAAACAGAGCAAGAACTTGCACAAAAAATCCAACAACTTAGCTCTGATGCCGATCAAGTTAAAAATGTTCTTACCGTCATCAGCGATATTGCTGATCAAACAAACCTTCTAGCACTCAATGCTGCCATCGAAGCTGCACGTGCAGGAGAGCATGGAAGAGGCTTTGCAGTCGTTGCCGATGAAGTACGCACCTTAGCAGAGCGCACCCAAAAAAGTTTGGTTGAAATCAACGCAACCATTAATGTCATTGTTCAAGCTATCACGGACAGCTCAGAGAGAATGAATGTTAATTCAGCACAAATCCAAGAATTAAACGCGCTCGCGGGGGATGTGGAAAGCAAACTGGATAACACTGTTTCTATGATGAATGTTGCAACCAAACTCAATGAAAAAACGGTCAATGACTACATCAATACAGGTGAAAAAATCGATACCATTGTTACCAAAATTGAAGAGATCAATACGTTAGCAACGCAAAATACCAGAAGTGTGGAAGAAATCGCAGGGGCGAGTGAACACCTCAATGAACTCACCACACAACTCAACGCCATTCTCAATCAATTTAGAACATAAGTTAAAGCCCTATTTTAGGGCTTTAATCACTTGATTTTCGTGCCACGTAATCCATCAGTTTTGTTGAAAAAAAGCGTTTGAGCCATGTGCCATTCGGCACTGGCTACTTTTTATTTAGGATTAAAGGGGACAGGCTACTTTTTAAATTTTTTACTTTACATGTAAAGATTTTATTGCTTAATTTCATTAAAGTAGCCTGTCACCTTTTTTTATGTATTCTCTTTTTCATTAAATGGATTTTTCCATTTTTTAGTAATACGGATTTTCATCTCCGTTGCATCATTTGAAAGAGTGTTTTCGGTTGGATTGAAATCCAGTGCTTGAACTTCAACTTCATATTCTTCATTTGTAGCATTACTTATTGTAGATGCAATGAGTTCTTCCAGTTGTTCAGAACTTAGTTTTTTAATTGGTCTTTCATGCCATTTTTTGAAATCTTCATCTGTCATAAGATATTTTCCTTTCTTTTTACATAACGTTTGACTTGAGAAATAGTTGTGCCCACAGGGTCAACTATTTCTCTCCAAGGTTTTGTTAGATGCTCGAACATAATTCTTCTGGTAGTACTACCTTGTCATCTACAGATATTACTGTATATATTGTATTAAAAAATATATCTATTAGTTTGTTTAATTCATGATTGTTATTTTGAACTGTTGTTGACCATTTATCTTTTGCACTTAAATAGGCATGTTCTGATTTTATTTTGAATTCATCATGAAAGTCTGCAAGAAATGTGGTTGATGACAACAAATTTAATTCTTCATCCTTGAACTTTTCAGAATGAACATGTTTATTTCTAGCACCATGTGAACCTGTTATTCCGTTTAGAGCGTCTAAAATGCTTTTCATAACCGATTCAACTATATCTTTAAACATATTGTTATCAATGACTTTACTGTAACTTCTTTCTATATTTTTGGAGTATGTCGTAAGTCTTTCTTTTAAGATATACATTTCTTGTAAATAGTTATGTACATGGTAAGTTAAATAATTGCTGTAATTAATGCCATTTTCTTTTGGAGGATTGATTTTTATAAAAGTTTCTATTAGTTTCAATGTTTTAATGGAGTCTGATATTTCACTAAAACCATTAAAAATAATAAATTTCATTCCCTTTTGAGTTGAAAAAAAACTTTCATCTTTTAACTTTTGTTCAACAAGCGGTCCAATAAAACTTGGTGCATAATCAGCCATTAGTTTTTCAAATTTTGCATAACCATCTAATTTATTCATGTCTATTTTTTCCTTCATCTAACTATTTATTCAATATGCATTATATATGAAATAGCCTAAAAAATGAAAAATAACATACCTGTATTACGTCGTATATTAAATCATAAAAAGGGGTCAGGGCTTGACTTTTAACTTTCTATACTCTAACCAACTTTTCCACAAACTCCAACACCCGTCAAAAATAATATCTCTTTAATCTTTAAAAGCAAAATAGAAAATGCCACAAACTTCTTTTTCAACGCTTTACATGTAAAGAAAAAACTATTGCTTACTTATTGCACAGATGGCTAAGAAACCTTTTGATACAATTACGTATTATTTTTTTTGGAGTCTGTCATGAGCAGTATTGTTTTTTTAAACGGAGATTTTTGTAAAGAGGAAGATGCGAAAGTATCTATTTTTGATCGTGGTTACCTTTTTGGTGATGGCATCTACGAAGTGGTACCTGTTATTAATGGAAAAGTGATTGATAAAGAGCCTTTCTTTGAACGTTTTGATGGAAGCCTTCGTAAGATTGGTCTTAAAGCGCCTTTTTGCAAAGCAGAGATTATTACGATTTTAGATACGTTGATTGCAAAAAACGACATCGTAGAAGGTGGCATCTATATGCAAGTGACACGTGGTGTGGCACCTCGTGAGTTCTATTTCCCTGAAAATACCCCAACCACGTTTATGGCGTTTACCTTTAAAAAAGAGATTATTCATCATCCTTTGGCAGAAAAAGGCATCAAAGTTGTCAGTTGTACGGACATCCGATGGAAAAGACGCGACATCAAATCTATCTCGCTCCTTGGTCAAGTTTTGGCGAAAGAAGAAGTCCACCAAAAAGGTGCGTATGAGGGATGGATGGTTGAAGATGGTTTTGTTACAGAGGGAACTTCTTCGGCTGCATTCATCGTGAAAGATGGCGTGATTATCACGCGTCCACTTTCCAATGCTATTTTACCAAGCATTCGTCGTAAAGTGTTGATGGAAATCACCAAAACGCATGGTATCAAAGTGGAAGAGCGCCTCTTTAGCATTGAAGAAGCATTGAATGCCGATGAAGCCTTTATGGCAAGTGCAACGGTTTTTCTTCTTCCTATCATTGAGATTGATGGTAAGCCTATCGGCAGTGGAAAACCAGGCGAAATGGTCAAAAAACTCCGTGCGCTTTACGTTGAAGCCGCACTCAAAGAGGCAAATGCCTAAATCATTCAGAGGCTTTACATGTAAAGCCTCTTTTCTCTCTTCTGCGCTACTGTGCGCTTACATGTTCAATCATCTCAATGGTCAAAAGATCCAATATTTCACCTCGTTCACGTAACTTCTCTATCACCAATTTTTTACGCTCTTCGCTCAAGTTTTGCCCTGCTTTTAATTTGAGGGAGATGGATGAGGGTATCAAACGTAAAAGGCCTGTTTGTGCTATCATTTTTGTGTAAATTGGGTTGGTAGCCTCTATCGCATCATAGCCCCCTTCGGGTTGAAGTTTTTGCATGAGTGCCGTGAGCATCAAGCACTTCTGATCTGCATTTTCCACGATTTCAATCGTTCCCGTTACATGCGCTGAGATAAAAAATTGTGTCGCAGGAGAAGCGGAGCGTGTATTGCTAAAATAGGAGGGAATCAAAGAGAGTGGTTTGACCACGCTAAAACTCGCTTTGGGGTTTTTGGCGATCACTTCCATTTTCCTTCCTTCACGAGAACCATGAAAACAGAGGCTCTTTTCATACCATACAAAATTAATTGGTACGCCATACGGCTCATCTTCATCCATTAAGCAAAGGGTTCCGTATTCGCAACTGGCAAATAGCTCTTCAATCCTTTTGGGGTCATTGACTTCAAATTCTGCTCTTCTCATCGTGTTTCCTATGTTGTTTGTGTGAAATCTTTAATCGCAATTTTCATCATCGCTCGTGCCCATGGGTAGTCGGCTTTCATGCGCTCGCATTCGTCGCCATCATAGACAATCGTAGCATTTCCGCTGACTAAAAACCCTGCACCCATTCCGTGCAACCCCTCGACTTCACGACTTCCAATGGTCATTAAAACCCTATTATCGTCTGATAATATCGCTTCCATCGTGTTCATTCCTCCGACGGGAACCATGAAATTATCACCGTTCACTCGCACAAAGGAGTGCCATGTATTGACCACATGCGGAAAATCTTTCCCTTGAGCGACAATGGCAACCGTTCCTTCATTTTGCATCACTAATCTTAGTGTATCTGAGATCATTTTTTAGGCTCCTGTAAATTCATTTCAATAGAAATTGTGGTATTATAATCCCAATCTGTACTATACACAAGAGGCAGTTTGTGAAATATTTTAGGGGTCAGTTATGTATATTTTAGATAAAGAAGCCCATAAGCCGCTCTATATTCAGCTCTACGATGCTATCAAACATGAGATTTCTCATACCCTCTCTTCGGGAGCGAAACTTCCCTCTGTACGAAAAGTGGCAGCAGAATACACCATCAGTAAAAACACCGTTGAGCTAGCATACAAACAACTCTATGCGGAAGGGTATATAGAGAGCATTCCTAAAAGTGGCTACTATATCTGCAATACCCCACAAGCACTTCCCTTTCCTTCTCAAAAAGCCATTTTACCCACACAATTAGCCACACCTCCGCTTCGTTACGATTTTTTTCCTGCACGTTTAACGCACGAGGCGTTTCCGCTAAAGCTTTGGAAACGCCTTTTTATCAAAGCAATGGAAGGAGCCTTAGATCTGGGAGCGTATGGTGACAGGCAAGGGGAAGTGGGATTAAGACGGGAAATTGCCCAGTATCTTATCAAATCCCGTGGTGTGGAGTGTGATGCTTCGCGCGTTGTCATCTGTGGAGGCTTTGCCAATTCGATGACGCTTGTAGCGGCACTTTTAAAAAAGGAATTCAATCAGATTGCCATCGAAGAGCCAGGTTACCCTGTCACAGCTCAAACGTTTGGGGATTATGGTTATGCCATCACACCTATTGGCGTCAATCACAATGGCTTAGACATTGACCAACTTGAAAGAAGCGATGCACAACTGGTGTATATTACCCCCTCACACCAATACCCAACAGGAGTTTGCATGCCCATTAGCAACCGCATGAGACTTCTGAATTGGGCGAAACGCGTTCAAGGAGTCATTATCGAAGATGATTATGACAGTGAACTGAGGTACCAAAACCGCCCTATTCCTTCGCTTCAAGGCATTGACCATGACGATAGAGTCATCTACACAGGAACCTTCTCCAAATCTCTCTCACCCGCCTTGCGCATCAGTTACCTCGTACTTCCGCATCGCTACCTTGAAAAGTACCATGCACTATGCCATACGCGCCATCAACGATGCCCTGTTCCACTCCCCACCCAAAAAACGTTGGAGCTTTTTATGGCAGAGGGGCATTGGGAGCGACATCTTCGCAAAATTCGTACCCTCAATCGTAAAAAACATGACCTGATGAGAGAGGCACTTAAACATACCTTTGGCTCGATGATAGAGATCATCAGTGAAGGGGGTGGACTTGCTATTCTCATACGCCCCACTCAGAAAATTGATCTGGCGAAATTAAGAGCCAATGCGCTCACACATGGAATGAAACTTTACTGCGCCAGTGATCTTTACGGTGAGACATGGGAAGCCATTCGAATGGGCTTTGGTGGGCTACAGGAAGATCAGATTGCAGCGTCAATTCAGCTTCTTAAAACCTTATGGTGTGAGGCATTCATAGACGACGCTTCTTAGCCTAGGACACTTTTACATGTAAACAAGCTTGTGTGAACTATAATTGTCTTTATCCCTTCCAAAAGAGAACCAATGCCTATATTTGCTTTTGTCAAAAATTTACAGTATTTTGTGGATAGTATTGTTGCGAAATCGCCTTCGACGCAAAGAGAAGAGCTGGCATGCCTAAACCATTATGTTTGGGTTTCACTGATTCTTTTACCACTTTCGATTGGGTTGTGTATCTACAACAGCATGAAACATGAGTACATCATTGCAGGCGGGATTATCTTTTTCTCGTTTTATCTCATTGCTACTCTTTTTCTCATTCCAAAAACGAATAAAACCTATCTGCTCTACCACAGTAGCAGTCTCATTCTTCTTTGCATCATGATCTATAGCGTCTATGCCGATACGGAACAATCTCGTATTTTATGGGCTTACTGTTATCCTATTGGAACGATTTTTTTATTTGGTAATCGTCTTGGCTTTTTGTACAGTACGCTGCTTTTAGGGATGATTGCAGGGCTTTTTCTTTTTGTTCCTGCCATTTACAATGTCTATACGATTCCGTTTCAAGTGCGCTTTGGTATCTCTTATTTTCTGGTTATCATGATTAGCAGTTGGATTGAGTATCATCGCTCCCGTTTTCAAAAAGAGTCAACACAGACACAGTATGCTCTTTATTTAGAGCAAGCACTGCTTAAAGAGGAGATAGAGCGTCGGATTATTCTTGAGAAAAAACTTCAATACCTTGCCCAAATCGACCCCCTCACCTCCCTTTACAACCGTGGTTACTTTTTAGAATTGGCAGAAAAAGAGCTTCAACGTGCCTTTCGTTACGATATTCCTCTCTGCTTTGCGATTTTAGATATTGACCATTTTAAGCGCATCAATGACACCTTTGGTCATCCTATTGGCGACACTGTGTTACAAGCACTGGCAAAAGAGTGCACGGAGAGTTTACGCGAAACCGATTTGATGGGAAGATTGGGTGGCGAAGAGTTTGCTTTTTTACTTTTACATGTAACCGAAGAGCAAGCCAGAGCCAAGATGGAAAAACTCAAAGTCGCACTCAGTCAACTCAAGGTTTCTTATGATGAAGACTCAACACTCAATTTTACCGTGAGTATCGGTCTTGCAATGCTAACAGAGCGTATTAAAGGGCTGGATGAGCTCTACATCCAAGCAGATGAAAAGCTCTATGTCGCGAAAGATGCGGGACGTAACTGCGTACGCTAGCTAATTAGAGGATTTTTTTGCAAGATTCTCTTTTTTGCTCGCACCGTTCATATCGACCCCATAACGGTTATACCCACCAATAAAGATTTTCTGCGCAGGGTCAAAATTCTCAGAGCATGCTTCTTTGTCGTACTTGGCAACAAATTTTTTACTGCCTTCTTCAACGCTTAAGTAGTACTCAACACCCTTATCTACCATTGCAATTTTGGAAAAATCTTTACACTGTTTTTTAAGATCATCCGGCAAGGTATGGTACTTGTTGAGTTCATCTAACACTTGCTTGTACTGGGTTGTGGTGGATTGAAAAAAGACCTTATTTTGCATCGCATAGACTTTGGTAACGACCAAGGAGAGATCTTTGTGCTTGAAGGTCTGGGGAAGATTGGTGGCTAAGTTTTGTGCCATGAACGAAGCGTACATCTCAGGAGTGATGTTAAAAGGAAGCGCCGCCATCTTAGGCCCCTCAGCATAGGCGAACACACCTACGAACACAACCATAATCCACCATGCTTTTTTAAGCGTTTTCATTTCGAAAAGATCCTTCAATAATTTTTCGTATTGTAACTCTTTTTAATGAATCAAACATCAACAACACTCTTTTTCTCTTGAAAATAGATAAAAAATCCAAGCCCTATAAAGACGAAACTCATTCCAACCCACGCTTGAGCGTTGGGAAGTTCTGCTCCCAAAAAGAGCATCTCGCCTAAAAGAGCAAAAATCACTTCACTCGCTTGAGTGGCATCTACGGCTGCTAGTTCACTCGAGGTGTGCGCACGATGTCGCGCCAGTAAAAAGAGTGTGGTCGCCACTAGCCCTGAGAGAAGTGCCACCAGTGAAGTGTTCAGTACTTGCCCCATCGAAGGCATTGGTGGATTGATACAGAAAACTAAGAGAACCCAAAAAGGGAGTGAACCTAAAGAGAGGAGTAAGACTTTATTAAACGCGTTTTCCAACAAAGGCGAGTCGATCTTTGGAAAATGGGTATGCCCATGTTTGGATTCCCAAACAAGTTGATTGCCAAAGGGATAGCAAAATGCGGCGATCAGCACGGGAAACGCGCCTTTCACAAACTCACCAAAATGCAACATCGTAATATGCGACGTGTTAATAAGCCCAACACCAATGACAATGATCGTCGAAAAAAACCAAATACGTTTAGGAAAAACCCGTCCAAACAGCATCAAAACAAACAGTGAAGCGATGATGGTAAGTTGCCACGTCGCGGCAATCACCCACGCAGGTGCATAATCCGCACTGAAACACAGCAGAGCATAAAAGCAGCCAAAACCGATACTTCCCGCCACCGTCCAAAAGAGCCAATGCGCTACAAAGAGCTTCAACAGTGCTTGAAGTGGTTTTTTGCCCTGAAACAGACGAATCACAATGAGTAAAAAAAGTATCATAAAGAGATAACGAAGTGATGCTGACCAGATCCAATGTCCGCCTTCTAAACTCATAAAACGGTTGAGTACAAACGTTGAGCTAAAAAAAAGTGCTGAGAGTAATCCAAGAGCAATCAAAGCAATCATACATCTCCCTCCAAATATAAATGAAGCGCTATTATACCCATACATACGCATGGAATGTGGTCGAAAAACAGGCCTTTTCATGTAACCCTAACATTTTCTCTCTCATAATCCCACATCTGCTACAATAACGTCACTCTTTCAAAAAGGTTTCCATGTCAACACGATTTAAAGCGCACCTTATGGTTCTTCTCGCCACCTTTTTAGTTGCAGGCTCCTTTATTATTTCCAAAAAACTCTCTGGCGTTATTCATCCCATTTCACTGAATCTTCTTCGTTTTATCATCGCTTCGTGCGCACTTGCTCCCTTTGTACTCTTGAGTTCACAAAAGCGTTCACGCATCCTTCCTTCATTGGGGCGAACACTGATTATTAGCTTTTTTTATGTGCTCTATTTCATCGCTTTTTTTAAGGCACTTGAGTACACAACCGCACTCAGTACCGGCACACTTTACACCCTTGTTCCGCTTGTGACTGCGATTTTGTGTATCTTTTTCTTTAAAGAGCTTATCAGTAAAAAACAACTGTTGATCTACCTTTGCGGCATCGTTGGCACACTGATCGTTGTTTTTAAAGGCGACATTAACCTTCTGTTACACTTTTCACTGGGGCAAGGTGAGCTTATCTTTTTAGCCGCTGTGCTTAGTATGGCGCTTTACTCCATCTGCACCAAGTTTTTCCACCGTGAGGGAGACGATATGAGCGTACTGGTCTTTATGACGCTCATGGGAGGCTCCATCTGGATGGGAACAGCCTTAGTGCTTTTTGACATTCCCTTGGAGTGGAATCGCCTCACTATCGAAGCGCTGAATTATCTGCTCTATCTTGCCATTGTTGCTACGTTTTTTACCGTCTATTTGTACCAAAAAGCCTCCATTGTCATAGGTCCGAAAAAGGTTATGGCGTATGTGTATCTCAGTCCTGCAAGCATCGCATTGTTGCTCTATCTTTTTGAGGGTACCACACTTTCAACCGAAGTGTGTGTGGGCATTGCTATTTCTACGGTTGCAACATTTTTGTTACTAAAATGAAACACAAAAGGGCTTTTGATCTTTACATGTAAAGATTTTAAACGCCAATTCCTTTAAACGTGATAACATATCACATATTGAACAAGGGAGTGGTTGTCATGGCTATTACGGATTATTTTAAAGGGTTTGAACACAAAATGGTGGATGTAGGGGATGGTATAGAGATCAACACCCTTATCGGAGGGTGCGGAGAAGAAGCCATTTTACTGCTTCACGGACACCCTGAGAGTTACCTCATTTGGCGCGATATTGCTCCCACGCTTGCTCAAAAATACACCGTCATTGCCACAGACCTTAGAGGATACGGCGATAGCTCTAAACCTAAAGGCTTGAGCGACCACGCCAACTACTCCAAACGGGTGATGGCACAAGACCAAGTGAACGTGATGCAAACGCTCGGCTTTTCTAAGTTCCACATTGTCGGACACGATCGCGGTGCGCGCGTTTGTCATCGCTTGATGCTCGACCATCCCGAAAAAGTACTTACCTGTACGATGATGGACATCCTTCCAACCCTAGACATGTACGAGCAAACCAACCAAGAGTTTGCGACGAAGTACTGGCACTGGTTTTTCTACATCCAAGCCTATGATGTTCCAGAGCGTTTTTTAGGGGCAAATCCTGAATATTTCATCCGAAACAATCTCCTCAAAAAAGCCACGCCTGAGGCGCAAAAAAACTTCCCAGAAGATGTTTTGCAAGAGTATATCCGACACTACAGCAACCCTGCAACGGTGCATGGCATCTGCGAAGATTACAGAGCGTCCGTTGGAATTGATTTAGAGCACGATAAACAGGACCGTCCTTTTACCATCAAAACACCCCTCCTCGTCCTTTGGGGCGCCAATGGCGTGGTAGGCAACATCTGGAATGTGCTGGAAGGTTGGCAAAAGTATGCCTCTGATGTGCAAGGTTTTGGGGTAGAAGCGTGTGGGCACTTTGTCCCAGAGGAGAAACCAAAGGTGGTTTTAGACGCACTTCTTAAATTCTTAGAAGAGAAAAAAGCTCACCACTAAAGCACCATCCCAGAGGCATTTGAGATGCCTCTGCTTTACATGTAAAACCTCCGCGCGCTTCGTTTAAGTCGCTTAAGCCTATAATGAAAACTCTTCACACACCTGACAAACCCCTCACCACCAAGGAGCTTTCATGCAAAAATTATTTGTCTTTCTACTCAATGCTATTCATCTTTTTGCCGCGTTGCTTCTCATTCTTATGTCTTTGCTTATTATGGGCTGGGCTGTGTATGAAGTGATCGCGAGTATTCCACTTAAAGGCGAGTTTATCCCACGCATGCTTCAATCCGTTGGTGCCATCGTTATTTCCGCCGCGATCATTGATGTAGCACAGTATATGATCGAAGAGGAAGTCTTTATGAGTAAAGAACTTCGCGACCCAAGAGAAGCCAGGCGGACACTCACGAAGATCATCGTCATCATCACCATTGCCGTGAGCATCGAAGGGTTGGTCTACATTTTCAAAGCAGGAACGGAAAGCATGGCACTTTTAGTCTACCCAGCCTTCTTGCTGTTTGTCTCCGCCATTTTAATCGTCGCTTTAGGTGTTTATCAAAAACTCAGTGCCACCATCGAGCGTGAAGAGACGACCAAAATCGAACTCTAAAACGCTTTACATGTAATCCTAAATTGTGACGCTAATGCTTCCTTGCAAGTACGCCACGCAACTGCCAGAGATGAAAATGCGCTCTTTTTCAACACAGCAGTAAAGCATACCTGAACGCTTCGATGCTTGCAGGGCAACAAGCGTTTGTTTGCCCAAACGTTTCGACCAAAACGGCGCAAGTCCTGCATGAATGGAGCCCGTCACAGGGTCTTCCTCGCCACCATTGGCAGGCCAAAAGTAACGCGAAACAAAGTCATACGCTTTGCTTGGAGCGCTCACGACCACATCAAAAGGTGCCAGTGTTTTGAGTTTTTCAAGATCGGGCACCACATTTTTGACATCATCCTCATGGGCGAAGATCGCAAAATAAGCTTGTTGATTTTGATAAAACTCAAGCGGCTCAATGGAAAGCCCCGTTCTTAAAGCTTCAGGAATCTCCACCACACGCTCAGGTTCGCGGTTGGGGAAACTCATCTCAATCAACCCATTTTCAAGCGCATTCACCTCAATCTGCCCTACTGCTTTCGCCCAAAAGGTGATGCAAAACGGATGCCCCAAATGGTTAAAAATCACATACGCACTCGCCAACGTCGCATGCCCACAAAAGTCGATCTCTTTGAGAGGTGAAAACCAACGAATCTCAAAAATACCTTCCGTATTTTTCACAAAAAATGCCGTCTCAGAGAGGTTGTTTTCAGAAGCGATACTTTGCATCATGGATTCTGGAAGCCAGCTCTCAAGTGGAATAACCGCGGCTTGATTACCTTTAAACAGTGCGTCAGTGAAGGCGTCGATGATGTAGATGGGGAGTTGGGTTGGGGTCATGGTTGTGTCCTAAGTTAATGTCAACATACTATATTTTAAGTGTTAGTTATCTTTGGCTTGTCTAATAAATGTAAAACCAAAAAAACGATGACTGCAAATACATGTGAAGTTAGCCCAAATAAAGCCCATAAAATATATTTTTGATCCATTTTTTTCGCTAAAAAGTATAGCCAAATGGCAACAACAATATTATGTACATGACTAATACCTATGCTCATTCCCACGGATAATGATGTTAACCATAATGGCAGTCCATTCATACTTTTAACCAATGTTGCCACAAAATAACCTGCAAAAGTTGCTATCAATAGTGTTGGAATATACCAATAGAGCAATTTTTCTACTTCTTTACGTAAATCCATTTTATTCCTTTTTATACATTTTTTTACATGTAAAGGTATTTTTACCTAAATAACTCCGAATGCGAACCAAGACGTATCAGATTGAGCGTTTGCTCATCAAACATGTAGACAACCAACAAATCACCACTGATATGAAACTCTCTAAACCCTGACCAATTACCTTCAAGTGCATGATCTAAGGCTTCGGGAGGTAACGGTTCATTTTGGAGGAGTTTTGCGATATAAACAATAAATTTTCCAAAATGTTTTTCGTTCATTTTTGCATGTGAAAAATCTTTGGTAAACTGTTTGTTTCTCTTAATGCTGAGCACTTTTTTGACTTTCAAATTCTGATTTTAGCTCTTCAAGTGTTACGGTTTCCATATTGATACCTAACCGTGCTTCATTCATCGCTTTTGCCGTTGTTTCATTAGGAATTTTAAGTTCAAAAGGAATGCCATTTTCACTTTTAACTTTGGCTAAAAACATATTGATCGCTTGAGAAGTAGAAATGCCTAATTGTTTAAAAATAGCTTCTGCTGACTGCTTCAATTCAGCGTCACATCTAGCTCTAATCGTTGCTTCGAGTGCCATTTTTTCTCCTTATTTTCTTTTGAAGTAAATTGTAGCACAATATTGCTACAATTTACTTCAAAGGCAGCGTCATATAGTTCCAGCGATAATCGTCAAATAAAACCGTTCGTGTAAAGCTGCTTTTTTGCAGGCAGGTTTTGAAGAAAAACTTTTCGTACAGGCGTGAGGCGTCTTTGTTTTTATCTGTTACATGTAAGGTTAAGAGGTCAAATCGTGAATCGTTTTTGGCAAAATCATGTGCCCATTGGATGAGAAGTGACTCAATGCCTTGTGCTTGATGGTCTGGATGCAGTGCGATATCGGCGATGTAGCACTCTTGAAGTGCAGGATCGTGTTTAACCAAATGCAAAGAGAGTGCCAATTTGAAAAATTCCCATTGGCCGAGTAATGCCATCATCTCTTTTGAAAAAAGTGTGTTTTTCACTTTGGCTTGGTCATACTCAGGTTTCCATTTGAGACACACTGTTCCGACGACTTTATCGCCCTCTAATGCGATGATACGGTGCGTTGAGGCATCTTCAAACGAAGACGCTAAGCGTTTTTCAAACAAAAGGCGTAGTTGTTCATCGGTGAGATTTTGGCATACTTTAAAGTGATTTCGAAACGCAGGAATCAGCAGTTCAATTAATGCGGCTGTGTGTTGGGGATGCATGGGTTCAAGGCGGATGGTCGTTTCAGACATAGGTCATTTTCCTCTGATAAAATTTGAATCATTATAGACTAAGATGTGGGATTTTTTTACATGTAAAACTAATACAACTTCCCAAACAGATCTAAATGGGTGAGGTAAAGCCTGACATCAAACTCTAATTGGTGGTAGTTTGGTTCCATGTTTTCGCACAGCGCGTAAAAGGCTTTGTTATGCTCTTTTTCTTTGAGGTGGGCGAGTTCATGCACGCAAATCATCTTTAAAAAAGGTTCAGGGGAATTTTTAAAGAGTGTGGCAACCCTGATTTCACTTTTACTGCGAAGACGTCCACCATGATTTTTGATGGTTACGCGGTGTAATCCTAACGCATCGTTGATGTCGTTAATTCTGCCATCGTAAAGCACTTTGGTAATCGGCTCACTTTTACGCAGATGCATACTTCGAAGCTCCATTGTGTAGGTATAGAGGGCTTTGTCACTGGATAAAGTGTGTGTTGTTGGATACTTGGAGAGCAGATAATCTCCTAGTTTTTCTTGCGCAATGAGATGACGAATCTGATCTTTAAGATGTTCGGGATAATGGGCAATGTACTGTAGATTTGGCACGATTAGCACGCTTTACATGTAAAGAGTTTTTCAAATTTTTCTTGCATCGTTTGGAGGGCTTCCTTGCTTGATTTATCAATGCACACGCGCTTGTCGCATGCTATCTCTTCTTCTAAAAGTGCGATGATCTGTTGCAGCGCTACACTGTTGGCGGTATTATAGCGTTTGATGCGCTCAATTTGGGTGTTTTTGTCCTGTACTTTGCCAAAGGCAGTTTGAATCGGTTTGAAACTTTTAGAAAACTGCGTCAGCGATAAAGCATCGCAGGTGTAGCGAAGTTTTTTGTAGTGAAGTCTGAGTTTATGAAACCGCTCATTGGGATCTTCGATGGTAAGCTTTTTCGAACATTTAGCAATCTTTTTGAGACGTTTTTCGATAATCGCTTTGATATGTCGGAACAGTTTCTCTTCGGATTTGGGAAGGCAAAGCTTCTCATCACTCTGTAATAAGGCGAGCTCTTCCATGATTTTAGCTTGAAGTTTTGGGGTAAATGTCTCTTCAAAATGTCGGTATGCCACCTCTTTTTCAGCCAAAAGCTGTGCAGAAAGACGCTCAAAATCATCCCAATAGCAGGCATCAACACTTTGTTTATAGGTTTCAAGTGCGTCCAAAAAGACATCAAGATCGCGCATTTCATTGGTCTCTTGTTGAAGGACTTTGAGGGTTTTGTCGAGTAAATTATGGCGTTTTTCATCCATAAATTCACGAAATTCCAAGCAGATGGAACGCGCCGTGCGAATGCAAACGCGGTACTGGTGCAAGCTCTCGGGCTCTTTTATCTGTAAAAAAGCCTTTAAATGGGTAGTGATATTTTCGATATTTTGATAGAGGGTGGTTTTGAGTAACTGCTTAATGCTGTGACGTTCTAAAAAATCTTTTTTGGAAGACATCCATCATTCCTTATGTTGCGTAGGACAAAGGCATTAGAGGCGATCCACTGGGTGGCATCTCTCACCATGAAGTTTCGGTATGAAAAATTGTAGTCTTTTAATATTAATCTCACGTTAATAACACTCCATTCATCTCTTGTTAAACATCTGTATAAAAAGAAGCGTTATAATGTAGGCAGAAACCATAGATACTCTACAAAGGCTTTTTATGAATGAAAATATGAACGAAACTCTCCGAAATTTAGCTTCCCTTGAAGCTCCAAAACGTAACTGCGCTTTGGTATACATGAAGCTTATTTTGTTGCCCACATTGGCATACCTCTACTTTTTGCTGGGATTTTTAGGCATTTTACATTTCAAAGTGGGTGTCCATAGCATCGTACTCATTGGGTTTATTTACATTGTTTCCCTTATCTTTGCAAAGCACAATGGCGAACTGGGCGCGTGCACCTTTAGTCGTTATGCCAAAGAGTTTCAAGCGGAACTTCACGAGTATGTCACCAAAAACTTGATGCCCATTGGCGATAGAGTCAAGTCGAACGCTTCGTTTGAAAACTTCATCGACACCTATGCCAAACGAATTCGCAATGACAATTATGCCTCTGTTGCGGCGAGCATCTTTCCTACCATGGGTATTTTAGGGACGTTTATCTCCATCGCATTAACACTGCCTGATTTTACATCGCAAAGTGCGGGAGCATTGGAAAATGAGATTTCACTCCTCTTAAGTGGTGTGGGAACAGCGTTTTATGTCTCTATTTACGGTATTTTGCTCTCCCTTTGGTGGATCTTTTTTGAAAAAAGAGGATTGAGTCGTTTTGAGCGTGACGTTGCCCTCATCCAAGAATCTACCGCGTCACTTTTTTGGACCAAAGAGGAGATCGAACACGCTTATTTACAAGAAAATCTTCAACATTTTGAACGCATCGGTAGAATGTTTGAACACTTAAGTTCCAATGACTTTTTTGAACATTTAAATAAAAATATCGAAGCAAAATTTGGACTGTTTGATGAGATGCTCTCCTTAGAAGCAGCAGCGGTCAAACGAGGTGCTGAACACATTAAAGACGGCATGGAAATGCTTTCGCGTTCACAAGAGAAACAACGTGATTTGGTCAACGTGTATGAAGATATACTGGTGAAATTAAACCACTTTAACGAAAACACAACTACGTTACATGTAAAGATGCTTGAGAGCAATGAAGAGATGATTGTCACCAACCAAGAGGTGCTTAAAGTGATGAAAGAGATGAGTACGGCACGCACGGAAACTGCTCCAAATGAAGAGGTCGAGTCACTCAAAAAGAGTTTAAAAATGATCGACGCCGAAACCGAAGAGATCATCCAAAAAATGGATGCGTTAAAATAATGCGTTACAACCATTCACGAAGTTCAGACCAAAACTTCTGGGTCTCGTATGCTGATCTGATGGCAGGATTATTGTTTGTGTTTATCCTGCTCATTGGGGCGATCGTGGTGAAGTATGTGTACGTGCAGACCGATCTTAAGAGCATCAAGAGTGATCTTGAAGAGCAAAAGAGAGTTTTACACCTCTCGCAAGTGGAGCTCTCCCAAAAACAACGTGATTTTTTAAGGCTTAGCTCTGATATGAATGTCACGAGTGCTTCGTTGCAAATCGCTCAAGAGTTGCTCTCTCAAAAAGATACAAAGCTTGAGGAAGCAACGGCTCAATTACAACTCACCGATAAAGAGATTGAAAATCTTAAAAAACTGCTGCTTGAGACCGAACTAGCGCGTGATGAAGTCAAAGGCGAATTTGTTGCCAGCCAAGTGGAGCTAGGAACCACCACCAACACCCTCAAACTCAAAGAGGGAGAGTTAGCGCTTTTAAGTGCCAAATTGCTTGAAAATACCGCCTCTCATCAACAGTTGGTGGAAGACCTTAACCTCACCAAATCGCGCATCAAAAACCTGACTGGTATCCGCATCAAAGTGGTACAAGAGCTCAAAAGCAAACTGGGTAAAAAGATCAACATTGACCCAAACAGTGGCGCGATTCGCCTGCCCTCTTCCGTTTTGTTTGATGTAGGCTCCTTTGAGCTCAAACCCGAAGCTCAAAAACAGCTCAAAGAGACACTGCAACCTTACCTTGATGTACTTTTAAACGACGATGCTATACGAGAAAACATCGACCATATCGTCATTGAAGGACATACCGACTCCGATGGTAGCTACATGCACAACCTTGATCTTTCACAAAAAAGGGCCTACTCGGTGATGGCGTTTATCTACTCACTCGATGAAAAACGCACAGCACTCCTTCAAAAATACCTGAGTGCGAATGGCAGATCGTACAGTGACCTTGTTTTGAAAAATGGGGTGGAGGACAAAGAGGCGTCTAGGCGCATTGAGATTAAGTTCAATCTCTCCAACAAAAAAGCGATTGAAGAGATCGAAACCTTTTTAAATCGTAAAGAGTAATCTACTTTACATGTAAAGGATGGAAGGTATTAACGCCTTCCTCCTCCATCACGTCTGTCGTCATCATTATTATCAGGATGGTTATTGTTTTTATGATCATCCCTGTGGTCGTCTTTTCGATCATCTTTTCGGTTATCGCGCGGATCATGATGCTCGTTAGGTCTGTAATTTGGCTCACGGTGCATTTGTTGTTGATCGTGATAAACTTGAGGAATATACACCTCTTCGCGTTTAATAATCACACGTCTGTCTTCATAACGATCCTGACGTCTGTTATCGTAGTGGTAGTCATCTCTTAAATCGTGACGATGGCGTAATTCACCAAAATCAGGAGAATCAACGCGCACACCAAGCAGTGAAGCAATTTCAAGCCATGACGAGTATCGGTTTTGACGATAGACCGTTAAGACATAGTCATACGGTTTACCCGAAAGCTCCGCTAAACGAAAAATCATATACGCATCGGCAGGTTCACGAACACTATCCATAATTACAATAACTCGAGACTCAGGAAGACGAAAACGATCCGATAAACCATAACGATATCCATAAGGGTCTGCATGATAACGATTGTTTAGGCTAAGACGCCATTCAAAATCAACCTCCGCACTTAAATAAAGAGGCGCGCAAAGAGCCCCTAATGCAAGCAGTGAAAACAGACTTTGTTTTAATTTCATTTTTTCTCCTTCATAACCATAAATACGTTGCGAATCATACCTCATTTAGACTAAAATCCCTTCTTTTTCAGCCTCTTTTCGAATCGTTTTAGCATGAGAGAGAAATTTATGTTATGATTATTTAATGTGACAAAAGGAGATTTCATTGGCTATCATTCAAAAAAATATTTGGACTATTTTTTACATTCTTTTGCTCAGTTCCCTCGTCTTTTTAGGCATTGTTTCCTATGTCAAATGGAACAGCATTCACGAGAAGTACGCCACCGATCAAACCAATCTTGTGAAACTTGTCGCCAATGCAACCCAATCTCTTTTTCTCACCCAAGAGATGATGCTTAACATTTTAGGCGATCAAATTGTCAAGGAAAAAGACCCTCAAATTTTAGACGACTTGCGCTCGCTCAATCCTTCCGTTGTCTCCTTTGGATTTACCGATACAGAGGGTACTTATCTCTACGCTAGTTCGAATTTCGACACATCAAAACGCCCCAATTTAAGAACCGAAGCAGTGACTCGTGATTCCTTTGATTACACGCTGAGTCAACATAAAATGGTACTGGGTAGAACCTATTTTATTGCCGGAGGCTCGCAATGGGGCATCCCCATTCGTAAAACGATTTATAACGATATGGGAGAGGCTATTGGGGTCATGACAGCGGGTATTGGAATCGAAGGTGCCTTTAAAATCTACACCGACAATCTGACACTGGGAGACTACAATACCGTTACATTGATTCGTGACCACGACCAATTTGTTCAGTTTCAATCCTCCCAGCATGAAACTGCCAAACACCTTTATGAGACACCTTTACCCAACCATTTTTTACAAACCATTTTAGAAGGCATTTCACAAAAATATGCCATTTCAATTCAAGATATTAAACAACAAGGCAAGATTTATGAGGCAGAAATTTCGCATACAGAAGGGAAAAGTGCTCAAATTGCACTCAAATACAACCCCCGCTATGAGCTTTGGATCCTTTCGCAGATCGACCATGCTAAAATTGTATCCGATTTTATTCGTATCTTTATTCTCTATCTGCTTGCCCTTATCGTGGTGCATACGATTCTCTATTTTCTCTTTAAAATCATTGCAAATGCGGAACATAAACGACGTTTAGATCTTATGTATCAAGCCACCCATGATGCACTCACCCAACTGCCCAATCGCAGCTATTTCCAACAGTGTATGAAAGATTGGACATATGACGGCGCCGCACCTTTTAGCCTTTTTTATCTCGATATGGACCATTTTAAAAACGTCAATGACAGCTTTGGTCATCACTTTGGCGATTTAGTACTCATCGAATTTTCCAAACGCCTTTTGCGTATGGTGCCTAAAGAGAGCATTGTCATTCGTCAAGGAGGGGATGAGTTTATTATGTTAAGTCATCTTTCCAACAATGCTGAGCTCCTTGCCCATGCCCAAAAAATCATGCAAGAAGTTTCTCAGCCTTATCACATCGGGCAATTCAATTTTGTCGTTGGAGCCAGTATTGGTATCGCCAAATATCCAGAACATGGTGAAACCTTAGATATGCTTTTGCGCGCATCTGATATTGCGATGTATGAGGCGAAAAAGTATAAAAACAGTGTTCGTCTTTTTGTCCCGCTCATGCAAGAGGGGTATCTTAACCGCGTCAATGTGGAACAGATGTTGCGCAAAGCACTGACCAAAAATGAGCTCTATATGGTCTACCAGCCACAGATGGACAAAGAGGGAAATTTGTATGGTGTCGAAGCACTTGTGAGATGGCAAAATGCGGAGCTCGGTCTTGTCCCACCCGATAAATTCATCCCTATTGCGGAAGCATCGGGACTGATGCCTTACCTTGGAGATTTTATTTTAAACACCACCCTTAAAGAGATGAAAGCCTTGCAAGTAGCCCTTGGTATCACCTTTCAAACCTCCATCAATATTTCCATCAAACAGTTTATGGAAACGAATTTCTTAGAAAAACTGATACACGAGATAGACCATATCAATCTCACCCATGTTTCACTCTGTTTAGAGATTACAGAGAGCCTCTTTATTGAAGATATTGACTATATTCTGCCACTTTTAGAAAAAATCCGTGGCATGGGTCTGCATATTTCGATGGACGATTTTGGGACAGGGTACTCCTCTTTAAGCATTCTACGAAAACTTCCCATCGATGAGCTCAAAATCGATAAAAGCTTTGTCGATACCATTTTAAACGATATTACCGCGGAGAAGATGGTTCAAAACATCATCACGATTGGGAAGAATTTGGACTTGTATATTTTAGCCGAAGGGGTCGAAACCAAAGAGCAAGAAGTGCTGCTGCGAAACTTAGGATGCGATAGATTTCAAGGGTATCTTTACGCTAAACCTTTAGCCTACGACGCGCTCAAAACATTTTTAGAACGCTAAATCCTTTCTCATCTTTGCGCTCCGACTTAAGCAATACCTGTCGGAGCCATTGTTTTTAAAATCATCTTGTTTATTCCAAAATGCCTTTTTCTCTGAGTGCTTCTATCGTCATCAGTTTGCGCAGGGGAAGTTCATCAAAAGAGTCTATTATCAGATTGGTCGCGAAAAAATAGACCCCTTTTGAAGACTCAACATACCCCACATACCAGCCATGATGTTCCGCATCTTTGGGCACAGCCCAGCCTGTTTTAGCCCTTAGTACGTAACCTTTGCCGTGCTCATCAATCATAATGGATTTGAGTAGATCAATATGCTCTTGCCGAAAGGGCACGTCATTGGAGTAAAGCTTTTTCAAAAAGGCGATCTGTTCGTGTGCGGTGATGCGAAGCTCTCCATCGAGCCAAAAGCGCTCTACATTAGATCCTATTTTTTCATTACCATAGTGAAGTTTTTTGAGATAGTTGGTATACGTTTCAAACCCAATGTGACGTGCAAAAAGCTGATAGCACCAGACACAGGAACTTTTAAAGGCAGATTTTAAAGTTTGGTCTTGATTCCAAGCCCGTACACTGCGCTCGACGCCATCCCACATAATCAGCGAATCGGCATTGACCACACCCTCTTGGAGGGCGATAAGGGTATTGGGGATTTTAAAAGTCGAAGCGGGAAGTAGCGGTGTTTGGGCTCGTGCATCGTTATACACATAACGCTCTTTTCCATCAAGGGATTCTATGAGCATCGTTCCTTCAATCGTTTCATTTTCAAAAAGCTTTGCGATATTTGCATCTTCTGCCCATAAAGAACAGACAAGGCTCAGTGTGAAGAGTAATTTTCGAAGCATCTGTTTCCTTTGTCTTTGACTCGAAAGCAATTATAGCGTTTTACCTTTACATGTAAAACTGAATTAGCTATGATTTTGTACAAACCTCCTTAAGGAAATGCCATGCTACACGAGAATATCAAAAATAAAACATTGTGTAACATCCGAACCATTACTTCATTTGTGACGCTCACCAAAGAGAAAAGCAGCTGGGAAAAGACGATCAGTGAAGCAGCAACCTTTGGCGGAGATTTGGCAAATGAATTTAATACGCAAGGCTATCACGTTCAGTCCATTCGTATCGTGACCAATCCTTTTGGTGAGTACCTCAATACCACCTCGTATCACTCTGTTCTTAAAGGAATGCAGATTCTCTCAGAGGTTCTGAAAAGTCCTTCCATGCCTAAAATTCGCATCCGTTTTGCCATCGGTGAAGCGCGAACGAAAGAAGAGATTGCCCTTATACCGGAGATGATTAAAGCCTTTGGCGATATTTGCAATGTCTGTGTCAATGTCGGTGTTGACGACCTTGGCATCATAGACCATGACCTTACCCTCAGTTGTGCTGAAGCGGTTGTTGAAATCGGCAAAATTACGCCGCGTGGCGAAGGCAATTTCAACTTTACTATTAACTATAATTGCAAACCACAGATTCCTTATTTCCCTGCGTCGTATCACCAAAGTGACGATGAAAACTGTTTTGCCTTAGGACTTGAAACGCCCAATCTTCTAGTCGCTGCTCTTCAAAGTTTAAAGCCTGAAAAAGATCATAATACAAAGATGAAAAAATCCTATACTATTATGAAAGATGCCCTTCAACATCACATCACCAATATCCTTGAGATTACCAAGGCGTATCAGCATCCGTACAAAACCAAATTTGCGGGTATCGACACCTCTGCCGCACCTTCTAAAAACTGCGCTTCAATGGTGGATGTCTATAAACTCCTTGACGTACCTTTCTTTGGCGCAGCAGGAACACTGGAAGCTTCCGCACTTTTAACCAAAGTCTTTAAAGCGCAAACAGGATGCGAACTCATAGGCTTTTCAGGATTAATGCTCGCCGTTGTCGAAGATGCAGGACTTGCAGATGCAACCACACGCAATGAGTTTGATATTCGAGCACTGTTGCAATACTCTGCCGTCTGTGGCATCGGACTTGATACCGTGCCAATCGAAGGCGATACCACCGCGCAAAAGATAGCCGCTATCTGCACGGATACGGGCACCCTCGCCTACAGGCTCAATAAACCTCTCACCGTCAGACTCTTTCCCGTCCCCAACCTAAAAGCGGGCGATATGACACACTTTGAAAGTGATGATCTTTGTAATAGCATGGTTTTAAGAGTACCGTAAAAGATATGACCTAAAAAAGGAGGTAATGATGAGAGCTTCGCGTATAGTCGCCATTGTTTTGGTTGGGTTTATGGTGAGTGCCTGTTCACTCAAAAATCCTAGTGCGGAAAAAAGTGTCGATAACCAGCATCAAATGGGCAATCAAATGGATGTACGTTATTATCCTTTAGGTGGAAAATGGCTGCAAAAGATTGCCCATCACACCTATCCAGAAGCCTTCGATGCGAATGGAACACGCTACGCATGGAAAGCCTTAGGTGGCGATAGCGGCGGAGATGTATTGGCCGATACGACAACACAATGTGAACAAAGTGGAACCTGCGTCGATCTATCAACGCTCAATTATATTATGACGCAAGAGCCTTGCATCTGGCCTCATCAAGACTATTATGCCATCGTTGGCGTATGCTGGAATGCCACCAATCGAGGGCTCTACTATACTGGGCGAACCGTACATAATGTTCCCTTTTATGCCATCATCGAAAAAGTGTACGGAACCTACGGACTCGATACCAATAGTGCTTGTTGGTATAGCCTCAATCCAGCGCGATGCGAAGAGGGAAAAAAGAGATACGCGTGGTCTCAATGTCTTCTAAAAGTGCAAGAAGAGATGCCTTGGAGTGCCCAAAAGGTAACCGATTCTAGCCCTAACTCGGCAAAACCAGTCGATCCTAGAATAGAGCTCTATCACGACTATATTCAAAAATCAAACGCCAATACATTGCCAATATCATTGGAAAATGATTACCTCAAAAAGCTTTTTGAGCTTAATATCCAAGAGAAGCTGGGAGAGATAGCACAAGAGAAAAAAGCCATCCTTCTTACAATCGATCAAACGTATAGAATTAAAAGAGCGGGAAGCTTAGCATCCACAACGTTTGACCATCAACGCTACCTTGATACCGTAAATCAACTGATCAATGAAGAACTTCAAGCGTATCAAAAGGTGTTAAACGACGAAGAGTATCTCACACTTTTTGGCGCACCCAAAAGTGTAACGTTTGACATTCGAAATCAGTGATGAAAAGATCAAACCTTTTTACATGTAAAATTCGTTAGCACTCTCTAAAAAGGGTTTTGGGTAAACGTTTTACCAAAACCCTTTCTTCATTTGGTTTACCCTAGTATGTTACACTGAAAATAGCTTCGCGTGATAAAGCGTCAAAACGCTACAAAAAAAGAGGTTATGATGAAACAGACTATGGAAGAATTTCTACAAACACTCAGCGAAAGCAGTGAAACT
>Ga0302213_1000044_pt1 | contig 100756 bp, 86 predicted proteins | sample II_Fen_N1_2_FD_194583 | JGI IMG/M metagenome (GOLD analysis project Ga0302213, IMG submission 194583) | Peat permafrost microbial communities from Stordalen Mire near Abisko, Sweden - II_Fen_N1_1 | ecosystem: Environmental > Terrestrial > Soil > Wetlands > Permafrost | place: Sweden: Abisko...
GCCCTTGATGTCGGTCAACACCGAAATGATCCGGGCGCTTTTCCCAATGTATAAAATGGTGGGCTTCATGACAAAATCTTTTTTACTCTGATTTTGAGTTCCAGGGGATTGAACGGTTTTACAATGTAGTCGTCGGCACCGTCCGAGAGCAAGCGGATGCGTTCAGTCGTGCTGTCTTCGCTCGAGAGCATGATGACGTGGATGGACTTGTATAAGTCGCTGCCTTTAAGGAAATGGAGGAACTCGTCACCCCTCATTTCAGGCATTTTTATATCTGAAATGATTAGTTCAGGGATGTTGCCTTCCTGAAGGTAAGCGATGGCCTTGATGGGGTTTTCAAACCAGGTGATGTCGTATTCGGCGGAGAGGTAGTAAAAAATGACTTTGGCGATGGTCTCTTTATCATCGATGATCAATATCTTTCTCATGGCGTGTCTTAGTTGGTGTTTTTGCAAGTTGGTTTAAAAATACACAAATACGCTTCTCCGTGCAAGGCAAAGATAGAAATAATATGAAAAGATGCTTCGATTCATAAAAAGTGCCAAAAAAAAATTATTTTTACACAATCCATTTTTAGTTTGACTTTACATAACCAATCAAAAGACGAAAGCAAACGCTGCTTTTACGATGCCCCATGAAAGTAGAATACAACAATTCCGATTTCTATATACTGGTCGTGGATGACATACCGTCCAACCTGCTGTTGCTGTCTGTCCAGCTTTCGAAAGAAAAATACAACATCGGTACGGCCTTGAGTGCCGAAGAGGCGCTGAACATGATTGAGTGCCAGATGCCCGATTTGATCATCTTGGACATCATGATGCCTCGCATGGATGGATTCGAGATGGCCAGGCGGGTTAAAGCGATGCCGGAACCGTATAGCGACATTCCCATCATATTCCTGACCGCGCTGGACGAAACCGAAAGCATCGTCAAGGGCTTTGAAGTGGGTGGCAGCGATTACATCACCAAAGCGTTCAACAACGACGAAATGTTGATGCGCGTCAAGCACCAGATTTCATTGGTAGCGGCCAAGCGGGTGATTGCTCAGAAGACGGAGGACCTGCGCAATTCCATCTTGTCCAGGGACAAATTGTATTCGGTCATCGCTCATGACTTACGCTCCCCCATGGGTTCCATCAAGATGATGCTCAACATGTTGGTCGTTGCGGTCGATCATGAGCAAATCGGCGGTGACATGTACGAGATGTTGAGCATGGTCAACAAATCCGTTGAGGATACGTTTACACTGCTGGATAACTTGCTGAAGTGGTCGAAAAGCCAAATCGGTCGGTTGAATGTGGTGCGTCAAAATATGGACATGGTCGTGCTTTGCAGAGGCTTGATCGAAGTCTTTGAGAAAATGGGCGAGTTCAAGCAAATCCGATTCTCATTGGATGCGCCTGAGTCGTGCGATGTGTATGTCGATAGAGATATGATTAAAAGCGTGTTGAGGAATCTGTTAAGCAACTCGTTGAAATTCAGTAATAAAGGTGGGGAAATCATTCTTCATGTCAAAGATTCCGTTCTAGAAGAAGGAGGATTCGCCGTCATCAGCGTGGAAGATTTCGGTTGCGGCATCAGTGAGGAAGGGCAGTCGAAACTGTTGAAGTTGGAGTCGCATTTCAGCACTTTCGGTACCGGAAACGAAGAAGGCTCGGGCTTGGGGCTGCTGCTCTGTCAGGATTTCGTCACCAAAAACAGTGGACGTCTGTGGTTCACTTCCCAAAAAGGAGTGGGCACCACCTTCAATTTCTCCTTGCCTAAGGAATAACCTGCTTGGGACTGAATCCAAAGGTCATCACCGTGGGATTGTGGTCGCTGAAGTCCAGTTTGTCCGACCAATATTCCGTTCCGACCAGCCCTTTGGAATGAAAGATGAAGTCGATTCGGAAGAGGTGAAGCAAGTAATTGTAGGTATAGAGGTAACCCGAACCGCTTTCCTTAAATCCGTCCGTCAACCTTTTTTCAATGCTTCGGTAGGCATAGGAAGCTGGTGAGGAGTTGAAATCACCGCTCAAAAGCACCGGATACGGCGACTCTTTGATGAGCCTCTCCAGAAAACGGACTTGAATGTTCCTACGCAAGGTATTGTATTCGACTATTTTAATGGCATGCTTGGTTTTGTAGACCTGTTCCTGGTAATTCCAAAACCACAAGCCCGGTGAATTTCTGAATCGGGTTTGATTGAAATTGGTTGTTTGCAAATGGCAGTTGATGAGCCGAACCGTATCCTTGCCCAACTTGATGTCGCAAAACAACGTACGGCAACCATCCTTGCCATAACGCACCCTTTTGAGATGCATCATGGGATATTTGCTGAAGATGGCCATGCTCAGCCCAGTGTCCTGAAGGCAATACACGTGATTGGGAAGGGTGGAAAACGACTGCTCGATGTTGCCGAGCGACAGGTTCTTGCCATGATCAAATTCTTGTATGCAAAGTATGTCGACTTTGTTTTTTGCCAGGTATTCCCCAATCATATCCACCGACACTTTACTGATGCCGTATGCGAAGGAATGGACGTTGTACGTGCAAATTCGATAGGTGGCTGAATCCACGCGTTCAGCAGTGACGGAGGCGTTATTCCCTTTGAATTGATAAGAAGCTGCCATGTAATTCCAGTGCGACAGTATTGCGACGACTGGGAAAAGAAACCACCAGCTTCGCCTGAGCAGCCAATAGAGGAGGAGCCCCGCGTTCAGCAATAACAAGAATGGCAGAACCGATTGGATGAGGCTGGCCATGTTGTAGTCCGATTTCACCGCAGCAGAAAAAATCAATGTGACCACGGCTATTGCCATGGTCGCAAGCAATAGGACGTATTTTATAAACCTGCGCATCTCTCTGAATCCCACAATCTTACTCTTTTAGCCTCTTTTTGCCTTAGCCCAGACGCCAGTGCCCTTGTTCTTGCTCAGGTAGCGGAAGCCTTTGACAACGTTGACGTTCATGAACAGGAAGTAATAGGGCACGTACAGGAACTTGTTGCGTATCTGCTTGTTGGCCAGGATGGAACCGGCGATGCCGGAAATGTAAAAAAGTAATTGCAACAGCAACAGGCTCAAATAAAGTCCGAGGCATTCTGAAGTGAACAACAATGCAATGTTTAGCGGTAGCAGCAGGAACAGGCAAATCGGGGTGACCGACCACCTTAACACGCGGTGCGACACGTATTGAAAGCAAAGCGTGCCGTATTTGAAGGGGTTGAGCAGCTTTTTAAGCCTCAAAATGGACTGCATGCCTCCGGCCGAGATGCGGACCTTCCGTTTGCCTTCCTCCTTCATGTCGTACGAAGGCGTTTCTTCGGCGTAAGCGGATTTGCAGTAGGCGATTCGGTACCCGTCGGCGGCGATGTTCATGGACATGATGAAGTCGTCCAGCAGGGTGTCGTTGGGGAGTTCCTGGAACAGACTTGTACGGATGGCGAATAGCTCCCCTGCTGCGCCAACGGCGGAGTAAAGCCTGTCATCCAGCGTTTTGAGCGTGGACTCGTATTTCCAATAGATGCCCTCGCCGGCGGTGGCGCTGCCTGTCGTTTCTTGGCGAATGCGCTTCTCGCCGGCCACGCAACCTACTTTCGGGTCATCGAATGCCCGAACAATCTCGAATATGGCCTGGTCGTTCAAATAGGTGTTGGCATCGGTAAACACCACGAGCGGAGTTTTTACAAAGGGCAAGCCTCTGTTAAGCGCCGCCGTCTTGCCTCTTCGTTCGGGGCTGAACGCGACCTCCACTTCGGGGTAGGCTTTGAGCAGTTCGTTCGTGCGGTCGGAGGAACCGTCCGTGATCCATAAAAAGTGCAACTTGCCTTTGGGGTAGTCCAGGCCGTTGCAGTTGATCATTTTTTCGGCAACCACGAGCTCTTCGTTGTATGCCGCGATAACCAGCGTCACTTCGGGAAACTCCACTTCCGGAACGAATTTTTGCCGTTTCACCCGCAGTTCCTTTAGGCGGACCAAAACATAAAGCAACAAGCCGTAGCCGATGTACGTGTAAAAAACGATGAAGGCGCCAATCCAGAAAAGGATGGTCAGGATGGTGTTCATTTCTTCCATTTTGCAGTGATTTCTTGATATAATTTTTCTACTTGGCGGGAGACTTGGCTGCTGTCGAAGCGGTCCAAAATGAGTTGTCTGGCGTTTGCACCCAGTTTTTGACGCAATTTTTCGTCGTTGAGCAGTAGTTGCAATTGGGCAGCCAGCGCTTGCGGCTCGTTGAACCCGATGATGCAGCCATTGTGCTGGTCCTGAATGATTTCCTTGGCACCGTCCGTGGGCGTCACAACAACAGGCCGCGCGGAGGCCATGGCTTCCAGCAAGGCGATGGACAGCCCTTCCCAAAGGCTGGGCAGGCAGAACACGTCGATGGCGTTCAGTAATTCGGGAACGTCCGTGCGGAAACCGTCCGTGCGGACGAAGGAAGCCATTTGGTTGCTTTGAATGAAAGCGTCGGTTTCAGCCTTCATGTCGCCGTCGCCAATGAGCAAGCCTTTGACGCGCGGGTCTTTCTGATGCGCCAAGCCAATGGCTTTCAAATAGTTGATGGGGTCTTTCTGGATGGTCATCCTCCCAATGAAACCTGCCACGAAATCGTCATCGCTGAACCCGAATTCCGAGCGGATCTTGGTACGTTCAGGATGCGGCAGAAACTTGTTCAAGTTGACGCCGTTTTCAATAACCATGGCGTTTTTAAGACCGAATTCCTCCACGCCGGTCACTCGGTTGCTTTCAGACACGCAGATGACTTGCTGGCTTCTGCTACAAATCACTTTCTCGCTGTATTTCCTCAAACTATGGATGAGCTTGCTCTGGTCCTGATGGAAGCTCCAACCGTGCACGGTGTACACCAACGGCAAGTGCGACTGCCAAGCCGAAACCAGCATGTTGGAAGCCGCTCGGCTGCCGTGGGCGTGAATCAGCTCAATTTTTTCGTCCTGAATGAGTTTGTTGATGTCCCGAATCACCTTCGGATCAAAAGCCTTGCCGGTCTCAATCACCTTGCATTCCACACCGCGCGCCGTCAGCAAATCGATCATGTGCCCGGGCGTGAAAGCCAACACCAGCGGATTTACAGTGGGGCCGAACCCGTCAATCAAGTCCAACAGATGGGACTCGCCTCCGCCGATTTGACCCTGTCGAATGACTTCCAACACACGGATGGCGCTCATTTCCGTTCGCTTTTAAGTTTCTCAAACAGCGATGCCCACTGGTTCATGATGGATTCTTGGCTGTACCGCTGCACGTTTCTGCGGGCATTCTCGCCCATGCGAATCCGGTCTTCCTCGTGTTCGATCATGTACAGTATTTTCTCGGCTAAAGCGGGAACGTTGGCATTTTCCACCACGAAACCGTCCTCGCCCTCGGCGATGAGTTCCTTGGGACCGTTGGGGCAGTCGAACGAAACGATGGGCAAGCCGCAGGACATGGCTTCCAGCAGCACCATTGGAAATCCCTCGTAACGGGAGCTCATCACATAAAACGAGCTTTCCGCGTATTTGTCGGCGATGTTATGCACCGGCTCGTTCAAGCGAATGCTGTCTCCAAAATTCAGTTCAGCCATATCCTTGGTGAGTTGGTCGTACAAAACGCCTTTGCCGAAGATGTTCAGCGTCCAGTCTTGATGCTTGGCGTAGACTATTTTCCAGGCCTCCAGCATCATGTCGTAGCCCTTCTGGTCGTGCAACCTGCCCACGCTGATGATGGTCTTGTTCTTGCAGGTGCTGAACCCGTTGGTCTTGAACGTCAACGCGTTGGGAATGACCACGCTGCTCCGAACCTTGCTCCAACTTTTGGAATCCTGCTTGGTAAGCACAATCAACTCCCTGAAACGGGCAATGGCATGCTCCAGCTTCCACGAAAAATACTTGCCGGCAAGGTTGTACGGAAAGCCTTTGGCTGGCATCTCGTGGAGGTTTCGTAGGAACTCCTTGGCCAAGTGCGCCTCCACCAATTTTTGGCTTCCATCCTTGAGCTTGTACATGAAATCCACTTCCCGGCTGATGGCGCTGATGGCGAAATCCAGTTTGAGTTCCTTAAGCTTGTCACCCAGCCTTTTTTTGTACAACCGAATGAGCTTGAGGTACATAAAGCCCCTTACCACGAACGAATGACCGTATTGCGACAGGAAATCCACGTCCAAATCGATGTGCGTCACTTTGGGCGAAAGCGGATAAAAAAGCGGTGTGCCTTTTTGGTGGGCCGTGATGATGAAAACGTCGTAGTTCAGCTTCTCGGCAAAATAATTGGCCTTCTCGGTGATGACTCGGTCCGCACCACCGATGGTGTTCAAGGCAGGAAAAATGTAGGCTATCCGCATGCTTATTTGTTTTTGATGATGTTGCTGTCCTCGTCCTTGTACACTTCTTTTCCGACGAAATAGCCTTTGAGCTTTCTGCGGACATGATGCAGCCGAATCAAATAGGCGTTGAACAAGCTGCCTTGCCCCTGCAGCGTGTTGCAACTGGACATCGCCCTGGCTTTTTTACTCCTTATGAAGGCTATTTTACCGTATTTTTTCAGTCCGAGCGCCATCATGCCATCCTCCCCACGAATAATGTCGCAGCGGTATTCCACGTTCCTACCCCAATCCAAATTGTAGGCCATCACCATGCCACGCACACTGAGTTCAGGACTTTTAAATGACTGAAGCCATAAGTTGACATCCCGCAACGCTTCAAAAATGCGCAGTTTCCAGGCTGGGAACTGCTTGTCGGGCACGAAGCTCCAAAGCGACGAGACCACTGCGATGCCGGGTTCCTCCAACTTCCGAACCAAGGTCTCGATGTACAGCGGGGGATACATGGTGTCCGAATCGATGCAGATATAATATTTGCCTTTGGCATGCTGTTTCCCGCAATTCCTTGCAAAGCCGCAGCTTTTTTGTTCCTCAAAGTACCAAGGTATGCCCGTGGCCTTGAAAACCTCCGCCGTGCGATCCGCAGAATTGTTCTCAACCCCGATGATCTCGATGGGGTACGATGTCTTGCTCTCGCTCAGCGACCACAGGCAAGCCAGCAACCGCTTCTCCTCGTTGTGCGCGATGACGATCACAGATACCAAAGGCTTGTCGCTCTGGATTTTCTGCATGTTCTTCTTCACTTCCTCAAAAATAGCCGGGTCGGTGTCGTCCAACGGCTTTTCAAAGACGGTCAGGTATTTCGAGTACCACTTCATACTGTTGATTATTGGTTTATTTTTTATAGCTGAACACGTTCTCCCACTGCTGTGCGATTTTGTCCAGATCGAATCGGTCGATGTTCATTCGGGCATTTACGCCCATTTCTTTGCGAAGCGCCTCATCTTCAATGAGCACGCAAATCTTCTCAGCCAGCGCTTTTACGTCGCCCAAATCGACCAGAAAACCGTCTTTGCCCTCGGTCACGATGTCCCTGGGACCGCAAGGGCAGGTGAACGAAACGACGGGCAGGCCGCAAGCCATGGCTTCGATCAGGACCATGCCAAAGCCCTCGTGCCTGGAACTAAGTACAAAAATGGAACTTTCCAAGTATTTGGCTTCGATGTCGGGCGTTGGACCTTCCAAACAAACTGAACCTCCAATGCCTGCCTCGTCCACCAGTTTTTGGTAGCTGGTACGATCACCTGCTCCGTAGACTTTAAGCGTCCAGTCCGGATGTTTCTCGGCTACGAATTTCCAGGTCTGAATCATCATGTCGATGCCTTTCTGGTGCGTATACCGACCCACCAAGATAACCTGTTTGGCGGAGCAGTCGGATACTACTTCTGGCTTGAACGGCAACGGGTTGTAGATGACGGTCGTGTTCGACAATTCCGTCCATTTTTTTTGATCTTCTTTGGTCAATACGATAAAGCGTTCCAACTTTTTGAGTTCCTTGATGAGCTTTGCCATCCAAAACTTGGCCATCAACACCTCGATGGGGTTCCGTGCCTTTTCGCCCCGTAGGCTTCTGTAATTTTCACGGTCGAAGTGGATTTCCCCCATTTTGCGGCTTCCGTCCTGGATGCTGTTCAGGAAGTTGATCTCCCGACGGAGTAGGGAAATGGTGATGTCCGGTTTCAGTAATAACAACGCATCGGTCAGCTTCTTTTTGAACAACCGTTGCATGCGCATATAATAAGGTATCCGTTTGTACATCGGCATGGAGTACATCCGGTCGAAATCGATGTTCAGGTAAACCAGCTTGATCTTGGGCGACAATTCGTAATAGGGCGGCCTTTCACCACTATCCGACAGGATGATGGTGATGTCGTGGTTCAGCTTCTCGGCGAAGTAGTTTGCTTTTAATGTCAGAACCCTTTCCATGCCGCTTGGCGTATACAAAGCCGGGATGCAATAGGCGATTTTCATGGGTTGCAGGTTACAGGTGCGTGATATGGAGCCAAAATACGTAAAAATTCAAGAATATGATTTCAACGGACACAAAAAACAGCCACAAACTTGCAAAAAGTAGATTTATCGCTATATTCGTTTCATGAAGGTTGTTTAATACTTTGAATGCACGCTTATGTTTTGGATTGACGGAATCTTGTTTTTGATTTTTGCTGCGAATGCACTTTACATTTTGATTTATGCCATGGCTTCGCTTTTTAGGCCCAATCCCAAGGCTGCTGAAGCGACTACTTGCAAGCGTATGGCAGTGCTGGTTCCGGCCTATAAGGAGGACAAAGTCATCGGAGAATGCGTTCAGTCGCTACTCAATCAGGACTATCCGGCCGAAAAGTGCACCATCGCCGTGATTTCCGACCACATGGATGAGGCGACGAATAAAAAGTTGGCTGAACTGCCTATTGAATTGATTGTGGCAACCTACGAGAATAGCACCAAATCGAAGGCTTTGAACCTGGCTATGAGCCAATTGCCCGATCACGACATCGCCTTGGTCTTTGATGCGGACAATACCGTGGATCCCGATTTTTTGAAGCGCATCAACCAAGCATTTGTCGACCCGAAAGTCAACATTGTCCAAGCGCATCGCACTGCCAAGAATTTGAACACCAATTTGGCCTATTTGGATGCCGCCAGCGAGGAAATCAACAACTCGATATTCAGACAAGGGCATGTCAATCTGGGTTTGTCCGCTTCGTTCATCGGCTCGGGCATGGCGTTCGACTATCTGCTGTTCAAAGATTCCATGAGTCGTATCAAAGCGGTTGGCGGATTCGACCGTGACCTCATGTTGTCACTTTTGAAAAAAGGGCATCATGTTGGTTATCTGCCAGACGCATACGTCCACGACGAAAAAGTTCAGTCCTCCCAAACATTTTCCAACCAACGGAAACGCTGGCTCTCGGCGCAATTCCATTATGTAGGTGTTTATTTCAAGGATTTTTTCCCGGCATTGTTCAAAGGAAATTGGGATTTCTGCGACATGTATGTGCAGCAATTGGTGCTGCCCCGCGTCATCCTGGTTGGGTTTGCGTTCCTGCTTGCACTGGCTGCCAGCTTCATCGGACCCATCGGTGCCCTGAAGTGGTGGATTGTATTTGGCGCGATAGCCTTGGCGCTGTTGATTTCCATCCCGAAACGCTTCTACACCCCTCGGCTTTTTGCCGCCCTCGTGGCATTGCCCGAAACGTTCTTCCGAATGTTCCTCAACTTTTTCAAACTGAAAGGCGCGAACAAGAAGTTCATTCACACACCTCACGGTACCAAATAAACACAATCTACTATGAAAACATTTTTCCTGGGAAATTTTGAAGCCACCGAAAATCTCAGTTTGACCGGTTGCAGCCAATTCAAGGGCAGCGACGGCATCTGTGTCTGGTTTTGGGGCGCACTTTATAATTTGGATGTGCTTAAATGCCCCGATACCGCAAATATTGCCGAATTTCTGCATGACCGTTTCGTGAAACAGGGTATCGCTTCCTTCAGCAAACTGGACGGGGGGTTCACCTTCATCATCCAAACCAAGGAAGAAACGTTGGTGGGCCGTGATCATCACGGCGCGGGTTTGCCCGTGTTCCATACCGACAAAGCATTTGCTTCGTCCATGCAACTGTTGCTGGAAACGAAGGGTTTTGAACGCTTACCCGATTACGAGGCGTTGGGCAGTTTTCTCACCGGAGGTTATGTGCCGAATCCGGATACGGCGTTCCGCAACGTTCATAAACTGGGCGCTGGCATGGTGCTGACCTACCGCAAGGGTCAGATTACCCTCCAGAACTTGTTTGAAACATCGCAAATCATGCCTGCCACGAGTTCAGCCAGCCTGGAAGAGCTTTCTGAGGAATACGGGAAACTGCATACGGAAGCCATTCGTCGCAGAATCAAAGACAAGGCTTCGGTGGGCATTTTGTTGAGCGGCGGGTACGATTCCGGTTCGAACCTAGCGGCGCTCCGAAACGTGTACGACGGCGACATCCATTCGTTTTCCATCGGCTTCAAAGGCGACACGTGGACGGAACTGCCGTTGGCCAGGTGCATGTCCAATACCTTCAAGACCATTCACTCCGAATACGAAATTGACGGTTCCGAAATCTCGGCCCTGCACGACATTGTCCGATTCATGGGCGATCCCTTCGTGGAAGGCGGATTGATGGTAAACTACACGGTCATGAAAATGGTGGGCGGAAACCGACCCGAGATCATTCTGGGCGGCGACGGTAGCGACCAGTACTTCGGCACCAGCGGCCGCGAGGTGGCCATCCATCATTTATTGTCCAAAAACGGGCTCATGCCTTTGGCCAGGCTATTGCACAGCATGGTCAACCAAAAAGCGTTCGACAACAACAATCCGCTCTACCGCGTAAACTTCCAACTGGACAAAATCGTGGGGGTGATGAATGGCGATTTCTTCGGCTTGCCCGAATTTCGCCTTCGTGAAATGCTCCAAAACCCGAAGCAAGTGACTTTCGCCAAGACGGTTCGCCCCGATGCATCCAATTTTGAAAAGCTCTACACCAGGCACCAATACGAAACCGACATTGAGAAGACCATCAATCAGGTCATCCTTTTCAAGGCTTCCCGCATGGCTGAAATGTTTGACAACACCATCGCGTTCCCGTTCATGGATTTGACGTTGTACGACTTCCTGCAGAAACTGCCGGTTGAGTTCAAATACCGCACGGCTAGCCTCAAGGAAGCCGCCAAAGGCAACGCCACCACCAAATTCCTGCTGAAACACCATTACAAACCCTTGCTGCCCACCGAAATCACGAGCAAGAAAAAGCAAGGCGGCTTTGCCCCAATGCCTTTGTTCTTCGCCGATAAAAAACGCCGGGACGATATTGCCGATTACATCCTGCAATCGGGCTTGGTCTCCGATTTCCTGAAACGGGACAAGGTGGAAGCGTTCATTCGTCAATACGACAAAGACGCCGGCGACAAGGACGCTTGGTTCTGGTACCGTCAAAACAAAGCCATCCAGTACTTCAATCTGTACACCTTGGCCATTTGGTGGGAAACATTCATGCGCGATGGAAAGTAAAACTCCATTGATCAGCGTCATCGTACCGGTCTATAAGGTAGAGGATTACCTGGACCGATGCGTTCAGTCCATCCTTAGTCAGACCTACCGGAATCTGGAGATTCTATTGGTGGACGATGGCTCGCCGGATGGTTGCGGGGCGATGTGCGACGCTTTCGCAAAACAAGACGACCGGGTCAAGGTCCTTCACAAACCGAACGGCGGCCTTTCCGATGCCCGAAACGTAGCCATCGACGTGGCCAAAGGCGAATACCTCGGCTTCGTGGACAGCGACGACTTTATCCATCCGAAAATGTACGAGTCCCTGCTGAACACTATCCGCGAGAGCAACGCGTCCATTTCAGCCTGCTTTTACCGCTCGTTCAAACCGGGAGAGGACTGTTTCACGAACGATGAACACCCCACTTCAGTCGTTTTCAACCGAATGCAAGCCTTGGAACATTTCTATTCCTTCAACTGCGTGAACTTCACGTTGGTATGGAACAAATTGTATGAAAAGTCCTTGTTTGAAGGCATCCGATATCCCAAAGGAAAGACCAGGGAAGATGAGTTTACGACGTATAAACTGGTGTTCAAGGCCGACAAATTCGTGTTCCTCAAAGACCACTTGTATTTTTATTTGCAGCGGCCGGGCAGTATCATGCGCGAAAAATCGTTTGCCAACGAGTTGAATTACGCCGACGCGCAAGAGGAACGGCAAGCGTTCTTTCAAGAAAACGGCCTTGCCGAGCTTCGTCAAAAAGCATTGTTGAAATACCTCGTATGGTTGTTCGCGATGGACTACAAGTATGGCAAGGATGAGCAAGCTGGCGATTTCATCCAGGCACTTTCAACCAGACGCAGCGGGCAACTTAAACGATTTCAGCAGGAAGGAAGGTTTTCGATATTTTTTAAGGCGACGGGCTTACTGAAATCGTTAACAGCATGGCTGGCTTATCGGAGAATTTACCGAAACGATGCTTTTGCTGCCTGTCTGCTGGGTGATCCATTAATAAAAAACGACTTATGAAGATAGCCTACCTGCATCATTCCATGATTACGACCGGCGGTGTGGAGCGTATGATTGTGAACAAAGCCGATTACCTAGCCGATAAAAAGGGGTTCGACGTTTGCATCATCACCACCGACCAAAGCGGAATGCCGTTGGTGTATCCGGTGTCGGAGAAGGTCAAGCACTACGACCTGGGCGTCAATTTCTATTCCCGATACCGCTACCCCAGAGGCCTGCGGGATGTCTACCGGCTGGTGTTGCGCAAACGGTATCTGCAACTGTTGGAGGCTCTGCTCAAGGAGCTCAAGCCCGACATCGTGATTTGCTCCACCTACGATTTCACGAACCTCTGCCCCTCGGTGAACGACGGCAGCATCAAGATTGTGGAGTCGCACATCGCCAAGGAATTCACCATTGACGACCCGCATCACCCATTGATTCTCAAATATTTGACAGAATCACTCTACCGAAAGGTGGAACGCTTTGTGGAGAATGGAAACTTTCTGGTCACCCTGACCAACATGGATTCCAAACATTGGAGCAAAATCACCCGAAAAGCTGTCATCCCCAACTTCCTGCCCTTTTATCCCGAAAAAGTCAGCACTTGCCTGAACAAACAGGTTTTGGCCGTGGGAAGGCTTGAGCGGCAAAAAGGTTTTGACTGGCTGGTGGAAGTCTGGGACATTATCGCCAAAAAACATCCGGATTGGACGCTTAAGCTCTATGGCAAGGGCGAGATGAAAAACCAGCTGGTAAGCAGAATCCTGGAGCTGGGTTTGGAAAAATCGTTCCTGATGCTCGAACCCGTTTCCAACATCGCCGACAAGTACGCGGAAAGCGCCATTTATGTAATGAGTTCCAGGTACGAAGGCTTCGGCATGGCGCTCATCGAATCCATGGCTTGCGGCACACCCGTCGTTTCTTTCGACTGCCCAAACGGTCCCACCGACATCATCCAGGACGGCGTGGACGGCCTACTGGCAAAAACCGGCAACATCGCCGACCTAGCCGAGAAAGTGTGCTATCTCATCGAGCACGAGGAAGAACGCGTCAAGATGGGTCAAGTTGCCAGGGAAAACGTGCGAAGCTACCTGCCTGAACCCATCATGCAACGCTGGATCGACCTGTTCGAAACCTTGACCAAGAAGTAAGCTTATTTGACGATCGCCAACGACTTCTTCAGGAAGTCCAACGATTCGGCCCTGAGTTTGCCCAATCGCTGCGAGACTATGCTGTAATCCATCGCCAAACTGCTTTTGGAAGGAAAGGCTGAACCCTTCACAATGGCCCTGTCTTCGGCGCCCAGCAGTCGGATGAGCCCCAACTGGCGGTCGTCCGTGGTCGCGCTGTTGTCCACCACGGTGAAGAATGGTTTGGAATAATTCAACGCAAACGCCGTACCGTGAAAGGAGGATGTCACCACCAGTTCAGCATCCCTATACAAGGATAGGAATTCTTCAGGGCTAACATGCGGCAACACCTTATAATGAGGGTGTAGCGCATTGACCGGATAACCTCCGATGAACAACACCTCATAACCCGTTTTTTTCTGCAAGTCGCTCACCAACTGGGTGACATAGGGGTACGGATCGAACGAATATTTCAGGATGTAGCAAAGAATATACGGTTTGTCGGTGAATTTGGTTTCAGACGCTATAAGATTCCATTCCTCGGCCGACAAAAGCAAGGTCGGATCGGCCACACAGGTGGCATCACCTCCGGTCAGCGCCTTGACAATGCCCACGCCGGAAGCTTCCCGCACCGAGATGGCATCGTAACTCGAAAGTTGCTCCGCCAGAAAGGCATGGTATTCCTCCTGAATCTGATGCGTTCCGAAACTCGCCGCGTACGAAATCTTAATGGCTGAACTCGGGGCGAAACCCAGTAAAAAAGCCAGATCTTTGCCACAATACTTTGGATTCCACACCTGATCGCTGCCGGTAATGTAGATGTCGAAAGCAGGCGGGTTCTCCAAAATGCTGTCCAACGTTTCATACGGCTCCGTAAACGTGAGGTGCTTTTGAAGAAAATTCCGAAAAGTGGCGAACAACGTTTCCGCATCTTGCTTGATCAAACGGTTCATCCATTTCCTGTAAAGGCGTTGACCCAAAGAAAGTTTGACCTGGGGCTTTTCAGCCAAATGGAAGGGTGCATGCTTCAAATGAAACTCATTCGGATAGGCATAATCAATCACGGTGCATTCACAACCGAGTTTTTCCACACTCTTGACCGTGGCGTAGGTTTGTAACGCCGAACCGTAATTGTAGATGCGGTGGATGGTGATGAGTCCTGCCTTTTTCATCGTTTGGACAGTTTTTTGGATACGAAGATTGAGATCTTTTCACGAATCATTTCGCGCTCGCCTTTATTAAGCCCGATGGTATAGATGGAAATGCCGACCGAGAGGACGCAAACGGTCATGCTAAGCAACATTCCCCAATATCCGGTCATGTACCGTTGAATGAGAAATGGAATGGGCAAGGAAACGAGGGTCACGATGGAGATGCGCAGCAGCACTTCCTTGTTGAATCGGCCTACGGGAAAATCGATGAGCTTTTTGAGGAAAACCAGCCTCACCACCAATGCCGCCACACACAATACAATGCCTATCCAAAGGATGGAATAGGGTGGCAGGCCGTATTTGAGGAAGAGGTACGAGAGCGGCAAGTTCAGCAGCAAAACGATGCTCACCACGATTTGATAGGTTTTGATGTTGCCCACCGCCTGCACCGAAACCCAGAGCGGCCCTGAAATGGCGTCAATCAGGATGTAGAGTATGGTCAGCTGTGAGAAAACAACGGTGTATTCCGGTACGTTCTTAAGCCAAAGCTGCAGGATGAGTTCCGTGTTCAAAAGTACCGGCAAGGACAAAATCAACAGCATGTAGTAGGAGAACTTGGCGGTCTGAAAAATCAGCTTGGAAAAATAATTCCGATCGTTGGCCGCGAACGATTTCATGATTTGCGGTGAAAAAGCCTGCTGAAAGTTAAAGACAAAATTGTTGATGGCACCGCTCAACTGATTGGCAATACCGGCGGCCGCATTGACGGTGACGCCGCAGAAAATGTTCAAGATGATGTTGACCCCCTGTGATTTTCCAATGTTGGCAACACCCGTCAGCAGGCTCCAGCCTGAAAATCCAATGAGGTTCTTGTACATTTCTTTGTCCCAAATTCTGCTGTAGCGGCAGAAATCGAACTTCTTGACACAGTAAATCTTATAGATGTAAAAGAACAAAATGGCTGAAATGGTGTTCAAAATGGTGAACGTGATGAGCCTGTCAAAACCGATCCACATGATCATAAAGGCGATGGCCAGCTTGAAGGCGACTTCGACAATGCTCACGTAGGCATAAAACGACATCGCCTCGTTGGCCACGATGGAGGCATTGTACGGAACCACGACGATGCCGACGACGAATGCAATTATGGTAAGGTGATAGACCCAATTGACGGCGACCATCCGATCCAACGGTAGGTTCAGTTGCGTATTGACAAACCAGAGACCGACGGTTTCAGACAATACCAAAATGATGGCTGCGATGCTGATATGGACGGTCATGCTGGTGTTGAACACTTTTTTGAGCGCCACTGCATCGCCTTTTCCCATCTCAATGTTGAGAAACCGCTGGGTGGCGGTGGAAAGGGCGTTTTTGAGAAAGGCGAACAACACGACGACGCCTCCGATGATGTTGTAGGTGCCGAAGTCGCTCACGCCAAGTGCGTTCAAAACGATGCGGGAGGTGTAAAGTCCCACAGCCATGGTGAACAACATGCGTATGTACAACATGGCTGTATTGCGTGCGATTCGTTTGGTATTTTCTGATGCCATTGTAGTTGGATTGATTGCGCCTGAGACCAAAGGTAAAATAAATAATAAACCATGCAAATACCTTGTGTAAATCAAATTCCCCGCATTACTTGATTAAGTTTGCTTTATTTGTATATTTTTGTAAAAAGTAATCGGTTAAAATGTAAGATGGCACTTAAAGATAAACTGAAGAACAACCCCGCGATGAAGGAATTCGTTTTGTGGAGTTTAATGCCCAAAGGTCAGGCTACCCCCCGGCTTTGGGTTCGCTGGTTTGTTAATCCCTTTTTTCACAAAAGAGGAAAAAGAGCGCTTGTCCGCCACTCCTCCAGGTTGGATGTCATGCCTTTCAACCGGTTCGACATCGGAAGTGAAACGACTATTGAGGATTTTGCCGTCATCAACAACGGAGTCGGTGATGTTGTGGTGGGCGACCGTACTCGAATCGGCATCGGTTCCGTATTGATCGGGCCTGTCGTGGTTGGCAACGACGTCCGGCTGGCCCAGCATGTGGTGGCATCCGGTCTGAATCACGGCTATGCGGACATTCATGTTCCCATCTGGAAACAACCGGTTACGACCGCTCCCATCGTCATCGGGGATGAGACCTGGATAGGGTCCAATGCAGTGGTCGTATCCGGTGTGACCATCGGCAAGCATTCAGTCATTGCTGCTGGTAGCGTCGTGACGAAAGATGTGCCTTCCTATTCGATTGCTGCAGGCAATCCGGCCAAAGTCATCAAGAAATACAACGAGGTTGCCAGTCAGTGGGAACGTGTGTGATTTTTCTCCACTTTTGTGAACAACTATGGGATATAAACAAACGCTCGGATGCTTCTTGCTTTTCTCGATGGCTTTCATACCCTTCCTTTCCGTGCATGCGGATGAGGGGTTCAACATCATCGAGACTTTTAAAGAAGACACATCCGAGAATTTTATGTTCGGCGGTGAGCCGGTCGCATACCTGACCTCCGGAAAGGACGACCCTTCTGGGAACGGTTGGTTGCGGTTGACCAACGACCACACCTATCAAAAAGGGTATGCGGTCATTCGGAACTCCTTTGTTTCTGGTTTGGGTGTGCTTATTGACTTGGAATTCAAAACCTGGCGTATCAATCGTGGAGCAACGAATGCAGGAGCCGACGGCTTTTCCATCTTCATGTTCGATGCAACGGTTGATCCCTTCAATATCGGTGGTTTCGGCGGCTCGCTCGGTTATGCGCCTTATGTGAACGGTGCCAACAGCTACCCTGGATTGTCCGGTGGTTATTTTGGTGTCGGGATAGACGAATACGGTAATTTCAGCAATCCGACTGAGGGCAGAACGGGCGGCACTGGGAAAAAAGCCAACACCATCGGCATACGCGGGCCGGCTTCGTCCAACTATAATTGGTTGACTGGTGTTACCAACCCCGGGTTCTCCCTTCAGAGCGCCCGAACGACGGAACGCCCTTCCGATACGACCTATTACAGGCGGTTCCAGATTGAAATTACTCCTGATTCCATCGGTGGAACCAAAAAATACACCATCACCGTTCGGGCAAAAACCAGTTTGAATGGCTTGTATCAACTTGTGTTGGCTCCCTACACCTTACCGACCCTGCCTCCTCAGAAACTTAAAATCGGGTTTGCGGCTTCCACTGGAGCCGATGTCAATTTCCATGAATTGCGAACATTATACATCACCACCACCGGTGGGCTTCGCATCACGAAATCCGTGGATAAGCCTGTCGCTAGGGTGGGCGAGGAACTCACTTACCGGGTCGATCTGTACAATTTGAGCAAGGATACGTTGTCCGGCCTCCATTTCAGCGATGCATTGAGTCAATTGACTCCGGCGTTCCAAGTGCAAAGTGTGACCTTCAACAACGATGGAACCGCATCCAATACAGCCACCGGTTATTCCCTGACCAACTTGTCCAATGCTTCCGTACGAATGGTTCCCTCTTCGCATTCCAGCTTTGTCATCCAAGGAAAGATTGTCCAATGGCCAAGCAGCGGTTTGCTTTCTAACACAGCCGTCTTCAACACTGGAACGTCCGGTCTGGTGGACGAAAACTTGACCAATGACACCGCAAGTGTCAGCACGACGGTGATTGATCCCAAGATTTCGCTCGTCAAAAAGGCCGACAAAACCAATTTCGAAGCGGCTGGGGAAGTGATCCATTATAATTTGACCGTCAAAAACATTGGGAATGGTTCGTTGAAAAGCATCAAAGTTTCCGATCCGATGCTTACGGATTCAGCCACGTACCTGAGTGGAGATTTGAATGCAAATGCCAAACTGGATGTGAATGAAGAGTGGTTGTATTCGGCATCCTATACAGTTACCAATGCGGACGTGGCGGTTGGACTCGTCCGGAATTCCGCGTATGTCCGTGGGTTCGATGTGTTGGGAAATGCGGTGGTTGATACCTCCGGCCTTACCCAAAACGACAATGAGCCAACCGTAGTTGCCGTCAAGTCCAAAGAATTCTTCATCCCCAATGTAATTACCCCGAATGGTGATGGAGCAAACGATGTGTTTGAGATTGTAGGGCTCAAGCAGTTTACGAATGCCGAATTGAACGTGTTCAACCGTTGGGGAAATCAAGTGTATCATAATGCAAACTACAACAACGATTGGGACGGAAACGGTTTGAACGACGGTACCTATTATTATATCATCGGGTTGAAAAATACTGCCGGAACGCATACGTACAAGGGTTGGGTGCTTCTAAAACGGAATTGAGGAGATGAAAAAGCACAACCGACATCATTGGGATGTAGTGAGACGATGGCCTTTACTGCTGTTGTTCTTGACTTTTGGCGTTGCGCAGGCTCAGCAAAACATCCAGTTCACCCAGTACATGTTCAATTCATTGGCGGTAAATCCCGCTTATGCCGGGTACAAGGAAAGCTGGAATGCGCAGGCCACGCATCGCATGCAATGGATCAGTTTGCCTGGTGCCCCCGTCACCTCCCAGCTCTCAGTGGACGGTTTGTTGAATGCCGACAGCAAGAATGTGGGGCTTGGGCTGCAGTTCACCAATGACAAACTCGGGCCACAATCGGCCACCTCACTTTATTTGGATTATGCTTACCGCCTGCCCTTGGATTTGGACGACACCCAACGGCTTTGCTTTGGCTTGGGTGCCGGTGTGACTCAGTATGGGCTGGACGGTTCAGTGTTGGATCCGGTCAATGCCGATGATCCTTTGCTCAGCGGCAACTACGAATACAGCTACATTCCCGACCTTCGGTTTGGGGTCTATTATTTCTCCAAGAAATGGTATGCGGGGGCTTCCGTCATGGATATGCTTTCAGGCGACAAGTCGAACGGGTTGTTCAACTGGCAGTTGGATTCCACCACCAATGTGCTTCGTAAACGGCATTATTACCTGATGGGAGGCCTTTTGATGGATTTGACGAATGAACTCAAACTCAGACCCAGTGTGCTGTATAAAACAGATTTGAAAGGCCCGGGCAGCTTGGACGTTAGCCTTCTGCTCATCATGAAAGACTTGCTCTGGGTGGGTGCCTCGTACCGGACAGCTTTGGCTTCCTCCTCCAGCATGGGAGCCGCCAGTTCGCTTGCCTTGCAGAACTCTGTCTCCGGCTTGTTCCGCATACAGATCGCACACGATTTCTATGTGGGTTACTCCTTCGATTGGGCGCTCACACAGCTCAACACGGTCGAAAACGGCACACATGAAATCACGGTAGGGTGGACTTTGCCCAAAAAATACCAACGGGTGCTGAGCCCACGATTCTTTTAAAAAATAAGAACCATACCTATGAACGCATTTGCCCGACACCTGTTCCTTGTACTTTCATTTCTACTCGTTGGTGTAGTGATGAATGATGCCCTGGCTGTGACTCCCGGGCTGCGGGGGCGTGCGGAACGCTTGTTCAACAGCCTCAAATATTCCGAAGCGGCTTCCGTCTACCTGCAGCTGACCGATGTGAAGGAGCCATTGTTGTCGGACATGGAGCAACTGGCCGAATGCTATCGGAAAATGAACAAGTATAAGGATGCCGAAATATGGTATGCCCGAATTGTGAAGAATCCGGACTCCAAACCGGAGAACCTATTTCTCTATGGCGAAGTCTTGAAGGCGAATGCGAACTATGCCAAGGCAAAGAAGTCGTATCAGAGTTATGTGACCAAAACCAAGGATAAGAAACGCGTAGCCGTCTTCATGGCCGGTTGTGATTCGGCTCGAATCTGGATTTCGAACCCCACATCGCATGTGGTCAAGAATGAAGACATGGTCAACACGGCCAATTCCGAGTTTGGCGTATTTCCTGCTGGCAACGACCGGGTCTATTATGTGGGCGAACCCGCCTTGAGCAAGGGGAACGAAAATAAAGACGGATGGACCGGAAACGGCTACCTGCGTATTTTCTCGGCGGTCCGAACGGCCGAAAATACCTTGTTTGCTCCCGAAATTCCAGTTCTGCCCTTCAATGAGGCACCCTATCACGTCGGTCCAATTGCGACCGATACCACCGGTGAAATCTTTTTGGTCACCCGAACCTATCCTGGGAAGACCAACAACCGAATGGTCATCAACGGCAACACCTATTCCACCCAAAACATGGAGCTGTTCATTCAAGGAAAGATTTTGGGCAAATGGAAAAATCCCGAAGCCTTTGCATTCAACAACATCGACCAATATTCAGTTGGGCACCCCACCTTGAGCCCAGACGAGCACACGCTTTACTTTGTCTCCAACAAACCGGGCGGCAAAGGTGGAACCGACATTTGGTATACTTGCAAAAGAGCGGATGGAACGTGGGACGAACCCATCAATGCCGGCGACAAGATCAATTCGGCAGGCAATGAGTTGTTTCCATTCATCAGCAACGATTCAACACTTTATTTCTCATCGACCGGTTTCCCAGGCATGGGCGGCCTCGACATTTTCCGCAGCAAAGGGTACGGCAATCAGTGGACTACGCCCGTCAACATGAGGTATCCCATCAATTCCCCTGGCGATGATTTCTCGTTCATCATGGATAAGGACCATAACGGAGGCTACTTTGCCTCCAACAGGGATAAGGGCTTGGGCGGAGACGACATCTATTCGTTTGTGAACCCGAAGTCGCCAAAAGTTCGGATCATTTTGGGAACCGTTTACAACAAGAAAAACGGCCAAATCCTGTCGGCAGCCACCGTGACACTTTTCGACCGAATCAAGAACATCATCGCCAAACAAGACAGCCGCAGCGACGGTGGTTTCGCGTTCGCATTGAGTCAACCGGTCGAATACAGCACGTACGGAACCAAAGCCGGTTATTATCCCGATACCTTCCAAATCGACAAGAAAGAATGGGACACCAAAGACACCATCCAGGTGAAATTATACCTCGACCCGCTCTTTGAAAAAGGCAAAACTTTCCGCCTGAGGCCCATCTATTACAACTTCGACAAATACAACATCCGCTCGGACGCCTCCCTGGTGTTGGACGAACTGGTGCAAACCTTGCATGAGAATCCGACCCTGAAAATTGAACTAGCTTCCCACACTGATAGTCGTGGAACGAGCAAATACAATGACAAGCTATCGCAGAACCGTGCCCAAGCGGTAGTGGATTATCTAGTGAGCAGAGGTATTTCCAGAGACCGAATGGTGGCCAAGGGCTACGGCGAATCCAAACTGATCAACCGTTGTGCAGACGGTGTCGATTGTTCCGAAGCCGAGCATCAGGAAAACCGTCGGACGGAGTTCACCGTACTTTCATGGTAAGGCTACAGAGGATCATCACCTCCGTTGCGTTTCAACGATTGGTAAACAAGCGTGCAATTTCAACGATGTTTGGTTGGGTTGCCAATTGGAGGCTTCCGCACCGATTACTCGTACGGCTCATTGACCGATTTGCCGAAGCCTTTCATACGGATCTTTCCGAGTATGAATTCGACCGGAATAGCGTTCGTACCTTCAATGAATTTTTTTCCAGAAGGCTGAAACCCGGATTTCGCCGTTTCGAGGGGGCAGTTTGCTCGCCCGCAGACGGCTTCGTTTCGAGTTCAGGCCCAATTCAAGACAATCAACTCCTTCAGGTTAAGGGCAAGACGTACATGCTGGACGAACTCGTTCAGTCGAAAACATCGGTTTCGTACGGCTCTTTTCTTAGCCTGTATCTTTCGTTGGCCGATTATCACCGAGTTCACCTGCCTTTTGATGCTACTTTGCTTTCTATCAGGAGAATACCCGGAGCATTGTATTCCCTGAGCCCTAATACACTTGAAAAAATCGATCGGCTTTATTGCCGAAATGAACGGGTAGTCGTGGAAGGCATTTGCGAATTCGGCAGGTTTTACCTAATTTTGGTAGGAGCCATCGTGGTGGGAAAGATCGAAATGAACCCGGAATGCCTATTGAGCACACCCTTGAAGCAAGGATTGGAAGTAGGTTGTTTCAAGATGGGTTCCTCCGTTTTGCTCCTGCTCGAGTCCGATACCTTATCCAAACTACCGAATACCATAAAACACCTAAAAACGGGAGATGCCCTATGTTGATACTTCAAATTTTGATTTTTGCCATTCCGGTTACTTTGGCCGCCATCTTGCACATGGTCGCCGTCAAGTTCAATTTATTCTCCACCCTGAAGATTCCGCTCGATTTCGGAAAATCGTACCGTGGTCACCGCGTTTTCGGTGACAGCAAAACCTACCGGGGTGTCGTGCTCATGATGCTGCTCAGCATCCTGGGTGTTTATTTCCTCAAGTTGCTCTGTTATTTGTCTCCTCAAATGGATGCGCTCAACATCATGCGTTTTCACCAATATCCTGGGTTTCTGTTTGGCATGCTTTTTGGATTGGGCTACACCCTGGCCGAGCTTCCCAACAGCTTTTTCAAACGGCAGGCAGGTATTCCGGAAGGCAAACCAGGCAATGTATTAAACATCTTAATCGACCAAATTGACTCCGTGGCCGGCTGCTTGTTGCTGCTCTTTCCATTTTGCGACATGACCTGGAGTTTCGTAGGTTACGGTTGTTTGGTCTTTCTGGGTCTGCACCTACTGTTCAACTTTCTGCTGTATTTAGTTGGAGTTCGCAAGAATCCGATGTAAATTCGATTTCAGACACCAAATTCGATGTGATGAATAGATACAAGTATTGGTACCCCTCCACGCTGACCCTTCTCAACTTGGCTTTGGGATTTGTTGCCATCCTTCTGAACCATCCCGTTTATAGCCTGTTGCTCATTCTCATCGGTTGTTTCCTCGATGTTTTCGACGGTATCCTGGCACGGTTGCTTAAAGCCACCAGCGCGTTCGGCAAGGAACTCGACTCGCTGGCCGACATTGTCACGTTTGGTGTCGCACCTGCATTCCTGGTTTACCAACACTGCCTCGACCATACTGTTCTGAACCTATTATTAGTTACCTTGTTGCCCGTATTCTCAGCCATTCGCCTGGCTAAATTCAATAACGACGGGTCGCAGAAATCAAACTTCGCCGGCCTGCCCACCCCGGCCAACGGCTTATTTTTCGCATCCATGCCCTATCTTTTCCAAACCACTACAATCACCGTAGCTTACCTGTTGCCCCTCATCTTGCTATTCTGCATCCTCATGGTTTCACCGCTGCGCATGTTTGCGTTCAAGGATGTCGGAAAGGGTGGTCCAAACACCTTTTTTCCGCTGCTTTTCCTGGTCATCGTCCTTATCGCCTCCTTTTTCCTCTCCCTATCGGTCATTCCTGCAGGCGTTATAGTATACATTCTCCTGTCCGTCGTGTATCATCTTTTCGTCAATCGGACCCAATTGAAAAGTGTATGATGTATTTGAAAACGTTTCAGGAAGCCATCGCATCCGAAAGTCTGGGCGGAAAAGCCTTCCGATTGGTGCAAATGTACCAAGCAGGATTTCAGGTGCCTGACGGTGCCGTGCTTCTGCCCGAAGCTTTTCAACTGTTCCTGAACGCGAACCCAAACCTGAATTCGGTCATTGGCAGACTCTGCAAATTGATGACCGACAAAGAGATAGAACGAGTTCAAAAAGAATTTTCAGACGCCGTTTTCCCTGCTGAACTCCATAAAGAGGTTCATGCCTATTTGAAGCTTCGAAAAGTGAAAACATGGGCCATCCGCAGCAGCGGCTCCCTCGAAGACGGTTCCAATGCCTCGTTCGCCGGCCAATTCGAATCCTATCTGGATGCCAAGAACGCCGACGATGTCATCCAATCCATCATCCAATGCTGGTCGTCACTCTACGGGCAAAAAGTGGTGCGCTACTGTGAAAACAAGGCTTTGGCGCTACGAGAATGTACTATGAGCGTGGTCATTCAGGAGCTCGTTCCTTCCGAATCGTCCGGTGTGGTGTTCACCGTGAACCCCCTGACGGGCAACGACAAGCAAATGGTCATCGAAGCCGTTTCAGGCTTGGGTGAAAGCTTGGTTCAAGGCCAAGTCACTCCAGACCATTACTTGTACGATTGGTACCACGAAATACTTCAAATCAAGACCGAGTTTGACCAACCCCATCTGAACAATGAACAAATCGTCTCCCTGAGCGGAAAATGCCTGGACATCCAACAATTTTACGGTGAACCCATGGACGTGGAATGGGCCATCGACGAGAACGGCATCCATATTTTGCAGGCCAGACCGCTTACAGCCATCCATTTCGACATCAAGGACGAATGGACCACAGCCGACCTCAAAGATGGCGGCATTTCCTCATCCGTGGCCACCCCCATGATGTTTTCCCTCTACGAGCTCATTTTCGAGAATACCATGCCCGAATATTTCAGGCAGACCAAAATCTTGCCCAAGAAAAAGTTCGACAAGTGGTTCAACTGGTGGTTCGGGTTCAGCTATTGGAACATTGGAGCGGCTAAGGAAGGTGTCCAACAACTGCCAGGATTCAATGAACGGAACTTCGACCAAAGCATCGGCATCGAACCCAACTACGAAGGAGACGGCCGAGTCACCGGTGTGACACCAAAGTCCCTTTTTCACGGCATTCAGATATTGCTGGCCACCAACCGTTCCATTAAGCGACGTATTCCGGCCTGCAAGGAGGATATCCGGGTGGCCACCGAAAAATACGAGCAAGTCAAGGCCTTCCTTCAGTCCGAACCGAGCCTGAAAGCGCTCATCAACGAGTTCAGCACCTTTGTCACGGAAACGTATTTGCGGCTCGAAGGGCATTATTTCTTCACCATCTACGACAACTCGAACGCGGCGACCTTTTGCCAAGATGCCGTGGGCAAGGCGAACAAGAAGCGGCCGAACCCCATTCACTACCTGAATCTGGTCACCGGCTTGTCCGACCTCTCGCACATGCGCCCCACCTTCGATTTATGGAACTTGGTGGAAGAAATCAGAAAGAATCCAGAAGCGGCATCCTTCTACGCCCATCGCACGGTCAACGAGGTGCAGGAGAAATTCGAGGATGCGACCGACTTCCCCTTCAAGGCCGAACTGAACGCATTTTTCCGAAAGTATTATTTCCACAGTTTGCGCGAATTGGACTTGAGGGTTCCCAACTGGGACGAGGATTCCAGCCAGGGCATCAAGCTGCTGCAATCCTTTTTGAGGAACGACCAGCACGAGAATCCCGTCCTTTCAGAGCACCGGCAAGAGGAAATATACCATCAAGAACTGCAGGCCATCGACGACAAATCCCTGCTCAAAACCATTCAGACTCATCGGGATTTGCTCTGGTGGCGCGAAGAAATGCGCGATTATTCCTCCAGGGGCTATTATTTCATGCGAAGGTTTCTGCTATCGATTTCAGCCAAGATGTTAAATGCTGAACTCATCGCCGATGCCGACGACGTCCATTTCCTCACTTATAGGGAACTCATCGATTTCGCAGAAACCGAAAACATCGCTTTTTACCGGCCGCTCATTGTCAAGAACCAAAAATTCTTCCGTTCCTTCCGCAACTTCAAAAACCCGAGCGAAATCCGCCAAGTCAAAGTCGGAGCCGTAAGGGCTGAACTCGCCAGCCCAAGCAGCGACACGTTCCAAGGCATCACCGGTTCGCACGGTCATGCCGTCGGTAGGGCAGTCGTGGTGGAATCCGTCTACGAAGCCGACCAAATAGAGAAGGGCGACATCCTGGTCACCAAATTCACCGACCCCGGTTGGACCGTCTATTTTGCCAAGATTGCCGGGCTTATTACCGAATCGGGCGGCATCCTTTCCCACGGCGCCGTCGTTTCGAGAGAATACGGCATTCCAGCCATTTTCGGCATCAAGGACGTCACCAAAAAGATCAAAACCGGCGATATGCTGGAGATGGACGGCGAGCACGGCATCATCAAGATCATCAACCATGATTAAAACGGTTGACACACAGGCCGATATCGAACTCTTCGCACAAGCAGGCGTAGTATTCTCCAGAACGTATCCCAACGGAATTCCGCGCTTCTTGGCATCGGAGCGCCATCAGTTTGAACCAAAATACAATTATTTTCTGCGAATCGGCGGTTTTTTGGAAGCATTTCTATTCGTTGAAAACGGTCGGACCTTGGGCAGAGTCGCCGCCATGATCCATCCCGAACATCCCGAACGTGGTTTGGTCGGACTGTTCGACTGCGTAAACGAAAACCGCGTGGCCTTCGCCCTGCTCGATGCGGCAAAAGCCTGCCTCCAAGCGCACCACTGCCAAAACCTGGTTGGCCCCATCAACTTTTCCATTTTCCAATCCTACCGCCTCATGACCAAAGGCTTCGAGCAGGAGGCTTTCGTGGGTGAGCCCAGAAATCCCGCCTATTATCCGCAATTGTTTGAGGCATACGGCTTTGCGTTGAACCACCGTTGGGCTTCCTGGGAACTGTCCCGGCAAGAGATGGACCAGTATTTGGAAAATAATAAGCAGCATGTTGAAACCTTTCATCGGTTGGGCTATACATTCAAGAAATTTGAGCTTCAACACGTTTTGAGCCTCATGAAACAAACGTTCGGGCTACTCATCGAATCGTATCGCATCTTTCCTTTCTTCACCACCATTTCCGAATCCGATTTCCTCCAGGAATACGAACTGATGCCCACCTTGTTGGACCCGAATTGCTCCACGTTCGGCTACACCCCGGGCGGTGATTTGTACGGTTTCAGCATCATCATCAAGGATTTGACCAAAGCCCTGCGAAGCATGAACGGCAAAACCGACCTGCCTGCCAAATTCCGTTTCCTGTTGAACAGCCGTAAATCGCGGATGGCCAATTTCGCTCAAGGTGGTACGCTGCCCCGGTACATCCGCGATGGATTCATAGCCGCTGCTAAAATAAATGACCCCCATTTCAGCCTATCCGCCGCCACAGTTCATCAGACCATCCGTGCCGTCCGTAAAAGTAGAAAATACACTTCAGTTATATTCACTTTGATGCGCGAGGACGGCACGATCAACCTCCAAATCAAGGACCTCCATTCCAACGAGCGTACGTACGCTGTGTACGAATACCAATTAACTCAATAGCCTCATGTTCAAGCGACTGAAAATATACATCCGTGAAATGTTTCCGTTGAAGACCTACATACCGTTCGCCTTCTTCAACCATTACGTCCTGTTTTTTTCCGTCCAGTTGCTTTTAGGAGTGCCGAAACCCATGCTCAGCCTCTACTCGCTCATCGGCGTGGCCACCATCCTAGGTTTCATGCTCATCATGCGCATTTTCGACGAACTCAAGGACGAAGCCGTGGACCAGGAACTCTTCAAGAGCCGCCCCTATCCACGTGGAGCCGTCACCAAGCAGGACCTACTCATCCTGTTTGCCATGACCTTTTTCCTGGTGGTCGCCCTGAACTGCTTCAAAATCTATACGCTCCCGTTCTTTTTACTTTGCGTCGGTTACTGCTTCCTCACCTTCAAGTGGTTTTTCCTCAAGGACTACATCAGCACCAATCTGTTCCTAGCTTTGCTGACCCACCAGCCTATCACCCTGCTGGTCAACATTTACGTGGTGTCCACCGCCATGGTGCAGACCCAGACCGTCCATTGGAGCGCCGGCATTTTCGGCCTGGCCGTGGTGTTTTTCCTGCCCATCCTGGGTTGGGAACTCAGCCGCAAAATCAAGGCCAGGGGCGAGGAAAACAAGTACGTCACCTACTCCAAGTTGATTGGCTACCAATGGGCCTCCCTCTTGAGCATGACCGTCAACCTGAGCTACACCGCCTGCCTCATCTATTGGGGCATCCGTCTGGACATGAGCCTTTGGCACATCCTCCTGCAATCGGCGGCCGCCCTCTGGATGGTCTTCGTCTACGTCCGCTTCTTGCGCGCCCCCTACGTGGTGAACCGCGTGCTTAAGCCCGCCACCGAGATTCAGAGCACGCTGGCGACGGTCCTTTTCTTGGTATTCATGGTTCTACACTCCGGCATCGAATGGAGATGGTTCATACAATAGACGACATTCGCCGAAAGCCCGCTTTGCTCGTCCAATGCGGCGGCAAGGGGAAAAACCTCTTTCGGTTGCAGCAGTTCGGTTTTAACGTACCCGAACTGGTTGTCTTGCCCTATGAATCCCTTAAATCGCTGTTCCACTTTGACGACACCCCAGTCCGCGCTTGCCTCCAACAGCTCACCAACGAAAACGCCCTCAAAACTAGCCAGGAAATCAACCAGTTGCTAAAAAACCTCCAAGCCGATTCCCAAAAACTTACCCTTTTACATCACGAATTAGCTTCTCGGCTGAACTCCTTGAAAAACCTCGCCGTCCGCTCCTCCGTCCGCTTCGAAGACAGCGCCACAGCCTCCTTCGCCGGCATGTTCGACACCATCCTCAACGTGAAACCCGATGCCTTGGCTGAAAGCATCCTCACCTGCCTGCATTCCCTCTACCAATTACCGTTGCTGGATTATTCGCTCCAAAAAGGCATTGACCCTGCCGACAACCAGTTGTCCGTCGTCCTTCAGGAAATGGTCCAGGCCACGATTTCAGGCGTCCTATTTTCCATGAACGCCAGCGGCAACTACAACGACCTGCTCATCGTTTGTGCCCTCGGCTCCGGCGAAGGCGTGGTGAACAACACCGCCGAAACCACCAGCTACTACCTCAACCGCCAAAACCGCAGCGTTCAGAAAAAAGACGAGGAGGCTGAACTCTTGACGCCAGCGCAACTCGTGGAGCTGTACGACACCGCGCTCCGCATCGAGCGAAGCTTCGGCTTCCCTCAAGACATCGAGTTCAGCTACGATGAGGCCGGAAGGCTGTTTATTTTGCAAGCCAGGCCCATCACCACCATCGACATCACCACGCTCAAGATCATCGACAACACCAACATTGTCGAATCCTATCCCGGTATCACCCTGCCGCTTACCTTTTCCTTTGCCCGGGCCGCCTATCAAGAAGTGTTCACCTCCAGCGCCCGCCTTTTCATGATTTCAGAGGCACGCATCCGCGAGAAGGAACCCGAACTTTCCAACATGATCACCCACGTGCAAGGCCGGATTTACTACAACCTACACAACTGGTACAAGCTGATGCAGATGATTCTGTCCTCCGGAAACAGCCTGCAGGCTTGGGAAACGCTTATCGGTGTGCAATCCAAAACCATTAACGGCGGAGTCTCCGGCATCTTCAAAAAGTTGCGCACCGCCTTGGTTTCCCTGTCGCTTTTTGTCCGCTATCCCAAAATCGTCGCTCGTTTCTACCGGAATTTCGAGGTGGAATATGCCACCTTCCGAACCTACTTGAACGCGTTGCCCAAGTCGCAGCCTTCAGCCAAGGAGGCTTTTGAATTCTATCTGGAACGGAGCAAGCCGCTGTTCAAGGACTGGTCGGCCACGCTGCTCAACGACTTCTTCACCTTCCGCTTCTACGATGCCCTCACCAAACAGGTCAACGCCCTGGGCTTTGCCAAAAATGAGACCATTGCCAACGATTTGCTCTGCGGCACACCCGGTGTGGAAAGCGAGATGCTGGTCATGGAGCTGCTTCAAATCACCGAAACCATCAAAGTCAATCCTGCCTACCTGCAACTGTTCGATTTGACGGACGAAGAACTGCTCACACGTGTTCCTCCCGAATTGCAGCCTCGCTTCGACGCCTTCATCGCCCGTTTCGGTGACCGCACCTTGGAGGAACTCAAACTGGAAACGCCCAACATGCGGCTTCAGCCCACCCGTTTCATTAGTCTGTTGCGCAGTCAGTTGCAAAATGCTGCCAACCCTGCTGAACTCGCCGCGCAGCAGCTCAACATCAAGCGTTCAGCCGAGCAAAGCGTTCAGTCGAAATTAAAAGGGTTCAATAAACTTCTTTTCAGGATTGTGCTGAAATACGCGAGGGAAACCATCAAGAACCGTGAGAACATGCGCATTCGCCGAACCCGCGCCTATGGATTGGCCAAGGAGCTTTTTCATTACCTGGCCGTCAAGATGGTGGAACAGGGCGCTCTTTCCAAAGAAAGCGATATTTTTTACCTAAGTATAAACGATTTGCAGGAATTTTGTTTGAACGGTTCGTTTACAAATAGGGTGGAACTAACCCGCGAAACCTTTAAAACCTATGAAGCCCTGACGCCCCCCGACCGAATGGTCTTCAACGGCGAACAGATTCCGCTGCAAAGCATCAAGCATACCTTTCAGAACACCGAACACGTTTTTTACGGCATCGGCATTTCCACCGGTACCATCGAGGCTGAATGCATTGTCCTTGCCAAACCCGATTTCGACCAACCCGTCCAAGGTAAAATCCTCGTCACCCGCATGACTGACCCTGCCTGGGTCTTCCTGATGACCCGCTCCGTCGGCCTCATCAGCGAGAAAGGCTCATCCCTCTCGCACACCGCCATCGTCGGTCGCGAATTGGGCCTCCCCGTCATCATCGGCGCCACCGACGCCACCAAAATCCTTAAAACCGGCATGCGCATCCGTATGGAATGCGACTCGGGGCGCATCGAAATCTTATAACCTTAATTCCTTTTCAACACCATTGTAACATCAATTCTATTGATTTGCAGTGCAGATGAAGAAAAGTGATATGTCCACACCCCGCCAACCTTTCCCCAGATGGTCTACATCCTCAGAATTGAGAATCTTGAGCTGGAACATCTACATGTTGCCCTATATCAGCCTGTTCAATAAAAATAACCAACGGGCCAAGGCCATCGCCGAGCGCTTGAACGGTTCCGATTACCACATCATCGTCTTTCAGGAAGCCTTCAGCAGCAAATGCCGCAACATCATGTCCAGGATTCTTTTGGCCAGCTTCCCCTACCAATATGGCCCGGTCAATGACGCCCGGCTTTCCTTGCGCACCAACAGCGGATTGTGGATAGTCAGCAAGTTCCAACTCAACGAACTGGAACAACTCCAATTCAGCGCAAGCAAAGGCTATGATAAGGTCGCGCGAAAAGGCGCCGTATTGTTCGAAGGCCTGTTTAACGGCTCCAAATTCCAATTGCTTGCCACGCACCTCCAAGCCAAAGACTCTCAACGACTTCGTGCCGTCCAATGTGCTGAAATCAAGGCTAAATTGCTGAACCCTTTCTTCAACGAAACCACGCCCCAGTTCCTTTGTGGCGACTTCAACATCGACATGCACGATACCCGTGATTACCATGAGATGCTCCAGATTTTAGATGCAAAAAACGGCCATCTTAGCGGAAACATGATGGTGACCTACGATGAACTGGAAAACAACTTGGCTTTCAAAGCCAATGGCAAACGAAAAATCCTCGACTACGCCTTAGTGAGAAACGATGGATTGATCGAGAAAATCGAACGAAAGGTGCAGACCTTTTTGTCCAGCATCGGAGAAGTCGAATCCCATTTGTCCGATCATTACGCGATGGAACTTTGTGTGAACTTTTTAGAAACAAGTACCCTTTAATACGAAAAAATATGTTTGGATTTATGGAAAACCTACTCGATTTCATCGGAGAAGATGAAATGGAATTCGCTACAGACTTTGAAAACAGTTGGATTATGGATTTTTACAACGACGAGGCTAATTATGATTGATGCATAAGTATTAAATAAATATGCTACTTTTGAGTTCGAAATTTTAAAATGGTTACGAATGAAAAAGTATTTCTCTTTGCTCTACCTAATTTTGGTCGCATTTAATCTGGGTGCTCAAAACTTGAAAATCCAGGCTCCTCCGGGTTACAACTATATCTATCCCGAAAACAACACCATCAAGGGTACAGAAGGTTCGCCGTTTTTGGGCGATTGGCAACCTGCCGATGTTTATTTTACGAATGGAAGCATCATGAAAGGGTTGATGGTCCGTTACAATGTTTTCACCAATCAGATGTTGTATCAGGAAAACGAAAAAACCTACCTCATGGGCGCACCCGACAGCATCCAGGAGTTGAAATTTCCTGAGAAGACCTTCATTTACAAAGAATACACCATCGATCAAAAAAAGCAGAAGAGCTTTTTTGAAGTTGTCCAACAAGGAAAAGTGTCCCTTCTGACCAAGTATGAAATCGAAGTCACTCCATCCAACTACAATGAAGCCTTGATGTCGGGAAACAAGAATGATGTACTCAACATCATTCAGAAATTGTATTTGCAGCAAGGCGCAACCATTGTTCCACTCACAAAAAAAGTCATCCTATTTGACGTGTTGAGCGATAAGAAATCAGAGATTGTAGCTTTTATGGCCAAAGAAAAGCTTTCGTTCAAGAAAAAGAAGGACATGATCGTATTGTTAGCCTATTACAATCAACTGTAATAAGAAATTCGTTGTTGTCCATGTTGCAAGAGGAAATAGGTTCTATTTCTTCGAGATATTCTTTCGAACTTTACGCTTTCGAGTCGTTCTTTTCTGAAACTTATTGCTCAGGACACTGATGCTTCCATCCACCTCCATGATGGCCAAGTTCACTTCCTCGATGGTTGAAACGCCATGTTCCCGTACCGCCTCCATGATTTCCTCCTGAGTAATTTTGGCTTTTTTAAGATGGGAATCCAGATATTTCCCATCATAAACCAACATGATGGCATCTCCTTGCACTATTTTGCCAAACCTTGGGAACTTATACTGAAGATACTTGAGTACATAATTGACCAGAAACAAGGTGGCTGCGGCGACCAATCCTCCCGAAAGTGTTGCATCCGGTCCAACCATGGCATTTTGCACGGCGTTGCTGATTAACAGTATGAAAACCAAATCGACAACCGATAGTTGCGCCAATTCCTTTTTTCCAAAAAGTCGAATGGCCACCACGATAAAAACATAGACAGCCAGTGTGCTGCCAATGATTCGAACATAATTATTATTCAGAAGTTCCAGCATAATCACATACATTGAAATGTTTGTCAAATGTACGTTTTTTAGTCTAATACGGGTATAATTATGGATGATATTGCTTCATCCCTAGTTGGCCACTTGAGCAGATAGAACTTACCCAAGGACAGCTTCTACGATGCGAAGATTACCAATAAAGACTATAATGACCAAGTGTACACTATCTTTGATTTCTACCCCAAAATAATGAGTTAAAGTTATTTTATGATATTTTAAAAAATATTTTATACTTTACCGCCTAATTATTTTTTAACCCTTTAACCAATGGTATCATGAAAAAAATCTTTATGAATTTGGTTTTTGTAATGATGGTTACGAATGTTTTTGCGCTTACGTTCAACGTAGATGGAATAACCTATAGTTCGAAATCAGGATCCACCGTTGAGGTCACTTCTCAAGAAGGATATTATAAGGGGATTGTAGTTATTCCATCAACAGTTCTCAATGCGGGCATCTCGTATACTGTTACTACAATTGGAGAGGATGCGTTTGATAATTGTGAAGATTTGACCTCCGTTACCATTCCATCTTCTGTCACTACCATTAAAATGGGTGCGTTTTCAGGATGTTCAAGTTTGAAATCAATGACGATTCCTTCAACAGTTTCTACAATTGAAAATTCGGTATTTGCAAATTGTGAAAGACTGCTTACAATCAATGTGGACCCTGACAACGCCAATTATTGCAGTCAGAATGGAATCTTATTTGACAAAAATAAAAAGACTTTAATGTGTTTTCCAATGTCAAATGCTGCAGAAACGTATTCTCTACCCAATACTGTTCTTGAAATTTCAGATTTTGCCTTTGCGGGTGTTTTCACCTTAACTTCGGTTACTTTGCCTTCTACTTTGAAGTCTATTGGCAAATTCGCCTTCGGTAGTTCAAATTTAAAAATCATAACAATTCTTGCCAATACACCACCTACATTAGAAGATGATTCATTTGAAGGTACGTTGAAAGGTATTTCCATTTATGTATTGAATTCTTCTTTAGACGCTTACAAAAATGCCTCTGATTGGAAAGTCTTTCCCAACATTAAGGGAATATCCGCCGATTTGCCAACTCTTAAATAAGGAACACCACATAGACCCTCCATTCACTAAATACTTGAACAGGATGAAAAACACAAGAAGAATTTCGTTTTTATTGTTTGTTTTTTTGTTCGCTTACGTCACTACAACCAAATCGCAGGCATTTTATCAGTTTGGTTACAATGCTGGCTTCCCTACAGGCCTTAAGAACCTAAACTACATCATCGACCGTTATAACGAAACGAGACCCGAATTGAGTAGGCAAATGGGGCATATATCTTATTTGGATGGCACCACCGGCTCGTTTGGTTGGGTAATGGCAAATAATGGTGTATTTCTAGAGTTTGGTTGGTCCGCCGGTGGGCAAAAGACTTACTCAGTGATGACGGATGCTGCCAACCATCCGATAAGAAGAGACCTCTATGTTAAGGAACGGATGTTTGATTTGAGTTGTGGGCTTAATACAGATATGAATGATGATGTGAGTCATCTATTTGTAGGCGCAAGCCTTTCTGCAGGAGCGTTAGATATTAAAACACGTTCTGGTTTGGAAAGCAAGATCAAAAAAGTAGATTGGACTAACATTAACGAGAATGAACATATTAAATTCACCATTGGAGTTTTTGTTCGATATCAGTACAAGAATCCAGGTTTCTATATCCAGCCTTACTTCAACTTCCTGCCCAAGTTCTTGTTCCAAAACGACTTGACCGAAACGAACGAATATCTGAACCCCAACACTTTCCAAAACGACCCAAGCCCTCTGAATGTCCAATACAATACGTTCGGTATTAAAATAGGGTTCGCCTTTTTATCGAATGAATTTTAATGGATTTCCCATGATTCGCACGTATAGGGGTTGAGGCAGAGAAGTGATTCAATTTTTTGCCCACTTCTTTTCCCAAACTGAATACTTATCCAACACTTGTTGAGGACTGTAAACGTACCAGCCATAGCCATCACGCCTTTCGCGCGCTACTTCGGCTAGCGAATAAACAATCTTGCTGTCGCGGTTGCAAAAGATCGGACGGTGCGTTTTCAGTTCATAAAAACGCGTCCAAATGGGAGGCGCCGTTGTATCGGTAACAATGATCTTATCGGACACAGAAACGCGGAAAGGAGTGATGGTCCGTTCAGCAGGAATGGTTTTAACCCTTGTATTGTAAATCTTTGAATCCTGAAACCAACGTACGGCGTTTTTAACTGCATCGATAACCTTTTGATCGGGGTGGTCAATGCTCATCAAGAAAAGCACCAGGTCGGCACTTTCTTTGTTGCAAATACTCGCAGGCTCAAATTTTCTGGCCCAGGCAGGTTTTAGACTTACTTCATCGTACTGCTGACACCACGCGGTTGGCTTGCCGGCATCGTTGATTTGCGTTTTCAGAATACAATCCAACCCCATCAAATACGCCTTCTCCAACTTCTTGCGAAGCGCCTCTTCTATGAATGAATATTCAGGTTTGCCTTCATGAATACTTTTCAGTAATTCCATGATTCCCAACATCGCACCATCATTGAACGTAATACATCTGCTATAATTCGACTCAAGCGGATAATATTGCGGCCAACCTCCATTTTTATATTGTGAGCGGAGGACGAAATTCAAGCCTTTTACAGCTCCAATTCTATATTTATCCAATTTTGTGACTGAATATACATTGGAAAGCGCCTCAATCTGATTGTAGGTACTGCCATTGTCGAATGTGGTATTCACAGCTCCTGCTGAACCCTTCACACTGTCTTTTTGCGCATCCGTCAAAATGGCGAAGACATCATAGTTCTTGGGCCAGCCACCGTTTGTCTTTTGGAAAAGCAAGATGTTGTCTGCAACACTGGTTAGCTCATTCGGCTTGAATTGCGGCCGTCCAGGCATCGGATTGACCACATTGCTTTTATCAAAAATATCATACCAATGATGGGCGTTATCCGCAAAAGGAGCAGGATCTAGTTGTGTGTACTTTTGAATGGAAGAAGCCTCCTGTGCGTATAAAAATGGTATGAATACCAGTTGCAGCAATAGGAATATAAGTTTCTGATGTTTAACAAGTGCCATGCTGGTGATGTTCATTTAAGTTCAAAAGTACCAATTTTTGGAAAGTAATATGCTACCCGTTTCAGTTTTGCTATATTTGACTAAATTTTGATGAAATAGTTTCATCCGCTCCTTTCCAAAAGCACTTCCGTTTATAATAGCAAGTTCCAAATGAAAAAAATCGTTCTTCCGCCTCTAGGCAAGTTGAAATTAGTCTTTCTCCTTCTTTTTGCGCCCCTGCTCCTGTCATGGGGCCCTGTCGGACACGAACCGATCAACCGCGCGGCTGTGTTCGCCCTTCCAGTTCCCATGCAGTCCTTTTTCTACAATCACATTGACTACATCACCCAAGAATCTACCGTCCCCGACCTACGCAAGTATCTCTTGAACGATCCTTGGGAAAAACCCAGGCATTTTATCGATTTGGAAAACTTCGGTAACTACGATAGCCTACCTGCCTCACTCGCAGAAGCTAAAAAGAAATATGGTGAAACGTTCCTACTCCAAAATGGAATATTGCCTTGGTACCTGCAGGAAATGATGGAGAAGCTTACAAAAGCGTTCAAAGAATCCAGAAAAACAGAAATACTCTTTCTGGCAGCCGATTTAGGGCACTATCTGGGAGATGCCCACATGCCCCTGCACACTTCCGCCAATTACGACGGTCAAATGACCAATCAAACCGGCATCCATGCTTTCTTCGAATCACAATTGCCCGAAATGTTCATTCAAACCTATCGTTTCAACATTGCCGAAGCGGTTTATATCCCGGATGTTCCCAGAGAAATCAGACGCATCATCCTATCCACCCATTTACTTATTGATACCCTTTTAATGGCTGAAAGGGATTTGAATCAGCACTTCCCTGCCGAACAGGTTTATGCCCTGGATCCGTCCGGATCAATCCTAAAAACCAAATTCAATTCCCCGGTACATTCTTCCGTTTATGCTCAACAATACCACGAGAAATTAAAAGGGATGGTCGAAAAGCAGCTCCGCCTGGCCATGTCTGCAACCTCCAACTTTTGGTACACCGCCTGGGTCAATGCCGGTAAACCCAACCTCACCAATTTGGACCCCGTTGAACAGACCCACCGCAACAAAGCCTTGCTAAAAAAGGAACTGCGCTCCTTTAAAAAAGGGAAACTGCTTAATATTCAATGCGAAAAGGAATTCTAATCCCCCAAAAAAAGGTCTTACATTGCTGCAAAACCTTTGTTTATGGGGTTTCCCCAACAGGGCTTTTCGTTTGGTTTCATGTTTTTAATCAGTTTTCAGAGACACGTGTAACCGATTTATATAACCGAAACCAACCTTTTCCAATATGGCGTTTTATTAATTCTTAATGAATTTTGCTGATAAATCGTTTGCCCTAACCATGTATAACCCTTTGCTCAGGGAGCTGACATTAATGAATTTATTTCCAGTGATGTCCTTTTTGAGTACTAGGCGACCACTTCCGTCGTATATATGAACAATGCCGGTTATGCCTTCTACTTTTACAAAGTCGGTCACCGGATTAGGGAATACCGTTAGTTTTTCTTTTGATACCTCCACTATGTTGGAAGTTTTTATAACATTGATATAGACCGTCTTTGTGGTTGAATAATATCCCACCGTATCAGTAGGTGTAAATGTTAGTGTCAAAGGCTGATTGTTACCGACAGGCAAAATGGTACCAATTGCCGGATTGTACACAATGCTGCCAGGAACATTGGCTGAGGCAGATAATTGTGAGCCTGTCAAAGCTGTGCCTCCCTCAATGTCACTTGGAACACCCCAAGTGATAATAGGCATTTGTTTGTAGTACTGAGTAATCGTTACACTTTTAGAAGCAACTCCAGTTCCAGAAATGATTACTTTTGCCGATCGATCCTTGTGGGTTGTATTTGCAGAATTTGCGGTAGCAGTAACTGTGAAGCAACCAGTGCCTGATGTCTGACTAAAATCCAGCCAACTGCAAGTGTCGGCTAGGTTCCAGCTTGTGTTTGAAATGACTTCAAAATGATTATTGCTGCCTTGTGGAGCCAAAATTTTAATGTCATCAGCCGAAGTTATCATCATTTTAGCTTTTGACAGATAAAGATAGGTGTCATCAAAGGCGGGTCCAGATTGACCAGCCCACCACTTCTTGTCTTTGCCAATGAGTGTAAATGCGATTTTCCGTATTCCTGTACCGTAGTTAGTGATGATGATTGGTTTATAAATCCAGTCGATCTTTTCGTTAATACTCTCGTTATTGCTTATGTAGATTGTCGAATCGACGGTTCCGTTTGCTGTTAGTAATTCGACTTGAATGGTGTAGGTGCCTCCGTTATAAATGTCTGATCTTACATAAGCTCCAGAAAGAATGTCTGGTGATGCGTCTAATTCACTTGCGGTATAGCCAGCCGAAAGCAAATCAACCGTTTGAGAAATGGTACAATATTCGTACGATGAAGCCCAGCAGTTGTTACCGCTGTGTGGGTTGTCAACATGAATACCCCAACCAGAACCTCCATCAGTCTTGCTCCAACCAACAAAATTGTTTTCTGCTCCTGGATTGGTCATTAAATTAGTTTGTGACCATGCTATTGTACAAATAGAAAGAAATAAAAGAATGGTACCTATTGATTTTTTCATGAGTATGTGTCATTGAATAATAAAGAATATTCAAAATCTTCTTTATCACCTGATTTTAAAGAAGTGCAAATGTATTTAAATTTTGCTTTCAAACAATACTAATCGAGATAATTTTCACCCATGGAATAAATGATCAGCGGTCTGAGGCGCTTGCCTATTACTTTTTAGCGGATGTAAGTCTGGAAGCTTGAGTTTTTTGAGAAATGTTTCAGTATGAGCCATAAAAAAAGGTTTCACATTTCTGCAAAACCTTTGTTCATGGGGTGGGCCCAACAGGGCTTGAACCTGTGACCCCCTGATTATGAGTCAGGTGCTACTAACCAACTGAGCTATAGGCCCGTTTCCGTTGTTGATGCGGAAAGCGGGTGCAATATTACGGAAATTTTGGGAAATGGGCAAGGGGGAACGTGAGATGAGCCCAATCATTTTAATGAAAACACCCTTGAAATGTTAAATCCCAAATGCAAATCACCCTTCAGAGCGTTTCCAGTGGTTTCAGTCACGAAACTTTTTTCATTCATGCCCATCGTATTTGAAAGCATCAACTGAAAAACATGTTTGCCCGTTTTTAGGTCGAATCCAATGGAAAGCGAGTTTCGGTAATTTGTAGTGTGATTCCAAGAGGACCCAAAAACAGGGTAATATTCTACATTGAAGGAAGACATGTCGGAAATGTTGTACCGAGTGCCAATGCCCAATGCGAAGACATCGTTCCTATCCAGAATGGTCGGAACTAAATTGCGATGAATCCAAATCGGAGCAAGTTGCACCGAAAGGTGATCGTTAAACTTGCGTGCCAGGATCAACTGGCTGGTATAACTTAGGCGAGAGGAAAACAAGTTATCCCGATTGGGAACAGCCCATTTCATTCCAACCACACTAGTTTCAAGCAAGGCTGAAATCGATACGGGCATGTTTCGGGCTCCGGAGCTTTGTCTGAGCAGCTTGAATTTTGCAAATCCCGAAACCGTCTTATCCAGAGAGGCACGATCAAGGCCCACCAACATCCAATCCTTAAAACCATACTCCAGAGAGATCAAGGTGTTGGATTGATCCAGCCCGAAAAACTCATAATATCCCTGATTGATGCGCCCGAAACGGTGTTCCACTCTGAAATCAAGTAGACCTTCGGGCATCAATTCTACGGAATGTCCGTTCAAAACCCGAGTCGATTTGAAGGTGTCATAGGTGTAGTTCGTATCTTGAGCCTGCAAGTGCATGCAGGGCAATGTACAAACAAGCAACAAGCCCTTTAAAGTGTTCTTCATAAGCATCAATTATCGAGACCTCCGGCGTCTTTCCAAATACGAACCTTTTTGATGGAACATTCATCAATCTTCGTACTCAAATCCTTAGGCATGGGTAAATATCCATCCAGATGAGCCATAGCGCCATAAGCCCTATCCAAATGCGCGTTAACATCGGCATAGTCTTCGAGACGAATTCCTGCACCATTGGTTAATGCAACCGCATTACCATGACACCGAAGGCAATTGGTCTGAAAAATCGGCGCTATCTTTGCTCTAAACGTGACGTTTGTTGTATCGCACGCATTACCGTCATTTGAGTATAGCGTCTCTTCATTATGGTAATAACAGTTGCTGAAAACGAGGGTGAATAGCACCAAGACTAGGAAGAGACTCATTTTTCTCATGGTGTGATTAGTATCTGTTTACATACGAATTACTTTTCTAACAGTCGTGCTATTACCAAGAGCCATTCTCAAAAAATAGACACCAGGAACCAAATCGTTCGAGATTTCAAATGTCTGAACGAATATTCCTGAAACAGCAGTTTTTGGTAAAAGGATGGTGACCAATTTTCCTTGAATATCAAAAAGTGTCACTTCAAGTGGAGTTGATTCAGTCAAATTCAGACGAACGCTCAATTGATCAAAAACAGGGTTCGGATATACTGAAACCGTGTTTTCATCAATCGGTTCAGTCAAGGCAGTGGCTGCTGCAACGATGATCTTGGCTTTCATCCCAAGGGAGGCATGGGGAACACACACATAATAGTGGGTTCCAACCGTCAACTTGGAGGGAAGGGCCGTGCCTCCACCGAATGGAATGGAGAACCCGCCGTTGGAGGTCGTTCCGCTGGCGTTCCAAACCGTTTGGCTTACTTCGACTGCATTGTGAGACGCGTCGAGAGTGAACTTGACACTGTCGCCTTGGTTGATGCTGACTGTTGCGGGCGAGAATGTCATGCCTGAACTCAATACTGTCCAGGTCTTGCTGTATCCATTCAGTGAAATGGAAGAAAGTAGTAAAAAGAGTATTATTTTTTTCATAGGGTCTATTCATTAGGTTTCTCAAAAATAATCTGAAAATCAACGAATTGTACCCTATGAAAACAATATGACGTTATAGATGAACTCTATCTTCTACTTTTTAGCAGCAAACGATTCACTCCATTTGCGAAGCAATTCCACTTGGTCCTTCAAGACAGCGGCACCTGGGTTCGCACTTAGGAAACCTTTGGGAGGCATGCTGCCGTTGTCGATGGTCGCCATGATAGCCTTCGCTTTCGAAGCTTTCATTGCGGCTGTGTATTCTTCCCATTTGGACAAATCCAAGGCGGGCCTGGCCCTACCGGTTTCACCATGGCATTTCGCACAGGAATTTGTAAGGACAGCGTTCACGTCGACAGGGAGAGAAGATTTCGGTTTCTGAACCGTTGAATCTTTCTTTGCGGCTTGGCCGAACATCGGAAAAAGGGAAAAGCTCATCAAAAACAAACTGGTCAACAGCATTTTTGGGGACAAAAATTTACTCTTCATAGCATTGTTGTTTTAGTATATGTTGCAAGTTATTACAAATTTATGTAATTGATTGCATATCCATACCAGAATTTTTTGGTCGCTTTGGCCTAACAGGTATTCTTTGTATCTTTGCCCGAGAGAGAAAAATTCGTTCGATGGTTCGTTTGAAAGGGATAAAAAACATCATTTTTGATTTCGGCGGTGTGCTGGTGGATTTGAAGCCCCAAGCCTGCTTGGATGCTTTTGCCGCACTGGGTTTGCCACAGGTTGCCGATTATTTGACTCCCTATGGCCATCAAGGTCCGTTCGGAAAGGTGGAAAACGGCGACATCGACCTGCACCAGTTCAGGGATGAAATCCGCGAGACCTTTAAAGTGAATCTCACCGACCTTGAAATTGAAGAAGCCTGGGGCGCCTTCCTGTTGCACACTCCCCTGAAAAAAATCCAGATGGTGCACGAACTGGCCAAAACCTACCGTGTTTTTTTGCTAAGCAACACCAACCCCATCCACATTCGCAAGTTGGAGGAATTCGACGAGGCAGGCTATCCCGTTTCCGAATGTTTTGAGAAATTGTATCTTTCATACCAAATTGGCTTGTCGAAACCGGGCCGAGCCATTTTCGAATTCGTGATGAACGATGCCGGCCTAATACCGGAAGAAACGCTGCTCGTTGACGACGCTCCTGCCAACTGCCGCACCGCCGCTGAATTGGGCATGCACACTTACCAACCCGAGCCTTTTGAAGACTTCACTGGCGAGTTGCTGCAACCCGAGGCTTGCGTGGCCACCATGGGCTTTTTTGACGGTGTGCATCTGGGCCATCGCTTTTTAATAGACGAAACCAAACGCATCGCCGCCGCCAAAGGCCTCCCTTCCATGGTCATCAGCTTTTGGCCACACCCGCGCACGGTGCTGCAAACCAACTATTGCCCTCAACTGCTCACCGACCGCTTCGAAAAAGAAGAGAAGCTTGCCAACGTGGGTGCCGACCACATCCGAACATTGACTTTTGACAAAGCCTTGTCCGAAATGTCCGCCAAACAATTCATGGAGGAAATCCTACAACAGGAGCTACACGTGAAGACCTTGGTCATCGGGTTCGACCATCGGTTCGGAAACAACCGCGCCGACGATTTCGAATCGTATGTGCAATACGGCCGCGAAATCGGCATGGAAGTGATTCAGGCGACGCCCTTCGTTTTGAAAAATGTTACCTGTGAGGACGGGCAAACAACCATCAGCTCCTCCTTTATCCGTCGTTGCATCCTGGCAGGTAAAATGGCTGAAGCCAATGCCGCACTGGGTTACACGTATCAAGTTCGCGGTACTGTCGTGGGCGGCCATCAGATTGGTCGACAACTCGGCTTCCCAACCGCCAACATCGAACCGCTCGATTCCTTCAAACTGCTTCCGGCTTTCGGCGTCTATGCCGTATGGACCGAAGTGAAAGGCAAGCGCTACAAGGGCATGTTGGACATCGGCCGCCGTCCGACCCTTCATAAAGATTCAGACGTGACTATCGAAGTGCACTTGCTCGATTTTCAGGGTGATTTATACCAACAAGTGATTAAAGTCGGATTCGTGGAACGATTTCGTGCCGATGTTGCATTCCCAGATGTGGAAGCATTGGTGCTCCAACTGGTCAAAGATCGGGAATACGTAGACTCCCTCCTGCAATTTTAAAGTTCGATTGGTATGTGACGCTTGATGGATTGCTCCAGCGAGATGAGCGTTTCAGTAGCCGTCACGCCCGGAATTTCCTGAATCTTACGGTTTAAAAGGTCCATCAGGTGCTCGTTGTCGCGGCAATGCAGTTTCACCAATACCGTGTAGGGTCCAGTGCAGAAATGACATTCGATGATTTCGGGAATTTTCTCAAGGGAGGGCACCACCTCCTTGTACATGGACCCGCGTTCCAACTTCACACCGATGTAGGTGCAGGTCTGATAACCCAAGGTTTTGGGGTTGATGGTATAGCCTGAACCGGTAATGACTCCCATGTCAATCAATCGCTGAACACGTTGATGGATGGCCGCCCGGGACACCCCGCATTCGGCAGCGACATCTTTAAAAGGTACACGAGCGTTTTGGGTGATGATTTCAAGAATCTGACGATCCAAAGCATCTATTTTTTCATTAACGTAGGGAGTATTCATAGCTCAAGTATTTTATACCGCAAAGTAAATCTTTTTTACCAATAAAGCCAATTTTGATGAACAAAAGTACGGTCAGAGGTCGTAATTTTCAAATTATGACACAAAAAAAGCGGTCAGCCCTCAATTGTGGGAGCTGACCGCCTTAAAGTATGTCGCTACAATTATTTCTGGGGAGCAACGGCGGGTTTAACGGCCGGAGTAATGGCAGGCATCGGAGTCAAACCTTTGATACCAAGTAGTTCTACTTCGAAAATCAACAAGGAACCCGGTTTGATCTGACCACCGGCACCGTTGTCGCCATAAGCCAAGTCGGCAGGAATCCAGAATTTGTATTTGGAACCAACGCTCATCAATTGGATACCTTCCGTCCAACCTTTGATGACACGGTTCAATGGGAATTCAGCAGGAGTACCGCGGTCAACAGAACTGTCGAATACGGTTCCGTCCAACAATGTACCGTGGTAATGAACGCGTACGGTAGCGGTATCGCTGGGTTTCGGACCTGTTCCTTCTTTGATGACCTGATATTGCAGACCGGAAGGAGTGGTTTTAACACCGTCAACTTTTGCGTTCTTTTCGAGGAATTTCTTAGCATCTTCTTTTACAGCAACGGCAGCTTCTTTTTGTACAGATGCCATGCAACGTTGGAATACTTCGTACGCTTGTTGAGGAGTGATGGCCAGTTTGGCGGTGTCACCTTTCAAAGCCTTTTCGAAAACGGCGAGGAACAAGTCCACGTTCAGTTTGGAAGGAAATTGTTGCAAGTTTTGAGCCAAGTTGGTACCCATACCCACGCCATAAGCGTAGCTCAAGCTGTCAACAGCGGTTTTCATTTTGCTTCCGGAGGTCTTGCTGCAGGAAGCGAAGCTCATGCCCATAACAAGCATGGCAGCGGTAAAAAGAATACTCAGTTTTTTCATTTTGTGTTTATTTGTTTGAGGATATAAAATCTTTCAAAAGTGTCGCAAAAGTAATAGAAATATCAGAGATAAACACCTAATAAAAATTAAAAAAGTTTTAATGTGAACCGACAGGTGTAAAAAACACGATTTTTAAGCCTTTTAAGCACCCTGAAATGCTTTAAATTCGTATTTTTAAGTTTTAAACCGCAAAAGTTGAATTATGGGAAAAACGATCCGGGTCCTTTGCCTCAACACCAATAAATACGAGCTTTTCCCCATGGGAAGCACGGTAAAGGATGTTTATTTAAGAATGGCGGCCGAAGTCCTGCCGAATGCCATCGCGGCACGTGTCAACAACAAGACCGTCAACCTTCATTACGAACTGTACAAACCTAAGCAAATCGAGTTCATCAACACCTACAGCAGCTCTGGAATGCGGGCTTATGTGCGTACGCTGACTTTCGTGTTGTCCGCGGCAGTGTCCGAATTGTATCCCGACTGTCAGATCAAACTGGAACATCCAGTCTCCAAAGGCTATTTCTGTGTCCTCAACCTGGGCAGGCCTACCGAACCCGCCGACTTGGAAGCCATCAAGAAACGTGCTCAGGAACTGATTCTTTCCGATTTTCCCATCGAATTCGTCGAAGAAGAAACATCGGTCGTTGTCGAGATGTTCCGCGAACATGGCCGGATGGACATCGTGGACCTGCTTACCACCCAGGGCTCCTTGTATAGCGGTTATTTCAAGATGGGCGAACACATTGATTACTATTATGGCGCCTTGGCTGTTTCAAGCGGTTACCTGAACGTTTTCGACATTTCCCCTTATTTTGACGGATTTCTGCTCCAGATACCCAACCGAAGCAACCCGACCATCCTGCAAGATATTGAATATCAGCCTAAACTCCTGGGTGTTTTTAAGGAATACCTCAACTGGAACCGAATCATGTCCCTGAACAACGTGGGCGACCTGAACAAAGCTTGTCTGAACGGAGAATCCACCAACCTCATCAACATTTCCGAATCGCTGCAGGAAAAAAAGATGGCGCAGATTGCCGATACCATCTACCAACGCGAAAAAGTCCGCATGGTGCTCATTTCTGGTCCGTCCTCCTCCGGAAAGACCACGTTTGCCAAGCGATTGGCCATTCAACTGATGGTACTTGGATTGAAACCTGTCGCCATCTCGCTGGACAATTATTTTGTGGACAGGGAGCAGACTCCAAAGGATGAAAAGGGAAACTACGACTTCGAGTCTCTTTACGCCTTAGACCTGGAATTGTTTAACCAACACCTCAAAGCACTTTTGCAGGGGGAAGAAGTGGAAACCCCGGTTTTCAACTTTGCCATGGGCAGAAAGGAATACAAAGGCGACAAGCTCAAACTGACGGAGCAGACCATTTTGATACTCGAAGGCATCCATGCCCTGAACCCCAGTCTGCTGCCCGATATTCCACAGGATGTACAGTATAAAGTCTACGTCTCGGCACTCACCTCCATGTCGTTGGACGACCATAACTGGATACCAACTACCGACAACCGCCTGCTACGCAGGATTATCCGCGATTTCCGCTATCGTGGCTATACCGCCAGAGATACCATTTCCCGTTGGGAAAGCGTTCGCGAAGGCGAGGATAAATGGATTTTCCCCTATCAGGAGAATGCGGACTCCATGTTCAATTCAGCCCTCATCTTTGAGTTTTCTGTTTTAAGGAGTTACGCGGAACCCATCCTCAGGCAAGTACCCCAGAATTGTCCGGAATATGCCGAGGCACACCGTTTGCTTCGTTTCGTGGAGTATTTCATACCCATTTCAGGGCCTGAAATACCGCCTACATCCCTGTTGCGCGAATTCTTGGGTGGAAGCAGTTTCCGCTATTAGGGGCTAGGCCTTCCTTTTATTTTTCGTATTTTTGTACTTTAATTCATTCGCATGTTACGACAAACCCTCACGCAAAAGATGCAGCAGAAACTTTCTCCGCTGCAGATTCAGCAGGTGAAGCTCTTGGAGGTCACCACGCTGGAGATGGCGGAGCGCATCATGCGGGAAGTGGATGAAAACCCTGCCCTTGAAATCGGTGAGGATCCCGAGCTGAAGCAGGAAGACGATTTGACTTTTGACAATCCCGAAAGTGACAACGAGGATTTTTCCTTGGGCGACTATGCCAGTGACGACGACATCCCCGATTATCGAACCCGTCTGGAGAAGGCTTCTCCCGAAGAGCGCCGTGAATTTGTGCCGGTATCCGTCAACACCTCCCTGCACGATTTTCTGCAGGAACAGCTCGATCTGCAGGAGCTGGACGAAACCTTGAAAACGGCGGCGGACTATGTGGTCGGCAGCATCGACGACGACGGCTACCTGCGGCGCAATGCCGAATACCTTTCGGACGACTTGGCCATCCAACTCGGCCTCGACATACCCGTTCCAACCATCCAGGAAATCATCCGTCTGGTGCAGGCCTTCGACCCTCCCGGCGTGGCTGCCTGCGACTTGCAGGAATGCCTGTTGTTGCAACTCAGACGAAAACCGTATTCAGCCTTGGTCGAAAAAGCCATCCGTTTGCTGGAAACCAGTTTTGAGGATTTTTCCCGCAAGCATTACGATGTGATTCTCAAGCGCATGGATTGGACCAACGACGAGTTGCGAGAAATTATCCAGGAAATTGTCCGGCTGAACCCGAAACCTGGGAGCATGTACGGTTCCACCCTCCAGGAATCCATGGAGGAAATCACCCCCGATTTTTTGCTCGAAAACGAGGACGGGGTGCTGAACCTCATGCTCAACAACAGTTCCATTCCCGAACTGCATGTGAGCCCGGACTACAACATCATGCTCAAAGATTACCAGGGCAATGTGAAGAACCAGACCCGCGAGGCCCGCGAGGCCATCCAGTTCGCCCGCCAAAAAGTGGAGGCCGCCCGGTGGTTCATCGATGCCGTTAAAACCCGCCAGGAAACTTTGATGCGCACCATGCAGTCCATCGTGGACTACCAGTATGAGTTTTTTCTGGACGGCGATGAAAAAAGCCTTCGGCCAATGATTCTCAAAGATATAGCCCAACGGACAGGCTACGACATCTCCACTATTTCTAGGGTAAGCAACAGCAAGTACATCCAGACCGAGTTCGGCATCTATCCGGTCAAGTTCTTCTTTTCGGAAGGCATGCAGACGGACTCTGGGGAAGAGGTTTCAGCCATGGAGATAAAAAACATCCTTCGGTCCAGCATCGAGGAGGAAGACAAGCAAAAGCCGCTCACCGACGAGCAACTCTGTGACATCCTCGAAGCGCGGGGGTATCAGATTGCACGCCGAACGGTGGCCAAATACAGGGACCAACTGGAAATTCCGGTGGCCAGACTCAGACGTGAACTTTAACATCAAACCATGCATAAAACGCAACAAATCATCTCAGGCATCCTGCATCCGCTGACTTTGCCATTTCTAGGAACTGTTCTGCTCCTGAATATTGGCGTCTTCGGTGAACTGCCGATGAGTTACCGTCTCTACGTGGAGGGCATCGTCGCGTTGAACATGGGATTCTTCCCTGCCTTGGGCATTTTTCTGCTCATGAAGGGCGGCCACATTTCCGACTTGGACGTTTCCAAGCGGGCGGAGCGGATTTTTCCGTACCTTATCGTGCTCATTTCGTCCATGTCGGGCATCTACCTGCTGTATCGGGTGCAAATGCCCTGGTGGGTCATCAAGATGTTCATGGGCTCCGCACTGTCCACCGTCTTGGCGTTCTTCATCACGCTCAAATGGAAAATCAGCGCGCATACCATGGCTTTCGGTTGCCTCATGGGTTCAGCCATTCTTATTTGCATGCAGGAAGCCATCAACCCCATCTTCATCTTGTCCGTCCTGTTCTTGTTGGCTGGGGTTCAGGCCTCGAGCCGTCTGTATCTCAAGGCTCATACTATGGGGCAAGTCAGTTGCGGGTTTCTGCTTGGTGTCGTTTGTGTGGCGACCACTTATTTCCTAATTCCTTGAACATTGTATTCACAAAAAAAAACAGTTGACTATGAACGTACCTGCCAATTTGAAATTCACCAAAGACCACGAATGGATCAAAATCGAAGGCTCCGAAGCCTTGATCGGTATTACAGACTATGCCCAGACCGAATTGGGTGAAATCGTATTTGTGGAACTGCCTGCCATCGGCGATTCCGTCGCCATCGAGAAAACATTCGGTACGGTCGAAGCCGTCAAGGCGGTTTCCGACTTGTTCATGCCCGTTTCCGGCGAAGTGCTCGACATCAACCCGTTACTGGAAGACAAGCCCGAACTCATCAACGAAGACCCGTACGGTGAAGGTTGGATGATCCGCATCAAACTCAACAATCCCGCCGAGGTAGACGGTTTGCTTTCCGCCGAAGCCTATGCCGCACTCATTCAGTAAGATACTTATGAAACCAGTTGTCAGCATCATCATGGGCAGCACCTCCGACTACAAAGTCATGGAGAAAGCGGCTGAACTTTTGAACGACTTCAAGATTCCCTTTGAAATCAACGCCTTGTCCGCACACCGCACGCCTGCCGAAGTAGAAGTCTTCGCCAAGAATGCGGCTGGACGCGGCATCAAAGTCATCATTGCCGCTGCAGGCATGGCCGCCCATCTGTGCGGTGTCATCGCTGCAAATACCACGCTGCCAGTCATCGGTGTGCCCATCAGTGCCAGCCTCGCCGGCATGGACGCTCTGTTGGCCATCGTGCAGATGCCTCCGGGCATACCCGTGGCTACCGTCGGCATCAACGGTTCCCTGAACGCTGGCATCCTGGCCGTTCAGTTCCTAGCCGTCGGCGACCCTTCATTGCAGGTTCAATTGGCTGAATATAAGGAAGGGCTCAAGAAGAAAATTGTGAAGGCCAACGAAGAGCTTTCAGCCATTAAGTTCGATTTCAAGACCAACTAGCATGTACTGCCCAGATCTGTTTCGGTATAGCCGTCGCGTCACCACTCCGGTGCGCATCGGAAAAACTCCGCTCGGCGGCGACAACCCGATTCGGATTCAATCCATGACCAACACCTCGACCATGGATACAGTGGGTAGCGTGGAGCAGAGCAAACGCATCATCGATGCCGGAGCGGATTATGTTCGACTCACCGCCCAAGGCGTCCGTGAGGCCGAGAATCTGGCCAACATCCGTGCCGCTTTGCACGCCGACGGCTACGACACACCCTTGGTGGCCGACATCCATTTCAACCCAAAGGCAGCAGATGCCGCGGCGCTCACGGTTGAAAAAGTCCGCATCAACCCCGGCAACTACGTGGACCCGTCCAAGTCCTTCGCCCACCATGAGTACACGGCTGAAGCCTATGCTCAAGAGTTGCTCAAAATTCGTGACCGCTTCGTTCCCTTTCTCCATATTTGCCGCCAGGGAGGCGTCGCCATCCGCATCGGCGTGAACCACGGCTCCTTGTCCGACCGCATTCTCAGCCGTTACGGCGATACTCCGGCTGGCATGGTGGAATCGTGCATGGAGTTCCTCCGACTCTGTGTGGAAGAGCAGTTCACCGACGTGGCAATCTCCATGAAATCCTCCAACGTGCTGGTCATGGTACAAGCTGTCCGCTTGTTGGTAGAACGCATGAATGCCGAGAATATCCACTTCCCGCTCCATTTGGGCGTAACCGAAGCTGGCGATGGAGAGGCGGCCCGCATCAAATCCTCGGTCGGCATCGGTTCCTTGCTCATGGACGGCATCGGCGACACCATCCGGGTCTCGCTCAGCGAAGACCCCGAGCTGGAAGTCCCCGTCGCCAGGCAATTGGTCCAATTGGTAGAGGCGCGAACCATGCCTGCTGAAATCGATGTAACGCCATTTCCCGGTTTCGACCCCTATTCCTTCCACCGCCGGGAAACCACTGCCGTGGGACCGTTTGGCGGAGGGCAGGTGCCTGTCGTCATAGCCGATGTGCGCGAAGAAGACCAAAACTTCTCAAAAGCATTGTTGAAACCCGATTTCGTCTATGTGGGCAAAAACATAGCCATCCGATCCGATGGATTGCCCCAACTTTGCGAGGCAACCTCCTGGCGTGGAGAACCCAACGTCTTTCCCATTTTCGATACGGCTGAACGCAAACTTTTAGAAGCATCGCAATCACCCCTGAAGTTCCTACGCATGTCGTTGGATGAATGCTCGACTCCATTCCTTCAGCACCTCAAGACTATACCCAATCTGGTCCTCATGCTCCAAAGCGAGCAAGTGAATACAGTGGCCGAGTTGCGAGCTTTGTTTCACGACCTGCTCCACGAGGATTGCCGCATGCCGGTCATCCTGAGCATTCAATCCGTGGCAAAAGATTCCGAAGAAGAACAGTTGCTAGCTGGATTGGAAATGGGCGCCCTGCTCATTGATGGTTTCGGTGACGGCGTTTTCTGGAGTTCAGCCTCTAAAAATACGTTCCGAAGCAAATTAGCCGATCAGGTTTCCATCATGTACGGCGTGTTGCAATCCACCCGCATGCGCGTGAGCAAGACCGAGTACATTTCATGCCCCAGTTGTGGCCGAACCTTGTTCGACCTGCAGAAAGTCATCGCTCAGATCAAGGAACGCACGTCACATCTCAAGGGCCTTAAAATTGGCATCATGGGTTGCATCGTGAACGGACCAGGCGAAATGGCCGATGCCGATTACGGCTATGTGGGTGCCGGCAGGGGTCAGGTTTCCCTGTACAAAGGGCAGAACTGTGTGGAACGCTCCATCCCAGCCGAACGGGCAATGGACAAATTGATTGAATTGATCAAATCCAACGGCGACTGGAAAGAACCGGAGGAATAGTAATTTTAATGCATAAAAAAGAGGCTGTATCCAACTTTGGATGCAGCCTCTTTTGGCTATACGGTAATCGATGTTTTGAGACAGCGTGCTTATTGCAATAGAGCGGCTACGGAAGCATCCGTCACAAACTTGGAGAATTCCAGGTCGTTGAGGGCTTTCTTGGCGTAGCTCTTATCAGCCTTGATGGCACCGGTCAAACCGCTAACCACGAGGTCCTTGTTGTTGGTGCGGGCACCGACGATGGCCTTCAGGTAGCTGGTTTCAGCAGTGGGTTTGGCAACGGCATCCAAAGTGGATTTGGCTTTGCTGTAGTCTTTGGTAAGCAACTGAGCCAAAGCAGCGTTGTTGGATTTGGCATCTCCGAAAGCTTGAACCGCTTTGGCATATTGACCTTTCTTGAGGTATTGAACACCCATCGTTTCGTTGGAGCCGTCGGAACCACCGGCAGCGCCGAGGTAGGAGTCAACAGTAGCGGCAGGAGCACCGGTAGCAATCGAGTAGATGGCCAAGTTGTTGTTCACGTCTGGAGTCTTGCTCAAAGCGTAGGCTTTGTCCAGGTTGCTCTTGGCAGAAGTCAGGTTGCCAGCGTTCAAAGCCAGGCCGCCCAAATTGTTGAATGCACGGTAGTCGTTCGGGAACTGGTTGGCAGCGGCGGTATAAACCTTGACTTGATCGGTTCCTTTCACCAAATTAGCAGCATAAAGCAATTCTTCCAGGTTCAATGCGGTCGGATTGTTCAAAGCCAAAGTCTTGAGTTGGTCGTCGGTCTTGCCAATGATGTCCACGTTCAAGGTCATCTTGGAACGACGCAGTTGCGGCAGGATTTCTTCAGCCAATACTTTGAATACGGAAGACATGTTCTTGATTTGTTCTTCACGTTGTTCCGGATCGTTGTACATGGAAAGCACGCGGAGAATCAGGTCTTTATCCTGAATGTCGGATTTGCTGACAAGGTCTTTGAAGCCATCCCAGTCTTCAGCCGTGAATTTAGCGTCGATGGCGCTGTTGGCCTTTACTTTTTTCAAGGTGCTTTCCAAGAAAGCAACCGTTGCTTTTTCACGATCGCCGGCCAGTTTTTCATTCAATGCCATGGTACCGTCCGGTGAAGCGTACGATGATACTTCGATTCCGGAAATTTTGCGGGTTGAATCTGTGGCAGTCTGAGCGATCTTGGCATTCAAATCGGTCAGCGATTGACCCTTCAGCTCGGTATCGCGAATTTTGGCTTGTTCAATAAGGAACAGTATGCTGGCATCCTGAGCTTCCTTGATATTGCGTTGGAACTTGTCCGTAGCCATGGAAGTCTTACCAGTCAAAGCGTTGGCCAAGGTTTCAGTCGAAATGACACCGTCGGCCACTTTGATTTCCGGAACAGCAATGGTTTTCTTGCCGATGGTCGTGGTGAAGCGAACATACAATTCCGATTTGGCCATGGCCGGGATGTAATTGAAAACGGAACTGACACTGAACGTACCTCCAGTTTTGTTGTCGATCACCTTGTTGTTTCCTTTGACCTTCGATCCTTGAAGCGTAATGGGAGTTCCTTCAGTTTCACCACCGTTGTATTTGAGAACCGGGGTGATGGTCACGATAGCGGTGGTTGGGAATGCCTTCGCAGGGAAATTTCCGTCAACCGTTGCGTTGACTTTGCCACCTTCAGAAACAAGCACTTGAGGTGTTACTGTGAAATTATCGCTGGTCGGGATGAATTTACCGGCGCAGGATGTCAGCAACAGCATGCTTGTCAGCAAAACTGACAGAGAGATCTTTTTGTTCATGTGTTCTATTATTTTTGAGGTTGTTTTGAAATCGCGACACAAAAGTATATATTTTTTGCAAAATAAATGAGCAAGAGCCAATAAAAATCAGCGTGAATCGAATAATTTATAATAAGTTAAGTAACTGATTGCACCTTATTCAACCCCGATCAAAGCCTTTTGAGTGGACACCGTTTTACCATTGTTGAGTCGAATAAGAAGCATCCTCGGCGATTTGTCGCTGAAGAAGATGGAGCCGACGGGAGGCTCCAATACCGCTGTCATCCTAATTTTTCCTGAAAGGTCGAACACTTCAGCCCTAGTCGTCCCGATCCATTGACTTGGAAAGGCGATAGCAAGCTTTGATTCGGAATCCGACCAGGCAATGATGGGCCGGCGTGCGGTGATGACCGTGCTTGTATCTTTCTTTACGGAAGCGGTGTCTCCGGCAATGACCGGTTCAATCCAAAGCGAAGTATTCATGTGGTTGGTCGGGAGATTCGAAAATTGAATCCATTTTCGGTCCATTTTGTAATAGGCCGTGTTCAGGTCCCCTTTTCGCAAGGCGCCATAGAGGAAAAAGGAATCATCCACTGCAACGATTGGATAACTGACATCATATCCAATGTAAAAATCAGTTCCAACCGAAACCGGCTTGTTGAACCGAACAAAGTTTTCCCTATTTGAAAAATAGTAGTTGGTTTTAGTGACAAACACGCCATTGATGTAATCGGTGTAATTCGGATTCAGTAGCGTTTCACTCAATTCCTCACCCGGAAAGGCACCACCTGAATACGCTTTAACATAAATCGGTTTGGCGGAATTGTTGGTCCCCTTGCCCACAATAAAATAGGCACCCATGACCATGCTGGAATCCTTTACTGTAAAGTGTTCGGCAAAATGCAGGGTTTGAAGGCTGTTGTGCCCAAAATAGGAGCCGGAGCCACTCGCAAGGTATCCCTTGTCCAGCGAGTCGGTTTTTTGAATGTTGCTGATGCGGGATGCTGGGTTCTTCTCGTAGGGATTCATACCGTCAAGCGCCAAGATGGTGGAGGGTAAACTGTCTGGTGTCAATGGATCCAGCCAATGTTTCAATTGTCTGGCGGTATCTGGAAATTGATTCCAAGCCCTGTCGAACCGGTAATAATAATCACCTTCCGTATAGCTGCTGCAACCTGTTGCGCCACCGGAGCCTCCACCGGTCAGACCACCCCTGAACCTCCAGTTCTTATCAAACAAGGCACTGCCGGAAGAGCCGCCCCAAGTATGGCCGATTTCCCATTTTTGGACGTACCAATGGTTGCCGGGAGCAATGCCGTCCCCTTGCGAAGCCCAGTCGATCTTAGTAATGGCATCATCCTCCGTGCAATATTTCTTAGTATCCCCATTTGGATGATGGATGCCGGTAAAGGGCATGTCTTGGTCGGTTTCCGTGCTGATGGACCAACCAGCCAGCCATGGTCGATAATCCATCGGAGGTGTTTCCAAGAGTTCAACCAAGGCAAAATCCACTTCATTGCTTAAGGCGCGGCATACGCTACCAGAAACGGAAAATTCCTCCGAGCCGCGGATACGCTTGTCACAGCGGGGCGATTCATAGTTCAAAAAAGCGACGATGCGGCTTCCCAAGTCAGCATTGTTCTTAAGGCAGTGCGATGCCGTGATGAGATAGGGCTTGCCATCTTTGGCGGTATTGTTGAGTAAAGTTCCTGTGCAATAAGTTGTTCCGTTGATGATGAGCAGACAGACACTTCTGGAAATGGTATCGAGCGCGGCATTGCAGGAAACATCTGGCAAGCAAGGCATGCTCAACGAATTGAACCTCGGCGTGGCGCGGAACAATCCTCGATAATCATGGTTCACCTCCGTAATTCGAATCTTACCCGCAAAAGAAGCAGTTAAAGGTTCGTGATACTCTACGATGAGTTCATCCCCTGCCACCGGAGCGACAGGGAGTTCACCCCCCTTGGGCCTGTTTTCACGGGTGAAGGGCCCCAAAACCACCGAACGGTCGGGGTTGTACAAAAACACAGTGGCGCCTTCGGGTAATTCGAATTCGCTGAACAAGACATTCAACGAGAACGCGCCGTTGGAGCGGATGCCTACTTTCCAAACCCGACTGCCGTCCGCGGCGTTAAAGACGATGCCAGAATTCTCCGGCGAAAGGTTGGTGAAAAAGGTGTGGGCAAAACGAAGGCCACCCACCCGATTTCCGGGCAAATCATCGATGTATCTGGCAGAATCTGTATCCAACGAAGGCATTTCCACAAAATAATCCACGACTGAACGCAATCTGGAAGTTTTTTCCGAACCTTCGGGCAACGGTCTGGAGTTGCCATGCGGAACCTGGCCCTGCGCTTGCAACGACAAGAGCATGAATAACGGAAGCAGCAGGAGCTGTTTCCCGAACTTGCGGACATAAGCCTGAACCGGCCACCAAGTGGAAGGAATGCTGATGACCATCACCGTAGCCATAACAAGCAAGATATCCTTGACCAGCAACCGCACCGGATAGGCGTCCACGATGAAGTTTCCACCGCCACCGAGTTTGAGGAGCCCGTAATGACTTTGCAGCAGGCACAGAACCGAACCCAACAAAATGCCAAGAAGTGCCCCGCTCATCGAAATGAGCCAGCCTTCAAGTTGGAAAATGCGTCGAACGGTCTGTTGATTCGCACCGAGTTGACTCAACGTCGTCGCGTCTTTTTCCTTTTCAAGGATGAGCATCGACAGCGAGCCGATGACATTGAACAAGGCGATGAGCAGGATAAACGAAAGGATGAGGTAGGTCATCCATTTCTCAATGCGGTTGATGCGGTAGAAATCCGCTTTTTGTTCGGCAATGCCCTGAACGGTGAAGTCTTTGCCCAAAAGTTTGGAAAAGCGGTGGATGGCTGGTTCGGGATCCACACCGTCCTTCAGACGGATTTCGACGGAGGTCACTTCGTCCGTGTATTCAAAAAGGTCCCTGGCGAAAGCAATCGGGACCAGCATCAAGCTGTTGTCGTAATCGGGCTGGTTGATGCCGAAGGTCCCGCTGATCAGAATGTCTGCCGTAGTGAAGGAAGCTGCCGGATTCGCCAAATTGATGGTTCCGATGCGTTTGGGTGCGTTGATGGTGATGGGGTCGATGAAGGAACCCCCAGTTCCGAGAATACCGGCCAAGCCGACACCGACAACGGCATAATTGAAATTGGCGTCTCTTAGGGTGAAAGTCCCTGCCGCCATGAGTTTCTCAATTTTGGTGAGCTTGCCAAAGTTGTCCGAAACGCCCTTGATGGTGGCGCTGGTCTGTGCATTCTTGTATTGGACCAATGCATTTTCCTCCAGCGACTCACAAAATACGGCAACGGCAGGATCCTTGCGGATGGCATTGAAGTCGGCTGAGCTGGTCACAAAGGTCTTGCCTTCGACCACCTTAATCTTGATTTGTGGGTCGAAGCTGCTGTACATGTCGCCCAGCAATTTCTGAAAACCATTGTAAACCGATAGGACGCAAACCATGGCGGCCACCGCGATGGCCACCCCCAATACGGAAACCAGCGACACGATGTTGATGGCATTGTGGGTTTTCCGAGAGAACAGATAGCGTCTGGCGATGTGCAGCGGCAGGTTCACAACAGTCTATTTTTTGAGCAAAGCGTCTATGTTTTCAGCGTAATCGAGCGAATCGTCGAGGTAGAAATACAGTTCAGGAATTTTACGTAGCTGAAATCGTACTTTGGCAGCCAAGTCGTAACGAATTTCACGGGTGTTGTCCTGAATATTCTTGATGATTTCCGGGCCCTTGTCGGTCGGGAAAATGCTCAAGTAGGCTTTGGCAACCCCGAGGTCGGGGCTTACGCGAACCTGGCTGACTGAAATGATGACGCCGTGCAAGCCTTTAGCCTGTTTCAGGAAAGCGTCGCTCAATTCTTTCTGCAACAAGCGGTTTATCTTATTTTGTCTGGTGGTATCCATGGTCTTATTTTTTATGGATGAGTGTTAGCCCGTCCCGAAGCGGAAGGAGCACTTTTTCGACCCGCGAATCGTTCGCAAGGTAGTCGTTAAATTCAATAATCGCAAGGCTCTGGGCGTCGCTTGGCGCAATTTCAGCAAGGATTTTCCCACCCCAGAGCGTATTGTCGACCAAGATGAAACCCCCTGCCCTGACTTTAGGCAGAACCGCTTCGTAGCAAGCCTTGTAGTCTCTTTTATCGGAATCGATGAACGCCAAATCAAAGATTTCCGCCATATTGGGAAGAAGCTCAAGCGCATCTCCAATGTGCAACCGAATCTTATGACCATACTCGGAATGGCTGAACCAATGGTTCGCCTGCTCCTCGAGCTCATCGTTGATTTCGATGGTGTGGATTACGGCGTCTTCAGTCGTGCCCTCGGCGAAACATAGTGCCGAATATCCGGTGAAGGTGCCCAGCTCGAGCACCTTTTTGGGTTGAATCATTCGGCAGAGCATCACCAGCAATCGGCCTTGCAAGTGGCCAGAGACCATCCGGCCGTTGAGCAGTCTAGCATGGGTGTCACGGCTTAGTTCCTGCAACAGGGCAGGTTCCGGATCCGTGTGGTCCAGCAAATAGTGCTCCAGATTGGCATTCATAGATGTTGAAATCAGCCTTCAGCCGGGAAATTCGGTAGGAGGAAGTGGTCTGCGTTGTTGATGATGGTATCCACGTGGTTGATTTCCAAAAAGGACGTTCCACCGGCAACGCCGAAGCTGCTGCTCAGGTAGATAACCATTTCGTTGCCGACCAAAAAGGATTTTTGAATGAGCATCTTCAAGGCGGCTACCAGATAAACACGGGTGCTTTTGCGGATTTCCTGATAAATCGGGAAAACACCATACGAAAGCGCGAGTTGACGAACCGTACGCTCCTTGTAGCAAATGGCATAAACCGGGTTCTTGCCGCGAAAGGCAGCCAGATAACGAGCCGTCGTTCCCGTGTAGGAATCGGTGATGATGGCATCGGCATTCAAGGCTGTGGCACCTCTCACCGACTGTTGGGCCAGGAAGGAGGTAGCGTCCATGTTGGTTTCAGGCATCGGAACGTGAATGTCGTTTGCGCTGACTTTGGTCTTTTCGGCTTCTTCGGCGATTTTGGACATGGTCTTGACAGATTCGACCGGATATTTTCCGTAGGCGGTTTCACCGCTGAGCATCAGTGCGTCTGTGCGATAGTAGATGGCGTTGGCCACATCGGTCACTTCGGCACGGGTGGGGCGGGGGTTTTGAATCATGGTGTGCAGCATCTGTGTGGCTACAATCACGGGCTTCTTGGCTTCCACGCATTTGCGGATGAGCATGCGCTGAATTCCTGGAATTTTTTCCTGAGCCACTTCAATGCCCAAATCACCACGGGCAATCATCACGCCGTAAGCCACTTCGAGGATTTCGTCGATGTTGTCCACGCCTTCCTGATTTTCAATTTTGGCAATGATCTTGATGGGGCTGATGTTTTCGTCCAAAATTTCCTGGATGGCCAAAACATCCTGTTTATTACGTACAAAAGAGTGGGCAATAAAGTCCACATCGTATTTGATGGCCAATTGAATATTGACCTTATCTTTCTCGGTGAGGGAAGGCAGGTTGATGCGTACGCCCGGGATATTAACGCTCTTGCGGCTGCCCAGCTTGCCATCGTTTTGCGCCTCGCAAACCACATAATCCGCGGTTTTCTCCACGACGAGCAAGTCAATCTCACCATCGTCGATGAGCAAATCGGTGCCAATGGAAAGGTCGTTGACCAAATTCGGGTAGGAGCAATAAATGATTTCAGCAGTGGTGAACCCATTAGGGTCTCCAGCGATGCGGATACGGTCTCCGGTATGGATGGATATGTTTTCGTCGCCTTTGATGGCTGTCGTGCGTATTTCAGGCCCTTTCGTATCCATCAAGATGCCGATTTCGGAAGAGACCGCCCGTACGTTGTTGATGATCATATTGAAACCTTCTTCTCCCAAATGGGCTGAATTCATTCTGACGACATTCATTCCGGCTTCGAATAATTCCCGGACGAAGTCAACTTCACAGCGTTTGTCAGAAATTGTCGCTACAATTTTGGTGCGTTTTGTCATAAATCTTTTATATTTTAAATACCTGATAATCAAATAGTTTTTAGGATGGCTTCCACGCCCATGCGGTAGGAGTCCATGCCGAACCCGGCGAATGATTCCTTGCAGGCCGCTTCAATCATCGAAACATGACGGAAAGCCTCCCGCTTCCGAATATCCGAGATGTGCACCTCGATGACAGGCGTTGTCACGGCCTTGATGCAATCGTGCAGTGCGATGGAGGTATGGGTATACCCCCCTGCGTTCAAGACAATCCCGTCGTACTGAAAACCCAGTTCCTGGATTTTATCAATGAGTGAACCTTCATGGTTGGACTGATAATACAAAAATTCCACCTGTGGAAAGCGAACTTTAAGTTCTTCCAGATAGTCTTCGAAAGACTGGTTCCCGTATATGCCAGGCTCCCTTTTTCCCAGTAAGTTGAGGTTGGGACCGTTGATGATGGCAATCTTAAGCATGGTTACACCGGATTTTTGTATATTCGTGTGCAGAAAAAACAACCCACGATACAAAGGTACGATTTATTTTTAATTTGAAGGCTTTTCAATGGAAACTGCGCATCCGATCGTTCGAAAATACACCACTTTTCTTAAATTGGAGAAGTCGCTGTCCAAGCATTCGGTGGATGCCTATCTTTCTGATTTGCAAAAACTTGTTGATTATTCAGGCGGAGTGGAGAAACTTCTTTTGCTCAAAACCTCCGATTTGGAAGCGTTTTTGTGCCAACTCCGGGATTGCGGCATCCATGCCCGTTCGCAAGCCAGAATCCTTTCGGGCGTCAAATCGTTCTACCGTTTCCTGCTCATCGATGATTACCTTCAAATTGACCCGACTGAACTCGTGGATGCACCCAAACTGGGCAGGCATCTGCCCGAAGTGCTCAGCGTGGAAGAAATTGACCGTATAATAAGGTGTGTCGATTTATCCTCCAAAGAAGGCCAGCGTAACAAAGCAATGATTGAAACCCTGTACAGTTGTGGCCTTCGTGTTTCCGAACTCGTTACCCTAAAACTTTCGAACTGTTATTTCGATGAAGAATACTTGTTGGTGGAAGGCAAGGGCAGCAAGCAACGGTTGGTGCCCATTTCCCAAAAGGCCATCCGCGAAATCCGGTTTTGGATGCCCGACCGCTCCGCACTGGACATAAAGAAAGGTCAGGATGATTTTGTATTTTTGAATCGCCGTGGCTCCGGTTTGACTCGTTCCATGGTTTTCCGTATTGTTCAGGAGCTGGCAGGGTTGGCCGGCATCACCAAGGCCATCAGCCCGCACACGTTCCGGCATTCCTTTGCCACCCACTTGCTGGAAGGTGGTGCGAATTTGCGGGTCATTCAGCAGATGCTCGGTCATGAAAGCATTCAAACCACCGAAATATACACCCACATGGACAAAACTTACTTGAGAGACCAGATTTTGCGCTTTCACCCTAGAAACAACTAATATGAAACCACTTTTCCGTTTGTCGGTTGGCCTGATGCTGCTGACTTTTCTTTCTTGCTCCTCTTCCCAAAAACTGACCCACGTCTTCATCGCAGGGGATTCCACCGCTCAAGGTTATGATACCGCCCACACCTTGCAACGCGGTTGGGGGCAATACCTCGGCTCGTATTTCGACAAGCAGGTGGAAGTGGTGAATCTAGCCAAGGCAGGCCGAAGCTCGGGTTCGTACATCAATGAAGGCCGGTGGGACTCACTCATCGTCAGGGTGCACAAGGGCGATTGGGTGCTCATTCAGTTCGGCCACAACGACACCTCCACCAATCCGGAACGACATGTCTCGCCAGAAGACTATCAGAAAAACTTCATTCGCTTCTGCGACGAGGTCCGTGCCAAGAAAGCGCATCCCATCATTCTGACTTCCATCGTGATGCGTGAATTCAAGGACAGCGTTTTGGTATCGCTTAGGCCGCATTTTACCGAATACATCGGGCTGGCCAAGGCGGCTGCCAAGACAGCGAATGTCCCTTGCATCGACATCTATCAGAAAACGTCCGACTTGATTCGAAGCCTCGGAGATGAACCTTCCAAGAAATTATATTTCTGGGTGAAAGCGGGAGAATCGCCCAATCCCGTAGAAGTGAAGCAGGACGACACGCACCTAAGGCAACCTGGCGCCTACCGTTATGCCGGTTTTGTTGCCGAAGGTATTCGGGAGCAAAACCTGAAACCTTTGGTCAAACACCTGAAGAAATAAACAGTTATCGATTTTTCCGAAACATGACAAAATAGCGGATGGTGCCTGCCACCATCAATGCCGAAAGGATGCTCAGCCACCAGGTCTGATCCAAGCCCCATCGGTCGGGTGCATCGGTCATTACACCTTTGTGTTGGCCAAAGATCATCAGGGTGGAAAGGGCGTTGTTGAGAAAATGGGCCAGAACCGGCACCCAGATGGACCCCGTCCACCACAACAGATACCCGAACCAGGCACCGATGAGCAATCTAGGGAAAAACCCGAAGAATTGCATGTGGATGACGCTGAACAGGATGGCGATGGTCCAAATGGAGACATGCATCACCCAAGGTTTCAGCACGAAGTCCCGCTTTGATTTCGACACATCGGTGATGATGCGTAGGAGCAGGCCTCTAAAGAAAAGTTCCTCGCCGACGCCCGCCAGAACGGCGATGATGAGAAGGTTCAGCCCCAAGTCCAGAACGGATGTTCCTGCCAGCAACCGATCGGTCACTACTTGGGCCGAATCCTCGGATGCCCGCATCCAACTTTCGATGCTGTGCAAGGAAGCAGGAAGGTGAAGCCCCGCATTCCACACGACTACAGCGTTCAGCAACGGCATCATGAGAACAATGCTCAGCATGCCCATCAAGGCTGGTTTCCAAGAGGGAAGCTTAAGGGAAAGAAATTGGCCCGGTGAAACGTCATAGATTTCACAAAGCACGAACGGCGGAATAATGAAGATGCAAAACGATTGAAGGGTCTGCAGGATACGAATTTGAGTCGGGTCTGAAATCAATTTGCTCATGGTCGCGCTCACTTCGTCGAACTTGAATCCGTGTTGAAGGAGCACCACCAGGAAATAGAGGATGAAGGTCACGAAAAGACCGCACAGCAATACAAAAAACAGGGAAAGGATACGTAGCAGGAAGGTCTTGAAAGCCGAAGGTGTGTTTCCCATCTTTTTTTCGCAAAGATAACACTTCTACAAATGTTTTGCCAATTCAAAGAATAAGACTAATTTTGCGGCTCAAAAATTTCATAAAATGAATGTAGATAAACAAGTTATTGATTCGGTCAATGCCGTTGTAAAGATTCAGCTGCTCAAGGCTGATTATCAGGAAAAGGTAGAGAATACCCTCAAGAATTATCGTAAGAAAGCCAACGTTCCCGGCTTCCGTCCTGGCATGGTGCCCGCAGGACTTATTCAGAAAATGTATGGAAAGTCCGTGCTGGCCGAAGCGGTTCAGGACGCAGTTTCCGAAGCTTTGTACAACTATATCCGCGACAACAAACTCAATATTTTGGGCGAACCCCTTCCCAGCGAGTCGCAGCCCATGGTCGATTTCGACACACAAGAGGATTTTGATTTCGCTTTCGACATTGCAATGTCCCCCGAACTCGATTTCAGCCTTACCAAAAAAGACAGCATTCCTTATTATACCATCACGGTGACCGACGAAATGGTCGCCGAACAGGCCAAGAGCATGGCGGCCCGCAACGGTTCCTATGTCAAGGCAGAAGCCACCGAGGAATCGGATGTCATCAAGGGTCTGCTCATCGAAGTTCAAGCGGACGGCACCGTCGGACTGGAAGGTATTTCCGTTGAAGATGCCGTATTGACGCCCAAATATTTCAAGAACGATGATGAAAAAGCCAAATTAATTGGTTTGGGTATAGGCGACACGGTTGTATTCAATCCTGCCATCGCGTACGACCATACGGAATCCGAATTGGCCTCCTTGCTTAAAATTCCGAAGGAAGTGGCCAAGACCGTTTCCACCGACTTTGCATTCGAAATAAAGGAAATCACCCGTTATGCAGAAGGTGAGATAAATCAGGCTTTGTACGACCAACTCTATGGTCCGGGCGTTGTGAACTCCGAAGAGGAATTCAAAGCCAAAATCCGCGAGCAGTTGGAAGCCCAGTTTGCTCCCGAAAGCGACTACCGCTTCATGGTCGATGCCGAAAAGGCATTGGTGAAGAAAGCCGCCGATGTGGTTTTCCCGGTCGATTTCCTGAAACGTTGGATGATCGAATCGCAAAAGCGCACTGCCGAAACCATCGACGAAGAAATGCCCAAGATGATCGAAGACTTGAAATGGCACCTGATGAAAGAAAAAATCATGACGGACAACAACTTGACCGTTTCGGAAGAAGAACTGCTTGAAACCGCCAAAAAAATAACACGCGCTCAATTTGCCCAATACGGAATGATGAACGTTCCGGAAGATTTGTTGAACGGTTATGCCGCCGACATGCTCAAGAAGGAAGATTCCAAGCGGAACATCATCGACCAATCCATGAGTGCCGTCGTTGCCAACTTCCTGAAAGGCGCTGTCAAAATCACCGACAAGAAAATCAGCGTCGAAGACTTCAACAAGCTTTACGAATAGATTATTGGCAAAACGCGCAATTCCGTGCGATTTTAACCTATTTTGCCTTTAACAAATAATAAGACCGTGAAATACCATTCACGGTCCTATTTTTTTGTTGAGTAACTAAATTTATTTATACATTTGTTCTAGGACTGATTTCAGCCATTAATATGTTAACCTAAATGAATATGAACGACTTCCGCAAATTTGCCACCGGTCATCTCCGTATGAACGGAGGTACACTGGATGATTATATGAAGATCACCAGCAACTATATTTCACCGACCATCATCGAAGAACGTCAATTGAACGTCGCCCAGATGGATGTTTTCTCTCGCCTCATGATGGACCGCATCATCTTTCTGGGTACCCAGGTGGACGACTACACTGCCAATGTGGTGCAAGCCCAATTGCTGTATTTGGACTCTTCCGATCCAGGCAAGGATATTTCTTTATATCTGAACTCGCCAGGTGGTGGCGTCTATGCAGGTCTTGGCATCTACGACACCATGCAGTTCATCACCAGCGACGTCTCCACCATCTGCACCGGTATGGCCGCCTCCATGGCTGCCGTCTTGCTGACCGCAGGAGCCAAGGGTAAACGTTTTGCACTGACACATTCCCGCGTCATGATTCATCAGCCGATGGGTGGTACTCAGGGTCAGGCTTCGGACATTGAAATCCAAGCCAGAGAGATTCAGAAGCTGAAAAAAGAGCTTTACCAAATTATTGCAGACCATACCGGCAAAACTATTGAAGAGATTGAAAAGGATTCCGACCGTGATTACTGGATGACGGCAATCGAGGCCAAGAATTATGGCATGATTGACGAAGTCATGATCAGAAACAAATAAGCATGGCGAAAACAACCGATAAATGTAGTTTTTGCGGCCGGGACAGGGATAAGGTCGAACTGCTCATCTCCGGAACCACAGGCAACATCTGCAGCGATTGCGCAGGTCGTGCCTGGGAAATGGTGTCCGAAATCGAGAAAAAAGACACGAAAAAGAACAAGAACGGCTTCGACCTAAAAAAGGAAGACCTGCCCAAACCCAAGGAAATCAAGGAATTCCTCGATGAATACGTCATCGGTCAGGAAGATGCCAAAAAATACCTCTCCGTTTCGGTGTACAACCACTATAAGCGGTTGATGCAGAAGGACAACGGTGACGATGTGGAAATCGAAAAATCAAACATCATCATGGTCGGTCCCACCGGTACCGGCAAAACCCTCTTGGCGCGCACCATTGCTCGTAGGTTGCACGTGCCGTTCGCCATCGTGGATGCTACGGTGCTCACCGAAGCCGGCTATGTGGGCGAGGACATTGAAAGCATCCTGACCCGTCTGCTTCAGGTCGCCGATTACGACGTGACCACGGCTGAACGCGGTATCGTCTTCATCGACGAGATCGACAAAATCGCGCGCAAGGGCGACAATCCGTCCATTACACGCGATGTCAGTGGCGAAGGGGTTCAGCAGGGATTGTTAAAACTGTTGGAAGGTTCGGTGGTCAACGTGCCGCCCCAAGGGGGACGCAAGCATCCGGACCAGAAGATGATTGCCGTGAACACCAAAAATATCCTGTTCATCTGCGGTGGCGCGTTCGACGGCATCGAAAAAAAGATTGCTGCCCGCCTCAATACGAAAGTGGTGGGTTATAGTGCCACTCAGGAGACCTTGCATATTGACAGAACCAATTTCCTTCAGTATATTGCACCGCAAGATCTGAAGTCGTTCGGATTGATTCCCGAAATTATCGGGCGCCTGCCTGTGCTGACGTATTTGAATCCCCTCGACCGCAATGCCTTGCGAGCTATCTTAACGGAGCCGAAGAACTCAATCATTCGTCAGTATGTCAAATTATTCGAGATGGACGACGTGCAATTGAGCTTTGAACCCGCTGTGTTCGACTACATTGTGGACAAAGCAGTTGAATTCAAACTTGGAGCCCGCGGGCTGCGAGCCATATCGGAAACCATCATCATGGATTCCATGTACGAAATACCGTCGGGTGTGCAAGAGACGTTGTGCATTACCCTTGAATATGCCAAATCGAAAGTAGAAATCTTGACTCATACCAGGCTGATCAGTGCTTGATCTGACAATAAAACTTTTTAATGGGGAAGTCTGATGAATTAACCAGTTGCCTGAAGACGTACTTTGGATTCGACCAATTCAAAGGAAGTCAGGAAGCCATCATTCGCAATGTGATGGAGGGGAACGACACATTCGTGTTGATGCCGACAGGCGGAGGCAAGTCTTTGTGTTACCAACTCCCATCCTTGCTGATGAAAGGCACGGCTGTCGTCGTCTCTCCCTTGATAGCGCTGATGAAGAATCAGGTGGATGCCATGCGCAACTTCAGTGATGAGGACGGCGTGGCGCATTTTATCAATTCGTCTTTGAACAAGGCTGCCATCGACCAGGTCAAGACCGACATCCTTTCGGGCAAGACCAAGTTGTTGTACGTAGCGCCGGAATCGCTGACCAAAGAAGAAAATGTGGAGTTCCTCAGACAAATTCCCATTTCCCTGTTTGCCGTCGATGAGGCTCATTGCATTTCTGAATGGGGACACGATTTCCGTCCGGAATATCGCCGAATCCGCCCGCTCATCAATGAAATCGGGCGTGCGCCCATCATTGCGCTGACGGCCACGGCCACCCCAAAGGTGCAACATGACATTCAGAAGAACCTGGGTATGATCGGTGCAACGGTGTTCAAATCCTCGTTCAACCGCCCCAATCTGTATTACGAAGTACGACCCAAGACGGCGAACATTGATCGGGACATCATCCGTTACATCAAAAACAACCACGGAAAATCCGGCATCATTTATTGCCTGAGCCGTAAGAAAGTGGAAGAGTTGGCCGCAACGCTGGTGGTGAACGGCATCAACGCCAGAGCCTACCACGCCGGGATGGAGTCTTCCCAGCGCACCGACAATCAGGACGCCTTCCTGATGGAGAAAATTGACGTGATCGTTGCGACGATCGCCTTCGGAATGGGTATCGACAAACCCGATGTCCGTTTCGTCATTCATTATGACATCCCCAAAAGCCTGGAAGGTTACTACCAGGAAACCGGCCGTGCGGGCCGCGACGATGGGGAAGGTCATTGCATAACCTTCTATACCAACAAGGATCTTCAGAAACTTGAAAAATTCATGCAGGGTAAACCTGTTGCCGAACAGGAAATCGGAAAAGAGCTTTTACTGGAAACCGCAGCCTACGCTGAATCATCGGTTTGCCGGCGAAAATTGCTCCTGCATTATTTCGGAGAAGTATATACGCAAGAAAATTGCGGTAGCTGTGATAATTGTTCAAACCCAAAGAAACAGGTGGAAGCAAAAGAATTATTGTGTACGGTTCTGGAAACGATCCTTGCACTCAAAGAAAAATTTAAGACAGACCATGTCATTGATGTACTGTTAGGTAAGGAAACATCCGAAGTAGTCTCCTATCAGCACGATGATCTGGAAGTCTTCGGCGGAGGAACCGACGAGGACGAAAAGACCTGGAACGCCGTTATCAGGCAAGCATTGATCAGTCGTTACATCGACAAGGAAATTGAAAACTACGGGGTGCTCAAAGTCACTCCCAGTGGTCGTGAATACATCAAGAATCCGGTCAGTTTCAAAGTAACGGAAGACAATGATTACGAGGAACCCGAAGAAGAAGTTCCCGTACGTGGAGGCGCAGCATGTGCTGTGGATCCCGGCTTGTATTCCATGCTCAAGGACCTGCGCAAACGCGTGTCCAAAAAGTTGAACCTGCCGCCCTACGTCATTTTCCAGGATCCTTCGCTGGAAGCCATGGCAACGACCTACCCCGTCAATATGGACGAACTCCAGAATGTACCGGGCGTGGGAGCCGGCAAGGCCAAACGCTACGGCGAGGATTTCCTTTCGCTTATTCGCAAGCATGTGGAAGAAAACGAAATTGAGCGTCCGGAAGACCTTCGTGTCCGCACGGTCGCCAACAAGTCCAAGTTGAAGGTCTCCATCATTCAAGCCATCGACCGCAAAATAGCCCTGGACGACGTTGCTTTGACCAAAGGCCTTGACTTCACCGAACTGCTCGATGAAATCGAAGCCATTGTCTACTCAGGCACCAAAATCAACATCGATTACTTCTTGAACGAAATCATGGATTCCGACCACATCGACGAAATCATGGACTACTTCAAAGAGTCCTCCACCGACAGCATTCAGGATGCCCTGGACGAGTTGGGCGGTGACTTTACGGAAGAGGAGGCACGCTTGGTTCGCATCAAGTTTATTTCCGAAATGGGGAATTAATCCACGCGGAATGATTATATTTGCACGCAATAAAATTAAAACATAACCAGTATGTCATTTATTGCAGATCGGGTCGCATTCGACGGACTGACTTTCGACGACGTCCTGTTAGTCCCTGATTATTCAGAGGTGCTTCCACGGACCGTCAACCTGTCCACCCACTTTTCCCGCAACATTGAGTTGAAAATCCCCTTCGTATCCGCTGCCATGGATACGGTTACCGAGTCGAAGCTGGCCATCGCCATTGCTCGCGAAGGCGGTATCGGTGTGATTCACAAGAACATGTCCATTGCCGAACAGGCCAAGCAGGTTCAAATAGTGAAACGTGCCGAAAACGGTATGATTTACGATCCCATCAGCATCAAGATTGGTTCCACTGTTCGCCAGTGTCTCAAATTGATGGCTGAATACCACATCGGCGGCATTCCCGTCGTGGATGACAAAAATTTCCTGCTCGGCATCGTCACCAACCGTGATTTGCGTTTTGAACGCGAGATGGACAAATTGGTCGATGACGTGATGACTAAAGAAGGATTGGTTACGGCCAAACAAACGACAGACTTGGAAAAGGCTGCCGACATTCTCCAGAAATACAAGATTGAAAAGTTGCCGGTGGTGGATAACGACGGTAAGCTTATAGGCTTGGTTACCTACAAGGATATTACCAAGGCAAAGGACAAACCCGATGCTTGTAAGGATTCCAAAGGTAGGCTTCGTGTTGCCGCCGGAGTCGGAGTGACCGGTGATTCCAACCTGCGCATCAAGGCATTGGTTGATGCAGGTGTGGATGCCATCGTTATTGATACCGCCCATGGGCACTCCAAATTCGTGGTGGACATGCTTCGCAAAGTCAAGAAACTATACCCCACTTTGGATGTCGTTGTCGGCAACATTGCCACCGGTGATGCTGCCAAGATGTTGGTTGAAGCCGGCGCAGACGGTGTCAAGGTCGGTATCGGGCCCGGTTCCATTTGCACGACCCGTGTTATTGCCGGAGTCGGTGTACCGCAGCTTTCAGCCATTTACGACGTCGCTGTTGCCTTGGAAGGCACTGGTGTTCCCTTGATTGCCGACGGTGGTCTGAGGTATTCGGGCGATATCGTGAAAGCATTGGCCGCAGGTGCGCATTCCGTCATGATGGGTGGATTGTTGGCCGGAGTGGAGGAATCTCCGGGTGAAACCATTATTTTCAACGGCCGTAAATTCAAATCCTACCGCGGTATGGGTTCCCTCGAGGCTATGGAAAAAGGCTCTAAGGACCGTTATTTCCAGGATGGTGAAACGGATTCCAAAAAGCTTGTTCCGGAAGGCATCGCTGCCCGCGTACCGTTCAAGGGAAGCCTCTTTGAAGTTGTTTTCCAGATGGTTGGAGGCTTACGTGCTGGCATGGGCTACTGCGGAGCCGCTACTATTGGGCAGCTACATAAAGCCAAGTTCACCCGCATCACCAACGCAGGCGTGGCCGAAAGCCACCCGCACGATGTGGCCATTACCAGTGAGGCGCCCAATTACAGTCGTGGAGACTAGTTTCGAAGGCTAGTTTCACGATGATACAATTTTATTGCATTTGATACGTTATAGGACTTGCGGATTCGTTTCGCGAGTCCTTAAGCGTTCACCATACTTGTAAATTTTATAGATTATGAAGAAAGTAGTTACATTGATGTTTTTTTCCGCCTTCCTTTCGGTTTGCCTTGCCCAAAACAATGACCCGGTATTGATGAACATCGCCGGCAAGGATGTGACCAAATCAGAATTCGAGTACATCTGGAACAAGAACAATTCGAACACCACGCCCGACATGAAATCGCTGGCCGAATACGTGGATTTGTTCATCAATTTTAAACTGAAAGTGGCTGAAGCCGAATCTCAAGGCATCGACACTACGCAAGCTTTCATTACGGAACTTTCGGGTTATCGCAAGCAACTCATCACGCCCTACCTGACGGACAAGGATGCCGAAGAAGCCATGATCAAATTGTGCTACGACCGCCTCCGTCAATATACCGAAGTCAGCCACATCCTATTGGCTGTTCAACCCGGCGCATCTCCCGAAGACACCTTGAAAATCTATCAAAAAGCCTTGGCATTGTATAAAAGGGCACTCAAAGGCGAGGATTTTGCCAAGCTCGCCAGAGAGAACTCCGATGACGGAAGTAAGGAAGATGGCGGTTATCTTGGATACGCCACCGGCCTTCGTTACGTGTTCCCTTTTGAAAACGTCGCCTACAACACGCCAATTGGAAAGATTGCAGCACCCATCCGTTCACAGTTCGGCTATCACATCATCAAAGTGCTCAATCGATTGGATGCAGGTGGAAAATACCGTTCAGCCCACATTATGAAAGCCGTTCAGCCCACTGCCACTCCCGAAGAAAAGGCTGCAGCCAAGGATTCCATCTTTAAAATTTACAAAGCCTTGCAAGCCGGAGGTGATTTCACGAAGTTCGCCACTACCCAGTCCGACGACCGTGGAGCTGCCGAACGTGGCGGCGAATACGGCTTGATGTTCTGTGGCTCCCTGCCGTATGAATACGAAAGCAACGTCTACAAGCTCAAGGTTGGTGAATTTTCGGCTCCATTCCAATCCAAGTATGGCTGGCACATTGTGAAAGCCCTAGAATTCCAACCCTATCCACCTTTGGCAGAGATGCGCAACGACATCACCGGATTTATTGCACAAGACGAGGTTCGCACCCAAGTGGCCAAAAAGTCCTTCATCGAACGTGTCAAGAAAGACTACGGATTTACCCTGAACAAAGAAAGTTTCGACCAATTTGTCAAAGCGTACGACTTGGCCAGACTCAAAGGCGATTCATCGTTGGTGAAAGGCTTGTCCGAAAGCATGAACCCCTTGTTTGTTCTGAATGGCAGGAATTTCAGCCAAAAGGGTTTTGCATTGGCTATTGCCAAGAAAGCGGATGCCGCCAACAACCTGACCACAGCTTTTGACAATTACGTGGGTGAATTAGCCCTCGCGTACGAAGACAAGAACCTCGAAAAGAAATACCCCGAGTTCGGCCACCTCATGCAGGAATACCGAGACGGCATCCTGTTGTTCGAAGTGAGCAATCGGGAAGTCTGGGACAAAGCATCTCAGGACACCAAAGGTCTTGAAAAGTACTTTAAGGATTCCGTGGACAAGTACAATTGGGACAAACCGCATTACAAAGGTTTCGTCATTTCATGCGCCAATAAGGATATTGCAGCCAAGGCCAAGAAGATGATCAAGAAGATGGCTTCCGATTCCATCTCCATCGTTTTGAAACGAACCTTCAACACCGATACGACATCCGTGATCAAAGTGGAACAAGGCTTGTTCACGCAGGGCGAAAACGCCAATGTGGACTTCCTGGCTTTCAAGAAAACTCAACCCGAACTTGATAAGAAGTATCCAGTGGCTTTCTTGAGTGGCAAAGTGCTCGCAAAAGGCCCTGAGTCCTATACCGACGTACGCGGCTTGGTCATTTCCGATTACCAGAATTTCTTGGAAGAGAGTTGGATTAAGTCCCTCAGAGCCAAATACAAGGTAATTGTGAACAAAGAGGTGCTAAATACGGTTAATAAAAATTAAGCCTGCCCCCTTTAACGGCTTTTTCAGTATCTTTACGTCTCTAAAAAAAGAGACCCTTCGGAATGAAAATAGTCCTGTATCTGATGCTGATTCCACTCCTGTTCAAAATGTGCGGGAGTGGTGACGCGTCTGACGAGCGAGTCCGACTGGCAAAAGTCGGTTCAAACGTCATCTATCTGGATGAAGCCGTACAGGGCATGCCTAAAGGCCTTTCAGCGAAAGACAGTTCGGCCTATGTTCAGCAATTCCTGAAGAACCGAGTCAAGGAACTGCTTATTTACGATAAAGCCGTCAAAAACATACCGCAGGGAAAGGACATTGACGAACTGGTTGAAAACTACAGACGCTCCCTTGTCATCTACGCATATCAGCAGCAAGTGCTCAACGAAAAGATGCAGAATGACATTACCGATACCGAAGTCCAGGTTTTTTACGAGAACAACCGGGATCGGTTCAGTGCCGGACACGATTTGATCAAGGGCATTTTCATCAAGATTCCGAAGGCAGCTCCAGATATGGCCAAGTTGAAGAAACTTTATAAGAACTCCTCGAGCGAAGCCTTCAGCCAAATTGAAAAATATTGTGTGCAGAATGGCGGGCAGTTTGAGTATTTTTACGACCGCTGGGTCATTTTGGACGATATCCTGGACCAGATCTCGTACAATACCGGAAAGAACTCCGATTTCCTGAGAACCCGTTCAACCCTGGATGTGGTGGTCGGTGAATTCGAATACTTGCTTTACGTGGACGATTATGTGCTTGCAGGTTCCACCGCTCCGCTGGAATACGTCAAGGACGAGGTCCGAAACATTGTTGCCAATACCCGTAAAACCGAGTTTATCCATCGGTTTGAACAGGATCTGCTCCGTGAGGCAGAGAAAAAAGGAAGGATTACCTATTTTAATGTGAAACCCCAACTTCCCAAAAAATGAGCATACGTGGTATTTTGATGTTCCTGATGCTGTCATGCATGACTGCTGTTTCTGCGCAAGACAATGTAATTGACGAAATTGTTTGGGTGGTCGGTGACGAACCCATCCTCCGCTCCGAAGTGGAAGCACAGCGCCTGCAGGCACAAGCCCAAGGTGTTAAGTTCTCCGGCGACCCGTATTGTGTCATTCCCGAACAACTGGCCATCCAGAAACTCTTCTTGCATCAGGCGGACTTGGACAGCATCACGGTTTCGGACAACGATGTCATGTCCAGCGTAGACCGCCAGGTTAATTACATGATCAAACAGGCCGGAACAAAAGAAAAGTTGGAGGAATGGTATAGTAAGCCTTTGTCCAAAATTCGTGACATGGTTCGAGAACAAGCCAGGGTCGAACAACTTGTTCAGACCGTCAAGCGGAATCTGATTGGAAGTGTCACCGTGACACCTGCCGAAATCAGGCAATACTACAACAATCTGAAGGTGGACAGCATACCCTTGATTCCCGCCGATGTAGAGGTCCAAATCATCACCGTTGAGCCGCAATACGATCCGACAGAAATTGCCGAAATCAAGGATAGGCTCCGAGATTTCACAGACCGTGTCAACAAAGGTGCCAATTTCTCCACACTGGCCGTAATGTATTCGGACGACCGGAACAGCGCTAAAGTGGGTGGCGAACTCGGATTCATGGGCAAAGGTGAATTGATGCCTGAATTCGCCAATGTCGCTTTCTCGCTGAACGATCCTAAAAAAGTATCGAAAGTCGTTGAAACGGATTATGGATTTCACATTATCCAGTTGATTGAAAAACGAGGTGACCGCATCAATTGCCGCCATATTTTGTTGAAGCCGCACATTTCGGCTACCGAACGGAATCAAGCTTTGTTGCGTTTGGACAGCATTGCCGATTTGATTCGCAACCAAAAACTAAACTTCGAGGGAGCGGCACAGTTGTTTTCGTTCGATAAGGATACGCGTAACAATGGAGGGTTGATGGTCAATACTGTCGATCAAAATTCCTCTTCTCGTTTTAAATTGGAAGATCTGCCATCGGAAATCGGTAAACTGGTCTACACCATGAATGTGGGCGAAGTTTCCAAACCCTTCACCATGATCAACGCCAAGGATAAGGAAGTCTGTGCCATCATTCGGGTGAAAAGCAAGACAAAAGCCCACAAAGCCAACCTGACCGACGACTTCCAACTCCTCAAGCAAATGGTACAGAGTTCCAAGAGTGAGAAAATTATTGCCGACTGGATTGTTCAGAAGCAAAAGAAAACCTACGTCCGGATTGACGAAAAATGGAGCAATTGTGAATTCCAGCATCCGGGTTGGATCAGGAAATAAGCATGGGCATACAAACCAAATCGATCTATTTTTGGCATAAGGGGCTTCTATTGAGCCTCTTTTGCCTTTTTTCGCTTTTTGCGGTCGGGCAGGCGCATGCCAAAGAATCGCCGGTTCAGCCCAATAAGCCAGTATATCAGGCTCCAGCCAAAGTGGAGATTCACATCCCCAACATGACTCGCAATGCTGCCAAAAATCAAGAGGCTCCCGCAGCAAAGAGTTCAGCCAAGAAACAAACGGCTCAGGTGCCGATGACACAAAAATACATTCAGTCGGGATTGATGAGGATTCCGGTTTTGAATGTTCCAGCAAAAAAAAGTCGCGCGGGTAAAAAAATAAACCTTGAACATGCCGATGACTTGAACTACGACGGTATCCTTCATCCGGAATACCAATTGCTCACCGGAAATGTTCGTTTCCGTCATGAGGGAGCCAAACTGTTTTGCGATTCCGCCCATTATTTTCAAAAGACCAATTCGTTGTATGCTTATGGGAACGTGCATATGGAACAGGGCGACACGCTTTTTCTATATGGCGCCTGGATGTACTACGACGGTACCACCAAACTGGCGCAAGTTCGCGAGAAGGTCCGACTTGAAAACCGCAATGTGACCTTGTTTACCGACAGTTTGAACTTTGACAGGAGCTCCAATGTGGGGTATTTCTTTGACGGGGGGCTTTTGGTAGACGAAAAGAACCAACTTTCGTCCGAATACGGTCAATACAGCCCGGATACTAAAATCGCCAATTTCAAAAACGACGTGAAGCTGGTGCATCCCAAGTTTGTCATGACCAATAAGGAACTGACCTACAACACGGCAACCAAAGTGGCGGACATCCATGTTCCCACCGACATCGTTTCCGACACCGGTTACGTGTACACTGCCAAAGGCACCTACAATACCTCGACCGACAAGAGCGTCCTATACAACCGGTCCTATGTGATCAGCGATCACCGGAGGCTCACGGGCGATACGGTGTATTACGACCAGAAGAATTCCATCGGTGAGGCATTCGGCAACGTGGTGCTCATCGATACGGTTCAGCAAATCACCATGATCGGTGGTTACGGATACAGCGAAGAAAAGACCGGGTACGGCCTCATGGCCAGGCAACCGTTATTGATGGAATATTCCGAAAAAGACACCCTGTGGCTGCACGGCGATACCCTGATGACCCAACAGGATTCCATTTATAAGTCCATTAGGGCCTTTTATGGCGTACGATTCTTCCGAAATGACTTTCAGGGCCTGTGCGACTCCATGTTTTACTCCACCAGGGATTCCATCCTCTCGTTTTATAAGGAACCTGTGCTTTGGTCGGCGAAACAACAAATCACCGGCGAACTAATTCAAATGCACACCAAAAACAACAAGCCCGAGATGCTGCACATTCAGCGAGCGGCCATGCTGATCTCGCAGGAGGGTGACTCGCTTTACGACCAATCGTCGGGCAAAGACCTCAAGGCCTATTTCGATTCGAGTCAGGTGGTCAAGGTCGAAATAAGAGGCAATGCTGAAACCGTTTACCTGCCTCGTGACAAAGATGAGGAAATCATGGGGCTGAACCGATTGGAGGGCAGTTCGTTGGATTTGTACCGTCACGATGAGAAGGTCAAGAAAGTAGTCGTGTGGCCTGAACCCAAGGGCAAGTTCTACCCGTTGAACCTGTTGGATCCGGAAGCTCGATTCCTGAAAAACTTTGTTTGGTATGCCGATGCGCGACCCACTTCGCCCGAAGACATCTTCCGAATCTACAAAATGAAACCGTCCGGAAAAACAATGGAGGAAAGACCTACCGTTCAGAAAGTTGCAGCTGAAAAGCCGATTAAGAAAGCAGCAACTGCAAAAGTGCCCAAGAAAAGACCCGCGCGCGCTGCTCGCAAATAGGGCAGGAATGCGTATTTTTGCCTGACCCAAGCCAATCCAATGGAAAACATCATCCGCGTCCTTCCCGATTCAGTCGCCAACCAGATTGCTGCCGGCGAAGTGATCCAGCGCCCCGCGTCGGTGGTCAAGGAATTGGTGGAAAACGCCATTGACGCTGGTGCAACGCAGATTGACGTCGTACTGAAGGAAGCCGGCCGCAACATGATTCGGGTTATCGACAACGGCAAAGGCATGTCGCCCGAAGACGCTCGCCTTTCGTTCGAACGCCATGCCACCTCCAAGATTCGTCAGGCCACCGATTTGTTTCATCTCCACACCATGGGATTCAGAGGAGAAGCGTTGGCCTCCATCGCTTCCGTGGCCCAGGTCGAACTGGTCACTCGTCGTTCAGGTGATGAATTAGCGTGGAAGGTCGAAATTGAGGGTTCTGTCATCTCAAACGAAGAACCGACCTTGGCGGCTCAAGGTTCCCGTTTTACTGTGCGAAACCTGTTCTACAATATTCCTGCCAGACGCAAATTCTTAGGTGACAACACCAAAGAACTGAAGGCCATCCGCGAGGAGTTCATCCAAATAGCACTGGTGAACCCCACCTTGCAATTGTCTCTGACGCACAACGACGACGCATTGTTTGTGCTGCCGTCCTCCAATTTGAAGCAACGTATTCTCAATATTTTCGGAAAACGCAATTCGGGTCAACTTTACAAGCAACTGTATCCGGTGGACGTGAACACCCAATTGATTCGTATCACTGGATTTGTAGGCGATCCATCGGCGGCTTGTCAGCGGGATCAGATGCAATATTTCTTTGTCAACGACCGTTTTATCAAGCACAAAGGTTTTCGCAGCGCCGTCATGAAAGCGTATGAGTTGTTGGTTCCGCAAGGGCAGCAACCCACCTTTTTCCTATACCTGGAAGTGGACCCTGAAACCTTGGACGTCAACATCCATCCCACCAAAACCGAAGTCAAGTTCGAGCACGAAACAGCCATTTGGCCCATCATCCACGCAACGGTGCGCGAAGCGCTAGGCAAATCGAATGCTGTGCCGTCCATCGACTTCGACCGGGACGATGCGCCCGACATCCGTGTTTTCACAGGCGATCGGGACGTAACCTCGCCCTCGGTTCGGTTCGATCCAGCTTACAATCCCTTTAAAGGACAATCGACTACCGCTTCGCGCGCTCCACAAAATTGGGATCTGCTTTTTCAGGGATTCGAAAAGCAAAAAGGCGATTTGGCCTCGCAGGAACATGCTTGGGATACGCAAGTGCCCGAGAAAGTGGATGAAACAAGATACACTTCCGAGAAGCTTTCAGCCAATAAATTGTTTGACTTGGAAGGCCTGAACGCCGAAACCGCCAAATTCCAGTTGTTTGCATCGTACATCGTTTTGCAAAGCTCCCATTCCATGATTTTTATTGACCAGCACCGGGCGCACCTCCGTGTCCTGTTCGACCGATACCTGACTATGGTGGAAACAGGCAAATCCACTTCCCAGGTGCTCCTTTTCCCAGAGTCCCTCGACTTGGACGCTGTTCAACGCATTTCACTGCTGGAAGTCATGGACGACCTGCATGCGTTTGGATTTGAGGTGCATTGTTCCGGCAACGACTTTACAATCATGGCGGTACCTTCCGATTTGAATGGCGCGCAACCGGGTCTGCTCTTGGAAGACCTTCTGCAATCCATGTCTGAACCCGGCGATGACCCGCTTCAGGACCGTCGACGCAAGCTGGCGCTCCGATTGGCAAGAGCCGCTGCCATCCCCTATGGAAAAAAGCTGAGCGAGGCCGAAATGAACGACTTGGTCGAACGGTTGCTGACCTTGACCGAAAACAAATACACACCCGATGGCAAACCCATCCTGATGCCATTCACCGAAGAAGAACTCTCCAAACGTTTTTAACCATGAGCTACGGAATTCTTTCCTTACCTGTCCTGCCTATTCGCTCCGAACCTTCCGAACGCGCGGAGATGACCACTCAAGTGCTTTTTGGTGAACGGTTTAAACTTTTAGAGACCTCCGATAGCTGGTCCTTGATCCGAAACAAGGCCGATGAATACGAAGGTTGGGTCACCACAAAAATGCTGACTCCGATTTCAGAAGAGATGGAAACGGTCCTGAATACATTTCAGACCACCCTGCTGCGCGAACCCGTCACCATTGGCAGGGGAGCAGCTTTCGGAACGTTGTTCTTACCCGCAGGCAGTTCCTTATTTGTCAAAGACAATCGGCACTTTTTCCACTATCAGGCATCCATGGCTGAAATCGTCCTGGATAAACAGATGCCGGATTCCCCGACTTCTTTGACATTGGCTGAACGCGTACTGGAAACAGCTTTCCTTTTTTTAAACGCTCCCTATCTATGGGGCGGAAAAACCATCCTTGGCATGGATTGTTCCGGGCTCACTCAGGTTTCAGCCGCCATCAACGGTTTTCAATTGCCAAGGGATGCCCGGGACCAAGCGATGTTGGGCGAAGAGCAATTCCTAAGCCTTTCGTTGCCTGGTGACTTGGCCTTTTTTGTCAATACAGAGGGCCGAATCGTACACGTCGGCATTGTATGTGGACCAAACATGATTTTGCATGCTTCTGGAAGTGTTCGGGTAGACGAGCTGGACGAGCGGGGCATTTACAACAGTGATTTGAAAAAATACACCCATCAGCTACACAGCATCAAACGCATATTTCATTCTTGAAACGAAAAATGCCGCGCTAAAAGGAACAATATATTCCAAATGGAGCGGAATAGTTCCTTAAACGAAAATCTCTAAACTTTTGCAATAGCGATCTTTTCTTTGGCATGGGGTACTTTCGTTCCTACTACGAATACCCTGTGAGATGGCATTAAAGACAATCAATACAGAGCTGAACAAGCAAATCGGAACGAAGTTGCACCGAGTGCGGTTACGCTGCGGCCAATCTCAATTCCACGTTGCCATCGACCTGAATTTTTCCACCACCACCTATTCCAAGCACGAAAACGGAAAAGTTGACTTCACCGTGACCAAACTGAAACAACTGGCCGATCACTTCGGGGTGTATCTATGCGATTTTCTGGACGACAACGTCGAAATTCCACGCTACATCAAGGATGTGAAAACCCCCGAGGATTACAAGATTCTGGAAGCAAAGAACGAGTTGCTCAAAGAATTGCTGGAAGCAAAAAGCAAATGATTTTTTTTAGAATGGCTTGAAACCCATGATCTCGCGCACGTCGGTCAACGTTTTCTGTGCGCTTGCCCTAGCCTTTTCGGCACCTTCCGTCACCACCTGGTGCAGATACGCTTTGTCGTTGTAAATCTCCAGATAACGTTCGCGAATGGGGCTGGTCACCTTGATGATGTCCTCGGCCAACTGCTTTTTCAAGTCACCGTATCGGATTTCGCAGGAATTCCACTTTTCATCGAAGTATTGGTAGGTGTCCGGCGTGGAAACCACGTTGAGTATCGTAAACAAGTTCTCAATGCATTCCGGCTTGACTGAATTCATGGAAGTAGGGCCTGCGTCGGTCAAGGCGCGCTTCACCTTCTTTTCAATGATCTTGGGGTCTTCGGTGAGATACACGCAGTTGCCTTCCGATTTGCCCATCTTCCCGCTGCCGTCCAGCCCTGGGATCTTGATGAGTTCTTCTCCGAAATTGTAGGCCTGCGGTTCCTTGAAAAATTCGATGCCGTAGAAACTATTGAACCGACGGGCAAACTTGCGGGTCATCTCCAAATGTTGTTCCTGGTCCTTGCCCACAGGCACCTTGTCTGCTTTGTGCAACAGAATGTCGGCAGCCATCAAGGTCGGGTAGGTGAGCAACCCTGCATTCACGTTTTCAGGCTGCTTGCGAGCCTTTTCCTTAAAAGAAGTCGTCTTCATCAATTCGCCCAGGTAGGCATGCATGTTGAGCATCAGGTACAGTTCAATCACTTCCTTCACGTCGCTCTGCACGTAAATGGTGGCAACGTTCGGGTCGATGCCGGCAGCCAGGTATTCGCACAACACGCTTTTTACATTGCCATGCAGATCCTTGGGATCCGGATGCGTGGTCAAGGAATGGTAGTCAGCGATGAAGAAAAAGCAATTGTTCTCATGCTGCATGCGGATGAAATTGCGCAATGCCCCGTAATAATTGCCGAGGTGAAGGTTGCCGGTGGAGCGGATGCCGCTCAGGACTGTATCCATAGTTCAAATTTTAATGACGAATGCAAAGGTAGCCCTTTTCTACAGGCTTTCCAATATGCGTTTGATCACAGTTTGTGCTGAAATCTCTCTATTGGCCGCTTCGGGTATTACGATGCTGCGCGGACCCTCGATCACCTCGTCGGTCACGATCATGTTGCGGCGCACCGGCAGGCAATGCATAAAGCGAGCGTCGTTGGTTACAGCCATTTGACGGTCGCTGACGGTCCAGTTGCGGTCTTTCGAAAGGATCTTGCCGTAATTTGGATCCTGAAAAGCCGCCCAGTTCTTAGCATAGACGAAATCGGCTCCTTCGAACGCCTTCATCTGGTCGTATTCCACACGAGCGTTGCGGACGAATTGCGAAGGTAGCTCGTACCCTTCCGGGTGCGTGATGACAAAATCCACATCGGCCTCGTTCATAAAATCGGCGAAACTGTTGGGTACGGCTTGCGGCAACGCCATGGGATGCGGCGCCCAGGTCAATACCACCTTCGGGCGGGCCGTTTCCTTGAATTCCTCCATCGTAATCAAGTCGGCGAAGCTCTGCAACGGATGCCCCGTGGCGGCTTCCATGCTGAAAACCGGCCTACCCGAGTATTTGATGAATTGATTCAGTATCGTTTCCTCATAGTCGAACTGTTTGCTCTCGAATTTTGCAAAGGCCCTAACGCCAATGACGTCGCAATAGCTGCCCATCACCGGAATCGCTTCCAAAATGTGTTCGGGCTTGTCGCCATCCATAATGACGCCGCGTTCGGTTTCCAGTTTCCAGGCACCTTGGTTGATGTCCAACACCATCGTGTTCATCCCCAAGTTCATTCCGGCTTTTTGCGTGCTCAGGCGGGTACGCAGGCTGGAGTTGAAAAATACCATCATCAGCGTCTTGTTTTCGCCCAGGTGCTTGTAGGCATAACGGTTCTTCTTGATTTCCAGTGCTTCCTGCACGGCGGCGTTCAAATCGCCCAAATCCTTGACGGAGGTGAAATTTCTCATATGCTTAGTCTTGTAAAAGTTCTTTAATCATAGCAAAGGCGTTCAGTGTGGCCAAATCGACGTTCCGTTTTCGGCTGGTGCCGAACTGGAACCGCCGGGCAATGGTCTTATCCTGAGTACAAACGCAAATCCATACGGTGCCCACCGGTTTGCCTTCGGTGGCGCCGGTTGGTCCGGCAATACCGCTCACACCCACACCGATGTCGGTTTTAAGCTTTAGACGCACGCCTTCGGCCATTTCCTCTACCGTTTCCTGGCTCACGGCTCCAAAGTCGCGCAGCGTGTCGGGTGAAACGCCCAATTCCTGCACCTTCACTTCGTTTTGGTAGGCGACGATGGCTCCGGCAAAATAGGAGGAACTGCCCGAAACGTTGGTTATTTGTTTGGCGATGTTGCCGCCAGTGCAGCTTTCGGCTGTGGCAATCCACAAACCCTTTTCTTTCAACAGCTTGCCAATGACTTCCTCTACCGGAGCATCTTCTTCCGCCAGAATGGCATTCTCCAGGATTACACGCAGTTTCACCAACTCGGCTTCGATGATGTGCTCCAGTTCTGTTCGGTCAGGCAGGAAACCGCTCAGACGCAGTTTAACCAAACCTGGTGAAGGCAAATACGCGAGCTTCAGACATTCATGCAAATTGTTTTCCCAATCGGTCAGCTTCATGGCCAAACCCGATTCGGAAATACCCACAACCAGCACCGTCTTGTGCATCAAGGTCGGCGTGTTGAATCTTGAACGCAATCTGGGCAGCACTTCGTTGCTCATGACCCATTCCATCTCGAACGGAACGCCCGGCATGGAAACCAGCACTTTGCCTTTTTTGTCGAACCATGTGACCGGAGCCGAACCCCGTTTGTTCTGAATGATGGTGGCCAAGGCAGGAACCATGGCTTGCCCCAACGTCAATGGATTCAGCACATTCCCCCGGTGGGCAAACACTTCCTTGATGGTCTCCACCACCTCTTGATTGTGAATGAGGTGCGTGTTGAAATACTTGCAAAGCGTCTGTTTCGTAATGTCATCTTTGGTCGGTCCGAGTCCACCCGTCATCAAGACAATGTCTGCCCGGCTGAACGCGCCATCTACAGCCTTCAAAATATGCGCTTCATCGTCCGAAACGGTCGTAATCTGGTGTACTCTAAAACCATCTTTGTTGAGCTCACGTGCCATCCAGGCTGAATTCGTATCCACAATCTGACCGATCAGAATTTCATCGCCGATGGTGACGATTTCGACCAGGGGGCCCTGTGTTTCGTTAGTTTTCATTATGATCGAATTTGTCCCTCGCCGCGAACCAGCCATTTATAAGTGGTCAGCTCTTCGAGTGCCATTGGCCCTCTGGCGTGAAGTTTCTGTGTACTGATACCGATTTCTGCACCCAAGCCGAATTGCGCACCGTCGGTAAATGCGGTGGAAACATTGGTGTAAACACAAGCAGCATCGACGGCGCGTTCAAAAAGCGCAGACGTTTCTGCGTTTTCGCTAATGATGCATTCGCTGTGCTGGGAACTGTTCTTGGCGATGTGCTGAAGCGCTTCTTGCAGGCCGGAAACGGTTTTCACGGCCATTTTGTAATCCAGGAATTCAGTGCCGAAACTTTCTTTGGTGGCCGGTTCCAGCAGTTCGGAAGGGTATTTTTTGAGTAGTGCCGCATACGCCTGAGGGTCCGCATAAATCACGACATTGGACGAAGCCAACGGCGCACAGAGCGCAGGCAAGTCCTTCAACCGACTTTCATGAAGCAGCAGGCAATCGAGCGCGTTGCAAACGCTTACCCGGCGGGTCTTGGCGTTGTTCACAATGGCAGCTCCTTTTTCCAAGTCCCCATCCACATCAAAATAAGTGTGGCAGATGCCGGCGCCCGTCTCAATGACCGGGATGCGGGCATTCTCACGGACAAAGTTGATGAGGTTGGCGCTGCCCCTGGGAATGATCAAGTCCACGAAGCCTCTCGCATTCAACAGTTCAGCCGTGGCTTCACGTTCAGCAGGCAAAAGTGTGCAAACGGCAGGATTCACGCCGTGTTTAAGCAGTACCCCATGAATGATGTTCACGATGGCGACATTCGATTGGTGCGCGTCCTTGCTCCCCTTCAGCAGGCAGGCATTCCCCGATTTCAGACATAAGGAAAAGACGTCGAAGCTCACATTCGGCCTCGACTCGTAAATGATGCCGATGACTCCAAACGCGACGGAGAGTTTGGTCAGACGCATTCCGTTTGGTCGGGTGGTTTCGGAAAGGACTCTTCCCAGTGGCGAAGGTAAATCTGCAACCGCGCGCATGTCCGAAGCAATGCCAGCGATGCGTTCCACCGTTAGTTTGAGGCGGTCGTATTTGGGGTCTTTGGGATCCATCAAATCCAAGTCCTTCTGGTTCTCAAGCAAAATGACTTGTGCATTGGTTTCAGCAGCATCGGCCACTTCCAGCAAAATATCGTGTATTTGGGCGTCAGTTAGGAAAGCCAAGCTTCGGCTTGCCTCACGGACGGATTCAAATGTGTCGTTTAGTTTCATCTTAGTCTAGGAATAGGTAATCGTAATGCACTAAAGGCTTTTCACCCTTTTTTCCAATGACGTCGCGGGCCGTTTCCGAACCGTATTGTGCCTTTCCGACACCGATTTGAACACCATTGGCATCAAAAATACCCACGATGTCGCCCCGCTCGAAGTTGCCCTCGATGCGGGTAATGCCTACAGGCAAAACGCTGGTGGCTTTAAGGTTCAACGCCGCAAAGCAACCCTCATTGATGTGGATTTCCCCTTTGGAGAAACCATCCGAATGTGCAATCCATTTTTTCACGGCCGAAGCCTTCTTGGTTGGCAAAAAGCGCGTACAGACCACATCTTGGGCTTCGTCCATGAGGTCGGTCAGAATAGAATCCTTCTTGCCATTCGCAATGATGACCGGAATGCCTTCCTCCGCCACCTTGCGGGCAATGTTGCATTTGGTGAGCATGCCGCCGCGGCCGAACGACGACTTCTCGTCGGCGATGTATTGCTTCAAGTCGATGTCCGGTTTGATCTCGCGGATCACTTTTGAATTCGCATCGTTCGGGTTCCCGTTATAGATGCCGTCAATGTTGCTCAAGATGACCAGCGCCTCGGCATCCATCATCGTGGCGATGAGACCGGAAAGCTCGTCGTTGTCGGTAAACATGAGCTCCGTCACCGAAATGGTATCGTTTTCGTTCACCACCGGGATGACGCCGTTTTCAAGCATCACGGTCATGCAATTTTTTTGGTTCAAATAATGCCTGCGGCTGCTGAAACTTTCCTTCGTGGTCAGCACCTGACCACAGGTCAACCCTTTCTGATGAAACAAATCGTAATACCGATTAATTAAAATGACCTGCCCCACGGCCGAAAACAATTGCCGCTGGTCTACCGCGTCCAATTTGCGGCTAGTCTGTACCAGGCTTCTGCCCGAAGCCACCGCCCCCGAAGAAATCAGAATGACCTCGACGCCTGCCTTCTGCAACATGGAAACCTGATCCACGATGGCAGACATCCGAGTCACATCCAAGGTACCGTCTTTTTGAGTCAGCACATTGCTGCCCACTTTGACGGCGATGCGTTTGTAACGGTAGGTGATCATTCTTCGAACGACTTGTAAACCTTGCGGTTGTATGTTTTTTTATTGGCATGCACCTTCACCTTGGCGGCCCAACCGGGTCGAAAGGATTGCTCCACCTCACGGTCGGCAATTTTCACAGCTTTGACATAGTCTTCCACCGTGATGTGGCTGTTGAGTGCTTTTGCCCGTTTCTTTTTCATCCCAAAAAGCTCGCCAATAGGCCGCGAATCACGGTTGAAGTGAAGCCGGCATGTTCCATTTCATTCAGCCCCTTGATGGTGATGCCACCGGCGGTAGTTACTTTATCGATTTCAGCCTCGGGGTGATTTCCACTGGCTTCCAACAAGGCAATGGCACCCTTCAGGGTTTGAATCACCACTTCTTTTGCGACGTCTGCATGGATGCCCATTTGCACACCCCCTTCGGAGGCGGCGCGAATGTAGCGGAACGCGTAGGCGATGCCGCAGGAGGAAAGTGCCATGAACGCATTCAACTGTGACTCAGGCACCAGCATGGCTTTGCCCAGTTCGCCGAAAATGGCCACGATTTTGGCTTCCTGTTCTTCGGTGGCGTTCCACGATGAAATGCAGGAGAAGCTTTCCATTACATCGATGGCGGTGTTCGGAATCATACGGAAAAGCGTCGGGGTTTGGTCGGAGGAATGCGAAAACAAATCCCTTAGTTTCTCCAGCGGTACGCCGGCGGCGATGCAAAGCACAATCTGTTTGTCGTAATCCAGCAAATCCCTAATTTCAGCTGCGATGGAATCGACCAACCACGGTTTTACCGCCAACACGACGATATCGGCACCTTTGACGCAATCCCTGTTGGAACTCGTGCAATGAATGCCCACTTTCAGGTCGCTGATGTGCTTCAGGTTTTTTTCATTGACGTCGCTTACGGTTATGTTCTTACCCTTGATGATGGTACCCCTGGTCAACCCGTGTGCGATGGCGCCACCAATGTTTCCTGCTCCTATGATGCTTATTTTCATACTCTTAAATTTAATTCGTTAGTTCAGTTCCGAAAGCGTTTCCTTGAATTTCTCGATAAAGTAGGCAGCCTGCTCCATCGTCAATGTCAACGGCGGCAGCAAACGTATCACGTTGGTGCCGCTCACGCCGGTGAAAATATGTTTCTCGAACAAGAGTTTGCGGCGAATATCCTTGATGGGTATCTCAAACTCGATGCCAATCATCAGCCCGAGTCCGCGCACTTCCTTGATGCCCTCTATTTTATCGAGTTCAGCCCTTAAAAAAGCGCCCACAGCGGCTGAATTCGCCACCAGTTGTTCCTTTTCCATGATTTCGAGCACCGCCAACCCGGCAGCGCAAGCCAAATGGTTGCCACCAAAAGTCGTTCCCAACATGCCGTGAACCGCCGTAAAGAGCGGGCTGATGAGCAGACCACCCATGGGGAAGCCGTTGCCGATGCCCTTGGCAACCGTAATCAGATCGGGTTTGATCCCGAAATATTGGTGCGCGAAGAACTTGCCGCTCCGGCCGTAACCCGACTGGATCTCGTCCAAAATCAGAATGGTGCCAGTTTCCGTACAAACCCCGCGGAGATCTTGCATGAATTGCGTGTCGGGCACTTGAATGCCCCCAATCCCAACAATCCCTTCAATGATGACGGCACAAACATCTCCTGCTGAAAGCGTTGCACGAACCGCCTCGATGTCATTCAAAGGCAGAAACGTCACGTCGAATCCTTCGTTGATGGGCGCCACAATCTTGGCATTGTCTGTCACCCTCACGGCAGCTGAAGTCCGGCCATGAAACCCCTTCCGGAATGCCACCACTTTTTTGCGCCCATTGTGGAACGACGCCAGTTTCAGCGCATTTTCATTGGCTTCCGCCCCTGAATTGATCAAAAACAAACTGTAATTCTCATAGCCGGAAGCCTTGCCCAACTTCAGCGCAAATTCCTCCTGAAGCCTGTTCTGAACCGAGTTCGAATAGAAACCCAGTTTGCCGACCTGCTCCGAAATCCGCTGCACATAAGTAGGATGCGAGTGCCCCACCGAAATAACGGCATGCCCGCCGTATAAGTCGAGGTATTCCGTGCCTTGGTCGTCGTAGGTATAACAACCCCTACCGGCTACGATGTTGATGTCGAACAAAGGATATACGTCAAATAACTTCATAATCGTCTTTTAAAATGCGACCGGTTTAAGCCCCAGTCCGGTTTTTTCATCCAGCCCGAACATCAGGTTCATGTTGTGAACCGCCTGTCCGGATGCGCCTTTCAGCAAATTGTCTATAACAGAGAGCACTAAAAGCTTCTTGCCGTGTTTCTCCAAATGTAACACACATTTGTTGGTGTTCACCACTTGTTTCAAATCCACATTCTTTTTGGACACAAACGTGAACGCCGCGTCCTTGTAATAGTCCTTGTAAAGCGCTTCCGCCTCATCCAAGCTCCCTTCAAAATCGGTGTAAACACTGGCAAAAATGCCTCTGGCAAAATCTCCGCGCACCGGAATGAAATTTACATCATGGCTGAACCCTGCCTGCAAGTTGCGCAGCGATTGTCCGATTTCCTGCAGATGCTGGTGGTTGAATGCCTTATATACTGAGATGTTATCGTTCCGCCAGCTGAAATGCGAAGTGGCACTCGGCTTGACGCCTGCCCCGGTCGAACCCGTAATCGCATTCACATGGATTTCAGCCTTTAATAGGTTGTTGGCAGCCAACGGCAACAAAGCCAGCTGAATGCAAGTGGCGAAACAACCAGGATTGGCAACGTGCAATGCCTTGGAAATGGAACCCTTGTTCATTTCTGGCAAACCATACACGAAATCGTGGTCCGCACGTGCCTCGCGGAAGTCCGTGGAAAGGTCGATGATCTTGACCCAAGACGGTACCTCGTTCTCTTCAAGGAACTTCTTGCTGTCCCCATGCGCCGAGCAAAGGAAAAGCACATCCACTTGGTCCACAGGCAACGCATCCGTGAAAACCAAGTTGCATTCACCAATGAGCCCGCCGTGCACCTCGGTGACGGCGTTGCCCGCGTTGCTGCTGCTGTTCACGAAAACCACCTCGGCTTGGGGATGGTACAGCAATACTCTAAGAAGTTCGCCTGCCGTGTAGCCGGCGCCTCCGATTATTCCGATGCGGATCATTATTTCCCGTTTTTCTTTTGTACAGCGTGGAATATCTTCGTGGAATTTCCTAATATTTTAGTGAAGCCTTTGGCGTCTTCAGCCGTGAAGGCGGTTTGCGTTTCCCCGTATTCTCCGAATTCCGATTTCATCAGGTCGTAGGGGCTGTCAATGCCAACCAATACGTAATGGTAGGGGCGCAGGCTCACATAAACCTTGCCGCTCACGTTTTCCTGCGTGCTTTGTAGGAACGCCTCGCAGTCGCGCATCACGGGCTCCAGATACTGGGCTTCGTGCAGGAACATGCCGTACCAGGTACCGATTTGGTCTTTCCAATACTGCTGCCATTTGGAAAGTGTATGCTTTTCGAGCATTTTATGGGCATTGATGATGACCAATGGCCCTGCCGCTTCAAACCCAACGCGACCCTTGATGCCAATAATCGTGTCCCCAATGTGCATATCCCGACCGATGGCATGACGACAAGCGATTTCCTCCACTTTCTGGATGGCTTCTACTTTATCGGCATACGCCACACCGTTTACGCCGCAAATTTCTCCTTTCTCAAATTCCAACGTCAGCATTTCCTCGCCAATGGCGGTCAGTTGTGACGGATACGCTTCTTCCGGCAAGGTCTGGTCGGACTTCAACGTTTCCTTGCCTCCAATGGACGTGCCCCACAAACCTTTATTGATGGAGTATTCCATCTTTTTGAAGTCGGCTTCGAAACCGTGCTCCTTTAAGTAATTGATTTCATATTCGCGGGTCAAAATCATGTCACGCGTTGGCGTCAGTATCTTGATGTTCGGAGCCATCACGTTGAACGTCAAGTCAAAACGAATCTGGTCATTGCCAGCTCCGGTGGAACCGTGTGCCACATAGTCCGCACCGATTTCCTTGGCATACTCAATGATGGCGATGGCCTGGAAAATGCGTTCCGAACTCACCGAAATGGGATATGTCCCGTTTCTCAATACATTCCCGAACACCATGTATTTGATGCTCTTCTCGTAATATTCCTTGGTCACATCCAAGGCTACATGCTTGACGGCACCCAGCTTGTATGCGTTCGCTTCAATACGCTTTAAATCTTCATCGCTGAACCCGCCCGTGTTGGCCACGGCGGTATAAACATCATAACCCTTGTCCTGGGACAAATACTTGGCACAAAACGAGGTGTCCAAACCGCCGCTGAATGCCAAAACAACTTTTTCTTTCATACTGTTATCTTATTTTTTCTCGTGTTCTTTCGGATCGTACAACATCGCGGTACACATGCAGAACCGCCTTTGCTGACGTTGCAGGATGTCGTAGTTCACACAGCTCTGACAGCCTTTCCAGAAGGCCTCGTCATCCGTGAGCTCAGCGTAGGTGACCGGACGGTAGCCCAGTTCGTAATTTATTTTCATCACGGCTGCTCCGGTAGTCAACCCAAAAAGTTTCGCATCCGGGAAGCGACCCAAGGAGAGCTCGAAGGCTTTGTGCTTGATGCGTTTGGCCAAACCGTTTCCACGGAATTTCTCAACCACGATCAAACCAGAATTGGCAACGAATTGCTTGTTTCCCCAAGTTTCAATATAGCAGAACCCTGCAAACTCATCGCCATTCAAAGCGATAACGGCTTTCCCTTCCATGATTTTTTGAGTCACGTAGTCGGGAGAGCGTCTGGCAATACCCGTTCCCCTCACTTTCGCAGCGGCGGAGATGGTATCCAATATGGTGTCAACGTATTTTACGTGTGATTCATTGGCAATCAGCACATCAATAACTGCGTCCATTTCAATAATCAATAATTCATTTTATAAATGTCAAATCGCCCCAATGAAATCAAGGGGGTGAAAGGCGTTAACGATCTCAATGTGTTTTAGACAGGAAGTACCTCAGAAAGAGTGCGTAGTAAGTCTGCTCGTGAGAGGTGCTCACGCGGTATGATCAGAATGGTATCATCACCGGCAATGGTCCCCAAAATGTCGGAGGAGATTTTTTGGTCCAAATCGGCGGCGATACCCCCGGAATAACCCGGTTTCGTTTTGACAACCGCAAACACACCGCAGAAATCGATGGAAAGAAACCCATTTGCGACATAAGACGCTTCCTGATTTCTGGCCCAAGATGATTTGATGGTGTTCGGACCATCCGGAAGTACGTAAACATATCCACCCTCATAGTCGGGCATCTTGGCGACCTTCAATTGCTTCAGATCCCTGGAAAGGGTGGCCTGAGTGAGGTCAAAGTTGCTCTTTTTCAGCATGTTCAGAAGTTCTTCCTGACTGCCGATCTTGTTGTTCTTGATGATGTCCTTAATGAGGAGAAGTCGATTTGATTTGTCTTTCATTGGGCTGCCTATTTGCCACAAAAGTAGGCATCTTATCCGGTTTAGCCAAACAAAACTTGCATTTACTTTCAGAAAATTTGCAAATATGCAAAAATAGCCCCTAAAAAACGGTAAAATATGCGTAAGTGTATGCAAAACCGTTTTAAACGGCATTCCATCCCTGAGCAATCAAATCAAACTCACTTCCATCTCTGGTTATGAGCCGACTTCCCAACTCTTTTGAACAAATGTGACCAATAACCTTAATGCCCTTCAAAGCACTGACCTGGTCGTGTTTCGTCAACGGCACGGTAAACAGCAGTTCATAATCCTCACCTCCGTTCAAAGCCGCCGTACTCAGGTTCATATTGAGTTCCTCCGCCATGGCCGCCGTTTGGTAGTCGATGGGGATTTTTTCTTCGTACACACGGCAACCACAATCGCTGTTTTGGCAAATATGCAGCAATTCCGAAGAGAGCCCATCCGAAATGTCAATCATGGAGGTTGGCTGAATGCCTTTTTCAGCCAACAGCTCGACAATGTCTTTTCTGGCTTCCGGGCGCAATTGGCGTTGAAGGATGTATTCCTTGCCGGTAAAGTCAGGCTGGGCATCCGGTTCGTCCGAGAAAACTTTCTTCTCCCGTTCCAGCAATTGCAAGCCCATGTAGGCTGCTCCCAAATCACCGGAAACGCAAATCAGATCGTTGGCTTGCGCACCCTTGCGAAGCACCGATTTTCCCTTTTCTGCTTCTCCAATGCACATGATGCTGATTAAGAATCCAGTCAGGGAGGCTGAAGTGTCCCCACCTACCAAGTCGACGCCGTACACTTCACAGGCCGTTTTGAGCCCCTCGTAGAATTCATCCAAGTGTTCCACCGAAAATTTTCTGGAAACGCCGATGGATACGATGAGTTGCTTTGGCAGGCCATTCATGGCGCAAATGTCCGAGAAGTTCACCACTGCAGCTTTGTAGCCCAAATGCCTCAAAGGCGTATACGTGAGGTCGAAATGGATGCCTTCCAGCAACAGGTCGGTTGTTACGAGCACGTCCTTGTCGGTATAATCCAATACGGCAGCGTCGTCGCCAACGCCCACTTTGCTGGATGCATTCTTAAGTTCAATTTTATCCGTGAGTCTATGAATCAGGCCGAATTCGCCCAATTCACTTATTTCTGTACGTTCAGCCATTTTTAAAATCTTTTGATTATTTCACGCATGATGGCGGTCATTTTGGGCTGAGCCGCCAAAGCCGCCAATTGGACATCTTCGTGGGAAACTTCCACGATTTTTCCTTCCAAACCGATGTCCGTAATGACTGAAATGGCGAAACATTCCAGCTGTGCGTGACGGGCAACGATCACTTCCGGCACGGTTGACATGCCAACGGCATCGCCACCGATGATTTTGAAAAATTTGTATTCGGCAGGCGTTTCGAACGTCGGGCCAGAAGTGCCCACGTAGACACCCTGATGCAGACGAATACCTTTTTCAGCAGCGATTTCAAGGGCCATCTTGCACAGACGGGGCGAGTACGCGTCGCTCATGTCCGGGAAGCGGGTGCCCAATTCGTTGTGGTTTTTTCCACGAAGCGGGTGCTCTGGAAAGCGATTGATGTGATCGGTAATCATCATCAAATCACCCACGACGAATTCCTCCTTCATGCCACCTGCAGCGTTCGAAAGAAACAAGGTCTTGATACCGATGGCCTTCATGACGCGGATAGGGAACGTGACCTGTTCCATCGAATAGCCTTCGTAATAATGAAAGCGACCCTGCATGGCCATAATGTCTTTGCCGCCCATTTTGCCGAAAATCAGCTTGCCGCTGTGACCTTCTACGGTTGAAACCGGGAAGTTGGGAATTTCTTCGTATGGGATTACCAATTCTATTTCGATGTCCTTGACCAACTCGCCCAACCCGGTGCCGAGTATGATGGCGGTTTCAGGACTGGTGGACATTTTAGTTTTAAGATAGTTTGCGGTTTCTTTTATTGATCCTAACATAATCTAGTATTTTTTGTTCAAAAGTTCGCCCTTGACCATCCAAAAAATGGATTTCCAGGGTGGGGTAATACATATTCGAAGCCAAGGACTGCATGAAGGGGTTGTTCCGTATGCGTGTGGCGTCTTTTTCGGTGGTCAGAATAATTCCGCCTGCCGCTTTGATTTTTTCAAATTCCTGGCCGATCTTGCGAGCATCCCGTTTGCTGAATTCATGATGGTCGGCAAAATGCATGGCCTTGATTTCAGGTGCAAATAAGCGGACATGATTTTCAAGGCTCAGTGGGGTGGCAATCCCTGTCAATAATAGTATGGGAATCCGTTGCTCCCTAATTTGCTCGAACGAAACCAACTTGCCGGTCTGTGGGAGTTCGGTGGCGATGGCCTCTGTGTCAAGAAACGCGTCCTGGCTAACAGTGGGAACTTTTAGTTCGTCTGCTGGCACCAATTTCTCAATCGGACCATAATTCATGGTCGTAAAGTATAGGGATTGGTAGGGCAAAACGCCAATCTTTGTCCCCAGAATACGGACGTCCATTGGTTTTAGCTCCGGCGGACACTTACTAACTATGACGATTTGCGCCCTCTTCATTTGGATTGAGGGTTCTCTCAGGTTGCCTACCGGAAGCAAATAATCCTCCCGAATCAACCGGTTGTAGTCTATAAGCAGGATGGAAATGCTCGGATTCACATATCGGTGCTGGTAAGCATCATCCAAGAGTATCACGTCAATGAAAGGTTGCATCTTTGGGTCCATCAACGCTTCGATGCCACGTCGGCGATGCTCATCCACAGCAACAACCAGATTTGGAAATTTTCGTTTCATCTGAAGGGGCTCGTCACCCAAATCGGCCAAACCCGAAGTGGCATCTGCCAATACGAATCCTTTGCTTTTGCGCATGTATCCGCGACTTAAGACAGCCACTTGGTAATCTTTGCTCAAGGCACGAATCAAGTATTCTGTATGGGGTGTCTTACCAGTTCCGCCTACCGTGATGTTGCCAACGGATATGACCGGCATGTTGTAGCTCTTGGAGGGTAAGATTTCAGCATTGAACAAGGCATTTCGAAGCCATACGCCAATACCATACAGAATTGAAAAGGGAAACAATAAAAATCGAAAGGATGACTTAGCCACTTTTTTAGAAAAATTAAATCATTGTATATCAAACATATCCATTCGGGTCATGATGCCTGTCTGAATTTTGGTTGTTTTAAGTTTCAACAGTGGTGCATATTCTTCTCCAAGAAAGGCTTTGGCCATTTTCATTTTGGCATCACCTTGGAATTCTTTCATCAATTCAGTCATGAAATCTTTCTTCTCGGGGTAATAGACCAACCTGTATTTTCCAATTTTACCTAGTTTGGCCGCAAGGTTGATGGCCGTATTCAGATCGCCGATTTCGTCCACCAAACCAATTTCCTTTGCCTTGGCACCCGTCCAAACTCTGCCTTCGGCAATCTTCCGAATGTCTGCGTCTTTCATCTTTCGACCATCGGCACAACGTTTCACAAATAAATCGTAACCACGGTTCACCTGTGCCTGAATTTTTAATTTTTCAATGGCAGTCATGGGTCTGAGCGTATTGCCAAGGTCGGATAAATCATTGGTTTTAACCACATCATAGCTCAGTCCGATTTTTCTGGACAGTTCATCCATGATGAAAAACATTCCGAAAATACCGATGGAACCCGTAATGGTGTTGGGAGCGGCAACAATTTTGGTCGCGCAGCTTGAGATGTAATAACCTCCTGAAGCCGCGTAGTCACCCATGGATACCACAACTGGTTTTTTTGATTTCAGCTCCGACATGGCTTTCCAAATTTGTTCCGAAGCATAGGCGCTTCCGCCAGGAGAATTTACCCGGAATACCACAGCCTTAATGAGCGAATCCTTTTGAATCTTGTGAATCTCCTTGATCAGGTCTTTGGATACGACTCCATCCGAACCGGAATCGAATATCTCTCCGTCGGCATAAAGTATGGCCACTTTTTCCTTTTCAACATTTGCGGAATTATCAGGGGCGGTCATCATCGCTTTGACACCAACCAGTTTCAGGTCGTCCACATCGCTTACACCTGCTTTCGCTGAAAGGTATTTCATCATATCGGGTTCGTACAAGATGCTATCGGCCAATTTGGCTTTAATCAGCTCCGTTGCCTGTTCAAACAACATGTTGCGGTTTGCCAACTGGTTCAATGTTTCCACTTTTATTTTACGGGATGCGGAAATGTTCGACAGCACATTGCCCCAAATACCGCCTAGCAATTCTTGTGTTTGTATGCGGTTGGCATCGCTCATTTTGGTGCAGATGAATGGTTCAACAGCCGACTTGAAGGTGCCAACACGGAAAATTTCCGGTTTTACCCCGATTTTTTCAAGTGTACCTTTATAGAATACTGGTGTTGCGGCAAACCCATGAAAGTTCAGCATACCTTCGGGGTTGAATATGATTTTGTCCGACACGGATGCAATGTAGTATTCCTTTTGGTCCATGAATTCACCGTATGCAAGGATGAATTTTCCAGATTTCTTGAAATCCAACAAGGCGTTTCTGATCTCTTCGGCCGTAGCCATTCCAGCATTCAAAACACCGGAAACCAAATAAATACCCTTTATTTTTTCGTTGGTCTTCGCTTTCTTGATGGCGGTCATGATGTCGTCCAAACCTTGGTTTTCCATTTTAGTATCCAAGGGCAAACCAGGAATGGTAAAATCAAACGGATTTTCCATTGATTGTTCCTGAACGGTTCCGTCGAGACTAATTTTCAGAATGCTTTTTTCTTGGATGGTGGCGGTCTTGTCCGAAGACGAAATGGCTCCGGCTACACCTAACAAGATCAGAAAAATAAGTGCCAGGGCGATAAATACACCAAGCATCGATGCTAGAGTGAACTTCAAAAACTGCTTCATAATTTGATTTTTTGTTTGAACAAACAAAGATGACTCAAAATACCGGATAAAAAAAGTTTTGCCTTTTAAAAGGAAGTTGTCTCAAAAGTGCATCCAAGTAGGAAGACCTTTTAAGACAACTTCAATTCTTCTAGAACTTCAAATCAATATTGAGGAGGGATCTCATCCGATACTGGAACCTCTTCTGTATCTTCATCTTCGGCCACTTCCTTAACCGGTCGACGGCTAAGCGGTATGCTCACACCCAACTGAATGTTAGTGGTCGTAGTATTCAATGGAATGAACTGTGGAGTCAGTTTCATCGGGACATAGTCGCAAGCAAGGAAAATATTGACGATGCCTGGAACAAAGCCCAGCGCAAACCCAAATGTTTCTTTTTGACCATGTTGGAACGAATAACTGCCTGAGAGATTGAACCAATGGAAAGGTTTCAAATTGAGGGAAGCCATGTATTCCGAGTAGCGGAGGCCATCTTCCAACACTCTGGTCGTATACAAGCCACCGACACTGACTCGATTGCTCATCAATCCGAGTTCCACACCCACATTGATGGTCGGATTCAGTTTCTGAACGAAGTCTTGAACCACGGTTTGTTCCTTGAAATGAGCCAACCCCATCAGATTATCCTGTAGATTGGTGATTTGATCTTTCATAGCCAATTGACCGACACTGTCCGGATTGAAATTAGCGATGCCCGAAAAGCTCGCCGTACCTGTTGACGTGGCTGTTTTGATGTTGTCTTTTTTCCATTTGATGCTACCGAAATCGACAACGGCCATCGACAACTTGAAATTCTGAATCGGCGCCCATTCCATCCCTAAGTCGAAAGCCATCCCCATTCCTCCAAGTCCCGGATTCGCAAATTTGAAATTGGTGATGTTACCGTCGGCGTCCTTTACAAAGGAAAGCCCTTTGCCATAAACGTCCAACTCGCCTTGCCCGTTTACGGTCCATTCATCTGGTTTCATGCCTAGTTCGAATTGTTTGAGCCCGGCTTTCACATACGCGCCCCCGGCCAAAAATTTCCCCTTGACCCCCACACGGATGGCGTCCGTCAGATTGAGCGAGTAACCCAAAGCGCCTTCGCCAATCATGCTTGCATTTACCATCAAGTTGTCGAAGTGATAGGTATTCCCTGCTGAACTGGACATTCCATTTTTTGCAAAGGCAAACAAATCTTGAGGAAGGTTCAACGATACGTTCACCCTGGTGCCGACGTCGAAGGTCAGGAAGCCAGTTTGTCCGACCCATCTTCCGTACGAAAGGATGCTGGTACGGATGTCTGTCCGTAGAAACTGGTCACCACCTAGGGATTCGACAAAATCAGCCCCATTGATGGAGGGGTGTAAGAATGTTCGAAGGTTTCCTCCAGTGGTTTCAGACGGGTAAATGAAATTAGTGAATTTCAGATTTGATTCCGTACCAACGTATACTTCGCCCGCTATGGGAATGCTCAGATACCCACGGGTGGGCGCCAAGGCAGGATTCATCAAGTGGCGGTGTGTGGAATTCTCCACGAAATAACTGGTTCGCGAGACGGTTTGCGCATTTGCAACCAGGCCTGTCATGCAAAGGATCAGAATCAATCCAAGAAGTCTGTAGGTGCGTATCATGGTCTTCGTCGTTTATTTGTTCGTCAATTTTCCAATGTTGATTCCGCCATCCACACGAACTTTCAGGTCCGCCTTGATAAAATTGCTAGGCTTGATGGGCGTGCCGGCTACGGTTTCATTCGAACTGGCCGAGAAAATCAGTTTGAATCCACGGAGCTCTTTGAGCAATCCATTTTTATCAATCAACTTCAGTGTAAGCGGGGAAGTAACCGCGCTTCCGTCATGCGCACCGGCACTGATGATTTGTTTCACCGTGTCGATGGCTATGGCGTTGCTGTTGGCGTCCAGTGGAACCACTGCCAGTTGCAGTTCCAAGGGAATGGAATTCTGAATGCTGCCCAATAGCTCGATTCCACCTACCACATTGGCCATCTCTCCAATTTTGGGATCCAAACCCTCTATGTTGTTCTCAATCTTTATTTTCAGATCTTCGCCAAATGCCAGCGGAATGGTGACTTCATAACCCAACTTGAATTTATAAGTAGCCGTCAGGTCGATAAAATGTTGCATGGTTTTGTCCGTATTGATTGTAGCAACCATTTTGACACCATCCGGAATATTCTTGAACAGATTCTGAACATTCGTTTTGATGAAGTCTGAACCAGTCGGCATACCTGCGCTGTCGGGAGAAATCCAGAATGTTTTTTTCATGACGTCCTGTGGGGTAGGCGCTTTAGGCAATTTCAACGTGAAAGCCTGTTCCTCAGCTGTAACGCTGGTGCTTCCACGTATCGGCGTCACTTTGACGGAGGCATCGATGGGTATGCCCAAATTGCATTCCGTCTTGATGGCGATGACCGGTTTGGTGATGTCCAACACAAAGTTCTCATTTTTGAAATCGGCCGGAATACTTTCCAGAGAGATAGTCTGGTCAATCGGTTTAAGCCCTGGGTCCAGTTTTCCATAAACCGATTTGAAAGCGATGTTGCTGATTTTCGCTTCCACCGCGATGTTGATTACTTTTCCGACCAAATCGTCACTATTTACAGTTGGAGAATTAACACTGATGGCGGCTGAATATTTCAATTGTTTGTCGATAGCCAACTTTCCGTTCAAGTCTTTGCCGTCGAACTTCAAACCATGAATGCCAATCGTTTTGTTGAGTTTCCCGTCAACGATGGCTTCATGTATCACCATTTGGTTTTTATTGTTGACTGAACCCGAACTGAACAGGAACATGTCTGGAAAATCGATGGTCAAATCCACATTCAACGGCGATCCAAAATCAGGCATGTTTGTAATGTTCACAGCCAATTGGATTGAAGCGTTGTCTTTCAACAACACGCTATCCAACGATACCAATTGTGTCGGAACGCTGTTGATGTCAAATTTCATCGGGATGGAGTCTCCATAATTGAACGCCAAGTCATTGAGTTGAATGCTGGTGGAGGAAATGGTCAGGTCGGATGTGCTTGCGCTGACTTCCATTTTCTTATCGGTCAAGGACTCAATATCCTTGCTGTTCACGACGCCGGACTTAAGTTCAACACCACCGGACATGTTAATATTCTCGTTTAGTTTGAGTGCTCCGTTAACCAGGTCTTTATTGATGGCCAATTCCTTGAGGACCAAAACGACAGAGTCTGGCAACACTCCGTTCAGCACCAACACATTGTTCATGATGGCCGGGTTCGGTTCGAATACGAATAGGCTGGGGAACGCAATTTGTATGTTGTTGGCTACAAAGTTCAACGGCATGGTCGGTTTCTTGATATCCAGCCGTATCGTCGTATTCGGTTTCATTTTGATGGCACCCAATCGCTTGACTTGAGTGGCAATATTGATGTCGAAACTAATGGGGATGGAAACGGATGGTATGCTGACGGCAATCGGATTCGTCACCACTTCAGCCGATTTAAATGTGATGGAGGAACCGAATGAAACGTCCATCTTGGCATCATGACCGGCAGTGGGTATGTCTTTGCTGTTGATGCGTCCTTCAAACGAAACCTTTCCAGAATAGCTGATGAGGCCGTTCCACTTTAGGACCCCGTTTGTGACTGGAATGGTAGACATGTTCAGCTCCTTGACTTTCAGTTGAATGGTTCTCCCGGCATTTGGGTTGAACACTTCGTCGGTTATCGTATAAACATTGTTGACAAGGCCATCCATCGGTTCAAAAACAAACTGTTCCGGGAACGTAATGGCAAGGTTCTCAATCTTTATGGCACTGTTTTTCATGACGGGCAAGTCCTCCGTAGCCAAATTGATGGTGATGGTTGCGGGGTCTTCAAAAACAACTTTGTTCAGACTTTTGATTTGGTCGGGTATCGAATTGTTGATGTTCAGACTGGTGCTGTTCGCTGGGATGTCAACCTTCAAGCTAGGTATATCAAATTCCATCGAGCTGATCTCCACATTTTTGACAGATACGCTGACCAACATGTCCATGCCACCGACCTGAGCTATTTTGTTTGACATCACCCTGGCATCTTTCAGACTCATGGTGCCGTTGGCAGTAATATTTTTTGTTATGTTCAGCTTGCCGGCAACAGGGTTCCCGCTAATATTCAACATACTGATAGGTAATGTCTTGGTAACCTTGTATCCGTTGGCCTTTGTCATGGAGTCGCCGCCTGCAAAGGTTATTTTGCCTCCAGCTGGTGGGTTCGTGAAAATAAACAAGTCTTTGGGGTCAATCGTGAAATTTGGAATTAACGTTCCTGAAGAAAGCGTCGAGCTGGCGCCACTCAATTCAATGGTCACTTCAAAGACTGCGCCGTTTTTAAGTTCGATGTTGCCAATGTTTGATACTCCGTCAGGAACACTGACGGAATAATTGATGTCGTTGGCTGTGCTGATGGACACTGGGTCCGGGTCTGCGATGGGTAATTCCACCGGATCGCCGCCAGGGTCAGCGGGCAAAGTGATGCCCGAAAGAATATCATATTGATTGGCGTTGATGTCCACATCCCCAATTTTTGGCGTGGTCAGGGCATAGTCTGTCATACCTGCCGGCGTGCTCGTATTCTTTGATATGGACGGAATGGAGAAATTCCCCAAGGAATAGGTGCTCAAACCCATACTAACTTCTTTATCGACTTTTACGCCCGGAATCTTGAATGCATCCAGGTTGATGTCGCCAAAGTCGATGGGTGTGCTGATGGATTTTATCTGATCGTCAATTTTAAGTTTTGACTGGTCGATGACCGGAATTTCAGGTTCAAGTGAATCTTTCATCGTAATGGCATAACCGCCGTCTTCCATCGTTTTCAGCATGGATACGGTACTTGCATTCAAATAATCGCCCAACATGATCGAATCGGTGGACCCGATAGGGATGGCCAAGGAGTCACCGCCAAGTGCCATGTCCATGGAGATGCCGTTGTTTATGTCGTATAGTTGATCGATACAGGAGGATACCGAGAGGATCATTGCGCTGAGCAGCAATCCATAACCGGCCGATTTAAGGAATCTGTTATTCTGTGTCATAATCAAGGTATTTTATATAATGATAATACGAAGTTATACATAATATATGAAAAACTGCCGTAGGCCGTGGTTTTATTTTGAGTTGGATGCTCAAAAGCATCGTTTTTTTACGAATTGAAGATTTGCATTCCGAATTCTTGCCAAATTGCACGGGTTGCCTTTAAATACGGCATTTTCGCAATGTTTTCGGATTCAGGATTTATTTTTTTTCACCTCCTAACCCTCGCAGTTCAAGTCCTTTGCGTTTTGTGTTCAAAAAAAGAATGATTTTTCTTGTGTTATAATTTGGTTTGTAATGTAAAAGGTTCTACTTTTGCACCCGCTTTCCAAGAGAACAACGCCGCAGCGAAGCGGCAATGTGAGGGGAGTTTTGAACAAGCGTTCTTTGAAGATATTGAATAGTAGTACAAGAAACAAGATTTTACAGGGTAGAATCAAACCGTCAATGATTTATTATTGAAGGATATTGTCCTTGAGGTCAGAGATTATTTAAAAACTTTTACAACGAAGAGT